>Ga0247829_10001631_pt1 | contig 10418 bp, 8 predicted proteins | sample 12C_Control_Day4_FD_207765 | JGI IMG/M metagenome (GOLD analysis project Ga0247829, IMG submission 207765) | Soil microbial communities from agricultural site in Penn Yan, New York, United States - 12C_Control_Day4 | ecosystem: Environmental > Terrestrial > Soil > Agricultural land | place: USA... | reverse complement strand
ATCACCTTCCCGCGTCCGGTTCGCAGCGAGGCGGCGTAGATGTCACCGTCGACCAGCGAGCCGAAGTACGCCGTGGCCCGGCTGATCGCGATGCCTTCGGGCTGGAAGCCGTTCGGCAGATCGATCCGGGTCGGGAACACCTTGGACTGCCGGGACGTCTGCGCGGTCCCGAAGCGGACCTTGTCGCACGGTGAGTCGTAGACCGATTGCTTGACGACGGCCGGCCCCGGCGCTGGTTCACCGGAGGCGGCCGCCGACGTGGAGACGAGGCCCATCAGCAGGACGGGCAGGCCGAGAGCGGCCATCACATGACGGACATGCCGGTTGTTCATGATTCCTCCCCTTCGGCCCACCGTAGGACGGTCGGCGGCGGTGCGGAACGGTTCAGCGCTCCACTGCCGTGACCCAGTACTCGGTGGTGGGAGTCGGTGACGTGGTGAAGCGGGCGTTCGGCAGGTACAGCCGGTCACCGAACGCCGCGGCGGTCGTCGGTACGTCGAAGTCCGGGCTGGTCAGCTCGCCGGCCACCGCGCCCTGCGTGCCGCTGGGGTCCAGCGTGAGTACCGCGATCTTGTTCAGGCGGTTCTGGACGACGTACAGCGTGCGGCCGAGCAACAGCAGTCCGTCGCCGTTCATCATCAATGCGGCGCCGATGTCGATCCGCCTCGCTACACCGGTGCGCGGGTCGACCCGGAGCAGGAACCCGGTCGACGACTGGACCATGATCAGCGCCCGGCCGTCCGGGGTCCGGGCGATGCCGTTCGCGTTGTTGCCGGGCAGGTGCTGGTAGTCGCCGGTCAGCGGGATCGTCTCGGCCTTCCCGTCGGAGACCTTGTAGAAGACCGGCTGCTGTGAGTCGGTGAAGTACGCCGCGTCTCCGGCGAGGATCACGTCGTTCACGAAGGTCGGCGTCGCGGTGGTGAACGTATAGCTCGCCAGGACGTCGCCGGTCCGGGTGTCGATCACCCGTCCGTTGCCACCGGCGGCGCCGGCGACGAAGAGGCGGCCGAACGGGTCGACCTTCATCCCGAGCGATCCGGTGCCCGGGCCCTGGCTGATCACCTGGCCCTGCCCGGTCCGCAGGTCGGCGGCGTAGATGTCCCCGTCGGCGCGGGAGCCGAAGTACGCCGTACCACGGGCGATCGCGATTCCTTCCGGCTGGAAGCCGTCCGGCAACTCGATCCTGACGGGGTAAGGGGCCGGTGCAGCGTGTGCTGCCGGCGCGCTCGCCAGGCCCAGCAGCACGGCGGGCACGCCGGCGAGCGCGGTGCGACGACGGACGAGGTGTGACATGGGCGGAGTCCTCCCTGATCCGGGTTCTTTACCCGGGAGAACGGGGCGGTCCTGTGGATAGTTCAGACCGGCGGATTCGCGAACCGGGTATGTTCGCTGGCAGCAACTCGACTTGGGACAAGGGGTCAGGGATGACAGCAGGAATCGACGACTCGGCGGCGGTTCGCCCGCAGGACGATCTGTACCGCTTCGTGAACGGGACGTGGCTCGCGGAGCACGAGATTCCCGCGGACAAGGCGATCCACGGCGCGTTCCACGCGCTCTGGGACAGCGCCGAGCAGGACGTCCGCGCGATCGTCGAGAAGACCGTCGCCGCCGGGCATCCGGAAGGCAGCGAGCCGCGCAAGATCGCCGACCTCTACAGCAGCTTCATGGACACCGAGACGGTCGAGCGCCTCGGCGCCGAGCCGATCGCGGACCAGCTCGCTCTCGTCCAGGGCGTGACCGACGCGGCCGGACTGGTGTCGGTCCTCGGACAGCTCGAGCTGCAGGGCGTGCCGGGTGTCTTCCACTACTGGGTCGACGCCGACGCGAAGAAGTCCGACGAGAACATCGTCCACCTGACCCAGGGCGGCCTCAGCCTGCCCGACGAGTCGTATTATCGCGAGGACACCTTCGCCGAGATCCGGACGGCGTACGTCGCGCACGTGGCGACCATGCTGGAGCTCGCCGGGCTGTCCGACGCGACCGCCGCGGCCGAGCGGATCCTGGAGTTGGAGACCCGGCTGGCCGGCTCGCACTGGGACCGGGTCAAGGACCGGGACGTGCAGCTGACCTACAACAAGCTCGACCGGGCCGGGCTCGACGAGCTGACACCCGGCTTCGACTGGGCGACCTGGCTGGCCGGCGCCGGCGTGCCGGAGAGCGCCTTCGCCGAGGTCGTGGTCCGCGAGCCGGACTACCTGACCGCGGCCGCGACCGCGCTGCAGGAGGTCGGGGTCGACCGGTGGAAGGAGTGGCTCGCCTGGCGGATCGTGCACAGTGCCGCGCCGCTGCTGAGCCAGGCCTTCGTCAACGAGAACTTCGCCTTCTACGGCAGGACCCTGACCGGTGCGCCCGAGCTGCGGGAGCGCTGGAAGCGCGGCGTCGCCGCGGTCGAGTCGGCGCTCGGCGAGGCGCTCGGCAAGCTGTATGTCGCGGAGCACTTCCCGCCGGACGCCAAGGCCCGCATGGTCGACCTCGTGCAGAACCTGGTCGCCGCCTACCGGCAGCGGATCGAGGCGCTGGACTGGATGGGTCCGGACACCAAGCAGCGCGCGCTCGAGAAGCTCGGCACCTTCGTGCCCAAGATCGGGTACCCGGACGAGTGGAAGGACTACTCGGCCCTCGAGATCGACCCGGCCGACCTGTTCGGCAACGTCCGCCGGTCGGTCGCGGTGGAGACCGCGCGTGACCTGGCCAAGCTCGGCAAGCCGGTCGACCGGAACGAGTGGCGGATGACGCCGCAGACGGTCAACGCCTACTACAACCCGCGGATGAACGAGATCGTCTTCCCGGCCGGCATCCTGCAGCCGCCGTTCTTCGACCTGGTCGCCGACGACGCGACGAACTACGGCGCGATCGGCGCGGTGATCGGCCACGAGATCGGCCACGGCTTCGACGACCAGGGCTCGCGGTACGACGCGGACGGCAACCTGAACGACTGGTGGACCGACGAGGACCGCAAGGCCTTCGAGCAGCGCACCGACAAGCTCGTCGCGCAGTACGACGCGCTCGAGCCGGCCGAGACCCCCGGCCAGAAGGTGAACGGCAAGCTCACCCTCGGCGAGAACATCGGCGACCTCGGCGGCCTGTCGATCGCGTACGTCGCCTACCAGCTGTCCCTGGACGGCGGCGAGGCCGACGAGGCCGGCAGCGGACGGTTCTTCGCCGCCTGGGCGCATGCCTGGGCCACCAAGACCCGTCCCGAGGAAGCCGCCCGCCGCCTCACGATCGACCCGCACTCCCCGCCGGAGTTCCGCTGCAACGCGGTGGTGAAGAACATCGACGCGTTCCACACCACCTACCGGACGACCGACTCCGACGGCATGTGGCTCGCCCCGGAGGACCGCGTCCGCATCTGGTAGGACGACCCGTCACCTGATCCGGCGCCGAGCGCCGGATCAGGCGGCTGGATCAGCGCACCCGGCGCCACATGGTCCGGTGCGGGATGCCGTCCTCGACGAACTCGGGGCCCTCGGCAACGTAACCGAATTTCTCGTAGAAGCCCTGGGCGTACGTCTGCGCGTCGAGGACGCTGTCGGTGTCGCCGACGATCTCCAGGGCGTCCTTCATGAGCTGCGCCGCCAGCCCCCGGCCGCGGGCCTGCGCGGCGGTCGCCACCCGGCCGATCCGCATCCGGCCGGGCTCGGTCAGCAACCGCAGGTACGACTGGATCGCGCCCTGCTCCTCGATCCACAGGTGATGCGTACCGGCGAGCAGGTCACGCCCGTCCAGCTCCGGGTACGCACACTCCTGCTCGACGACGAACACGTCGACGCGCAACCGGAGCACGTCGTACAACTGCGCTGCCGTCAGCTCGCTCCCGATGATGTGCACCGGCTCTTCCTACCAGACTCGGGCTAGGAGGCCATCCAGTTCTGGATGCCGTCGACGGTGCGGGGCATCGCCTCGGAGAGGTTCTCCGGGCCGTTGTCGGTGATCAGGATGTCGTCCTCGATGCGGATGCCGATACCGCGCAGGTCCTCGGGGACGGTCAGGTCGTCGGACTGGAAGTACAGGCCGGGCTCGACGGTGAGGACGTAGCCGGGCTGGACGTTGCCCTTGCGGTAGTTCTCGTCGCGGGCCGCGGCGCAGTCGTGCACGTCGAGGCCGAGCATGTGGCTGACGCCGTGCAGCGTGTAGCGCTGGTACAGCCGGCTCTCCGGGTCGAGCGCCTCCTCAGCCGACACCGGCAGCAGCTCCATCGCGTCGAGACCGCGGACGATGACCTCCATCGCGGCCTCGTGCCCGGCGCGGAACGCGGCCCCCGGCGTGAGCGCCGCGATCCCGGCGTTCTGCGCGTCCAGGACGAGCTGGTACAGGTCCCGCTGGCGCGGCGTGAACTCGCCGTTCACCGGCAGCGTCCGGGTGATGTCGGCGGTGTACAGCTGCCGGTTCTCCACACCCATGTCGAGCAGCATCAGCGTGCCGTCGTTCACCGGGCCGTCGTTCTCGATCCAGTGCAGCGTCGTCGCGTGCGGACCGGCCGCGGCGATCGACGTGTAGCCGACGTCGTTGCCCTCGGCCCGGGCCCGGCGCCAGAACGTGCCCTCGATCCAGCGCTCGCCGTACTGCCGGACCTTGTCCATCTCGGCGAGGACGTCGGAGAAGCCGCGGTGGGTGATCGCGACCGCGTCCCGCAGCTGCTCGAGCTCGTACGCGTCCTTGACCAGCCGCAGCTCGGACAGCGTCGCCGCCAGTTCGTTGTCCTTGAGGTCGTCGGTGCGGGCGCCGGTGAGCAGCGCGGCGATCGACTGGTCCTCGTCGCGCCGCACCCGCGTCGGTACGTCGCTCTTCAGTGCGTCGGCCAGCTGGTCGACGTGCCGCGTCTCGATCCCGAACTCCTTCGCGGTCTCGGTCAGCGACGGCCGACGCCCGGCCCACAGCTCGCCGTACATCCGGTCGCGCCAGAACTCCTCACCCTGCGAGCGGTCGGCGCGCGGGCGGAAGTACAGCACGGCGTCGTGGCCGGTGGTGCCGTTCGGCTCCAGGACGAGCACTGCGTCGGAGGTCTGGCTGCCGGTCAGCCAGACGTAGTCGGTGTGCGGGCGGAAGACGTAGTCGGTGTCGTTGGAGCGGACCTTGTAGGTGCCGGCCGGGATCACCAGACGCTCGCCCGGGAACGCCTGGGACAGCGCGTCCCGGCGCTTCGCCGCCCACACCCCGGCATCGCTCAGTGACAGATCGTGCCGCTCGGAGTCGGCCCAGCCGGAATTCATGAACGCGCGCAGCTTCGGGCTCGGCTCGTTGTCGTGCGACGCGGTCTTCGGCGCGGCGTTCTCGGCAGCGTTCTCGGTCATCGTCGACCAGTCCTCATCTCAGCGGTTCGTGGCGCTACGGGTGCAGTTCGTCCCCGCGCAGCGTGCCGGTGTCGGGCAGCGCCTCGGCGGGGTCGGAGCCGATGCGGGTGATCGCATTGTGCTCGTCCACGAAGACTACGCTCGGTTCGAAGACCTTGGCCTCGGCGGTGTCGAACATCCCGTACGCGATCAGGATCACCAGGTCGCCCGGATGGATCAGGTGCGCCGCCGCGCCGTTGATGCCGACGATCCCGGACCCGCGCGGTCCCTCGATCAGGTACGTCGACAGCCGCGCGCCGTTGGTGATGTCGACGATGTCCACCTTCTCACCCGGCAGCAGATCGGCCGCCGCCATCAGCTCGGCGTCCAGCGTGCACGACCCGACATAGTCCAGGTCCGCCTGCGTCACCGTCGCCCGGTGCACCTTCGACTTCATCATTTCCCGCCACATGGCGGCCATGATCCGGCCCATCCGGGCTTCTGTCAGTGGCCGCCATCACCCAACCGGTTCAGTGCGCCGGTTCGGGTTCCTTCGGCGCGGGGACGGGCGGGAGGTTCCTGCGCAGGGTTTCGCCTTCGACGTCGACGTTCGGGAGGAGGCGGTCGAGCCAGCGGGGGAGGTACCAGGCTCGCCGGCCGAGTAGTGCCATCACGGCCGGTACGACGGTCATCCGGACCACGAAAGCGTCGAGCGCGACCGCGAGGGCCAGGCCGAAGCCCATCTCGCGGATCAGGGTCTCGCCGGACAGGATGAATCCGGAGAAGACCGCCGTCATGATCACCGCCGCCGCCGTGACCACCCGAGCTCCGTGCGAGAACCCGTCGACGACGGCCGTCCGCGGCGCCGCGCCGTGCACGTGTTCCTCGCGCATCCGGGTCACCAGGAAGATCTGGTAGTCCATCGCGAGCCCGAACACGACACCGATCAGGAAGATCGGCAGCATGCTGATCACCGGCCCGGTCTGCCCCTCGATCCCGAACAGCCCGGCCAGCCAGCCCCACTGGAACACCGCGACCAGGGCGCCGAACGTCGCCACCACGGTCAGCAGGAACCCGAGCGTCGCCTTCAGCGGCACCAGGATCGAGCGGAACACCAGCATCAGCAGCAGGAACGCGAGCCCGACGATCAGCGACAGGTACGGCAGCAACGCGCCGCCGAGCTTGTCCGAGATGTCGATGCTGACCGCGGTCGCCCCGGTGACCGCCACCTCGGCGCGATCGCTGTCGGGCATCGACCGGATTGCCGTGACCAGGTCCTTGGTCTCCTGCGTACTCGGTCCGCTCGACGGGATCACCGTCAGCAGCGCGGTGTTCCCGGCGGGGTTGAAGACCGGTGGCGTGACCATCGTGACGTCCGGCAGCCCGCGTACGGCGGACGCGGTGGCCGTTGCCGCCGCGCGCGGATCGGGAGACGCGCCGGCGTCCACCACGACCATCAGCGGGCCGTTGAACCCGGGCCCGAAGCCCTCCGAGAGCAGCTCGTACGCCTTGCGCTGCGTGGAATCGGGTGCCGCCGTACTGTCGTCGGGCAGCCCGAGTTCGAGGTCGGTCGCCGGGATCGCCAGCGTGCCGAGACCGATGACGGTCACCAGCAGCACGGCCAGCGGTCGCCGGGTGACGAACCCTGCCCACCGGCGTCCGGCCGTCGACCGTCCGGCCGCTTCCGGGTCGCCGCCGCGCAGACCGGGGATCCGGCCGCCGAGCACGCGCCGCCCGGCGAACCCGAGCAGCGCCGGCAACAGCGTGAGCGCGATCGCGACCGCGATGACCACGGTGAACGCGGCCGCGAGGCCCATCTGGGTGAGGAACGGGATGTCGACCACGAACAACCCGGCCAGTGCGATCACCACGGTCAGGCCCGCGAAGACCACGGCCGATCCGGCGGTACCGACCGCGCGGCCGACCGCCTCCTCCGGCTCCAGTCCCGTGCTGAGCTCGTGCCGGTAGCGCGACATGATGAACAGCGCGTAGTCGATCGACACCGCGAGCCCGATCATCAGCGCGAGGATCGGCGTCCCGGAACCGATGTCGACGAAACCGCTGATCGCCGAGATCGCGGTGACCCCGATACCCACACCGATGATTGCCGACAGCAACGGTAGGCCGGCGGCGATCAGCGAGCCGAACGTGATCAGCAGGACGACCGCGGCGACACCGATGCCGATCACCTCGGTGAGCTGTTGCTCGCCCTGCGCCTGCATCGCGTCCCCGCCGTACTCGACGGTGAAGCCGGCCGCGCGGGCCGGTTCGACCGCCGCGGCGACGGCCTCTTGGGCCTCGGGGGTGACCTCCTGGGCGGTGACCTTGTAGGTGACCTGCGCGTACCCGGTGCGTCCGTCGGGGGAGATCGCCTTGGCGGTGAAGGGATCCACGACGCGCGCGACCTGCGGCGCGGCGGCGAGCCGGTCCAGGGTCTGCCGGACCGGGGGCGTGTCGGTGAGTTGCTGGCCGGCCGGTGCCTGGAACACGATCCGGGCGGTCGCGGCGTCGGCGCCTGCCTGCGGGAAGCGCTCGTTGAGCAGGTCCGCGGCGCGCTGGGACTCGGTACCGGGGATCGAGAAACCGTTGGCGGTCGGGCCGGACAGCGTCGCCGCACCCGCGATCCCCGCGGCGAGCAGCCCGAGCCAGATCAGCACGACGAACCGTCGCCGGCGGAACGCGAAGCGGCCGAGGCGATAGAGATACGTAGCCATGCCGCTGATGCTTCCGGCGGTACGTCGTCGCCCGCGTCTGCCCGTGGCGGGCTTCTCGGCGTACCGCGTTCGCCGTACCGGCTACCGCGGCTGCGGTACGCCGGGACGCACGAGGCCGGTCTGGTACGCCAGGACGACGAGCTGCGCGCGGTCGCGGCAGTCGAGTTTCACCATCGCGCGGTTCACGTGGGTCTTCGCCGTCGACGGGGAGAGCACCAGGCGGTCGGCGATCTCGTCGTTGGACAGGCCGAGGGCGACCAGGCCGACGATCTCGCGCTCGCGGTCGGTGAGCGCGTCGAGGAGGCCGGCGCCGATCGCGTGCCCGGCGGTGGGTTCGGCCAGGAAGCGGTTCATCAGGCCGCGGACCGCCTTCGGGGACAGTAGGGCGTCGCCGCGGGCGACCACCCGGATGGCGTCGATCAGCTCGGCCGGTTCGACGCTCTTGCCGAGGAAGCCGCTGGCGCCGGCGCGGATCGCGTCGAACACGTACTCGTCGACCTCGAACGTGGTCAGGATCAGCACCTTCACACCCGCGAGCGCCTCGTCCGCGGTGATCATCCGGGTGGCCGCGAGCCCGTCGACCTCGGGCATCCGGATGTCCATCAGCACCACGTCGGCCCGCTCGGACCGCGCGAGCTCCACCGCGTCCCGCCCGTTCGAGGCCTCAGCAACGACCTCCAGATCTGGCGCTGAACTCACCAGCACCCGGAACCCGCTCCGGATCAGCGTCTGGTCGTCGGCCAGCAACACCCTGATCGTCACCTTCAACTCCAGTCTCCAGAGGAAGCACAGCACGGACGGCCCATCCACCTGATGCCCGCGGCCCGGTGTGCAGGGTGCCGCCGACGGCGGCGACACGCTCACGCATCCCGATGAGGCCGTGGCCCGCACCCAGGTGGGTGACGACGGGGTTGGCGGCGCGGGGCGAGGCAGCCGGTGCGTTGGTGGACGGGGGCGAGTCGGCCTGGGCGCCGAGAGATCGTGGCCAGGCAGCCAGAGCGCCGGTGGGCCCAGCCGGGCCGCCTGCGGCGTCAGCATTCCCAGCGGATGCGGCGGAAGCACGGGCGGTGCCGGCTGCGAAGAGGAAGGGGCCGGCGGAGCCGGCGGGGTGAGGGCCGGTGTCTGTTACCTCTACCGTCAGGCTGGTCGGGGCGCGGGTGATGCGGACGTCGGCGGTTGCCCCCGGGGCGTGTTTGAGGACGTTGGTCAGGGATTCCTGGACGACTCGATAGGCCGTGAGTTCTATGACGTCCGGGAGTTCGCCCAGTGCCGGCGGTGGGGTCCAATTGACCTCTACGCCTGCGGCGGTGAAGGAGTGGATAAGGGCGTCCAGCTCGTTCAGCGAAGGGGCCGGTGCGGTCGGGAGCGGGGAGCCGGAACGGCGGAGTACGCCGAGGAGAACGGTCAGTTCCTGCAGCACGGTGCGGCCGCCGGAGCGGACGAGGGCCAGGGCACGCTCGGCCTCGTCGGGCTGGGTCCGGAGGACGTGGGCCGCGACGCCGGACTGCACGTTCATCAGCGCGATGTGGTGGGCGATGACGTCGTGCAGCTCGTGCGCGATCCGCAGTCGTTCCTCGATCACCCGCCGCTGGGCCTCCTCGTCGCGCGACCGCTCGGCCCGCAGCGCCCGCTCCTCAAGCTCCATCAGCCAGGCGCGCCGGTTGCGCACCGCCTCGCCGATCGCGCCCGAGAACAGCACGAAGAAGACCAGACCCAGGTTGTCCAGCACGTCCCCGCTGACGAACAAGGCCTCGGCGACCAGCGTCGCCAGGGCCGTGCCGATGACCACCACGCAGCGGGTCAAACGGTCGTCCTTCGCCAGGACGACCGTGAAGACCGCGACACCCATGAAGAGCACGATCGGGCTCTTGGCCTGCTCGGCGATGACGAAGGCGATCGCAACACCCGTCGTGACCACCAGCACGGTGATCGGCGCCCGTCGCCGGAACGTGAGCGCAACGGCACCCACGACGGCCAGGACGACGACCGTCGCGTTCAGCTCGATCCGCTCGCCGACGTGCTTGCCGCCGGGAACCAGCAGGTTGATCAACAGGATCGTCAGGGCGAGCGCAAGGTCCAGCACCAGCGGATGCCGCGCCGAGGCACGGCAGAACCGGATGAGCCGTTCCATGCCTTCACAGTACGTGGCCGCCCGCCCGACCGCCTCGTCCTGCGGCAGTATCCCCGCCCTACCGCAACCGCAGTAGAGCTGCAGCTCGACAGGACGTATACGTCCACTAGGCGGAATCGGCCGTCCCGCTGAGCGTGAGCCTGGCCGGACGGACCGGACACATCCTGTCGAGCTTGCCGATTCAGAGGGCCGAAGCCTGGACAGCCAGCTCGCGCAGGGCCTCGTAGCGCGTCCGCAGGTCGGCCAGGCGAGCCACCTCGTCCGCGACCGGGGTGAGGTGCTCGCCGCGGCCCTGCAAGG
>Ga0247829_10001630_pt1 | contig 10420 bp, 8 predicted proteins | sample 12C_Control_Day4_FD_207765 | JGI IMG/M metagenome (GOLD analysis project Ga0247829, IMG submission 207765) | Soil microbial communities from agricultural site in Penn Yan, New York, United States - 12C_Control_Day4 | ecosystem: Environmental > Terrestrial > Soil > Agricultural land | place: USA... | reverse complement strand
ACTGCTCACCGCCAACTCGCCCGAAAGCGAGCTCGTGATCGAGGACAGCCAGTTTTCGCGTGCGCCGCGCGATCGCGGTTCGCTCAAGCACCTGCTCTACGTCGGGCGCATCGGCCGCCTGACGCTCACGGGCAGCCGGCTGCACCAGGGGTTCGAGGGCCACCTCGTGAAAACACGCGCGCGCGAGAATCGCATCACGTACAACCTGCTCTACGACGGTCACGGAGGCAGGGCGGCGTACGAGCTCGAGCTGCCCGACGGCGGCATCGCGTACGTCATCGGCAACGTCATCGGCCAGAGCGCCGAAACGACGAACCCTGTGGTCATTTCGTACGGCACCGAAGGCCCGGCGTGGGACCGCAATGCGCTCTACCTCGTCAACAACACGCTGACGAGCGACCGCACGTTCGGCGCGTGGTTTCTGCGCGTGTCGACCGATCGCCTGCCCGCCGAGACGGAGATCATCGCCGCCAACAACCTGACGGTCGGGCTCGGCGTGTTCGCGCTCGGCGCGCCGGGCCGCTTCGACGGCAATTATCCGGCGTTCGCTTCCGTGCTCGGCGATCCCGCGATTCTGGACTTCCGCCTCGGCGCGCGTTCGTGGCTGCTGGGCATGGGCGCGACGCCTCCGGTCCTGAACGGACGCTCGCTCGCGCCAATCGCCGAGTTCCGGCTGCCGATCGGCACGACTCCGCTTCCGCCGATTACATCGTGGACCCCGGGCGCGTTCCAGAACGGCGACCCGCTGCGGTAGCGTCGCGTACGGCGTGCAATGGCCTCGCCAAGCGCGTCAGCGGATCTTCAGCTCTTCGTAGAGCGCGGTCTCGAGACGGAGCAGCGCCTGCTCGTCGTGCAGGCGCGCGCCGTCGATCAGGAATACGTCCTCCGCGCGCTCGCCGAGCGTATTGATGCGCGCGCTCGCAACGTTGATGTTCGCCTGTGCGAGCGTATAGGCAATCCGCGCGAGCAGGCCGGGCCGGTCGCCTGCGACGACCTCGAGGATGAAGTGCGTGCCCTTGTCGTCGGGGAAGATCTGGATTTCCGGCGTGAGCGGAAAGTGGCGGAGCTGGCGCGGAATACGGCCTTCAGCGGGCGGCTCGAGCGGACCGGGCGTGGTGAGCACGCGCGTCAGTTCGTACTCGACGAACTGGATCGTCTCGCGATACGACGCCTGCGGATTCGCCGGATCGTGCACGGCGAACGTGTCGAGTGCGTAGCCGTGGCGCGTCGTGTGAATCTTCGCCTCGAGAATCGACAGCCCCGCGCGTCCGAAGAAGCCGCACAGTCGCGCGAACAGCGCCTTCTGATCGGGCAGATACACGAGCACCTGCAGGCCGGCGCCGTCGCGCGCGAGCCGCACCTTCACCACCGGCGTTCCGCGATCAGGCCGCCAGTACAGATGCCGCGCGTGCCACGCGATCTCGTCCGCGGTATGGCGCTGGAAGTAGGGCGTGTCGAGCTCCCGCCATAGCGGCGCCTCCGCACCGTCAGGGACCGCGTACAGGCGCAGCAGGCGTTGCGCCTCGCGCTGCCGCAGCCCGATGCTGTCGTGGATCGTGAGCTCGCTCGAGCCCGCCGTCAGCGATGCGTGCGCCGCATGGAACAGGTCCTCGAGCAGCTTGCCCTTCCATGCGTTCCACACCTTCGGGCTCGTGCCGCGAATGTCGGCGACGGTGAGCAGATAGAGCGCGATCAGGCGGCGCTCGTCGCCGACACGTGCGGCGAACGCGTCGACGACGGCAGGATCGGTGATGTCCTGCTTCTGCGCGGTCATCGACATCGCCAGATGCTCGGTCACGAGCCACGCGACCAGATCGGCGTCCGCGTCCGACAATCCGTGCTGCACGCAGAACTTGCGCGCGTCGCGCGCACCGAGCGTCGAGTGATCGCCGCCGCGACCCTTCGCGATGTCGTGGAACAGCGCCGCGAAGTAGAGCACTTCCTTGTGCTCGAAATCGGCGATGAGCCGCGAGCAGAGCGGGTATTCGTGCGCGTGCTGCGCCTCGGTGAACCGGCGCAGGTTGCGGATCACCATCAGGATGTGCTCGTCGACCGTGTAGACATGGAACAGGTCGTGCTGCATCTGGCCGACGATCGCACCGAATGCGGGCAGATACTGGCCGAGAATGCCGTAGAGGTTCATGCGGCGCAGCTCGTGCGTGAGGCCACGCGGCTCGCGGAAGATCTGCACGAAGCGCGCGCGGTTCGCGGGATCGCGCCGGAACGCAGCGTCGACGCGGCTGCGGTTGCGCCACAGCGCCCGCAGAGTCGCGGCCGTCATGCCGCGCAGCTCCGGATGGCGCTGCAGCGTGAGAAAAGCGTCGAGCATCGCGCCGGGCCGGTGCTCGAACAGGCCTGGATCGCGCAGGTCGAGCAACTCGTCGACGCGCTGGAAATCGGCGTCGATCGGAACGGGCTCGGTCGCCGCCGGGTAGAGGCGCGCGTGCAGGTTCTGCAAAAGAATGGTGTTCACCTGGCGCACGCGCTTGGCGGCGCGGTAATAGCGCTGCATCAGCTGCTCGCTCGCACGCCTCGCTGGCGTGTCGACGAAGCCCAGCTCGGCGGCGAGCGCGGCCTGCAGGTCGAACACCAGCCGGTCCTCGCGCCGTCCGGCGAGGTAGTGCAGGCGTACGCGCAGGTTCGCGATCGTACGCTCCTGCCGCGCCACGGCGCGCGCCTCGGCCGGCGTGATCAGGCCGTCGTGTGCCAGCTCGCGCCACGTGCGCCCGACCTTCGCCGCGCGGGCGATCCAGATCACCGTCTGCAGGTCGCGCAAGCCGCCCGGGCTTTCCTTGACGTTGGGCTCGAGGTTGTACGCCGCGTCGTGATGCCGCAGATGGCGCTGCTGCTGCTCCAGCGCCTTGGCGTCGTAGAAGGCGCGCACGTCGAGCGTGCGCTCGAACATCCGCTCGAACGCCGCGTACAGGCGGCGCGAGCCGGCCAGGATGCGGTGCTCGAGCAGGCTGGTGCGAACCGTCGCGTCGGCGGCCATCCCCGCCTCGCATTCGTCGACGGTACGCACGGCATGACTCAACTCGACGCCGATGTCCCACAGTGCGGTCAGCAGCCGCTCGATCGCCTCGGTGCACGCGCCGTCCGCGGCCTTCGGCAGCAGAATCAGCAGATCGACGTCGGAATGCGGAAAGAGCTGGCCGCGTCCATAGCCGCCAACGGCCACGAGTGTGGCGTCCTGCGGAAGTGCGGCCTCGCGCCACACGTGCACGACAACCTCGTCGGTTGCACGAGCGAGGCCGCGCAGCAGGCGCTGCGAGTCACCGCGGGCGAAGAACCCGGCACGCAAAGCCTCGCGGCGCTCTGCAAGCCGTCCGCGCAAGTGCAGCACGTCGGGATGAGCCGGTGCGGGTGGGCGGCGATGATCCGAGGCGAGCACGTCCATCGTGCGTTGTCGCGGCCGGCGCCGGCGCGCGAACGAAGGTATTGTGTCAGTTCCGGCCCGCGAATGACGGCGCGTGCGGCGTCACGCCGTGGCGCCTTCAGCCGGCGGCGGGGGCGGGGTGCCTGCGGATTGCGTGAGGATCTCGTAGCCGTCACTGGTGACGAGCACCGTGTGCTCCCATTGGGCGGACAGCGAGTGGTCGGCGGTGACGATCGTCCAGCCATCGGCGAGGCAGCGGATGCCCGCGCGCCCCGCGTTGATCATCGGTTCGATCGTGAACGTCATCCCCGGCCGCAGCTCGAGTCCCGTCCCGGCGCGGCCGTAGTGGAGGACCTGCGGCTCCTCGTGGAACTGGCGGCCGATACCATGGCCGCAGAACTCGCGCACGACGGAGAAGCCATGGCCTTCGGCGTGCTTCTGGATCGTCGCACCGATGTCGCCGAGACGCGCGCCCGGCCGCACGGCGCGGATGCCGCGCCACATCGCTTCGTACGTCACTTCGACGAGGCGGCGCGCCTGGATCGACGGCTTGCCGAGGAAGAACATGCGGCTCGTGTCGCCGTGAAAGCCGTCATTGATCACGGTGACGTCGATGTTGATGATGTCGCCGTCCTTGAGCTTCTTGTCGCCGGGGATGCCGTGGCACACGACATGATTCACCGAAGTGCAGAGCGACGCCGGATACGGAGAATGTCCGGGCGGCGCGTAATTGAGTGTCGCCGGAATCGTGTGCTGCACGTTCACCATGTAGTCGTGCGCGGCACGGTCGATCGCGCGCGTCGTGATGCCCGACTGGACGAGCGGCGCCAGGTGATCGAGGAGCTCGGAAGCCAGGCGTCCTGCCTCGCGCATGCCTGCGATCTCGGCGTCGGATTTGATTTCGACCGGCATTGACAATCCTGAAATGAACTGTTTGCTACGTCCGGAGGAGCTCGTTGATCCCGGTTTTCGCGCGCGTGCGTGCATCGACCTGCTTCACGATGACCGCGCAATAAAGGCTGTGGCTGCAGTCGGCCGCCGGCAGGCTGCCGGCGACCACGACCGATCCGGCCGGTACGCGCCCGTATGAAATCGTGCCGCGCGCGCGATCGTAGATGCGCGTGCTCTGGCCGATGAACACGCCCATGCCGAGCACCGAGTTCTCCTCGACGATCACGCCTTCGACAACCTCCGAGCGCGCGCCGATGAAGCAGTTGTCTTCGATGATGGTGGGGTTGGCTTGCAGCGGTTCAAGCACGCCGCCGATGCCGACACCGCCGGACAGGTGGACGTTGCGCCCGATCTGCGCGCAGGACCCCACGGTGGCCCACGTGTCGACCATCGTCCCCTCGCCAACGTAGGCCCCTATGTTGACGTACGAAGGCATCAGCACGACGTTCGGCGCAACGTACGCGCCGCGGCGGGCGACGGCAGGCGGCACGACGCGCACGCCGGCGGCCGCAAACGCCGTGTCGTCGAATGCCGCGAACTTGGTGCGCACCTTGTCGTAGAAGCGGAACGGCACCTGCGGACCCGCAAGGCCGATCGGCGCGTTGTCGGCGAGCCGGAACGACAGCAGCACCGCCTTCTTGATCCACTGGTGCGTCGTCCATGCACCATCGATCTTCTCGGCGACGCGCAGCTCGCCGCGATCGAGCGCGTCGATGACGTGCGCGACCGCGTCACGAATCGATGGCGATGCGCGTGCGGGCGAGAGGTCGCCGCGCCCCTCCCAAGCCTCGTCGATCGTTTGCTGCAGCGTGTCCATGCCCGCGCCCAAAAGCGCGGATTTTACATGGACGGACGCTTACATCGCCTTGAACCGGTGCGCGAACGTGCGCGAGACCGTGAGCTTTTCCGGCCGCGACTTGAGCGTAATCACCGGCTGGTCGCGCCAGTCGCGCTCGACGCGCGCGATGGCGTTCAGGTTCACGATCGTCGCGCGATGGATCTGCCAGAAGACTTCCTGGTCGAGCTCGTCGAACAGATCCTTGATCGGCTTCTTGATCAGCGCCTCCGCCTCGTGCGTCACGACCTTCGTGTACTTGTCCTCGGCCTGGAAGTACACGACGTCGGAAACCGGGATGACCTGCATCACGTTGCCGAGCGAGGCGCGGATCCACTTGAGCGGCGCCGCATCGTCGCGAAGCGCCAGGCGCGAAAGCAGCGCGCTGAGGTCGAGCGGCGGCAACGCCAGGCGCTGTCGCAGGCGCGTGGTCACCTTGGCGATCCGCTCCGGTGTTACCGGCTTCAGCACGTAATCGACCGCGCCCTCGTCGAACGCCGCCACCGCGTATTCGTCGTACGCGGTAACGAACACGACGTGGCAGCGCCCTCCGATCATGCGTGCCACGTCGAGACCCGACATCACCGGCATCCGGATGTCGAGAAACGCCACGTCGGGCTTGTGCTCGTCGATGCACGCGAGCGCCTGCTCGCCGTTCTCGGCTTCGGCGACGATCGAAAGCTCGGGCCACGCCTCGGCGAGCCGCGAGCGCAGTTGCGCCCGCAACATGGGCTCGTCCTCGGCAAGCAGCGCGGTCGGCACGATCGCGTCGCAGCTAGGCCGGGACGGTTTCCTCGAACGGCACCGACAGCGTCGCGCGCATACCGCGTGGCGTCGCCGGCTCGAGCGTGAAGCGTCCGCGCGATCCGTAGAGCGCTGCCAGCCGCTCGCGAACGTTCGCGAGGCCGACGCCGTGGCCGTCGCGGCCTGTTTGCGGCACGAGCCCGCGTCCCGTGTCGGTGACGCTGACGACAATGGAGTCGCCGTCCCGGTGCGCGGCGATCTTCACCGTGCCGCCGTCGGCCGAAGGCTCGACGCCGTGCTTGATCGCATTCTCCACGAGCGAGATCAAAAGGTTCGGCGGGAACGCATGGTCGCGCAAATCCTGCGGCACATCGACGGCGAACGCAAGCCGGGGACCGATGCGCATTCGCAGGATGTTGAGATAGGCTTCCGCGAGCGCGATCTCGCGGCCGAGCGTCGACGAGCGCGCGCGCAGTTCGGGCAGTGCCGCGCGCAGATAGCCGACGAGATGGCCAAGCAGCACGTTGGCCTGCCTCGGATCGGTCTCGACCAGGTACTGCACGGACGCCAGCGTGTTGAACAGGAAGTGCGGCTCCACCTGCGCCTGCAGCAGCTTGAGCTCCGCCTCCACGGCCTGGCGCGATAGCAGATGCCGTTCGGCCTCCGCCCGGTGCAGCGCCGCGGCGGCGCGCGCCTCTCGGCGCTTGACGTAGAAGATCAGGCTGATCAGCAGGCCGTTGCTCGCGGCAGCGAAGACGTTGTATCCGAAGAACATCGCGCGCTCGCGCACGTAGGCGGGTGTGTAGCCCTTGAACACGATCACGAGCACGACGCCGATCACCGCGCCGACGATCGACGCGAGCACGAGGCGGCGCAACGGGTTGTCGTGATCCCACGGCGCGGCGACGTTGACGCAGTAAGCGATCGAGAAGCCGTAGAGCTGCACGGTGAGCAGCGGATGCCAGAACGCCCGCGTGTCGTCGATCCAGAGGATGAGCGCGATGCTGGTGTTGATCGCGGCGATCAGCAGCAGCGTCGTCCAATTGACGCGGAAGCCGGCGACCAGCGGGTGCTCGCGGCGCGAAGCCGGGTTCGGGGTGGCATTCATGGCGGGGATTCTAGTCATGCGCCGCGGAATTGCCGGGTCCTGCGACGAAGCGCCCGCCGGCAGGACGGGAGGCGCCGGGGCGGGACGAATGCGGCGATCGGCGCAGCCCGCCGGCGCACCCCGTTTCTCCGCGATCAACTGCGACGGGCGCAGGCGACGATACGCTCGACCGCCTCGGCGCACTCGGCGAGCGAGGGCACGAGCGCGATGCGGATGCGTCCGGCGCCGGGATTGAAGCCATGCACGTCGCGCGCGAGATAACTGCCGGGAAGCACCGCGACGTTCTCCTCGGCCAGCAGGCGCTTCGCGAACGCGGCGTCGTCGCCCGGCGTGCATGCCCACAAATAGAACGCCGCCTGCGGCATGGCGCACGGCAGCGCCTCGGCGAGGCGCGGCGTGAGCTGCGTGAACTTCGCGCGGTACGCGGCGCGGTTCTGCACGACGTGCGCCTCGTCGCTCCAGGCCCCGATGCTGGCCGCCGCCACCGCCCCCGACATCGCGGACCCGTGGTACGTCCGGTAACGCAGAAACGCCGCGATCAGCGCTTTATCGCCTGCGGCATAGCCGGAGCGAAGGCCGGGGGCGTTCGAGCGCTTCGACAGACTGCCGAAAACCACGAGCCGCGGATAGCCGTCGCGGCCTTCCGCCCGGGCTGCGGCAAGCGCGCCAAGCGGCGGATGCGCCTCGTCGAAATAAATCTCCGAATAGCACTCGTCGGATGCGATGACGAAGCCGTAGCGGTCCGACAGCGCGAACAACCTGCCCCATTCCGCCTGCGGCATCACGCGCCCGGTCGGATTGTCGGGCGAGCAGACGTACAGCAACTGCGTGCGGGCCCATACGTCGCGGGGGAGGGCGTCCCAGTCGTGCGCGAATCCCGCGTCGTCCCGGGCGTTGACGCAATAGGTCGTCGCGCCTGCAAGCAGCGCCGCGCCTTCGTAGATCTGGTAGAACGGGTTCGGCACCACGACCGTTGCAGCGGGGCGGCTGCCGTCGATCACGGTCTGGCCGAAAGCGAACAGCGCCTCGCGACTGCCGAGCACCGGCAGCACTTCGGTCGCGGCATCGAGATGCGCGAGCGCGTGCCGGCGTGTCAGCCATGCGGCGATCGCCTCGCGCAACTCCGGGTTGCCGATCGTCGTGGGATAATTCGCGAGCGTCGTTTGCGCGCCTCGCGCGAGCGCTTCGAGGATGAACTTCGGCGTCGCGTGCTTCGGCTCGCCGATGGACACGTCGATGCGCGGCCGGGCCGGATTCGGAACGACATCCGCCTGCAGCGCGCGCAACCGCTCGAACGGATAAGGCTTCAGCAACCGCAACAGCGGATTCATGCGCGACGACACGGCCAAAAGCGAAGGGGGCGAATTATAGCGATGCGAGTTGCGGCCGCGGTATGCACATGGGTGGCCGGCGCCGCGCTCGCGTGCGTGATCGCGTACTTCGGCTGGCGGATCTTCGGACCTTCCGCGACGCATCTGCCGATCGGCGGACCCGCCAATGCCGCGGCGACGCTCGTCGCTGCCAACCTGTTCGGTGGACCGGCGGCGCCCGCCGCCGCGCCGGGCGCAGTCCTGGGCAACGACGCGCGGCTGCTCGGCATCATCGCGGAACCCGGGCAGCGCGGTTACGCACTGTTCCGGCTGGGGAGCGGTCCGAAACTCGTGGAGCAGGGCCAGGAGATCGCCCCAGGCGTCACGCTCACGGCTGTGCATGACGACGCGGTGACAATCCGCGACAGTGCGGGCGAACGGCGCTTCGAGTTGCGCAGCGAGACTGCGAGCCGTCCGCCGCGCCCCGCCCCGCAAGGTGGCTCGCGCGCGGCGCCGCCGGCCGCGTCGCGAGCGACCGCTGCCCACAGGACGGCCGGCGCGACATGCGGCCCGCCCGCAGGCTTCGGCGGCGCCGTCGTGCGGCTCAATACCGAACTCATGGGCGGTCTCGGCGCCGACTCGGTCCAGTGGAATACGCTGCTGACGCCTGTCGAAGGCGGCCTGCTGGTGCGCGAGGGTAGCGGCTTCGCCGCGATGCTGGGTTTGCGGGCTGGCGACCGCCTCGCGCAGGCCAACGGCATCGCGCTCGGCACTCCGGAGGACGTCGGCACCGCCGTCGTGCGTCCGCTCGTGGCAAATCAGGGAGTGCGGCTCATCGGGTCGCGCAACGGCCTCACACAGGAGCTTTGGCTCGCGAATGCCGCCTGCGCGGGTTGATCCCGCAAGGCGGCAAACCGCCAGGCGGCGGCTGACCAGGCTCGCTGCGCCGTCTATCCTCTTTTCGGTTTGTTCAACCCCCGGAGAGGAGCGGCATGGGCGACAGGAATTCGCAGAACGATCGTCAAGTGTCGTCGCCGCGGCCGCTCGTGGCCGGCGCATCGGGCAGCCAATCGAGCAGATCCAGCGGGTTCGCGATCCAGCCGGTGGCAGGCCAGTCGTCGGCACAGCCCGCCTCGCCGAGGTAACCGTATTCGGCTGCGATCGTCGGCATGCCCGCGGCATTGCCGGCGATGACGTCGCGCAGGTCGTCGCCGACATAAACGCATTCCGTCGACGCGATACCGAGCAGTTCCGCGGCGTGCAAAAGCGGAGCTGGGTGGGGTTTGGGATGCGCGGTCGTGTCGCCCGAGACGACTGCACCCGCGCGCACATCCAGTCCGAGCGTGGCGAGCACCTTCTGCGTATATCGCGTCGCCTTGTTGGTGACGATACCGAACGGCAGCCGGCGCGCGGCGAGCGTGTCCAGCATCGTCGCGATTCCGTCGAACAGCGTCGTCGTTTCGGCGAGACAGGCTTCGTAGTGCGCGAGGAACTGCTCGCGCAGCGCCGGGTATTCGGCATCGTCGGGCGTAATGCCCATCCCGGCGCCAAGCAGGCCGCGCGCGCCGGCTGACGCGTAAGGCCGCATCGATGCGACGGTCACGGGGGGCAATCCGCGCTCGTGCCGGATGCGATTGATCGCGCCCGCGAGATCGCCGGCGCTGTCGGCAAGCGTTCCGTCCAGGTCGAACAGCACGGCCTTCACCGCCAGCACGCGCGGCGGCGGCCGCCTGCGCGCGTCAGGCGCCATCACGGCGCGTGAACACGGCGAGATAGTTGACCGACAGGTCGTCCACCAACCGATATGTGCGCGTCAGCGGGTTGTACGTCATGCCGCTCGTCGCGACGAGCGCCAGGCCTGCGCGTCGCGCCAAGCCCGCGAGTTCCGACGGCCGCAGGAAGCGCGTCCAGTCATGCGTTCCGCGCGGCAGCAGTCGCAACACGTATTCCGCGCCCAGAATCGCCTGCACGTAGGATTTCGGATTGCGGTTGATCGTCGAAAAGATCGCGAAGCCGCCGGGCTTCGCGAGCGTTGCGCACGCGGCCACCGTCGACGCCGGCTCGGGCACGTGCTCGATCAACTCGCAGCACGTGAC
>Ga0247829_10001629_pt1 | contig 10427 bp, 9 predicted proteins | sample 12C_Control_Day4_FD_207765 | JGI IMG/M metagenome (GOLD analysis project Ga0247829, IMG submission 207765) | Soil microbial communities from agricultural site in Penn Yan, New York, United States - 12C_Control_Day4 | ecosystem: Environmental > Terrestrial > Soil > Agricultural land | place: USA... | reverse complement strand
GATGAACGGCGACTGCCCCCTCACGCCGACGTCGGTGCCGCTCGGCAGTGCCTGCCCGTCGGAGGAGGCCGGCAGCACGACGTCGCGGCGGGCCCCGGCCACCGCGTACCGCCGTTTGAGCACCTGGCCGACTCCCCCGGCCAGGACCGCGCCGGCGCCGACCAGCGAGGCGGTCAGCAGGAAGCTGCGGCGATCGGGCCCCACGGCCGCCATCGAGCGGACGGGCGGGGCCCAGCCGGTCGCTGGCGCGGGCTCGGCCGCCGCCTCCGGCGCGGCCGGCAGGGCCTGGTGGCGGGTCCCGGGCCGCCAGCCGCTCAGCCAGGCCAGCGCGCCGGCCGCGGCCGCGCTCCCGAGGAACGACGGCAGGACGCTGGCCGCGCTGGCGTTGGCGCCCGCCAGGGCCGCAGCCGCTCCGATGATGCCGATGGCGGCGATACCGACGAGGGCCCGTCCCAGGTGACGCTGGGCCAGCCGGCCGAGCGCCGCGGCCGCCAGCGCGAGGACGGCCAGCGTGCCCACGATCAGAGCCAGCTTGTCGTTGGTACCGAACGTGTCGATGGCCCAGTCCTTCACTCCCACCGGCACGTGGTCGATGATCCAATCGCCGACCGAGACCACTGGGCTGTCGCCGTCGCGCCAGAGCCCGGCCACGACGTGGGCCACGCCCAGCCCTAGGGCCAAGGAGACCAGCCCGGCCACAGAGCCCTCCCACCGGCGCGCGGTCCGGGGCGCCCGCGGTGGGGGCTCGCCCGTCACGACGCCAACGGTAGGGGTCGATCGGCCTCCGTGGGTGGTCACGACCGTTCTTCGGTGCCGCCCCCCAGGCCGGTTGACCTCCTTGGCGGGCCGTCGCGGACCAGCGGTCGTAGCATGCCGCGATGACGACGGCACCCGCGGACTCCCCGGCACCCCCGGCCGCTCCCGCGTACCAGGAGGAGCTCGACCGCCTCCTCGAGGCCATCGCCCCGACGGCCAACACCCGCCTGGCCCGGGAGCTCCTCGCGGTCGCGCTCGCCCTCGCCACCGACGACGTCGAGCGACTCGACCTCAAGATCGCCACGGCCGCGCTGGCCGAGATGCGGGACGCCTTCAGGGTCTTCGCGCCGTACGGGGACGTCCCGAAGGTCACCATTTTCGGCTCGGCCCGCACCCGCCCGGACGACCCCGTGTACGAGCAGGCCCGGCGGGTCGCCGCCGATCTCGCCGCGCAGGGGTGGATGGTCGTCACCGGTGCCGGTCCGGGGATCATGGCCGCGGGCATGGAGGGTGCAGGACGGGAGCAGTCGATCGGCGTGTCGATCCGCCTGCCGTTCGAGCAGTCCGCGAACTCCGTCATCGCCGGCGATCACAAGTACGTCTCGATGAAGTACTTCTTCACGCGGAAGCTGATGCTCATCAAGGAGTCCAAGGCGTTCATCTGCCTGCCCGGCGGCTTCGGCACCCTCGACGAGACCTTCGAGCTGCTCACGCTGACGCAGACCGGCAAGGGCCTGCCCGTGCCGATCGTCTTCCTCGACACGCCGGGCGACGACTACTGGCGCACCGTCGAGGCGTTCATCGAGCAGGAGCTGGTGACCCGCGGCCTGGTCAGCCCGGCCGACGCCGGCCTCTACCTCGTGACCGACGACTGCGAGGCGGCCACCCGGGCCATCGAGCACTTCTACGCCAACTACCGCTCCCTGCGGTACGTGGGCGATCAGCTCGTGCTGCGCGTCCGGCGGGCGCCGGACGACGAGGAGCTGGCGGCGCTCAACGAGCGCTTCGGCGAGCTCTGCCTGCGGGGCCGCATCGAGCGCAGCGAGCCGCTCTCGGTCGAGGTCAAAGAGCGCGACGCGCTCGACCTGCAGCGGGTCCGGTTCACGTTCGCCCGCCACGGCTTCGCTCAGCTGCGTGGGCTCATCGACGCGCTGAACGACCTGGCCCTCTGAGTCAGCTTCAATCGACGATGGCGAGAAGAGGGCTGAGGTCGAGCTCGTCCGCGGCGGGGAGGTAGGCCGTGACCGCCTCCTTCTGCAGGCGCTCGGCCAGCTCGGGCCGGAAGAAGGCGTAACCCTGGCGGATCACGTAGTTGAGGATGAAGAAGCGGTAGACCTCGCGCAGGAACTCCACCTCCTTCCGGCGGAGCGGGTACACGCGGTGGTAGGCGTTGATGAAGAGCTGGAAGCGAGGTTCGACGAACGTGTGCGGGCCGTAGGTGAAGACGGTCCGGTCGCCCGTGCGGCTCGATACCCTCGACAGGAAGTAGAAATCGAGCGTCCGCGGGTCCATCCGGAACCAGTCGTAGTCCCAGCGGCTGTAGAGCCGGAAGCGGTCACCGTGGTAGTCGACGGAGAAGTTGCCGAGGTTCCAGTCGATGAGGACGGGGATCTTGACCCAGTCGTCGTAGCCCAGCGCGTCGAGCTGTTCGAGGAAGCGCTCGCAGTGGTCCTGGATGGTCGAGCGCTCCCGGTCGTTGTAAGGAAAACGACCGGCGGTCGCCGGGTCCGACAACAGGTCCAGCAGGTGGATGGCGTCTGACTTGATCGACGTCGAGGTCGGGGGCACGAGGCGGGCGACCTCGCGGCAGGCCTGGTGGAACCGGGCCATTTCCTCGGCCAGGTTCTGGACGTCGTCGGAGGACACGATGCGGGGCAACGAGTGACGCTTCGGCACCTCCTCGTACAGGGCCGCCCAGAGCGCGCCGTCTCGGTGGACGAAGACGCGCCCGTCCACCGTCACCGTGTCGGCCAGCAGGTTGGCGTAGCGGGTGTCGTGCAGCTGCTCGCGGCAGCGGTGGAGCCGGTCGTGGTCCTCCTTGAACAGCCAGTACGAGCCGTACGAGGACACCTTCGCCACCAGGTGGTGGCCGTCGGCGAGGGACAGGCGGTAGACGTGGTTCGTCGAGACCATCGGGCTCAGTTCGGTCACGTGCACGATCTCTCCGCCGTAGCCCGAGCGCTCGAAGGCCACGTGTGCCGTCTGCTCGTACGGGTCGGTGAGGGCCCGGGACATCGCAGGGCTCATTCGTCGGCCGGGCGGTCGCCGGTCCGGAGCAGGTGCGCCGCCTTCTCGACCGCCCGCCGGGCCTGGCTCAGCCGCTTTTCCTCCGCTGGGCGAGCGGCGTCGCCGCGGTCCACGGCCCGGCGGAGGACGTCCAGGGCGAGATCGGACAGCTCCTCGGCGATGGCGTCCAGACGGTCCGCCAGATCGTCGTGTCGCGCTGTGCCGGGCATCAGAAGCCTGCCGGGTCAGCGGCCAACGCGGGCGCCAGCTGGTCCGTGGGCTCCCCGCTGATCCCCTGCGCCAGCAGGTTCACGGGGTGACGCACGATGAGGCCTGCGGCCCGGAGGTGGATGGCGCAGCCAGGGTTGGCACTCGCCACGACCCGAGCCCCGGTGCGGGCCGTGGCCCGCGCCACCGCCTCGAGCTTGCGCTGACGGATGGCCCCGGCCAGTTCGGGCTCCAGCGCGCTGTACGCACCGCCGGCTCCGCAGCAGAGGCCGTCGTCGTCGAGCTCCACCACGTCGGCGACGTGGGCCAGCACGGCCCGCACCGCCGTGGTGCTCCGTTGCACATGGAGTAGGTGGCAGGGGTCCTGGACGATGACCGGGGCCAGGCGGCGAGGCGCGGGCGGCAGCAGATCCAAGCGCTCGGCCAGCCACTCGTGGATGTCGAGGACGCGGGCGGCGAACGCGCTGGCCTCGGCCGTGCCGAGCAGGTGCCCGTAGTCCTTCAGCGCGGCGCCGCACCCGGCGGAGTTGACGAGGATCGGCGAGTCGCCCGGGAACGCCCGCATGACCCGGCGGGCCAGCCGGCGCGCCTGGCGGGTGAGCCCGGCGTGGGTGTGGAGGGCCCCGCAGCAGTCCGCGCCGTGACCAGGGAGGCGGACGCCCGCTCCGGTCGCCTCGATGACCTTCAGCGTCGCCGCATGGGTGGGGCGGAGCCAGGCGTCCATGACGCAGCCGGTGAAGAGCCAGACGTCGTCACCGCTGCCGCGCAGGCGCGGCCGGCGCAGCGGCAGCGGGGGCAGGCCGAGCCGTCGGGGCACGAGGTGCAGCCGCTGGGCGACGGCCAGTGCGCTCGAGCCGGACAGCACCAGCGCGTGGTGGCCGAGCGACCAGAACGCCGCCCGTTGCCAGCGGGGCGTCATCCGGTGGTGCCGGGCGAGCGTGTCCCGCGTGCCTTCCATCAGACGGCCGAAGGGCACGCCGCTGGGGCAGGCGGGTTCACAGCCGCGGCACTGGACGCAGGTCTCCATGAAGTGCACGAACGAGCCATCCGGCGGATCGCCGTCCCAGTGCACCGCTCGCATGGCGGCGATGCGGCCGCGCGGCGACAGCGCCTCCTCGCCGGTCACCCGGAACGTGGGGCAGTGCGGCAGGCACAGGCCGCATCCCACGCACGAGGCCAGTTCGTCGTCCACCACGTGCAGGTCCATGCCGCCGCCACCGTACCCAGTGGGGCCTCGACGACACCCGGCGACACCCGACAGGGCAGCGGACCTCAGCGGGACAGCGGGTCCCGGCCGGGGTTGAGCCGCCCGGCGGGGTCGAAGGCCTCCTTGATCCGGCGGTGGAGCGCCAGCACTTCCTCGGACTGCGGTGCAGCCTCGGCCGGCTCGTCGAGGTGGACGAGGCCGACGCCGATCTCGGCCACGAAGCGGCCGTCGAGCCCTCGCAAGGCCGCGGGCGGCATGGAGAGGCGGTACGGCGGGAGTGGCGGTGGATCCTCCACCGCCTCCAGCCCGTGCAGAGCGACCGCGCCATCGAGGTCGATCGGGTGCCCCTCGAGCCGGGCCCACGTCGTGGTGCCGTCCCACAGCAGGCTCGTGGGCCGGTAGAGGGCGCGGAACAGCGCGAACGGATCGGTCCCCTCCGCGGCCCGGAACCAGGCGGCGGCCTGAGGCCGGGGCCTCGTCCGCAGGATCACGTCGCCGAGGAAGGCGAGGGTGCCCACCGAACCCACGAGCAGGCGGGCGAGATCGAAGCCGCTCACGTTCTTGACCGTCGGCCCGCCCACCTTGGCCACCTCACCGCCGGCCGTCACGACGCCCGCCTGCAGCAGCGTGTCGCGCACCGGGCCGTAGCCCAGGCGCCGGTGGTCGCTGCGGCCGACGGCCAGCACCCCGCCCACCGTCCCCCACGCGGGGAGCGCGACCTGCTGGCCCTCCTCGGCCAGCGCGGCATCGAGCTCGGCCACCGTGGTACCGGCTCCGCAGGACACCGTCATCTCCTCGGGGGCGATCCAGTCGATGCCCGCCGGGGCCGAGACCTCCCGCGCGCCGGGGTGGACGTCGCCACCGACATGCCAGAGGCAGCGGGCGCCCACGCAGGTCACCGGGTCGTCGGCGCCGACCTCGGCGGCGAACGAGCTCAGGTCCACGGAGTTGCTCAGATCCACGCCCCCGCCGGGACCTGCTGCAGGTCGCCGCAGCGGCTGCCGGCCGGGAGCACCTTGTCCGGGTTGGCCAGCCCGTCGGGGTCGAACGCGTCCCGCAGACGAGCCTGGAGATCGAGGTCCACAGGGCTGAAGAGCAGCGGCATGAGGTCCCGCTTCTCGAGGCCGATGCCGTGCTCTCCCGACAGCACGCCGCCGGCGGCCACGCTCACCCGCACGATCTCGTCGCCAGCGGCGTGGACGCGCTCCATGACACCCGGTTCGCGCTTGTCGAACACGAGCAGCGGATGCAGGTTGCCGTCGCCGGCGTGGAAGACGTTCATGACGATCAGCTCATGGCGGGCGGCGATCTCGTAGACGCGCGACAGCACCTCCACCAGGCGCGCCCGGGGCACGACGGTGTCGTGCAGGTAGTAGTTCGGCTTGATGCGGGCGATCGCACCGAAGGCGGTCTTGCGTCCCTTCCAGATGAGCGCCCGTTCGGCCTCGTCAGCGGCGAGGCGGACCTGGCGGGCGCCGTGGGCGCGACCGATCTCGCCCACGCGCTCCACTCCCGCCTCGACCGCTGCAGGCAGCCCGTCGAGCTCGACGATGAGGATGGCGGCGGCGTCGGTCGGGAAGCCGGCGTGGACATAGGCCTCGACGGCGCGCGTGACGGGAGCGTCCATCATCTCGAGCGCGGCGGGTACGAGGCCGGAGGCGATGATGGCGCTCACGGTCGCCGCGCCGTCCTCGACCCGCTCGAAGTCGAGCAGCAGCGTGCGCACGACCGGCGGGTTCTGCGTGAGCCGGACGCAGATGCGCGTGGCGATGCCGAGCATCCCCTCTCCCCCGACGAACACGCCGCGCAGGTCGAGCCCGGCCGGCTCGGGATCCTCGCCCCCCAGCACGGCGATGCTCCCGTCCGGCAGCACCACCTCGGCGGCCAGGACGTGCATGGCCGTGACACCCTCGGACAGGCAGTGCGGCCCACCGGCGTTGGTAGCGACGTTGCCGCCCACGGAGCAGCTCTGCTGGCTGGACGGATCAGGGGCGTAGTGCACACCGTCTGATGCCAGGAAGCGGCTCAGGTCGGCGTTCAGCACGCCTGGCTCCACCCAGGCCTGGCGGGCGTCGAGGTCGATGGAGAGGACGCGGTTCATCTTCGTCGTCACGATGACGAGGGCCCCGTCGAGGGGGACGGCCCCACCGGCCAGGCCGGTCCCGGAACCGCGGGCGACGAAGGGGACGCCGTGACGGCGCGCCGCGAGCACGCACGCCTGCACCTCCTCGGTCGTGGTGGGGAACGCGACGACCGAGCTGCGTCCCTCGATGTTCGAGCCGTCGCGCCGGTAGAGGTTCAGCTCGGTGGCGCCGGTGCGCACGTGGGCGCGACCGAGCGCGGTCCGCAGCTCGTCGACCAGCGCTGCCGGCGCCACCTCGGTGGTCACGTCAGCGAACCTACCGCCCTAGGGTGCACGGATGGCCAAGCCGGTCGTGCCCGAGGACCGCCACGAGTGGTTGTCCTTCGAGGACCCCGAAGAGGACAGGACGTGGATCTTCGACATCACGTTCCTGAGCTCATCGTGGTCCTGCATCTACGGCCACGGTTGCCAGGGTGTCCTGACGGGGCCGGCGGAGCACCTCGAGCAGGGGTGTTGCAGCTACGGCGCCCACTTCATCGACGACGAGGACGTCGCCGCGGTCACGACTGCGGCCGCCGCGCTGACCAAGCGGCAGTGGCAGCTCAAGCCCAAGGCCAAGCGGAACGGCATCGTCGGCAAGGACGAGGACGGCGCCCGCACGACGCGCGTCGTCGACGGTGCGTGCATCTTCCTCAACCGTCCCGGCTTCGCTGGCGGGGTGGGCTGCGCGCTGCACATCGGCGCGCTGGAAGCCGGTGAGCGGCCCCTCGACTGGAAGCCCGACGTCTGCTGGCAGCTCCCGCTTCGACTGGAGGAGCGCACGGACGAGCACGGCCACGTGACCAGCCTCGTGCGGGAGTGGAAGCGGCGGGACTGGGGGGCCGGCGGCCACGAGTTCCACTGGTGGTGCACCGATTCCCCCGAGGCGTTCCGCGGTCGCGTGCCCGTGTACCGGTACCTGGAGGACGAGCTGGTGGAGCTCGTCGGCCGGCCGGTCTACGACCTGCTGGTGCGCGAGCTCGTCGTCAGGAGGAAGCAGGCAACGCCCCTCCCCCATCCGGCGATTCGTCGCTGAGCGTGTATCCAGCGCGGCCGAGCGCGCTCGTTAGAGGTAGCGCCCGGTGCCGTCCCCCTGTGTCGGGCGCCAGCCCCCTCGGGGTCGCCGGTACCGCTGTGCCGGCGGCCCCGTTCAGGCCGTTCCGGAGTGGTCAGCGCTTCGACGCCCGCCGGCGGTCGGCCTCGAACAGCAGGCGCTTGCGGATTCGGATGGCGTCGGGCGTGACCTCCACCAGCTCGTCCGCGCCGATCCACTCGATGGCCGACTCCAGCGTGTGCTCGATCGGCACGGCCAGCTTGACCGCATCGTCGTGGCTGTGGGTGCGGATGTTCGTCTTCTCCTTGGCCCGCACGGCATTGACCACCATGTCCCCGGACCGGCTGGCCTCGCCGATGACCATCCCCTCGTAGCAGACGTCGCCCGGGGCGACGAACAGCTCGCCGCGGAGCTGGAGGTTGTCGAGCGCGTAGCCGGTCACCTCGCCAATCCGGTCGGCGACCATGGCGCCGCCCGTGCGGTGCGGTAGCTCACCGGCCCACGGCGTCCATCCGGCGTGGTGCTGGTGCAGCAGCGCCGTGCCCCGCGTGGCCGTGAGCAGCAACGAGCGGAACCCGATGAGTCCCCGAGCCGGAGCTTCGAAGGTGATGATCGTGCGCCCGGGATCTCCCGGCCGGAGCTCCGTGATCGCGCCCTTGCGGGGGGCAAGCGCTTGCGTGACGGTGCCGACGTGCTCGTCCGGCACGTCGCATGTGCCCCGCTCCAACGGCTCGTGCCGCCGGCCCTCGATCTCACGGGTGATGACCTCGGGGCGGCTCACCTGGAGCTCGTATCCCTCGCGCCGCATGGATTCGATGAGCACGGCGAGCTGGAGCTCGCCCCGGCCGGCCACCTCCAGCGCGTCGGGGCTGTCGGTGTCGGCCAAGCGGATCGAGACGTTGCCGCGGACCTCGCGCTCGAGGCGCTCGCGCAGGTGACGGCTGGTGACGAACTTGCCCGAGCGACCAGACATGGGTGACGTGTTGACGCTGAACGTCATGGCCAGGACCGGCTCGTCCACGATGAGGCGGGGCAGCGGCTCGGGATCGGCCGGCGCCGCGAACGTGTCGCCGATCTCCACCTCCGGGAAGCCGGCCACCACGAAGAGGTCGCCGGCCTTCAGCACCTCGGCGTCGGCCCGGGCGATGCCGGCGAAGGCGAGGACCTGGCTGGGCCGGCGCACGATCGGGGCTTGGCCCTCCTCGAACTCCTCGGTCAGCAGGGCCACGGGCTCACCGGAGCGCAGCGTGCCCCGGACGACCCGTCCGACCGCCAGCCGCCCGAGGTAGTCGGACGCGTCGAGGTTGGTGACCAAGGCCTGGAGCGGCGCGTCAGGATCGCCTTCGGGTGCCGGGATGTGCTCCAGCACGGCGTCCAGCACCGGCGCGAGATCCGCGTCGTCCGAGGGCAGGCCTACGCCGACGACGGAGCGACCCTCCCGAGAGACCGCGGAGATGACGGGGAACTCCAACTGGTCCTCGTGGGACGCAAGGTCGATGAAGAGCTGTTCGATCTCCTGGAGCACCTCATCGGCCCGGGCGTCGGGTCGGTCGAGCTTGTTGAGGACGACGACGGCCGGCAGGTTTCGGGCGAGAGCCTTGGACAGGACGTAACGGGTCTGCGGCAGCGGCCCCTCGGCGGCGTCGACGAGGAGCAGGATGCCGTCCACGAGGGCCAGCGCGCGCTCAACCTCCCCGCCGAAGTCCGCGTGCCCGGGTGTGTCCACCAGGTTGATCTTGACCCCCCGCCAGAGGACGGAGGCCGCCTTGGCGAGGATGGTGATACCGCGCTCGCGCTCCTGGTCGTTCGAGTCCATCACGCGGTCCACCACCGCCTGGTGGGCGGCGAAGACCCCGGTCGAGCGCAGCAGGCCGTCGACCAGTGTGGTCTTTCCATGGTCGACGTGCGCGACGAGCGCGACGTTCCTCAGTGACATTCCGGACTCGATCAGGGGGAGGTACGAGCCGCTCGGTGCGGCCCGGCGCTACACGTCGTCTTCGTCGTCGTCGTCGAAGGGGACGTTGTACTTCTCCGCCAGCGCGGCGTACTCGTCGTCGTCCTCCTCCGTCTCGGGACGGTGGTCGGTCTCGGGACCGAACCCGAACGCAGCCGGACCGGACTGCTTCAGCTTCCTCGCCTCTTCGAAGCGGCGATGACGACCCTTCTTCACGGCAGGGCTCCGTAGGTGTGCGCTGGTGCTAGCGGTGTGACATTGAGTGTGAAGTCTACCGGTTGCACGGTGCAACCCGGGGATCGGGGCCCCTGCGGGAGGGCGCGGGAGGCGTGGCAGCATGGCCCCATGGGAGCGATCGTGACCATGCTGAACCAGAAGGGCGGGGTCGGGAAGACCTCTGTCACGCTGGGCCTGGCCTCGGCGGCCATGTGGGCGGGGCGCCGGGTCCTGGTCGTCGACCTCGATCCGCAGGCCAGCAGCAGCTGGGTGCTGGCCGATTCAGACCTCGAAGGCGGGCGGGCCGCGCCGGCCGCCGATCGCCTCCTGGCCGGTGGAGGCACCTCGGCGGCCGCCCGGGCGGTCACGCCGAGCTCCTGGGGTGACGGCGTCGACCTCGTGCCGTCCCGGCCCGAGCTGGCCCGCTGGGAGCACGCCAGCGGGCGCGACGCCACCCGGCTGCGGACGGCCCTGCTGGGCCTGATCGACGGGTACGACGCCATCCTCATCGACTGTCCACCGTCGCTCGGGCACCTGACCAGGGCCGGCCTCGCCGCCGCCGACCTGGCCGTCATCGTCGTCGAGCCGTCCGCCCTCGGGCTGCGCGGGATCAGCGCCGTCGCCGACACCATCGACGATGTCTGGGAGGAGGACAATCCCGAAC
>Ga0247829_10001627_pt1 | contig 10428 bp, 8 predicted proteins | sample 12C_Control_Day4_FD_207765 | JGI IMG/M metagenome (GOLD analysis project Ga0247829, IMG submission 207765) | Soil microbial communities from agricultural site in Penn Yan, New York, United States - 12C_Control_Day4 | ecosystem: Environmental > Terrestrial > Soil > Agricultural land | place: USA... | reverse complement strand
GATGCCCGACGCCTTGACGATGAACTCCGGCGACGAGGCCTTGAGCGGCTGCTTGGTCCCCGCGGCGATCGCCTCGGCGTTGCGCGCGTTGTCACGCTCGACGAACGTGTTGAAGGCGACGCACAGCTCGTCGTTCTCGAGCACGTGCTCGGGGTGCCAGACGCCGCTTCCGGTGATCGCGGTCCCCGTCGTCACGCGCGCTCGAGTTGACATCGTCGATGCATCTCATCACGTTTGTCAGGCTTCGGTCACGGCCGCACCACGCTTCCGCGATACAGCGCCTTAGAACGACATCGCGGTGACGAGGCCGCCGCCGCCCGGCAGCGCGACCGGCGCGACGATCGGGCGCCGCCGCGCGGGGACGTTGTCGCAGCGCAGGCCGCCCGCCGCGACGCCGGTCGCCGCGGTGAGGCCGTTGAGATAGATCGCGGTGATCCCGACGGTGACGCCCGACAGGCCGAGGCCGAGGTCGAACTTGGCGTCGAGCTCGATGTCGTCCTTGAGGCCGGCGGCGATCGAGTGGATGCCGACGGCGCCGATCGCCGCGACCGCGACCACGCCGAGCACGACGGCGGCGCCGTGCGCGAGCTTCTTGGGCTTGGGCTCGACGCGCGCGCGCAGGCCCGCACCCACATCACCGACGGCGCCGACCGTGCCATCGACGGTGCCGCCGACCGTGCCGACCGCATCGCCGGTCAGGCCCCCGACGAGGCCGCCGGTCGCGCCCACCACCCCACCGACGGCGCCGACGGTGCCGCCGACCACCGGCACCGTGCCGCCGAGGTCACGCAAGGCCGCCTCGGCACGCGCGCGATACGCGAGCGCGCCGCCGGCGCCGAGGTACGCCTGGAACAGCGCCCGCGCCTCGGCCGCCTTGCCGAGCTGCCAGGCCGTCATCGCCTGCGCGTACAGGAGCGCCGGCACCTTCGCCGACTCGTAGACCTGGGCGTAGAGGGCGAGCGCGGCGCCGAAGTCGCCCTTGACGTAGAGGCCATCCGCGCGCGCGACCTCGGCCTGCAGGGCACCGACGACATCGCCGGCGATGGCGAGGCAGCGGCAGTCCTCGGCGCGCGCGCTGGGCGCGGACGCCAGCGAGAGCAGCGAAACGAATGCGAACGTCAGACGAGTCGACATGAGTCCCCCTAGTGCCGCCCACGTTACAGGCAGCGCCCGCGGCCCCGCGCGCTCCTCTGGGTAACCTCTCGGTGGGTTCACCGTGAGGCGATCGCGTCAGCGATGGCCGAGTCGCTCGAGATAGACGTCGTCGAGGCAGTTGTCCCAGTCGTCCGCGCAGACATGCTCGCCGCGCTCGGCGCGCTCGCTGGTCGTGCGGTACGGCGCCCCCTCGACACCAGCAGTACCACCGGACACCGCGTGCACGACACGCCCGCGCCACCGCCACTCGATCTGCGTGAACGGACTGCCACCCACGAGCGCGAGCGCATCGATGCCCGTCGCTCGCGCCAGCGCGGGCCCGGGCACCGGGTCGAAGCGGGCGTAGAGCGCGCGCGAGCAGTTGCGCGTCAGGTACGTGCCCGTGCCCTTCCAGCGCTGAACCTCGCCTTCGACGACGAAGCCCGCGATCTGCGCCTTCGCACCCGCGATCACCACCTCGTCGAAGCCGTAGCGGCACGGCCGCCACCCCTCGGGCGAGATGCGGTCGCAGTCGAGGTCGATCTGGTTGATGCCATCCACATCGTCATCCTCGTCGGCGAGCCCGGCATCCAGCCCGAATCCACTCCGCGAACGGAGCCAGATCGCATCGATCATCGACGACGCACGGAAGTACGCCTCCTCGGCGCCGACGAGCGGACGCTGGCTGCGAAACTCCCATTCGAAGTCCACGTCGAAGGCACGCCCACCCAGCGCCGGGCGCGCCCCCGCGAGCAGCTCGTTCCCCAGCTCGCCCAGGCGCGCGCGCAGCGCCTCCAGACGGACGCCTTCGGAGACACGCCACCGCATGAACACCAGCTGCTCGGTGTGTGACATCGCCGGGACCCTACCTCGCGGCGAGCGCTAAGGTGCACGCATGCGCTTCAGCGACCGAGTGTTCCTGGTGACGGGCGGAGGAAGCGGCATCGGCCGCGCGATCGCGAAGCGGCTCGCGGATGAAGGCGCGCGGGTCGGCCTCGCCGAGCACGACGCCGCGGCAGGTCGCGACGCCGCCGACGAGTACGGCGATCGCGTGCGCGCGTTCCGGTGCGACGTCGCGCGCGAGCCCGAGGTGCGGCGAACCATGGCCGCCGTGGTGCGCTGGGCCGGCCGGCTCGACGGTGTGATCAACAACGCCGGCCTCGCGTCCCCCGACAGCGGTCCCCCCGAGAAGCTCACGCTCGCGACGTGGCGTCGCGTCCTCGACGTCAACCTGACCGGCGCGTTCCTGGTCGCGAAGCACGCGATCCCTCACCTGCGCAAAGCGGGCGGCGCGATCGTCAACCTCGGCTCGACGCGGGCGCTGCAGTCCGAGGCGAACACGATCGCCTACTCGGCGAGCAAAGGTGGCATCGCGGCGCTCACGCACTCGCTCGCGGTCAGCCTCGGCCCCGAGATCCGCGTGAACTGCATCGAGCCCGGCTGGATCGCGACGTCCTCGTATGCGCCGCGCAGCAAGCGCACGAAGCCCAGGCTGTCCGCGCGCGATCACGCGCAACATCCGGCCGGCCGCGTCGGCACGCCCGAGGACATCGCGAGCCTGTGCGCGTGGCTGCTGTCCGAGGAGGCCGGCTTCGTCACCGGCGCGACCTACATCTCCGACGGCGGGATGACGCGGAAGATGATCTACGCCTAACTCGCGACGTGAGGTGCAACGCAGCTGCGGCCCGCACCCGCAGGCGTGTCCGCCACGTAACCTCAGCGCATCGCCGCTATCCGTGATCGAGCGCTTTGACGTCGGCGAGATCCTGCTCTCGCCCTGCAGCCCGCTTGTTCTTGAGCAGCGCACCGAGGCCGATCACGGGAATGTTGCGACCATCGACCTCGAAGGTTTCTCCGTCCGCGACCGCCTCGGCGAAGCTGATGCCATCAGCTCGGTTGAGGATGTCGATGCGCCGCGGAGGGACGCCGAGCTGAAGCACGCCATCGTATGACGCGAAGTCTTCGCTGCGCACCTCGAACGCGTCGAGCGGAGCCCCGAACGCAGCAAGAGCAGCGTACACGCGCCTGGCGTTCTCAGGCTCGGCGAGCACGAGCACATCGAGGTCCTTGGTCGCTCGGGGGTGGCCGTGGAACGCCACGGCGTAGCCACCCACCACGACGAAGTGGGCCCCCGCATCGTGCAGCTCTACGAGCACATCACGGAAGTCGTCGTTGAGCTCGATCATACGGCGCGACGAGGAACAAAGCGCACCGGGATGTTCGTACGTGCGTACGCCGGGGCCTCCATCTGCGCGAGGCTGAATGCCTCGCGCGAGAGCTGCGTCGCCAGCGAGATGGCGTTAGCTCCTCGCACCGGCGACAGGTCCACTTCATGTCCGAGCGTAGCCTTGTGGATGTTCATCCTGCTCGCTCGGTCGGCCGCCCGCTGCCTCCGTTCAGACTCGGCCCGCGTCATGATGCCTCGATCGTAGCACCGGGTCGCGGGCCTTGGTGGCCCCGAGCGGAGCTCCTGTCAGCGCGTCTTGACGACGAGGTTGTTCACCGGCGACGCCGACGTATCGAGCTTGTCCCACGCGATGAACGTGGTGCCGCCCGGGCCGGAGGTCGCGGCCACCGAGACGCCGTCGATGCTCGGGCCGGCCGCGAACGGCGTCGTGGTCCACGTACCGGCCTTGGTCGCGATGTAGACGTCGGAGGTCAGGCCGTCCTGGTAGGCGATCGCGGGCGCGCCGTTGGCGAAGTAGATCGAGGCGGCGGCGCCCACGGTGTGAGGGCGATCGCCGGTGCGCTGGCCATCGTCGACGACCTCGGGCGTGCCCGCGGTGCCGTTCCACGTGGTGTAGAGCAGCTGGTCACCGATCGCGTCCTGGTAGGCGACGTGAACCGTGTTGGAGCCATCGACGATGGCCGAGGCCCACATACCGCGATCACCGCTCGCCGGCTGATCGAGCACGGTCTCGGCGAACGCGTTGCTGTCGGGCGCGGTCTCGGCGGTGAGCACGAGGGCGCGGCGATTGCGATCGTAGTACGCCGCGGCGAGGCGGCCGTCGGTGAGTGTGACCAGGCTGACGAACAGGCCGGGGCCGGTCGCGAGCGTGGCCGTGGTCGGATCGGCGACCGGCGTGGTGCACGCGCCCGCGATGCAGACGTCGCCGTCGCCGCAGGCGGCGCAGCCGGTGCCGAGCGTCGTACAGGTCTCCGGATCGCCCGCGTTGACGCCCGCGATGCAGGCTTCGCCCGCGCCGCACAGGCCGGCGCACGTGCCGGGGCCCTGCGCGAGCACGAGGATGCTCCATTCGGTCTCGCGCTCCGGGTTCTTGATGTTCGAGCGGGCGAGCCGCAGCTCGGTGGTGCGGTGGCCGGTGCCGTCGTCGATGCCGACCGCGAGGTAGGCGATCACCGGGCGGCCGCCGCCGTCGAACGCGAGCGAGGTGTGCTGGCCGACGTCCTCGCCGGCGCCGGGGTCGACGACGTACGACTTCCACTGGCCGCGCTTGGTCTCGTAGGCGTACTTGAGCGCGCGCGCCTCGCGGTCCTGGTAGCTGACGCGCGCGAGCCCGCCGGCGAGGCCGATCGAGGTCCAGGCGCCGACGTTCGGGCCCGCGTCCTCGATGCCGCCGCGATACGAGCTGGGCTCGTACGTCGGGGTCACGTCCGGTACGCCGTCGACGACGACATAGGTGACCGCATCGGGGTTGTTCGCGTCGCCGACGACGAGGTCGCCGAGGCCGGTGTCGTAGGTCGCGACGACGACGCGCGTGTCATCGGCGGCGATGCTCGTGTAGCGGCCGAGGCCGCCGTTCGGGATGTCACCCTCGAGGCACGCGACGTCGCCGCACGGCGGATCGGAGCCGCAGTCGCAGCCGGGGAGGCACGCCATCGCGGCGAGCCACACGGTGCTGCCGAGGCGACGCGCGCGCCGCACGAACCGCGCGAACGAGCGCCGCACCGGCAGCACGAGCAGCAGGATCACGATCGCGAACAGCCCCGCGTTGCGCGCGCCGCCGGAGGAGTCGCACGCGCAGCCCTGCGAGCTCGGCGAGCCGTGGAAGCCGTTGGCCTCGTTCTTCGCGAGGCCGATGCCGAGGTCGGTGCCGAGCACGACCTCGATGACCTCGGGCGTCGTGTCGATCGTCTCGGGCTTGCCGAGCTCGCGCGCGCGCACCTCGATGCGGTGCAGACCGGGCAGCCAGAACGTCTGCGCCGCGAGGCGCGGGCGGCGGTTCGTCGCCCACGGCGACCACGCACCCTCGTCGATCCGATACGACCACTCGAGCCCGGCGACGGTGCCGAAGTCGAGCGTCACCGCGGGCGCCTTGCCGGACGTCCACTGCCGCGGATCGCGCGCGATGGAGGCGTCGGGCTCCTCGACCCCCGCGAGCGTGACCTGCGTGTCGACCGGGCGCGCCGGCATCGCGGTCACGAGGTTCGCGAAGATCGCCAGGTAGGTGTCATTGTCGACGGCGGTGATGTCGGTGACCGCGAGCTGCAGGCCTCCGAGCTCCGGCAGCGAGAACCCGCCGAGGCCGCCCGACAGCTGCGGCAGCACGAGGTTGAGCAGCGTCGGAAAAAGACTCGCCAGCTCGGCCGGCGTCTCGGTGACCGCCTCGGAGTTCTTGACCGAGACGTTGGTGAACGCGTTCGCGGTGTCGCCAATCACGGGCACGATCTCGCCGGCGCCCGCGGAGTCGAGGCCGATCGGCAGGTGCAGATCGGAGACCACGGTGAACGTCCGCACGTACTGGTCATCGACGGCCGCGAAGAAGTCGATCTCGAGCGCCGTGAACTTGAGGTCGAGCAGCGGCTCGACGAGCGTGCGGTTCCCCGAGCCATCCGTCATGAAGGTGTTCTTGCCGAGCGTGATCTCGGGCGGACTCTGCGGACGCAGGCCGATCGCCATCGGCGCGTTGGTCTCGACGAGCCGGCCGAGCGAGCGCGACAGCAGGCCGAGCGTGTCGGTCGTCAGCTGCGGCACCGTGCTGTGGCCGACGGTCAGGCAGAACAGACCGCCGTCGTAGCCGGCCCACCCGAACTGCGCGAGCTGCGACTTGTGCACGCCGATGCCGACGTCGAACGGCGCGGCGGTGTCGGGCCGCGTGTTGCCCTGGAAGAACGTCGACGGCGTGATGGTGACGCGCGCCGGCGCCGTCGCCTGCGGGCCGCAGCGATCGCGCGCCGCGCCGCCCGGCAACATGCCACCGAGCATGCCGAGCGCGACACCGCTGTTATCGGTGGTCGCATAGCCGCCGGCGACCTCGTAGAGATCGATCGCGCCCGTGGTGCCGGGCGAGAAGCCGCCGAACAGCGCGGTGCCGCGCGCGCGGCCCGAGAGGCCGAGCTCCTGCAAGCAGGCGCCGCCCACCATGCAGGTGCCACCGGTGCACGCCGTCGCGAACGGGCTCCCGCACTCGGCGACGTTGCCCGATGCGCACGACTTGCAGGTCGCGCCGTTGATCGCGTCCTCGATCTGGCCTTCGAGCTGGTCCGTGATCGTCGAGATGAACGAGCCGATGAATGCGTCGGCGAGGTCGCAGATGAAGCCCCCGGACAGCGACAGGTCATTATCCTCGAGCTGCGAGACGGACACGTTGGTCGCCTGGACGCGCGTCGTCCCGGTGGTCCCATCCTGGACGAGCGCGATCTGGAGATCGATGCGCAGATCGTCGACGTTGCCGTTCGTGGTGTCCACGTTGATGCCGCAGTCGACACCCTGGTACCTGAACGGCAGCGCCGACTTCGTCTTCACGCGCGCGCGCACCGTGGTGTCGAGGCGGCTCGCACCCTGCACCGGCGTGAGCACCAGGCGCGGCTGATCGCCCGCCATGGCGTTGAGATCGATCTCCAGCGGGCCGCAGTTGGGGATCGGCGCGCCGCCCGAGCAGCACACCGCGGGGTTGCCGCCGCAGCTGCCGGGGACCGCGAACTCGATCACGCCGTTCATCGCGCCGCCGACGAGCGGGCCGATGATCGCCGCGGGATCCGCCGTGATCTTGGCGATCGCGCTCTGCGTGATGCGCAGCTGTGCGGCGTTCGGGTTGCGCTCTGCCGCCGGGAATCCGCCGGGGATGGGCTCCATGCTCGTGCAGCCTCCGCAGCCTCCGCCGCTACACGACGCGGCGAACACGATGGAGGTGATCAGGACGACCCAGTCGATCCGACGGTTGTTCATTAGGCCCTCCACGGGGGTTTCGCCCGCGGGCCCCCCGCCGGTCAAGCATCGAAGGATCCGGGCCTCCTCACAGTTCCGCAACGCCGGCCAAGCCCCCGTGTCATCGTTGGACAACGTGCGCTACGTCGCATTCCTCGTCGCCGCCGTGAGCCTGGCCATGGCGACCGCCCACGCAGAGCTCCCCCGCAGCCAGCAGCGCTGGGAGATCCCGGTGCACGAGGGCGTGCCGTGGCCGATCAAGCTCGTGCCGCTCGACGGCCCGCTGCCTCCCGCGCCACAGGTCGACGAGCCGGCACCACCCGCGGGTACGCGCGCCGCCGCCCGCGTCCTCGGCGTGCTCGACACGATCCAGCGCACGCTCGTCGCGTCGAAGTACCAGGCCTCGACGCGCGTCCGCGCCAAGGACGGCACGTACGACTGGGACTGCTCGGGCATGGCCGCGTGGATCCTCCGCCGCTCGGCGCCCCACGCCCTCGCCACGCTCGCGAGCTCGCGCCCCGTCGCCCGCGACTTCGCCAACGCGATCGAGCGCGCACCGACCACCCGCGCGCGCCGCGGCTGGCGACGCATCCCCCGCGTCGCCGACGTGCTGCCCGGCGACGTGTTCGCGTGGAAGCGCCCCAAGGGCCTGCCGAGCAAGAACACCGGGCACGTCGGCTTCGTCGTCGATCGCCCCCTTTCCGTCCCCGCGATCCCCGGCGCATGGGCGGTCCGCATCGCCGACTCCACGTCGTCCTTCCATCAGGACGACACCCGCGCCGCCGACCCCGACGGCGGGTTCGGCATCGGCACGCTCGTGTTCCTCACCGACGAGCGCGGGCAGGCCACCAGCTACGGCTGGGCGGGCACGAAGACCGAGTGGTACATCGTCACGCCCGTCGTGTTCGGTCGCGTCGAGCGCTAAGCACGAACGTACGAGCTCACTGCAGGATGTGCGGCAGGCCGAGCTCCCAGCGCAGCTGGTCGTTCGCCTTGCCCGGCCACATCACCGCGGGCTCCTCGAGCTGCCACATCCGGCAGCGCGGCGTGAACACCCACAGCAGGTTGCGATCGAGGATCGCATTGGTCGCCATCCGCGCGGCCTCGTTCGCGCCTTCCATCGTCGCGAGGTCCACGTTCGTCTTCACGAAGTCGGCCGCGAGGAACATGTTCGGGATCGCGGTCCGCGCATCCGGTCGGTACTGCCAGCTGCCCGCGGTGTTGATCAGCAGCGCCTCCTGATTGGTCGGCCCGCCGCTGCCGGTGAACACGAGCGACGGATCGAGGAACCACGTCACGATCCAGCTGGGATCCAGCACCGTCGTCCCCGCCTGGTTTAATGAGGTGGTCAACTGTGCGACGACTTCATTATAAATCTCCTGCTTCGTGCACTCGCGAGCGGGCTTGCCATAGAGAATGCCCGGCTTGTCGAAGTTGGAGATATCGATCGAGAGGATGCCCCGGACGTTGCCATTGCCGAAGCTCGCGAGGTTGAAGTTCGGCCAGAACTGCGCCTGCGACACGCTGGTCAGCGCCCACGGGGAGTCGAGGTAGATCGTGTGCCCGCGGACGATCGGTACGTCACGGTCCAGGTACAGCTGGATCCCGTTCATCCACGACGTGCTCATTTGATAGAGGTCCGCGAGCGATGGATCCGCCGCGAGCACGTTGGGGTTGAGCAGCGGCAATAACCGCTCCAATGGAAGCGCGAATACATAATGATCGGCGGTGATGTTCTGGAGGGTGCCGTTGATACGTACTGCTACGGAGGCGATGCGGCCGCCGCTCATCGTGATGCCCTCGACCATCGCGTTCTTGTGATACGTGACGCCTTTGCCCTGCAGATAGCTCAGCCACGGGTCGATCCAGACGTCGTTCGTCGGGCCGTTGAGCAGGCGATCCAGCGGCTGCCCGCTCGCGAGCAACTGGGTGAGGATCAGCCCCACGGTGCGAGCGTTGACCTCCTCCGCGCGGGCGGCGACCAGGTTGCGGGTCAAGCCGATCGCGAGGAACTTGCGATATTCCTCGGAGTAGTCCGTCGCATCGACGAACTCCCACCAGCTCTGAAATTCGTATTCTCCATAACGTCGATCATCGCAGCTGGTCATGAACTGCAGCATGCGCGTCGCGAAATGAGTGATCTCCTGGACGGTCAGCTGCGGCAACGGCCCGAGCAGGAGCTGGATCGCGGCGACGACGTCATCGAGTCCGATCGGGAACGACGCGAGAGGTACGACGATGTCGGGGCGGCCCTCCGCGAGTGACATCGACAGCGCGCTGGCCTCGACGAGGTTGTCGAACACCTTGCGCGAGCCGTACGGGATCCGCTTCATGGTGTCGGTGACGTGCTTGTAGAACCCGGGGAAGAAGCGGAATCCGTGCTCTCCGGGGAGATCGCGACGGCCGCCCGTCCCCGAGCCCGGCACGCCCACGCTGCGCGCCTTGCCACCCGGGATCGTCTGGCGTTCGTACACCGTCACGTCGAAGTCGCGCTCCGCGAGCTCGTGCGCGGCGCTCATCCCGCCGACGCCGCCCCCGAGGATCGCGACGCGCTTGCCGGGGCCGAAGATCCCGGCCTCGCCCGTCGCGGGTAGCAGTGGCACCGAGGCGGCACCGGCCAAGGCAGTGAGGAAGTTACGTCTACGCATGCCTCTCCTGAGTCGCGTCGCTAGCTCGTTAATCGCGACTTTCAATCACACTAACAACGTCCGTGAGACGATAGCTAGGACAATCATGCTACGTAGAACTACGTATAAGTTGCTTGATAACCTACGCAACCTTTCCGCTGACGACAGCCTGAGGTAATGGATCGGCCGTGGTTGCTGTACGGATCCTCGCCGTCTTCGCTGCGATCGATCTCGCGTTCAAGGTCCTGGTCGGTGCGGCGTTCCTCGAGATCATGGGTGCGCACGCGGGGCCGCTGCGCGCCGAGCTGCTCGTGTCCTCGCTCGGGATCCTCGTCGTCACGTGGCCGCTGTGGCTCGCGCTCATGTGGCTCACGCTGCGCCCGATCGCGCGGTGGAAGCGGCGGCATGGCGCGAACCTCGTCGATGCCGAACTGCTCGAGCGCACCCACGCGCATTGTCTGCGGCTGCCCACGCTCGTCAGCGTGCTGTGGGTGGCGCACTGGGTCGGCTCGTACCTCCTGATCCTGGGGCTCGGTGGCTACCCGATCGGTGCCGCAC
>Ga0247829_10001624_pt1 | contig 10433 bp, 10 predicted proteins | sample 12C_Control_Day4_FD_207765 | JGI IMG/M metagenome (GOLD analysis project Ga0247829, IMG submission 207765) | Soil microbial communities from agricultural site in Penn Yan, New York, United States - 12C_Control_Day4 | ecosystem: Environmental > Terrestrial > Soil > Agricultural land | place... | reverse complement strand
CACGACGAGGCGCACCAGCGGCGGTGCACCCGACTGGGCATGCGCCATGGGCAGTGCGCCGAACGCGAAGACGACGAGGGCGAGGTAGCGAAGCAGCGTGCGCATGCAAGGTATCCCGGGGATCGCTTCAGGATGTCATCGGCGCTGCGCCCGGTCAATGCTGCGGGAAGGTGACGCGGCTGCGGGCCCTGACGTGCGCGCCACGTGCGCGTGCCGCGGCTGCGTGCCGTCGTCAGGTGCCGCGCGGCGCACCGGCGGCCGCGCGCTTGTACATCAAGGCGGTGCGCTTGCAGCTCATGACGAGTTCGTTCTTCTGGTTGTAGCCGCGGTGCTCGAACACGACGATGCCGTTATCCGGTCGCGACTTGCTGTCGCGCAGCGACACCACCTCGCTCTCGACACGGATGGTGTCGCCGTGGAACACCGGCTTGGGAAAGCGCACTTCGTCCCAGCCGAGGTTGGCTGCGGTGGTGCCGAGCGTGGTGTCGCCCACCGAAATGCCGACGACCAGCCCGAGCGTGAACGCGCTGTTGACGATGCGCGTGCCGAACTCGCTGTGCTCCTGGCAGTACTGCTCGTCCAGATGCAGCGCCGCCGGGTTCATCGTCAGCGCGCTGAAGAAGGTGTTGTCGGCTTCGGTGACGGTGCGGCGCAGGGGGTGGCGGAAGATCTGGCCGACGGTGAACTCGTCGTAGTACAGGCCTGGCATTCGTGTCTCCTTGCTCAAGAACGCTTGCAGCCGCCGTGCCGCGCGGCGGACGGCACGCGGCTGCGGCTCATGGTTCCGCGCCCGGCGCTGCGCGCCGGGTGCCCTGCGATGCTCGCCGAACGCGGCCGCCAAAAGGACTCAACCCACGAGTCCCTTTGGCGGACTGCCCCGCGTTCGGCTCCGCTTCTCGGCGCTTCACAAATCGCCGCAACCGCATGCCGCCCACCGCGGGACGCGGGGAGCCATTCGCAATTTACCCAGCCGCTGCCAACACTCTTCGCGCTTGTACCAGGTGCGGCTTGTCGATCATCTTGCCGTCGAGCTGCACGGTACCCGCGCCGCCGGCCTTCTCGAACGCGGCGATCACCGCGCGCGCGTGGCGGATCTCGTCGTCGTCCGGCGAATAGCCGGTGTTGATGATGTCGACCTGGTCGGGATGGATGGCGATCTTGCCGCTGAAACCCGCGCGGCGCGAGGCGCGGACGTCGCGCTTGAGCCGCTCGGCGTCGCGGAAGTCGACCGACAGCGTGTCGACCGCCTGCACGCCGGCCGCGTGGGCGCCGAGCAGGCACAGCGCACGGGCGACCTGGTAGGTGAACTCGAACTCGCCGTCCTCGCTGCGATTGGTGCTCGCGCCGATCGCGGTCGACAGGTCTTCCGCGCCCCAGGTCAGGCCGGCGAGGCGCGGCGAGACGCCGCGATACGAGTCGAGCGCGAACACGGCCTGCGGCGTCTCGGTCGCCACCACCAGGATGCGCACCGTGCCGTGTGCCACGCCGTCGCGCTGCTCGAGCGCCGTCAGGTAATGATCGAGACGCACGACGTCCTGCGCCGATTCGACCTTGGGCAGCACGATGCCGTCGGGCGCGCCGCCGACAACCGCGGCGAGGTCGGGCAGGGCGAGCGGCGTGGACAGCGGGTTGACGCGCACCCAGACTTGCTGGCGCACGCGATCGGTGTGGCTCGCCAGGTACTCACGCGTCATGTCGCGGGCGATGTCGATGCGCTCGATCGACACCGCATCCTCGAGGTCGAGGATCAGCGCGCTGGCGCGCGTGCCGTGCGCCTTGGCCATCTTCTTCTCGCTGTCGCCGGGAACGAACAGCATCGACTTGAGCAGTGGCGACGTGGTGGTCATGCGATGTCCTCCTTGACTCACTTTCCTTAAATGACTTTCCCTGGCTCATCTTCCCTTGAAGTCTGGCGCGCGCTTCTCGCGGAAGGCGCGCAAGCCTTCCTTGTGGTCCTCGCTCGCCAGCGCCTGGCCCTGCGTCCACGCCTCGGCGTCGAGCAGCGTTTCGAGGGCCGGCTGGTGCATGAGCTTGAACAGCTTCTTGTCGAGGCCGAGCGCGTAGGTCGGGCCCGCGGCGTACTCGCGTGCCATCTGCCAGGCGACCGCATCGAGTTCGGCATCGGCCACCACGCGCGTCACCAGGCCGAGCGCATGCGCTTCCTGCGCGTCGATGCGGCGCCCCGAGAACACGAGCTCCTTGGCGCGCAGCGTGCCCAGGTACTGCGTGAGGAACCAGATCGCGCCGCCATCGGGTACGAGCCCGATGTTGCGGAAGACCTGGGCGAAACGCGCGGTGTCCGAGGCGATCACCAGGTCACTCGCCAGCGCCAGGCTCCAGCCGACGCCCACCGCCGGACCGCGCACGGCAGCGATCACCGGCTTCTCGATGTTGACCAGGTTGCGGATCATGCGGTGCACGAGCTGCAGCACGGCGCGGCCCGCCTCGGGGGTGAACTGCGCCATGGCATCGACGTCGCCGCCGGCGCAGAACGCGCGTCCCGCGCCCTGCAGCAGCACCGCGCGCACGGCGGGATCGCGCGCGGCGTCCTCGAAGTGCGTGCCGAGCGCGTCGCGCATCTCGGGCAGGAGCGCGTTGAGGCGATCCGCGCGGTCGAGCGTGACCAGCGCGACGCCGTCGCGCAGCTCGTAGCGGACCAGCGGGCTATTCACCCTGGATCCCCGCGGCGCGGATCACCGGCGCCCACTTGGCGGTCTCGGCGTTGATGAACGCCGTCGCGCTCTCCGGCGTGCTCGGATCGACGAAGTCGAGCCCGAGCTTCTCGAAGCCGGCCTTGACCTCGGCGCTGGCAATGACCGCGTTGATCTCCTTGTTGAGGCGCTCGACGATCGGGCGCGGCGTGCCCTTGGGCACCAGGATCGCGTTCCAGCCGTAGGCGGAGAAGCCGGGCAGTCCGGCTTCGGCGATCGTCGGGACATCGGGCATGGCCGAGACGCGCCTGGGCGTCGTCACGCCGATCCCCGTGAGCTTGCCGGCCTTGACGTGCGGCGCGGCGGTCGATGCCTGGCCGACCATGTAGTGGACCTGGCCGCCGAGCAGATCGTTCATCGCCGGCGCCTCGCCCTTGTAGGGCACATGCGTGGCCTCCACGCCGGCGGCCATGTTGAAGTGCACGGCGGCGATGTGCAGTGTGGTGCCGGTGCCCGACGAGGCGACCGTGTACTTGCCCGGGTTGGCCTTGAGCAGCGCGATGAAGGACTTGAGGTCCTTCGCCGGCACCGACGGATGCGCGGCGACCATCAGCGGCGTGCTGTTGATGATCGCCACCGCGGTGAAGTCGTCCTGCGCGTAGGGCAGCGTCTTGTAGACGGTCGGCGAGAAACTGTGCGCCGCCGAGGCGAACAGCAGCGTGTAGCCATCGGCCGGCGCCTTGGCGACCATGGCGGTGCCGATCGTCGAGCCGGCGCCGGCGCGGTTCTCGACCACGACCTGCTGGCCGAGCCGGTCGCCCAGCCCCTTGGCGATCAGCCGGCCGACGACGTCGGTGCCGCCACCGACCGAGAAGGGCAGGATCATGCGCAGCGGCTTGTCGGGGTACGTTCCCTGCGCCGCGGCGAGCGACGCGCCGGCGGCCAGCGCCAGGCCGGCAAGGGTGCGAGTCAGGACGTGCATCGAAGTGTCTCCGTGTGGCGTGTGCCGTGTGGGCGTGTGTCGTGTGGGCGTGTGCCGTGTGGGCGTGTGCCGTGTGGCGTTGTCGTCGGTCGTGTGGTGTTGTCGGAGGGGCGCTTGTCGTCGCGCTTCAACGGCCGCGGAACGACGGCGCACGCTTCTCGCGGAACGCCGCCGTGCCCTCCTGGACGTCCTCCGAGTCCTGCAGCAGGCGCAGGAACAACTGCTCCATGCGCAGGCCACTGGCCAGGTCGAGATCGCGGCTGCGCACGGCGAGTTCCTTGGCGGCTTGCACGGCGAGCGGCGCGTTGGCGGCGAGGCGGCGCGCGAAGTCGCGCGCGGTGTCCATGAGCTGCGCGGCGGGAACCACGCGGTTGACGAGCCCCCAGCGCAGCGCGAAGTGCGCGTCGACGCTGTCGCCGAGCAGCAGCAGTTCCATGGCCAGCGGATGCGGCAGTTGCTGGGCGACGCGCTGCGTGCCGCCGTTGGCGGGGAACACGCCGCGCTTGACCTCGGCGAGCGAGAAGGTCGCGTGCTCGGCGGCGATGCGGATGTCGGTCGCCAGCAGCAGCGTCGTGCCGCCGCCGAGGCAGTAGCCGTTGACGGCGGCGACCACCGGCTTCCAGACCTCGAGCCCGCGGTTGAGCAGCTGGTTCTTCTGCGTGAGCTGCAGCTCGGCGAGCGTCTGCGGAGCACCGATGAAGGACTTGAGGTCGGCGCCGGCCGAGAAGGACTTCTCGCCCGCACCGGTGATGATCGCGACGCGGATCTCCGGATCGTCGCGCACCCGCGTCCAGGCCGCCGACAGCGCCGCGTAGTGCTCGGCGTCCATCGCGTTCATGCGCTCGGGACGGTTGATGGTGATCGTCGCGATGTTCTCGGCGACCTCGAGGTCGATCGACATGCTGATGACTCCCGCGCTGGGTTGCCGGCGCTGCGTGGCCGGCATTGCGTTGTCTGTGCTGAGCTGAATGCGGCTGGCCTACTCCGGCTGGATGCCGGCTTCCTTGATGCTCTTGCCCCAGCTGACGAGCTGCTCCCGCACGAAGGCGGCGAGATCCTCGGGCGAGCCGGGGGCGGGCTCGGAGGCGAATCCGGCGATCTTGTCCTTGATCTCGGGCTTGTCGAGCGAGCGGCGGACGACCGCGTTGAGCTTGTCGACCACGTCCTTGGGAGTGCCCGCCGGGGCGAACAGCGCGACCCAGGCAATCACCTCGAATCCCTCGAGCCCGGGGGTCTCGGCAATCGCCGGCAACTCCGGCATCAGCGGAGAACGCTTGAGGCTCGACACGCCGAGCGCGCGCAACTGCCCGCTCTTCACGAACGACTGGCCCGAGGCCATGTCGGCCACCGAGTAGCTGACCTGGCCGCCGATCGTGTCGGTGATCGCCTGTGGCGTGCTCTTGTACGGCACGGTGATCACCTCGATGCCCGAACGCTTGGCGAACGATGCGCCGACGACCTGGCCGATGCTGTTGCCGTAGCCGAACGACACCTTGCCGGGATTGGCCTTGGCGTACGACACGAGCTCCGCGAGCGTGCGCACCGGCAGCTTCGGATCGACGACGATGATCACCGGGATGCGCATGACGTTCGCGACCGGCGCGAAGTCCTTGATCGGGTCGTAGTTGATCTTCTTGAAGAGGTACGGATTCGCCGAGTGCGAGGTATTTGTCGTCATGAACAGCGTGTAACCATCGGGCGGCGCCTTGGCGACGATCTCCGCGCCGATCTGCGCCGACGCGCCCGGCTTGTTGTCGACCACTACCGGCTGGTTGAACGCCGCGCGCAGCTCCTCGGCAATGATGCGTCCCATGATGTCCGTGGCGCTGCCGGCGGCGAACGGCACCACCATGCGCACCGGGCGGTTGGGGTAGGGCTGCGCCGAAGCGAGCGGCGCGGCCAGCACGCCGAGCGCGACGAACAACAGCGCGATGAAGCGCGTGCGTGACACCATGTCGTCCTCCACCGCCGGCTCGAACCGGCTGTCTGGTTACCGCGCGCTCAGCTCAGGCCAGCTCAGGCCAAATAAGCGGGCGCGTCTGGAAATGCCTGCATCTGTTCGCGCAGCGCCGCCAGGTGCCGCGCCATGCGCCGCTCGGCCGCCGCGCCGTCACCCGCGACGATCGCGTCGAGGATGCGCCGGTGCGCCTTGATCACCACGCGGCGGATGTCCTCGGTGGCGAAGTTCTCGATCGCCGAGGCCTTGTAGATCATGCTCGAGATGGCAACCATGAACGCGCGCAGCAGCTCGTTGTGACTCGCCGCGGCGATCGCGCAATGCCACTTGACGTTCTCGGCGAGATACAGCGGCGTGTCGGCGTAGGCCTGCTCGACGCGCTCGGTCGCGCGCACCAGTTCATCGCGCTCGGCGGCGGTGCGGTTGAGCGCCGCCAGGCGCGCCAGCGCGGGCTCGATCGCCTCGCGCGTCTGCAGCACCGACTTCAGCGAGATGCCGCGCCCGTGCACGAACAGGTTGATGTACTTGGCGAGCGACTCGTCGCCCGGTTGCCGCGCCACCGAGCCGCCGAGGCGGCCGGGCCGTGTGCTCACCAGGCCCTCGGCCTCGAGGATGCGCAACGCCTCGCGTACCGAGCCGCGCGACAGGCGCGTCTGCAGCACCAGGTCGCGCTCGGTCGGCAGCGGCGCACCGGGGGCGAGCTCGCCGCCGAGGATCTGCTTGCGCAACTGGTCGGCGAGCACGTCCGATGACTTCGGCACGTGAATCGGCGCAAGCTTGAGTTGCGGCATGGGCGGCGGGTTTCGGTGATGACGGGCGACAGCCTAGGCCGTTAACATCGGCAATGTCAATGGTTAGACCAATAGCGGGTAGACCCCATTTGCGGTTAGACCCCAATAGCCGGTACGGGCGCGCAGCCCACCGCCCGCCCAACCGCGTCCGACCAAGGAGACCGACGTGAAACCGTTGCTCGGCATCAAGGTCGTCGATTTCACCAAGGTGCTCGCCGGCCCGCTGTGCGCGCAGTACCTGGGCGACTTCGGCGCCGAGGTCATCAAGATCGAACCGTGCAAGGACGGCGACGACACGCGCCGCTGGCCGCCGTTTCGCGGTGACGACGGCACGGTGTTCCTCAGCGCGAATCGCAACAAGCGCAGCCTGGCGATCGACCTCAAGTCCGCAGCGGGCAAGGAGATCGCGCGGCGCCTAGTGCGCGACGCCGACGTCGTGCTGGAGAGCTACGGCCCCGGCGTGGCGCAGCGCCTCGGCATCGACTACGCGACCGTCCGCAAGGACAACCCGCGCCTCGTCTACTGCTCGATTTCCGGCTTTGGCCGCCAGGGCGCGATGAAGGACGGAAAGGGCTACGACGTCATCCTGCAGGCCTTCAGCGGCATGATGTCGATCACCGGCGAGCCCGGCGGCCCGCCGTCGCGCAGTCCGTTTTCTCCGGTGGACCAGGCCACCGGTTTTCATGCGGTCAGCGGCATCCTCGCCGCGCTCATGCAGCGCGAGCGCACCGGCGAGGGCGCGCTGGTCGAGACCTCGCTGTTCGACTCGGCGCTGGCCTTCCTCGCCTACTTCTACCAGGGCTACTGGGAGAAAGGCACGCAGCCTGTGAAGTGCGGCTCGGGCCACGAGTCGCTATGTCCTTACCAGGCGTTCGAGGCCGCCGACAAGCACCTGCTGCTGGGCATCGCCAACGACGCGCTGTGGCGCAAGTTCTGCGTGTTGGCCGGACTCGAGGCCGACGCCGACGATCCGCGCTTTCGCACCAACGCCGAGCGCGTGCGGCACCGCGCCGAGACCGTCGCGCTGGTGCAGTCGGTCATCGCCACGCGGACCTGCGACGAATGGATGCGGTTGCTCGCGCAGGCCGGCATCCCGGCGGCGCCGATCAACTCGTTCGCCGATCTGATGGCGCATCCCCACACGCGCGACTCCGGCATGGTGGTCGAGTACGAGCACCCGGCGTACGGCCAGCTCAAGACCATGGCGCAGCCGATCGTATTCAACGGTGCGCGCAATGCGCCGGCGCGCACGCCGCCGCTGCACGGCGAGCACACGGCCGAGATCCTCGCCGAACTCGGCTACTCCGCCGACGAGATCCGCCGCATGCAGGACGACGGCGCCGCGCTCGTGCGCCCCGCGGCGCCGCGCGCCTGAGAATGGAGAGGCACAGATGGACTTCGCACTGACCGACGACCAGCAGGCGATCGTCGCCGCGGTCGAGCAGATCTGCGCGCGCTTCGGCGATGACTACTGGCTGCAGAAGGACCGCGAGGGCGGCTTCCCGCACGACTTCCACGCGGCGCTGGCCAGCGCCGGCTGGCTCGGCGTGGCGATGCCGCCCGAGGCCGGCGGTGCGGGCCTCGGCATCACCGAGGCGGCGCTGATGATGCAGACGATCGCCGCGTCGGGCGGCGGCATGGCCGCGGCCTCGTCGGTGCACATGAACATCTTCGGCCTGCATCCGGTCGTGGTCTTCGGCACCACGGAGCAGCAGCAACGCTGGCTGCCGCCGCTGATCGCCGGCGAACACAAGGCCTGTTTCGGCGTGACCGAACCCAACGCCGGGCTCAACACGCTCAAGCTCAAGACGCGCGCCGTGCGCCAGGGCGATCACTACGTGGTCCACGGCCAGAAGATCTGGATCTCGACCGCGCAGGTCGCGCACAAGATCCTGCTGCTGGCGCGCACCACGCCGGTCGAGGAAGTGACCACGCCGCGTGGCGGCCTGAGCCTGTTCTACACCGACCTCGATCGCAGCACCGTGCGGGTGCGCGAGATCGAGAAGCTCGGGCGCAAGGCGGTCGACTCGAACGAACTGTTCATCGATGGCTTGCGGATTTCGGTCGCCGATCGCATCGGCGAGGAAGGCAAGGGCTTCGACTACATCCTGCACGGGCTCAATCCCGAGCGGATCCTGCTGGCGGCGGAAGCGATTGGACTCGGGCGTGTCGCCCTGAAGCGCGCGGCGAAGTACGCCAACGAGCGCATCGTCTTCGACCGGCCGATCGGCATGAATCAGGGCATCCAGCATCCGCTGGCCGAGCGCTGGATGGAACTGGAAGCCGCGAATCTCGTGATGCTCAAGGCCGCGTGGCTCTACGACCAGGGCAAGCCGTGCGGCGCCGAGGCGAATGCCGCGAAGTATCTAGGCGCCGAGGCCGGCTTCCGCGCCTGCGAGACCGCCGTGCTGACGCACGGCGGCATGGGGTATGCCAAGGAGTTCCACGTCGAGCGCTACCTCCGCGAGGCCATGCTGCCGCGCATCGCGCCGGTGAGTCCGCAGATGATCTTCTGCTTCATCGCCGAGAAGGTGCTGGGGTTGCCGAAGTCGTACTGACGGTACTGATCGGGGTCAGGTCTTGCCTCTGCCTGGCAAAAGGCAAGACCTGACCCTTCGCGCACCTCGCAAGGAACGAGACGATGCTCAGGCTGGACGGCAAAGTGGCTCTGGTGACGGGACTCGGGACAGTCGGCGATGGCTGGGGCAACGGCAAGGCCATCGCGGTGTTACTGGCGCGCCAGGGGGCGAGCGTGTTCGGCTGTGACCTGGACCTCGAGGCGGCGCAGGCGACGCGCAACCTGATCCGCGAGGAGGGCGGAACTTCCGAGGTGATCGCCTGCGATGTGACCAAGGCACCGGAGGTCGCGGCCCTCGTCGAAGCCTGCATCGAGCGCTTCGGGCGCATCGACATCCTGGTCAACAACGTCGGCCGCTCGGAGCCCGGCGATCCGGTGACGATGAGCGAGTCGGTGTGGGACGAACAACTCGACGTCAACCTCAAGTCGGCATTCCTGACCTGCAAGTACGTGCTGCCCGTCATGGAGCGCCAGGGTGGCGGCTCGGTCGTCAACATCTCGTCGATCGCCGGGCTGCGTTACGTCGGCAAGCCGCAGGTCGCCTATGCGGCCGGCAAGGCTGCGCTCATGCAGATGACGCAGACCACGGCGGTCATCTACGCCGCGCGCGGCGTCCGCCTCAACAGCGTCGTGCCGGGCCTCGTCTTCACGCCGCTCGTCAAGCGGCTCGCCGACAAGTATGCGAAAGGCGACTTCGACGGCTTTGTCGCGCACCGCCACAACCAGGTGCCCATGGGGCGCATGGGCGACGCCTGGGACGTGGCGCACGCGGTGCTGTTCCTCGCGGCCGACGAAAGCCGCTACATCACCGGCCAGCAGATCGTCGTGGACGGTGGCATCACGGCGGCGACGCGCTAGCGCTCCGCTTTTTTGGTACTGACTTGCGGGACCTGCGAACATGGGAACACGCGACGGAAGACTGGCAGGCAAGGTGGCGATCGTGACGGGTGCGGGCAGCGTCGGACCCGGGTGGGGCAACGGGCGCGCGACGACCGTGCGCTTCGCCGCGGAAGGCGCCCGCGTGTTCGCGGTCGACAAGGATCTCGCCGCGATGGACGAGACGCTGGCAGCGGCGCGCGCGGTGGTCGACGTCAAGGCGGACGACGAAGCGGGTGCGGTCGTGCCCTACGCCTGTGATGTGACCGACAGCGCGGCGATTGCGGCGCTGGTCGCGGCGTGCGCGCAGCGCTTCGGCGCCATCGACATCCTCGTCAACAACGTCGGTGGTCCGGCGCTGGGCGGGCCGGTGACGCTGTCTGAGGACGACTGGCACCGCCAGCTCGACCTGAACCTCACCACCGTTTTCCTGATGTGCAAGCACGTGATGCCGGTCATGGAGGCGCGCGGCGGTGGCGCGATCGTCAACATCGCCTCCACCTCGGGCATCCGCTGGACCGGTTCGCCGGCGGTGGGGTACGCCGCGGCCAAGGCGGGCGTGATCCAGTTCGGCCGCGTGGTCGCCGTGGAGTACGCG
>Ga0247829_10001623_pt1 | contig 10434 bp, 9 predicted proteins | sample 12C_Control_Day4_FD_207765 | JGI IMG/M metagenome (GOLD analysis project Ga0247829, IMG submission 207765) | Soil microbial communities from agricultural site in Penn Yan, New York, United States - 12C_Control_Day4 | ecosystem: Environmental > Terrestrial > Soil > Agricultural land | place: USA... | reverse complement strand
TTCGGCCGCGAGCTCGCCGCGCTCGACCCCGACCTGGTCGTCAACGTCACCAACGACAGCTGGTTCGGCAACCACGAGCCGCTCCAGCACGAGGCCCTCGCCCGCTACCGCCCGGTCGAGATCGGCGCGCCGCTGGTGCGCGCGGTCAACACCGGCCCGTCGTCGATCATCGACGCCGACGGCCGCTTCGTCGCCCGCACCGAGGTCGTCGAGGGCGGCGCGCCGGCGACCCTGCTCGCCGACGTCACCATCGGCGGCCGCCGCCACAGCTTCTACGCCGCGTGGGGCGGCCCGCTCGGCTGGCTCATCGCCGGCGGATCGATCGCGTGGTGGCTGCTGCCCGGCCTGATCGCGCGCTTCCGCCGCCGCACGCGCGCTCTCAAGGCAACGTGAGCCGCCGGCGCGTGTCCTGCGGGGCTGGATGGCGCTGATCTTCCCGCCCGAGGTGGCCGCCCTGATCTTCGGCATGTTCGTGATCGGCGCGATCGCCCTGTCGGTCGCGCTGCGGGCCAAGCTGGGCAACGGCCTCGAGCAGCTGTCGCGCCGCACCCGCTGGTGGGTCCGCGGCCTGACCCTGGCGATCGTGCTGGCGATCATCGGCCTGGTGTTCGCGTTCAAGCACGTGCTCGGGAGCTGAGCCGGCAAAGGCCGGCGCGCGGGCGAGCGCTGAGGGGCGCGGGCGGCGCGGACGGTGCACACTGCCGCCCATGACCTGGCGGATCCAGGACTGGGACGCCGTCACCGCGACGGGGGCGGTGTCCTCTCCGCACTTCGGCCCGCACGCGTTCGGACCGGACCAGAACCGGTACGGCACCTCGGACTTCGTCCCCGGTGAGGAGGTGCTCGTCGAGCTGGATCGCGACGGCGACGGCTGGCGGGTGCACACGGTGACGGCGGCGCGGCAGCGGCAGCCCGCGGGCACGCAGACCGCCCAGCTCGACGCACTCAACCGGCCGCGGCACTTCGACGCCTACGTGGAGGCGCAGACCGACACCTCGTTGCGGCTGTGGCTCGGCGACTGCTGCCGGCCCTGCGGGCCGTCGGTGTTCGTCACCTTCCACGGGGTCTCGAGGATCGAGGGCCTCCGCGACGACCTCGCCCTCGACTCGCCGTGGTTCCGCATGGCCACGGCCGACGAGCAGCTCGAGCACGGCCTCGAGGTCGGCCCCGGCGCCACCGCCTACTGCATCGTCACCAACCACGGCCACGGGCGCGATGGCCCGCGGGTGTTCGTCGTGGCCACGGGCGTCGACGTCGAGCCCTGCCCCGCGCCGGCCTGACCGGACCTACGCCGGATCGCCGAGGTGGCCGACCTTCTCGCGGTCGGGGTCCTCGCGGCGGCGCTGGACCAGGACGTAGATGCCGGGGATGAACAGCAGGTTGACGACGGTCGAGACCAGCATGCCGCCGAACACGGTGGTGCCGAGCGAGTTGCGCGAGGCGGCGCCGGCGCCGGTGGCGAGCATGAGCGGGACGACGCCGAGGAGGAAGGCGATCGACGTCATCAGGATCGGGCGCAGGCGGATCGACGCGGCCTCGATGGCGGCGTCGATCGGGGTCCGGCCCTGGCGGCGGAGCTGCTCGGCGAACTCGACGATGAGGATCGCGTTCTTGCTGGCCAGGCCGACCAGCATGACCAGGCCGACCTGGCAGAACACGTCGTTGACCAGGCCGCGCAGGACCTGGAGGCCGAGGGCGCCGAGGATGGCCAGCGGCACGGCCAGGATGATCACGAACGGCAGCTTGAAGCTCTCGTACTGGGCGGCGAGGACGAGGAACACGAAGACCAGGCCGAGGGCGAAGATGACCATCGTCTGGCCGCCGCTGTCCTTCTGCTCGAGGCTGATGCCGGTCCACTCGATGGCCATGCCCTCGGGCAGGACCTTGCGGGCGTGGGCCTCCATGATGTCGAGCGCCTGGCCGGTCGACACGCCGGGCGCGCCGGTGCCGTTGATCTCGGCGGCGCGGAACAGGTTGTAGCGGCGGATGACCTGGGCCGAGGTCTCGTGGGAGACCCGGGCCAGCGACTCGACGGGGACCATCTCGCCGGCGTCGCTGCGGACGTAGAAGCCGCCGATGTCGGCCGGCTCGTCGCGGAACGGCCCGTCGGCCTGCAGGTAGACCCGGTAGGTCCGGTTGGCGTAGTTGAAGTCGTTGACGTACTGGCTGCCCATGAACAGCTGCAGCGCGCCGTAGAGCTGGTCGACCTGGACGCCGAGCGCCTTGGCCTTGGCGCGGTCGACCTCGACGTTGACGATCGGCGTGTTCGACGTGAACGACGTGAAGATGCCGCGCAGCTTGGGGTCCTGGTTGGCGGCGCCGACCAGCGCGCCGGTGGCCGCGGCCAGCTCGTCGAGCGAGCGGCCGACCGAGGTGTCCTCGACCATGAGCTGGAAGCCGCCGACCGTGCCGACGCCGCGGATGGTCGGCGGCTGGAACGGCGTGACGCGCGCCTTGCCGATCTTGCCGAGCGGCCCGCGCAGGCGCTGGACGATGCCGGCGACCGACTGCTCGGGCCGGGTCCGTTGCTCCCACGGGTGGAGCGCGGCGAAGATCGTGGCCAGGTTGGCGCCGGTGCCGCTGAACGAGAAGCCGGCGACCATGAACTTGGCCTTGACCTCGGGGAACCCGTCGAGGATGCGGCCGACCTCGCGCACGACCTCCTGGTTGTCGTCGTACGACATGCCGTCGGGGCCCTGGACGGCGATGATGAGGTAGCCCTGATCCTCGTCGGGGATGAACCCGGTCGGCGTGGTGCGGAACAGCTGGACGGTGGCGGCCAGCAGGGCCACGAACACCACCAGGACCAGCAGCGGCCAGCGCAGGGCGCGACGCAGCACCGCCGCGTAGGCGCGGCGGCAGGCGTCGAGCGCGCGGTCGACGGCGCGGAAGCCGATCCACTTGGCGCCGTGCTGCGGCTCGAGCAGCAGCGCGCTCAGCGCCGGGGTCAGGGTCAGCGCGCAGAACGTCGAGATGCCGACCGAGGCCGCGATGGTCAGCGCGAACTGGCGATAGATCGCGCCGGTGGTGCCCGGGAACAGCGCGACCGGGACGAACACCGCGATCAGCACGATCGAGATCGCGACCACGGCGCCGCCGACCTCCTTCATCGCCTCGGCGGCGGCCGCGCGCGCGCCCAGCTTGCGCTCGTGCATCGTGCGCTCGATGTTCTCGATCACCACGATGGCGTCATCGACGACCAGGCCGGTGGCCAGGGTCAGGCCGAACAGGGTCAGGGTGTTGATCGAGAACCCGAACAGCTTGACGAACGCGAACGTGCCGAGCAGCGACACCGGCAGGGTCAGCGCGGTGATCAGCACGCTGCGCCAGCCGTGGAGGAACACGAAGATGACCAGGATGACCAGGACGATCGCCTCGACCAGCGTGGTCACCACCTCGTCGACCGAGGCGCGCACCGCCAGGGTCGCGTCGGTGCCCGGCTTGTAGGTCAGCCCGGGCGGGAACACCTTGGCGCGCGCCGCCATCTCGGCCACCACCGCGTCGCGGACGTCGAGCGCGTTGGCGGTCGGCAGCTGGAAGATGCCGAGGCCGACGCCGGGGTGGCCGTTGAACATCATGCCCTGGCCGTAGTTCTCGGCGCCGAGCTCGACCCGGCCGACGTCGGCCAGGCGGACCAGCTCGCCGGCCTCGCCGCGCTGGATCACGATCTCGCCGAACTCGCCCGGCTCGATCAGGCGGCCCTGGGCGCGCACCGCGATCTGGAACGACTGCCCGGGCGGCGCCGGCGGCTGGCCGATCTGGCCGGCGGCGATCTGGATGTTCTGCTCCTGCAGGGCGCGCTGGACGTCCTGGGCGGTCAGCTTGCGGCTGGCCAGCCGGGTCGGATCGAGCCACACCCGCATGGCGAACTTGCGCTCGCCGAAGATGCGGACCTCGCCGACGCCGGGGATGCGCTTGAGCGCGTCCTTGAGGTAGACGTCGGCGTAGTTGCTGAGGAAGCCGGGGTCGTAGCGGTCGTCCTCGCTGTACAGGCCGAAGCTGATCAGCAGCTGGCTCGACGACTTGTTGACGACGATGCCGGCCTGGTTGACCTGCGACGGCAGGCGGGCGGCGGCGCGGGCGACCCGGTTCTGGACGTCGACCGCGGCGATCTCGAGATCGCGGGTCGGCTCGAAGGTGACGGTGATCTGGCTGACGCCGTCGTTCGAGCTGGTCGACGAGATGTACTTCATGCCCTCGACGCCGTTGAGCTCCTGCTCGAGCGGGATGGTGACCGCGCTCTCGACGACGTCGGAGCTGGCGCCGACGTAGGTCGCGGTGACCGTCACCTGCGGCGGAGCCAGATCGGGGTACTGCGCGACCGGGAGGGTCGGCACCGCCAGGGCGCCGGCCATGGTGATGATGATCGCGCACACCGACGCGAACACCGGGCGCCGGATGAAGAAGTCGATCATGGCGCTCAGCCCTTGCCGGGCGTGGGGGTGGAGGCCGCCGTCGCCGGCGGTGGCGGCTTGATCGTCACCGCGGCGCCGTCGCGCAGGGCCTGGATCGCCGACACGGCGACGCGATCGCCGGCGGCCAGGCCCTTCTCGACCACGAACCCGTTCGCGCCGAGCGCGCCGAGCTGGACCAGGCGGCGCTCGACCACCTGCTTGCCGTCGCGCTCGACCACCACGAACACGAAGGGCTGGCCGCTCTGGCGGACCACCGCCATCGCCGGCACCTGGATGGCGGTGCCGACCGAGTACACCACCCGGGCGCGGACCAGCTCGCTCGGGCGCAGGCCGACGTCGGCGGTGAACGCGGCCTTGACCGCGACCAGCTGGGTGCGCGGATCGGCCTCGGGGGCGACGAAGAACGCCGGGCTGGTCAGGAGGACCTTGCCGTCGTCGCCGAGCACCTCGACCGGCGTGCCCGGGGCCAGCCCGCGGGCGCGGCTGGCCGGGATCGCGACGGTCAGCTCGAGGCCGTCGCCGCCGGCGATCGTGGTCAGCCGCGTCGTCGCGGTGACGTAGTCGCCGAGCCGGACCTGGACGTCGCCGATCACGCCGGGCACCGCCGCGCGCACGACGTTGTTGCCGAGCGCGATCCGCCGCTGCGACACCTGGGCGCCGGCGGCGCGCACCGCGGCCTCGGCGGCGGCGACGTCGGCGCGGCGCTGGTCGAGCTCCTGGGCGGTGGCCAGGCCCTCGCGGTGGAGCGCCTCGACGCGCGACCGCGACTGCTCGGCGAGGGCGAGCGCGGCCCGCGCCGACTCGGCCTGGGCCGACGCCGACACCAGCGCGGCGCCCTCCTCGCGGGCGTCGACGTCGACCACCGGCGCGCCGGCGGCGACCCGCTGGCCCGGCTTGACGTGGATCTTGCGGATGTAGCCGGCGACCTGGGGCAGCACGGTCACGCTGGCGCGCGACAGCAGCGAGCCGAGGTACTCGCCGGTGACCCGCGCCTCGGCCGGCGCCAGGGTGACGATCTCGATCTCGCGCGGCGGCGGCGCCGGCGGCGGGGCGCCGCTCGCCTTCTTGTCGCAGGCGGACAGGATCACGACGGCGGACAGCGAGAGCAAGATCATGGAACGCATCGCGACTCCGTGAGCAGCGTGTCGACCTGCGCCTGGAGGCGCTCGAACTCGCGCAGCGAAAGGGTCAGCTCGGCCTGGCGGAGCGCGGCCGCGCTCTGGACCAGCTCGAGGCTGGTGGCGCGGCCGATCTCGAACGAGCGGCGGGTCATGGCGTCGATCCGCTCGGCGAGCGACCGCGCGTCGGTGGCGGCGGTGACCAGCGAGCCGGCGACGTCCTCGCCGCGGCGGGCGCGGCTGGCCTCGACCTTGGCGTTGCGGCGGACGTCGTCGGTGACCGCGACCGCGTCGGCCTCGGCGGCGGCGCGCTCGGCGATCGCGCCGGCGCGCGCCCCGCCCTCCCAGATCGGGACGCTGAGCACCAGCCCGACCGTCCACGACGCGAACCGGCCGGGCGCCGGATCGGTGGTGTACGCGAACAGGTTGCTGGTGAAGTCGATCGACGGCAGGTAGCCGGCCTTGGCCTGGGCCTTGCGGGCGCGCGCCGCCTCGACCGCGGCCAGCGCGGCGGCGACGTCGGCGCGCTCCTCGCCGGCCTTGAGCGGGTGGCAGCGCTCGCCGATCTCGACCAGCAGGCCGTCGCCGGCCAGGCCGGGCCGCACGCCGACCGCGCCGTCGACGCCGAGGGCGAGGCCGAGCGCCTCGCGGGCGCGGCGGAGCTGCTCGTCGCCGGCGATCAGCGCGGCGCGGGCGAGGGCGACGTCCTGATCGGTGCGCACGACGTCGAGCTCGGTGGCCGCGCCCAGCTCGTACGTGCGCTTGCCGAGGGCGGCGCGCTCGAGCGCCTGGCGCAGGCCGACCCGGTTGAGCTCGGCGGCCCGCTCGGCGGCGACCACGGCGATCAGCGCGCGGGCGGCGCGCTGGGCGACCTGGCGCTCGGCGTCGGCGCGATCGAGCGCGGCGACCCGCTGGTCGGCCGCGGCGGCGTCGCGGCCGCGGCGGGCGGCGAGATCGAGGAGCGGGCTGCGCACCGAGATCGCGCCGGTGACCAGCGGCGAGGTCGGCGTGTAATCGGCGCCGGGCGGGATGTTGGGCGCGGTGTCGGGGTGGAGCAGATCGATCGACGCCTCGGCCGAGAACCGCGCGGTCGGCCGCAGGGCGGCGCGCGCCTGGCGGGCGCGTCCGTCGGCGCGCGCGATGCCGGCGTCGGCGCGGCGGAGCTCGGTCGAGCCGGCGGCGAGCAGCTTGCGGGCCTCGGCCCACGAGCCCAGCTCGGTCGCGGCACGCGCCGGCGGGGCCAGCATGGGATCGTCGATCACGGGCGCGAACCGGGTGGGCGGCGGCAAGGGCGGCGCGGCGGACGGAGCCTTCGGCTGGGCCAGCGCGGCGCCGCCGGCGAACACGACACTGGCCGCGACGACGGTCGAGGCCCGACGGTGACGACGCATCGAGGCCGCCACTATGACGCGTTGCATGTACTTGGCAACTGTTGTCCTGTGCAACAGTATTTCCACATGCGGAGCGTGGACCGGGTCTCACAGGTGTTCCGAGCGCTGTGGTGCCATGTGCGCCGCGTCAGCGCCGAGATCTCGCCGCGTCCGTACCAGCAGCTGCGCGCGTTGATGGCGATCCGCGACGAGGACATCCACACCCAGGCCGCGCTGGCCGAGCGCCTGCTCATCGATCCGCCGGCGGCGAGCCGGCTGGTCGATCGCCTGGTCGAGGACGGGCTGGTCGAGCGCTGCGCCGGCGCCGATCGCCGCTGCGTCCGCCTCGCGGTCACCCGCGCCGCCGACGACGAGATCGCCCTCGCCGAGCAGATCCTCGATCAGGTCGAGGCCGACATGCTGCGCCACCTCACCGCCGCCGAGGCGCGGACGTTGCGAACGCTGCTGGCCAAGGTCGGCGACGGGCTGAGCGCCTCGAGCGACGACCGCGACGCCTGAACGACGGGTGAACGGCGGGCCGCCGTCGCGGCACATCGCGTGCATCGGCTGGCCGGCAGGAGCTGACCATGCCGGATCCGTCGACGCATGAGGAGATCGAGGCCGTCGCGCGCGGCGCCCTCGTCGAAGCGCTGGCCACGCTGCAGGGCTCTCTCAGGGGCGCGCTGCTCCAGCCCGGCCAGCCCGGCTACGATCGAGCGCGGGCGGTGTGGAACGCGATGGTCGAGCGCCGTCCGGCGGCGATCGCGCGCTGCGCCGGCGTCGCCGACGTCATCCGCTGCGTCGAGGTCGCGCGCGACCACGGGCTGTCGCTGTCGGTGAAGGGCGGCGGTCACCACATCGGTGGCCACGCCCTGTGCGACGGCGGGCTCACGATCGATCTCTCGGAGCTGCGCGAGGTCCGCGTCGATCCCCACGACCGGCACGCGATCGCCGGGCCGGGGGCCACGCTGCGCGACGTCGACCACGAGACCCAGGCGTTCGGCCTGGCCGTGCCGCTCGGCATCAACTCGACCACCGGCCTGGCCGGGCTGACCCTCGGCGGCGGGTTCGGCTGGCTGAGCCGCAAGTACGGCCTCACCATCGACCACCTGCGCTCGGCCGACGTCGTGCTCGCCGACGGCAGCTGGATCCGCACCGACGCCAGCCACGAGCCCGACCTGTTCTGGGCCATCCGCGGCGGCGGCGGCAACTTCGGCGTCGTGACCGCGTTCGAGCTCGACCTGTCGCCGGTCGGCCCCGAGATCATGGCCGGCCTGATCGTCTTCCCCGCCGACGAGGCGCCGGCGGTGCTGGCGCGCTACCGCCAGCTGGCCGCGACGCTGCCCGACGAGGCCGCGTGCTGGGCGGTGCTGCGCCAGGCGCCACCGCTGCCGTTCGTCCCGGCCTCGCACCACGGCCGGCCGGTGCTGATCCTCGCCGCGTTCCACCTCGGCCCGCCCGCCGCCGCCGAGCCGATGTTCGCCGCGGTCCAGGCGCTCGGGACACCGCTGGGCGCGTTCTACGGCCCGCAGCCGTACACCGCGTGGCAGCAGACCTTCGATCCGTTGCTCGCGCCCGGGGCGAGGAACTACTGGAAGTCGCACAACTTCACCGAGCTGTCCGACGGCGCGCTCGACGCGATCTGCGCCACCGCCGACGAGCTACCCTCCGACCAGACCGAGATCTTCCTCGGCCAGCTCGGCGGCGCCGCCGGTCGGGTGGCGCCCGACGCGACCGCGTTCCCGCACCGCGACGCGCGCTTCGTGATGAACGTGCACACCCGCTGGACCGACCCGCGCGACGACGCGCGCTGCGTCGCCTGGGCGCGCGAGCTCTACGCGGCGATCACACCGTACGCCACCGGCGGCGTGTACTCGAACTTCGTCCCCGAAGGCGACGACGTCGTCCGCGCCGTCTACGGCGTCAACTACGACCGCCTGGCCACGCTCAAGGCGCGCTACGACCCGACCAACCTGTTCCGCAACAACCAGAACATCCGCCCCGCGCTGCACTGATCACGGGGTACGGGGTCTGTTGCCGTGAGCTACGGCAGGTGGATCCGCCCGGTCGTCGCCGCCTGGTGGCAGCTGTTGCAGTCGCCGGTCATGATCGTGCCGGGCATCATCCCCAGCGAGCGCAGCGAGCGTCCAACAATGACTCTGGGTGTCCGGGGTCACTGGTGGGGCACGGGGTCGATGGCCGGGAGCTACGGCAGGTGGATCCGCCCGGTCGTCGCCGCCTGGTGGCAGCTGTTGCAGTCGCCGGTCATGATCATGCCGGGCATCATCTTCGTATCGGGGCACTTGCTGGCGCCGACGCGGACCGGGAAGGCCATGGCCTTCGACGTGTAGAAGTTGCCGTTGCTGGCGGTGACCAGCTTGGTGGTGACGTTGTTGGCGTCGGTGATGAGGATGGTCGCGCCGGCGATCGGCGCGCTGCCCTGCGCGTTCGAGAACAGCGTGCCGGCGACGGTCCACTTCGGGGCCACGCCGGTGCCGCTGTGGCACGACAGGCAGGCCAGGCCGGCGTTGTGCTTGGGGTTGGGGAGCTGGGTCGCGGTCTCCTCGCACACCGGCGCGGGGCCGGCGTCGGGGCCGCCGCCGACCGGCGCGGCGTCGACGTCGTCGGCCGGCGAGTCACCACCGCCGTCGCCCGGCTCCTGCGGTGTGCACGACGCGAGCGAGGCGAACGCGAATCCGGACGCGAGGGCGAACACGATGGAGATCGCAGAGAGGCGAGGGGTGGGCATGCAGGTCCCGCATGGCAAGGCATGTGCCCGGCGCAACGCGGCGAAAGCCATGCGGTGGTGAGCGTGGATTGTTGGTTCGCACCTACAGCCCCGCGGTGTCGTCCCCCGATCGGTTGCAGCACCAACCACTCGGTCCGACCATTTCTTTGCTTTACTAGGTTCGCGCGGCTGAACTACGCTAACCTCGATGTTCCGGGATGTTGGGCATTCGTCCGCTCGAAGCTCGTGTGAAATCCATGTATCGCCCGCCACCGTCGTCGACGGTGGAGTGGCATCGCGGTCGGTCGGTGGGCCCTCTTCGCCCCACCTCGACCGCGCATGACCTGGGACCTCATCGACCACGACACGCTCGGCGACGAGCGCACCGAGCTCGAGGGTGAGTCGCCGTCACCGTCGGTCGCGCCAGGCCGCCGCACGCTGACGATGCGCCTGAAGGCGCGGTCGGCGATCCGCCGCGGAGCCCGCGGCACCGATCGTCCGCGCGACGCCGACTCCGGCACCGCCGCCGACGCGATCTTCGATCGCGCGACCGCGTCCGGCGCCCGCGAGGTCCCGCACCGCGCGGCGATGGAGCACTTCTTCGGCGTCGACCTCGGCGGCGTCCGCGCGTTCGTCGATCGCCCCGGCGAGATGGCCGCGATCGACGCCCACGCCGCCGCGCGCGGCGAGGACGTCGTGTTCGCCGACCGCGATCCGGCGCCGTCGCTGGTCGCCCACGAGCTGGCCCACGTCGTCCAGCACCGGCTCGGCACCGACGCCGGCGCGATCGACGGCGCCGGCGG
>Ga0247829_10001621_pt1 | contig 10435 bp, 11 predicted proteins | sample 12C_Control_Day4_FD_207765 | JGI IMG/M metagenome (GOLD analysis project Ga0247829, IMG submission 207765) | Soil microbial communities from agricultural site in Penn Yan, New York, United States - 12C_Control_Day4 | ecosystem: Environmental > Terrestrial > Soil > Agricultural land | place... | reverse complement strand
CAAGAAGGAGTTCTGGAAAGACGTGAAGTAGTCCCGGCCTTCGCCTCTTTTCCGGAAACACGGTCATGATGCAACTTTATTCGGGGACCACCTGTCCCTTCAGCCACCGCTGCCGCTTCGTGCTCTACGAGAAGGGCATGGATTTCCAGGTCATCGACGTCGACCTGTACAACAAGCCCGAGGACATCGCGGTGATGAACCCGTACAACCGCCTGCCGGTATTGGTGGAGCGCGACCTCATCCTGTACGAGTCGAACATCATCAACGAGTACATAGACGAGCGCTTCCCGCACCCGCAGCTCATGCCCGCCGACCCGGTGATGCGCGCCCGCGCCCGGCTGATGCTCTACAACATGGAAGTGGAGCTTTTCTCGCAGATCGACGCGCTGGAGGGCGGAAAAGAGAAGCAGATCGACAAGGCGCGCCAGCACGTCGCCGACCGCCTGGTCGAGCTCGCCCCGGTGTTTACCAAGACCAAGCACATGCTCGGGGACGACTTCACGATGCTGGACGTGGCAATCGCGCCGCTCCTGTGGCGCCTGGACCACTACGGGATTAAACTGGGCAAGACGGCTGCGCCGCTCATGAAGTATGCCGAGCGCATCTTTTCGCGCCCCGCGTTCATAGAGGCCCTGACGCCGTCCGAAAAGGTAATGCGAAAGTAGCTTGAACGAGATCCCGACCAAGCCCTACCTCCTGCGCGCGCTGTATGAATGGTGCGTGGACAACGGCTATACGCCGCACCTCGCGGTAAAGGTCGACTCGCGCACCCAGGTGCCGCAGGAGTACGTGAAGAACGGCGAGATAACGCTCAACATCAGCCCGAACGCGGTGCATAAGCTGCAGTTGGGCAATGAGCTGGTCGAGTTTTCCGCGCGCTTCGGCGGCGTGGCGCGGCAGATCTCGGTGCCGATCACAGGCGTGTACGCGCTCTACGCGCGCGAGACCGGTCACGGCATGACCTTCGACGTCGAAGGTCCCAAGACCGGGCTCCAGGTGAAGGGCGAAGCCGAGCCGCGCCTGCCGATCGTCAAGCCGCCCACTTCGCTGCCAGCCATCACCAGTCCCGAGCCACCGAAGAAGCCTTCGGGCGGCGGCAAGCCCACCCTGCGCCGCATCAAGTAGCCGCCTTCGGGGGATAATCCCCGAGCGCCGGTTTAGCTCAGTGGTAGAGCAACCGCCTTGTAAGCGGTAGGTCGTCCGTTCGATCCGGACAACCGGCACCACCCCGAAGTGCCAGGGTCAAGCTGCTGAAGGTGGCGGCGAAAAGCTGAGCTCCACGTCCTTGCCGACGAGCGCCTTCAGCTGTTGGAGGACAAGCCGCGGATGGCTCGCCCGGATGGCGAGGAAAGGCTCCGGATAGGTGCGGTGCCGCGCCCACGCGACCACCACTTGCAGGCTCCAGTACTCCTCGCCGCCGTGGTGGATCTCCCAGGTGTAACGTCCGATGAGGTGGCGAGTCTTCGCGCCGGATATCAGCGACCGGGCGAGGAGCTCGCGCCGCGAGCGCGGCACCAGGAAGCCGTTGCCCGACAGGCTTAGCGAGAAGTCGGGACAGATGAAACCGAATTCGCGCGTCTTGAGCGACATAAAAAAGCCCGCCGCGCGGCGGGCTTTCGGTTCGTTTCTCGAGCCTTAGAGTGGCTTGATGTTGGCGGCCTGCAGCCCCTTCGGGCCGCGCTTCACCTCAAACTCCACCTTCTGGCCTTCCTTGAGCGTCTTGAAGCCGCTCATCTGGATCGCGGTGTGATGCGCGAACAGGTCTTCGCCGCCCTCGGTCGGGGTGATGAAGCCGAAGCCTTTGGAGTCGTTGAACCACTTAACAGTGCCAGTTGCCATTGATCTACTTCCTTCGATGTGCCGCGACGATTCCGGGCGCGACGAAGCCGGGCATGACGATCAAGGAAGTGATTTGACTGCCACTAGGGACGCCGCAAGTGGCGTGGGGGACGCCGCACGTGACGTGCAGACGTTTCCTGCTGCGGCGGTGGTGCTGGTACAAATTCGCTGCCTGATGAATCACTGCGAGGCGGATGGTATCACTTTTTGCGTGAAGCAATAGCCTTGAGGGAAGGCAGCGGCAGCGCGGTCTGGTACTTAACTTGCTTCAGCGCGAAGCTCGACTTGATATTGCCGACACCCGGCACACGGGAGAGAAATTCCAGGATGAAGCGCTCGAAGGCCGGCACATCGGGCACCAGCACGCGCAGCAGGTAATCGGCGTCGCCGGTCATCAGGTAGCACTCCATGACCTCCGGACGCTCGCGCACCGCCTTCTCGAAAGTCTCGAGCACCGGCTCGATCTGCTTCTCCAGCGTTACTTGCACCAGCACGCTTACGGTCAGCCCCAGTTTCTTGGGATCGAGCAGCGTCACGTAGCGATCGATGAGCCCTTGCTCCTCCAGCGCCCGCACCCGTGCAAGGCAGGGCGAAGGCGAAAGGTTGACCGCCTTGGCGAGCTCTACGTTGGAGATGCGGGCATCCTGCTGCAGGCGCTCCAGGATCTTGAGGTCTAGAGGGTCCATCGCAGCATAATATGCTGCAAACGATATCAAATGCAGTAAGCAACGACACCCTCTGCTGCCCTGAACCGCTTACGATGCTGGCATGACCGATCTGTCCGATATTGGCTCTTCCGCCTTCTGGCGGGTGAACCCGCCCGACGCGGATCCGCTCGAGACCCGCGAATGGCTGGAGGCTTTCGATGCGTTGGTGGCCGCTGAAGGCCGCGAGCGCGCCACGTTCCTGCTCAGGAAGCTGCTGGATCACGCCCGGGCGCGCCGCGTCGTGCTGCCGCCGGTGCTGAACACGCCGTACAAGAACTCCATCGCCCTCGCGCAACAGCCGCAGTTCCCCGGCAACGCCGAGCTCGAGCAGCGCCTCTCGTCCATCGTGCGCTGGAACGCGCTCGCCATGGTGGTGCGGGCGAACCGCGCGCATCCCGAGCTTGGCGGGCATATCGCGAGCTATGCCTCGGCCGCGGATCTGTTCGAGGTCGGCTTCAACCATTTCTTCCGCGCGAGCGACCTCGTTTACTTCCAGCCGCATTCGGCGCCCGGCGTTTATGCGAGGGCCTTCCTGGAGAACCGCCTGAGCGAAACGCAGCTCGACCACTACAGAAGGGAGACGCAAGGGAAAGGGCTCTCCTCCTACTGCCATCCTTACCTCATGCCCGAATTCTGGCAGTTCCCCACCGGCTCGATGGGCCTTGGACCCATCAACGCCATCTACCAGGCCCGCTTCATCCGGTATCTGGAGAGCCGGAAGATTCTGGAAAACCGAAGCACCAAAGTCTGGGCGTTCGCCGGCGACGGCGAGATGGACGAGCCCGAGTCGCTCGCCGGGCTTTCCCTTGCGGCGCGCGAGGGGCTCGACAACCTCGTCTTCGTGGTGAACTGCAACCTGCAGCGGCTCGACGGGCCGGTGCGCGGCAACGGCTCCATCGTGCAGGAGCTCGAGGGGCTGTTCGCCGGCGCCGGCTGGAACGTGCTCAAGCTGCTTTGGGGCTCGGACTGGGACCCGCTGTTTGCGCGCGACGATGAAGGCGTGCTCCTCAAGCGCCTCCACGAGACGGTGGACGGCGAGTTCCAGACCTACGCCGCCACCGACGGGCGTTTCAACCGCGAGCATTTCTTCAACAAGTACCCGGAGCTGCAGGCGCTCGTCGCGCACATGAGCGACGAAGACATCGACCGCCTGAAGCGCGGTGGGCACGACCCGGTCAAGATCTACGCCGCCTACCATGCGGCCGCGCACCACAAGGGCCAGCCCACCGTGATCCTCGCGCAGACGAAGAAGGGCTACGGCATGGGCTCGTGGGGGCAGGGCAGGATGGGAACCCACCAGCAGAAGAAGCTCGACGACCAGGCACTGCGCGAGTTCCGCGACCGATTCGCCCTTCCCTTGTCGGACGAGGACGTCTCCCAGCTGCGCTTCTTCCAGCCGGGGCCGAACAGCCCGGAGATCAAGTACCTGGAGGCGAGGCGCAAGGCGCTAGGGGGCTTCATACCCGCGAGAAGGACCACCGCGCCCAGCGTGGCAGTCCCCCCGCTCCATGCTCCAGAGCGGAACCAGTCGACGACCATGGTGTTCGTGCAGCTGCTGACCCAGCTGCTGAAGGATCCGAACCTTGGTCCGCGCGTGGTGCCGATTGTCGCCGACGAAGCGCGCACATTCGGCATGCAGACGCTTTTCAGGCAGGCGGGCATCTACTCCGCGGTCGGGCAGCTCTACGAGCCCGAGGACCACGACGAGCTGCTCTACTACCGCGAAGCCAAAGACGGGCAGATCCTCGAGGAGGGCATCACCGAGGCGGGCGCGCTCTCCTCCTGGCTCGCCGCGGCCACGTCGTATTCGACGCACGGCGAGCCGATGCTGCCGTTCTACATCTACTACTCGATATTCGGTTTCCAGCGCGTCGGCGACCTCATCTGGGCAGCGGCCGATTCGCGCGCGCGGGGCTTTCTCCTGGGCGGCACGGCGGGGCGCACCACGCTCGCCGGCGAAGGCCTGCAGCACCAGGACGGTTCTTCGCACCTCATCGCATCGACCATTCCGAACTGCCGCGCCTGGGATCCCTGCTTCGGCTACGAGCTGGCCGCCATCGTCGAGGACGGCGCGCGCCGCATGCTCGAGGCGCAGGAAGACGTTTTCTACTACGTCACCGTAGCGAACGAAAACTACCCGCATCCTGCCATGCCGGCGCATGCGCGCGAGGGCATCCTGAAGGGGATGTACCTCTTCAGAAAATCGGATGAAGCCGCAATCGATCTTCTCGGGAGCGGCCCTATCTTGCGCGAAGTCATCGCCGCCGCAGACCTCCTGGAGAAGGAGTGGGGAGTCAAGGCGAACGTTCATAGCGTCACTTCGTTCACCGAGCTGCGCCGGGACGGCATGGAAGCCGAGCGGGCGCGGCGCTTGGGCGGTTCCGCGAAGTCCTGGGTGGAGAGATCGCTTGAAGGCAGTCGCGTTGCCGTGGCGGCGAGCGACTACGTCAGCGCGGTGGCGGACCTGATCCGGCCGTACGTTCCCGGGAAATACGTCGCGCTTGGCACCGACGGCTTCGGCCGCAGCGACACGCGGGCGGCGCTGCGCGCGTTCTTCGAGGTCGATGCGAAGAGCATCGCGGTCGCGGCGCTTGCCGCGCTGGAGCACCCCTCACTCGCGCGGGCGCGGGACCTCTACGGGATCGACTCCGGGTTGCGGGCCCCCTGGCAACGGTAGCGGCTTGCCGGTTTCCCTGACGACCGGCGGCGGTAACTGGAGCACCTGCTCGTCCCGCTCCGCCATGCGCATGCGCTCATAGGGCCGCAGCTCGCGCGCGATTTGCGGATCGGCGCTTAGGGGTTGTCCCACGTGCGGCGGCAAGGGCTGGGGAGGCTGACCACGCGAAAACTCCGCCGAGCGGCGATCGAGCTCGATGAGGGCGCGCTGCACTTCCTGCTCGTGCGGCTGCTGCGCGAAGCAGGCGATAGGCACCACCAGCAAAACGACGGCCCCAGCCCTCGACATTCGGCGGTCTGCGCCCATGGTCATAGTGTAGCCTCGCGCGCGTGATTTACCTGAAGCTCCTCCTCATGGGCGTGTTCTGGAGCGGCGTGTTTCCCGCGATCAGCATCCTGCTCAAGAGCATGGGCCTCTTCACCTCGGTATTCCTGCGCTTCGCCTGCGCGGCCGTGGTGTTGCTTGTACTTCTGTACATTCGCGATAGACGTCTGCCACGCCTGTCGCCGCGCGAGCTCGTGCTTGTCGTTGGCCTTGGGCTGCTCGGCATCACCTTGTACAACACGATGTTCACGGCCGGGCTGGCGCTGGTGGAAGCGAGCCGGGCTGCGCTCATCGTGCCGACCAATCCAGCCTTTACCGCGCTGTTTGCCGCGCTGCTCCTGAAGGAACGGCTCGGACGCACCCGCGCTTTCGGCATTGCGTTGTGCGTGCTCGGAGCGCTGTGGGTGCTTGCGCGCGGCGACCCCCGCTCCTTTACGGAGATGCAATTCGGCGTCGGCGAGCTCATCCTCGTGGGGTGCATTTTTATCTGGAGCGCGTATACCCTGCTCGGCCGGGTCGCCTTGTCAACGCTCTCGCCGCTCGCCCTCACCGCGTATGTCATGGTGGCGGGCTCCTTGCCGCTCGCGGTGCCCGCGTCGGTGGAAGGAGCCTCCCTCGCAGCCGTCACCTGGGAAAGCTGGGCGGCGTTCGCCTACCTCGTGCTTTTCGGCACCGTCATTCCCTTCCTCTGGTTCTACGAAGGCGTCAAGGCGCTCGGCGCGGCGCGGGCCTCGCAATTCATCAACCTCGTGCCCCCTTTGGCGGTGATCGAATCCGTGCTGCTTCTCGGTGAGCCGTTTTCCCCAGGGCTCTTGGCGGTTGGGACTGGGTTGGTGGTAGCCGGCTTGTACCTCACCAACAAACCCCGACGCTCATAGTTTCGCGGCGAGCTCGGCGCCTTCGCGCATCGCGCGCTCTGCATCGAGCTCGCCCGCTTCTTTTGCCCCGCCGATGAAATGGGGACGGACCCCATTTTCCTCCTCATTTCTCTGCTGTGGCCGGTTGGGCACCTGGCCGGCGCAGACCACGACGGTGTCGGCAGCGATGAGCGCCGGCATGCCGTCCACCCTGATGTGAAGCCCTGCGTCGTCGATCCGTAGATACTCCACGCCCTTCAGCATGCGCACGCCGTTGCGCGCGAGCTCCGCCCGATGCACCCAGCCGGTGGTGCGGCCGAGCGTGTGGCCGAAGGGGCCGGTGGAGCGCTTCAGCATGGTGATGCGGTGACGCGGAGCGGAAGATTCCGGTGTCTTCAGATTGCCTCGAACGTCGAAACCCCAATGCGCGGCAAAGGTCCCGGGATCCAACGGGGCGCGGGAGCCGGCCTCCAGCAGGTACAGCGCCACGTCGAACCCGATGCCGCCCATGCCGATGATCGCCACATCCGGGCCGACCTGCACTCGCCCCGACAGCACGTCGACATAGCTGACGACTTTGGGGTGGTCGATTCCCGGAATGACGGGACGACGCGGGTCAATGCCGCTTGCAACGACGATCTCGTCGAAATTGGCGTGGTCCAGAGAAGAAACGCGGTGATTCAGCACGACGGTGACACCGGACCGCTTTAGCCGCTCCGCGTAGTACGCCACCGACTCCGCGAATTCCTGCTTGCCGGGAACCCGCTTCGCCAGGTTGAACTGGCCGCCGAGCTCGCCGGCCTTCTCGAACAGCGTTACGGCATGGCCGCGCTCGGCGGCCGTCGCGGCGCACACCAGGCCCGCCGGGCCGCCCCCGACAACAGCGATCCGCTTTGGTGCTGATGCTCTCGAGAAAACCAGGCTCGTTTCCCGGCCGGCCCGGGGATTCACCACGCAGCTCGCCGGCTCGCCGGTGAAGTAATGGTCGAGGCAGGCCTGGTTGCATGCGATGCAGATGTTGATGCCCGCGCGGTCACCGTTGCATGCCTTGTTGGCGAATTCCGGATCGGCAAGCAGCGCGCGCGCCATCGAAACCATGTCGGCATCGCCGCGCGCCAGGACCTCCTCGGCGGTTTCCGGCGCGTTGATGCGGTTCGACGCAATCACGGGAATGCCTACCGCTTCCTTCAGGCGGCGTGTGGCCCAGGCAAACGCGCCGCGCGGCACTGCCTGCGCGATGGTTGGAATGCGCGCCTCGTGCCAGCCGATGCCGGTGTTGAGCAGCGTAGCTCCAGCGGCTTCGATGGCTTGCGCAACAGAAACGGTTTCCTCGGGGCCCAGTCCCTGCTCGACGAGGTCCAGCGCGGAGATGCGAAACACGATGATGAAATCGCGCCCGGCGGCCTCGCGGCTTCGCTTCACGAGCTCGACCGGAAAGCGCATGCGGTTCTCGAGCGCGCCGCCCCATTCGTCGGCGCGGCGGTTGGTACGCCGTGCAAGGAACTGGGTGATGAGATAGCCCTCCGAGCCCATCAGCTCGACACCGTCGTAGCCGGCCTCGCGGGCGAGCACCGCCGAGCGGGCGAAATCAGCGATGGTTTGCTCGATCTCCGCTGGGCTCATTTCGCGCGGCGCTTGCGGATTGATCGGCGACTTCACCGCTGAAGGCGCGAGAATGCGCTCGTGGAAGCCATAGCGGCCGGAATGCAGCAGCTGCAGCACGATGCGCCCGCCGGCCTCGTGCACGGCCCGGGGAATGATCTTGTGCCGCTCGACGTCTTCCGTTGCGGAAAACTGGGCCCGATGCGGGCCCAGGTTGCCGGCATCGTTTGGCGAAAAGCCGCCGGTGGCAATGAGCGCCGCGCCGCCGCGCGCGCGCTCGGCGTAGAACGCGGCCAGCCGCTCCATTCCGTCCGGGCGCGCCTCGAGCATCGTGTGCATCGAGCCCATCATGATGCGGTTCGGAAGCGTGACGAAGCCCAGGTCGAGGGGCCGGAAAAGATTCGGGTAGCGCATTTTTCTGGATTCTAGTTTCTCAAGACGAAAACCGTCCCGAGTATCACGAGCGCGGCGCCGGCCAGCATCGAAACGGTGAGTGTTTCGCCGAGAAAGAGCGCACCCCACAACATACCGAAAAGCGGGGTGAGGTACGTGACGGTGAGCGCTCCGGCCGGCCCGACATCCTGGATCAGTCGAAAGTAAAGCAGATAGGCCACCGCGCCGCAGACGAGGCCCAAAGCGAGCACGCAGGCGACCACGAGCGGCGAGGGCGGCGCCGAGGGCGGGAACGCGGCGACGAGCGGAAGCAGGATCAGGCCGGCGGTCACCTGCGTGCCGACCGCCATCCCTTTCGCCGGCGCAGCCCGCGCCCAGCGCTTCAGATAGGCGCCGGTGAAGCCGTAGCACCACGCGGCGCCCAGGCAAGCGGCAACCGCGACAAGCGGTGCGCCATCGCCGCCGGGGCGCGCGATGAGCGCGACCCCGGCCACGCCGAAGGCGAGGCCGGTCACGCGGCGCGCAGTCAGGCGCTCGCCCAGGAATGCAGCCGCCATGAGCGCCCCCCACATCGGCGAAGTGGCGTTCAGCACCGACATCTGTCCCGCGGTAAGCGAGAGCGCTGCGTACGCGAAGAGCAGGAACGGAATTCCGGACGTAAGCAATCCGGCGATCACGTATTCGCGCAACCAGCGGCGCCATTGCGGATCGAAACCGGCCAGCCGGAACCACGTCGCGAGCGCGACGCCGGCGACCAGCATGCGCAGGTCGGCGGTGAGCACGGGACCGATCGCCGGCGAAACGATCCGGATGAACAGGAACGAGCCGCCCCAGATCGCGCCGAGGAGTGCCAGGCGCGCTACATCACCGCGCCTCAATTACTTGCGCCGCTTTTCCAGGGCGAGCAATTTTTTCTTGCGCGGCAGGCCCCAGGCGTAGCCGCCCAGGCCGCCGTCCGTGCGCACTGCGCGGTGGCACGGCACCGCCAGCGCCACCGGGTTGGCGCCGCAGGCGCTACCCACGGCGCGCACTGCGGCCGGGAAGCCGATCGTGCGCGCGATGTCCTGATAGGTGCGCGTCTCGCCGCGCGGGATCCGGCGCAGCTCGTCCCAGACGCGCCGCTGGAATACCGTGCCGCGAATGTCGAGCGGTACGCGCGCGAGGCTCGCCTCGCCCTCGAGGAACGCGAGGACCTTCTGCTTGAGCTCTTCCAGCCCGTTCTCTTCCAGTTGCCCCAGGGGAAATTCTTCGGCGAGCAGGCGCTTCAGGCGCCCGGCGTCGTCGCCGAGCTTCACCGAGCACAGGCCCTTCTCCGTCGCGGCCACCAGCACCACGCCGAGCGCGGTCGGAAAGCAGGTGAAGGCAATGCGCTGACCCTTGCCGCGTGCCCGGTAGGCGCGCGCGTCCATGCCGAGGGGCGGCTTCTCGTAGAAGCGCGACACCGAGCCGTAGCCGGCGTCGTACAGCGCCTCCGTTACCCGCCGGCCGTGCTTGAGCGACGACTTGACCGCTTCGACGCGGTGCGCGTCCTGGTAGTCGCGAGGTGATACGCCCAGCGCCTCCTTGAAGCGGCGTTGCAGGTAGAACGGGCTTGCGCCGACCACCGCGGCCAGCTCGCTTAGCGTGACGCGCTCCCCCCGGCGGGCATCCAGATAAGTCTTCGCCTTCTCGACCAGCTGTTCCATGTGCGTACTTTAGCGGCTGGCGGCAGGCGGTTCCATCCGGATCTTGCGGAAAGTGAGACGGGACGAGCTCGAGCTATAAGCTGGCCTCGCAAGGCCGCAGCCCTTCCGCGATCACGTTGCGGTAGAGCTGCGGCAGGTTGTAGACGCGGTTGGTCCGGCCGGCGAACGGCGTTTCGTGGATCACGATGCGCAACGGTGCGGCTTCGCTTCCCGCCGGCAGCGAGGGCACCGAGTGCGAGAGGCAGCGCGTACCGTCGGCCGCGCGCATGAGGATCGGCGGATAGAGCTCGGCGGTCTGCCGGTGCGCGCGGCCGCCTACGTACTGCCACGCATCCGGGCGGCCATCCAGGC
>Ga0247829_10001620_pt1 | contig 10442 bp, 7 predicted proteins | sample 12C_Control_Day4_FD_207765 | JGI IMG/M metagenome (GOLD analysis project Ga0247829, IMG submission 207765) | Soil microbial communities from agricultural site in Penn Yan, New York, United States - 12C_Control_Day4 | ecosystem: Environmental > Terrestrial > Soil > Agricultural land | place: USA... | reverse complement strand
AATGAGCGCCTTCGCCAGCGGAACGCTCCCAGCCAGCTGCTGAAGGGCTGCCTGCGACGTGCTGGCGAGTTCGGCCGCGGCTGTCTGGCCTTTGTCCTGAGCCATGGATGGGCTGGCCGCACAGATGAGTAAGCCGACCACGAGTATGCGTGCCAACCACTTAGTCGTCATGTCCGCCTTCCTTTCGTGCGTGCTGCTGCCCAGTGCGCGCCGCTTGGGTTGCATTGAGCACAGGGATGCTATCAGGTGAATCAACATGAGGAAAGGCCGATGGCACGCTCATCGCGCGGTGCTAGGCTGACACCTCTCTCACAAGGAGGACTGCCGCATGAAGGGCCTGGCCGAGCTCACCAAGACGACGCTGATCGGCGGACTACTCGTCGTACTGCCGATCTATCTGTCCATCCTGCTCCTGGCGAAGAGCCTGTCTGCCATCGTCGCGCTGTTGTCGCCGGTCACGGCGGCGATCCCGGCCGGCGTGCAGTTCCGGCAGCTAATTGCCATCATGATCGTGCTCGCCGTCTGCTTCCTGGCCGGAATAGTGGTGCGCACCGGGCCCGGGCTCCGCGCCAAGAACATGCTCGAGCGCTCGGTGCTCGAGAAGATCCCGGGCTATGCGCTGGTGCGCGGTCTCACCGAGCGCGTCTCCGGCGACGAGCGCGAGGGCGCATTCCGGCCGGCCCTGGTGGAGATCGAGGAGGCGCTCGCGCCCGGCTTCATCATCGAGGAGCTGGAGGACGGCCGCTACACGGTGCTCGTCCCCTCGGTGCCGACGCCAGCCGCCGGCTCGCTGCTCATCGTGGCTCGCGAGCGTGTCCATCCCCTGGACGTACCCTTCACTCAGGCCGTGAAGGTCATCTCCAAGTGGGGCGCAGGCGCGGGGGAATTGGCCCGCGGAGTGTCGGTCCGCTCCTGACCGCAGGCCGGAAGGCTTCCTACTTGTGACTGAGTCGCCACGAGAAGTCGTAACGGAAGCCGATTGTGAACACGCTGTCGCCCGACGCGCCGGTCGCCGAGACACTGTCGAGATCGATCTTGCTTTCGGTGTAGATCTTGGCGGTACGGGCGACGAACCACTCGCCTCCAAGAATCAGATACGCCGTCTTGAAGTCGGGATCGAGCAACGGGGTCACGACGTCGGGTTCCTGGTAGGTGAACCCGCCAATCACGCCGAACGGTCCCAACCCGGCACGCGCATACAATTCGGCGCCGTCCGCATCGAACGCAACCGGAGTGTTGACGCCTCTGAACGGGACCGGCGCCATGTCGCCATTCTCCTGGTGAGAGTAGACAAACCCCAGTTGCAGGACCCGCCAGTCGATGAGAGTACCCAACGCCATGTAGTCCGCATTCCCGCCCAAACCGCGGACCAGATCCTGGGTCGCCTGAGGCCAGTTGGTGTGGGTGAACGTGCCGCCGACCCTCACGCCCGGCAGGATCGTGACCTGCAGCGACGCGCCGACCCCGTTTTCGTCCGGGCCGCGGAACTGCCCCTGGAGCCCGACTTCGAAGATCTTGAAGATGGTGTTGTGGTAATTCACGACCCGGTCGGCAAAGCCGGTCCCCGAGGCGCCCCCGTCAGTGCCAGCCACGTAGGTGGATGTTCCCTGGCCGCCAAACACGTTGAATCGATCGGTCGTGTAGCTCGTCACGTCGTAGTGGACCGCTTTGTGCTTCCCGAAGGCCACGCGGCCCAGCGGTCCGAAATCGACGCCGACGAAACCAAGCCGCGCTGTAAAGACGGGATTGGTCTCGGTGTCTACGACACCAAAGTCTCCAGTCCCAGAGGCGGAGAGGTTGAACTGCGTCGCGCTCTGAACCAGATTCACTCCCCACTCGGTGCCGGCGAACATCTTGATGTTGCCTCGGGTCTGAAAATTGATGCCGACGCGGGTGGCGTTGTCCTGCACCTCGGCGCTGTCGTTGTATGCGGCCAGGTGGGTGCGTAATTGACCGTACGGCTCGAAGGTTCCGACGAAGTCGCTCCCGCCGCTCGCCTCCTGTGTGCTGCCCAGCGCAAACTCGCCGCCGCAACCATCGGCGACCCAAATGCCCGCGTCGTCATATCCCCAGGTCTTACCCAGCAGGCAGGTGGAGTCGCCGGTCGAGCGCAACAACGCCACGCCCGATGCAGTGACGGCCGGACAGACCTGGCGTTCTCCCGCCTTGGAGATGCAGGTGATGACCTGCGGAGCGGATTGGTTCGCGGGTGCCTGTTGCGCCAAAGCACCTTGGGGCCCGAACGCAGCAGCGACCAACAGCACGCCCACGCGAAACACCGGGCGCGATCCAAGGACAGTATGAACGACGTGGCACATGTTATTCCCCCTACTGCGGTCCGTGGCCTGTATAACCCTGATGTTGTCTGTTAAGGTCACCCCATAGCCGAGGCGGCTGGGCGGGTATTAGTGCAGGAGATTAGCGCAGAGTTCGTCACGTGTCATGGCGCCCGACGGTTCGTTGAATTCCGAGGTGCCGTCGGCGTCGCCTTGAATCGTCCGGGTATCGCCCGTTACCGGGCCGATGCACGGTACGAGGCGAAGTCCTGCCAGATCCGCTCGATGACCTTGGCGTCGATCGTGAGCACGTCGGCTTTTTCGGGCGCCTTTTCGGAATACATCGACAGCGTCACGGTGCTGCAGTGAGGCCCGAGCGACTCCGGATCGAAGACGTAGAGTCCCTCTCGAATCACGTCCTTCTCCGAGACGCGATGCTCGAGCACGAAGGGGTGGATCGGGACGAGGTCCACACCGCCGCAGGATGCGCGGAGGCGAAGAAAGTCGGTCTTGAAATCCTTGAACGGCGGCAGCGCGGCGCCCTGCGTGCGCGCCGCCTCGCGGGCCAGCCGCTTCCAGAAGCCCTCGACCAGCTTCGGTGTCACACGCACGATCAGCACCGGGGGAAGCTCGGCGAAGTACTCGGACCATGCGCCGAACTCCGTCAACTGGCCGATTCGTGCCTCAGCCTCGGGGGAGCGGGTGGTGCGCCCGCCCGTCCAGTCGGGCCGTTGCGACGCCCGATACAGAGTCGGCGGTGTGATGAAGGCCACGTCGAATTCGGATGAGGACACGACGACCGGGTCGTTGGCGCTCGAGCCGGTTGGGGTCGAGCTCTTCAGCTCATCAAGCGGGTACGGTCGCTTGGGCTCGACTGGCAGTTGAGTCGGCTCGGGTGGCACGGCGCCCTGGGGCCCGGACTTGGACACCGCCACGGCCTCACAGATCGTCACCGATCGAACGAGGGTGACGTCGCGCCGCCGGTTTGCGTCACCATCGGCCGGCACCGATGTGAGTCCCACGAGCGCGCCGGCGTCGTTGAACACGGGTCCGCCCGCGCTCCCGAACGACAGCCGCAGGTCGGTCTCGATCGCGCGCGGGTTCAGGGCAGTCACTTCGCCCCACACCATGTCGGCTTGCGCACGAAGCGGCGCCGCGATGGTCACGATCTCGTCTCCGTCGTCCATCGACAGCGACGCTGTCGGCGGACACATCAGAGTGAGCGGCTGTCGCCCGGCAACGACGCCCGGATCGATCCACACGATCGCGACGTCGCGTGAGACATCCGACGACAGCACGCGCGCTGACACCTTGACGGTGGGAGACAGTTGCACCTCGACCGACGTCGCCCGGCCGACGACGTTCCGGTCGGTCGCGACCAATCCCTGCGCGTCGACGATGAAGCCCGAGCCTCGTGACGTCGGAGACCAGATCGCGACGACGCTCTCCTGCCACTTCCCGAACAGCAATGAGGGGTCGCGCGCGGACGCCGCGCCGCCTGCCGCCGCCGATGCCGACTCCGTCAACGGGACGACCTCGGCATTCTCCGCGGTCAGAGCAAGAGTGGCGTCCCGGCCGGCCACGACGTCCACCATCTGCGTCCACTCGTAGGCCTGGCCGAGAAACACGAAGGGCCGGTCGGATTCGACGGTGTAGGATCCCGGCCGCAGCCTGATGTCCACGGTGCCGTTGGTCGCGGTCATGACGCGCCGCGGCTCGCTCGTGGCCGGGTTGTCGCTGACGAGCAGTGCGTGCCTGGGCACGGGCACCGGCGTCTGAGCCGCGTCGAGCAGCGTCACCGTGACGTGCAGGACGCTCGGCGCCTGGCCGGACGAGACGCTGGGAGAAACGAGCAACGCGGCGAGCGCCCACGCGTGACGCATGCTCGCGATCGTATCCCGACTTCAGCCCACGATGCCCGCGCTGGCATGCGCGGAGAACGTCGATCCCGGAATGGATGCGTCATGATTGGGCAACGCATCGACCATGCGAACGGTTCAGGCCAAACAGCTGAGGCGGAGAGGTCTGCCGGTGCCGCCGGAAATCGAGGACTATCGCGACCAGCGCTGGCGGCGGGAAGGCGCGCGGCAGATTGCGACGGCGTACGACGTCGAGCGGTTCGTCGAGGACGTCGGCTTTGCCGCCGGCCTGACCGACTCCCGGCGACCAGGCCCATCGGTGTATGTCGCCGTGTGCGGACGGCGCGACGCGGTGCTTCCCAGGAACGTCCAGAAGGACGAGGAGGCCTCGCTGGCCTGGACGCTGAAGGACGAGATCATCGCGCGCGGCAAGCTCTACTACGCGAAGCTGGCGCGCGGCAGGGCGACGTTCCTGGCCCCGCGGATGATCCCGCACTTTCACGCGGTGTGGGGGATGCGCCGCGCCGAGGAGGCGCGTCGACTCAGCCGGCAGGCGCAGGCGATCCTCCGCGCGCTGCGCCGCGAATGGGAGATGGCGACCGCCGATCTCCGGCAGGACTCGGGCGTGACCGACCGCGCCGCGTTCACGCGAGCGCTGGACGAGCTCCAGGCCGCGATGCTCGTGGTCCCGAGTGCCGTCTTCTATCAGCCGAAATTCACCTACGTCTGGACGCTGAGCATCAGCCGCTTTCCGGTTCAGCTGCGCACCCGCGTCCGACGCGAGGTCGCACTCCGTGAGATTGCCCGGGCGTTCCTGGCTGGGGCCGGCCTCACCATTCCAGGCGAACTCGCGCGAGTGACGGGTTTGTCACGCCCGGAGGCCGGCCTCGGCAATCGCGCGCTCGTCACCGAAGGTTTCGCCACCAGCTCCGCACCTGGTGTCTATCGCCTGGCGGGCGGGCACCTCGACCCCTGAGGGCCGGACGAGCCTCGGGCGACAAGGGCCCCGAAATTGGCCCCGAGGCGTCCCGACTGGCCGTATACTCCACGCGTCGAGACAGATCGCCAAGGAGGTCTGTATGTCCGTGTCCCGTCGCAGGTTCTTCCAGGCCGTCGGCACCGCCGGCCTGTCCACATCGTTCATCATCGGGCGGGGACGGGAGGCCATGGCCTTCGAGTCCGCCGGGATGCAGCCGCCCGACGATGGCGGCTTCATTCGAATCAGCTCGAACGAGAACGCGCGCGGTCCAGGCAAGAAGACGGTGGAAGCGTTGCAGCGCGCGATCTCGCCGCGCGTGGGGCGGGGCTACCCGCCAGACTACACCGACGACCTCGTCGAGACGATCGCCGCTAGCTATAGCGTCGGCCGCACCAGCGTCATCGTCGGCACGGGATCCGGCCCGATCCTCGAGGCCGCTACGCGGGCGTTCTGCGCGACGGACAAGCCCCTGGTGACCGCGGCGCCGACCTACGCGACCTGCGAGCAGACGGCGCGCCGCATGGGCGTTCCGGTCAAGGTGATTCAGGTTGACCGCTCGCTCGGGCTGGACACCGAGGCGATGGCCGAGGCGGCAAAGGGCGCCGGCCTGGTGTTCTTCTGCAACCCGAACAACCCGACGGGCACGATCCACAGCGCCGCCGTCGTCGAGCAGTTCGTCAGGCGCGTCAAGCAGGCCTCGCCCGACACCAGGATCCTGATCGACGAGGCGTACATCGACTACGCCCACGATCCGGCAGCCAAGACCGCGGCGCCGCTGACCCAGGAGCTGGCGGGCGTCTTCATCACGCGCTCGTACTCGAAAGCTCATGGCATGGCCGGCCTGCGCCTCGGCTACGCCATCGGGCAACCCGACACCGTCCAGGCGATGTCGCGCGCGTGGGGACTTGGCAGCATTAACACGCTCACGGCGTCGGCTGGGATCGCGTCACTCAGGGACGTCAAGCACATCGAGGAGGAGCGGGCCGAAAACGCGCGCGTGCGCGACTACACGCTCCAGGCGTTCAAGGACCTGGGCTACGAAGGCGCGGACTCTCACACCAACTGTGTCTTCATCGACCTGAAGCGGCCGGCGAAGGACTTCCGCGAAGCGTGCGAGGCCCACAAGGTGCGGGTCGGTCGCGACTTCCCGCCGTTCGAGAAGACCCACAGCCGCATCACGCTCGGCTCGATGGAGGAAATGAAGCAGGCCGTCCAGGTGTTCCGCAGGGTGTTGACGACATCCACGCGAACCGGGGCACGGTAGCTACAGGGCGCGGGTCATCAGCGCCGTCAGCTTCACGGCAAACGTCGCCGGGTCTGGCGGCGCGGTGCCCTCCGCGAGGAGGGCGGACCCGAGCAGCAGGTGTGCTAGGTCCGCGAGCGACACGTCGTCGGGGGAGGCGGCGTGGAGTGCTCGCAGCTTCCTGACCAGCTCGTGGCCGTCGTTCACCTCCAGGATGCGCCTGGTGATCGCCTCGCTGTCCTTCCCCGATGACCGGCGCAAGATTCGCTCGAGACCCGGACTGAGGTCGTCCTCAGCGGAGACGAGGCATGCCGGCGAGGTGGTGAGGCGCGACGAGACGCGCGCCTCGCGGATGGTGTCGGCGAGCGCCTGCTCCAGGAAGGCGAGGAACGGTCGAAGGTCGGTCTCGCGCGACTTTCGCGCTTCCTCCGCCTGCTTGCGCTCGGCTTCGGAGCCCGGCTCGACACCCGCGCGCGCGACCGATCGGAGCGGCTTGCCCTCGAACTCATCAACCGACTGAGCCAGGAACTCGTCGATCGGATCGACGAAGTACAGCACCTCGTAGCCTCTGGACCGGAACGCCTCCAGGTGGGGCGAGCGCTCGGCGACGGCGCGGGACTCGCCCGTCACGTAGTAGAGGCTCGTCTGGTCCTCGGGCATCCGGGACACGTACTCCGAGAGCGACGTGGGCTGCGGCACCTCGCTCGAGGACTGGAACAGCACGAGCTTCAGGAGCCTGTCGTGATGCTCGGGCTCCTGAGCGATCCCCTCCTTGAGGACGCTCCCGAACTCGGCCCAGAACTTCAGGTACGTCTCACGCCTGTCAGCCAGCATCGATGCCAGGTGATCGAGCACCTTGCGCGTCAGCCAGGCCCGCATCTGCGCGATGTGGCGATCCTGCTGGATCATCTCGCGCGACAGATTGAGCGGCAGGTCTGTCGCGTCCACGACGCCCTTGACGAAGCGGAGGAACGGCGGCAGCAGCGCCCGGCAGCGATCCATGATCAGCACGCGCCGCACGTGGAGCTGGAGCCCGTACTCCTGGTCACGGTAATAGAGGTCGAAAGGGGCCTTCGAGGGCAGGAAGAGGAGCGCCTGGTATTCCAGTCGCCCTTCGGCCCTGAGCGAGAGCCGGTCCAGCGGATCGTGCCAGTCGTGCGAGAGATGCCGGTAGAACTCCGCGTAGCTCGCCTCGCCGACCTCGGACGCCGTCTGCGTCCAGATCGGCTTCATCGAGTTGATCGTCGTCCATCGGGGAACGCCGTCGCTCACTTCCTTCAGCTTGATGGGGTGCGCGACGAAGTCCGAGTGCTTCTTCACCAGCGACTTGAGGACCAGCGCGCTCGTGTAGTCGGCGAGACCGTGCTCGGGGTCCACCGGCTTGAGGTGCAGAACGACGTCTGTCCCGCGGCGGAAGCGGCTGGCCTCGCTCACCGTGTAGCTGCCGTCGCCGGTGGATTCCCACCGGGTGGCCGTGTCGGCGCCGGCCCGGCGGGTCACAACCTCGACGCGGTCCGCCACCATGAAGGACGAGTAGAAGCCGACGCCAAACTGACCGATGAGCGTGGCCGCGGCATCGGACGAGGAGCCGGCCTTCAGTTGCTCTACGAGCTCGCGCGTTCCGGATTTGGCGATCGTCCCGATCAGCCGCACGATCTCGGCGCGCGTCATCCCGATGCCGCTGTCGCTCACCGTGAGCGTGCGGGCTTTGCTGTCGGGCACGATCTCGATTTCGAGGAGCGGGTCGGCGTCGAGAAGGGAATGATGCTCGAGCGCTTCCAGCTTCAGCTTGTCGAGCGCATCGGAGGCGTTCGACAGGAGCTCGCGGAGGAAGATCTCTTTGTTCGAGTAGAGCGAGTGGATGACGATGTCGAGGAGCTGTTTTGTTTCGGCTTGAAAGGGTAGTGTCTCGGCGGCGCTCATCAGGCCATTCTACAGATGGCCCCGCGCCCCTGGCGACTGGCCGGGCTACTTGGGCAGGCCGGACTTCGGCTCGCGGCCGACCAGCCACACGAACGCCTCCCGGACCAGCGCGGGCGGCGTCAGGTGCCCGCCCTCGTACTCGCGATAGGTGACCTCGTATCCCTCCTCCTTCAACCGCGCGGCGAACGGGCGACCGCTCAGCTCGATCGGCATCACCTGATCGTCGGTCCCGTGGGCGATGAAGATCTTCGGCTTCCCCTTGCGGCGGATCGGGTTCATGCGGCCGCCGGCGATAACGATGAGATGGTTGAAGATGTCCCCGTAGGCAAGGCCCATCGTCAGCGCGTAGCCGGCGCCGTCGGACCGGCCGCCCAGCCCCACCCGCGTGGGGTCGATGTTGACCAGCTTCGTGACTTTCCGGTACGCCGCGCCGATGTAGCGGACGTCCTCGTCGAACCCCGGCGACTCGCGGCCCCAGGTCACGTCCCGCGATTCCGGTGCGATGACCACGACGCCGAACTCCTCGGCCAGCGAGAAGGTGCTCTTCATCTCGTCGGCCCATCCGCCGTAGCCGTGCAGCATGACCAGCAGGGGAGCCGGCACCGTGTCGCGATAGCTGGCGGGAACGAAGAGCACGCCGTCGCGCCCATCGTCCGAGATGCCGAGCGGGCTCTGGCCGCGGGGCACCGAATCGCCCTGAACGGCAGGCGAGGTCTGGGCGCGGAGCCCGGTCCCGTGCGCCCATCCCACCGCGCCCGCCGCGGTCCCGGTGAGAAAGCGTCGCCTGTTCATCCGATGGTTATAATCCGCATCGATCGTGATCACCAGACATTCGCTGCTCCTGGCCGCGCTCGCCATGGTCTCCACCGCTGCGCTCGCCGCCCAGGGCGCGGCGCCACCGCCAGACTGGAAGGCGGTCGAGGACGAATCGATGCGCCACTATCAGGCGCTCATCCGGTTCGATACCAGCGCCACCGAGAAGGCGGCCGCCGCCTACATCAAGGAGGTGCTGGACCAGAACGGCATCCCGGCCCGGATTCACTCCAAGGATCCCGAGCGCCCCAACGTGGTGGCGCGGCTCAAAGGCTCCGGACGCAAGCGTCCGCTCCTGTTGCTGGGTCACATCGACACCGTGACAGTGGACGCCGAGAAGTGGCGTTTTCCGCCGTTCAGTGCCACGCGCGACGGGGGATATGTCTACGGGCGCGGCGCCATCGACGACAAGGACAACCTGGCTGCCGCACTCGAGACCATGATCCTGCTGAAGCGGCAGAACGTGCCGCTCGATCGCGACGTCATCCTGCTCGCCGAGTCGGGTGAAGAGGGCGCCTCGAACCTCGGCATCGGCTACATGATGGCCGAGCACTACCCCGAGATCGATGCCGAGTACTGCATCGCCGAGGGCGGCGACACGATTCGCGAGCGCGGGGAGGTGCGCTATGCCACCGTGCAGGTCACCGAGAAGGTGGTGAGGGGCGTCGAGCTGACGGCCCGCGGGGTCTCGGGCCACGGATCCGTACCGCTCAAGTCGAACCCGATCGCGCATCTCGGGAGCGCCGTCGGCCGGTTCACGACGTGGCAGCCCGACGTCCGGGTCGACGAGACGACTGGCACCTACTTCCGCCGCCTGGCCATGCTGGCATCGCCCGAGCAGGCGAAGTACTACCGCGACGTGATCTCGCCGGATCCGAAGGTGGCGAGCGCGGCCGCGGACTGGCTCTTCGAGCACGAGCCGCGCCATGCTTCGATGGTGCGCACCTCCGTGTCACCAAACATCTTCACCGGCGGCTATCGCTCGAACGTGATCCCGTCCGAGGCCAAGGCCCGGCTCGACGTGCGCATGGTGCCTGGGGAAGATGCCCGGGCCCTGCTCGAGCAGATCAGGAGAGCGATCGATGATCCCAATGTGGACGTCCAGTTCGCGGGCGGTTCCGGCCAACGCCCGGCGATCCCGGCAACGCGCGCCGACGCCGAGCTTTTCAAGACAGTGGAGGCTGCCGTCAATTCGGTATACGGAGTGCCCACTCTCCCCTCAATGAGCACCTACGCCACCGACATGTGGCCGCTGCGCGCGAAGGGCGTGCAGTGCGTCGGCATCGGCTCGGCGGTCGATATCGAGGATCAGACGAAGGGATTCGGGATGCACAGCGATCAGGAGCGCC
>Ga0247829_10001617_pt1 | contig 10449 bp, 5 predicted proteins | sample 12C_Control_Day4_FD_207765 | JGI IMG/M metagenome (GOLD analysis project Ga0247829, IMG submission 207765) | Soil microbial communities from agricultural site in Penn Yan, New York, United States - 12C_Control_Day4 | ecosystem: Environmental > Terrestrial > Soil > Agricultural land | place: USA... | reverse complement strand
CCTGGGCGAGGAAGTCGTGGTCTCCAAGGCGATTTCCAAGGGCTACGGCGACCGCCTGCTCTTCGAGAACCTCACGTTCTCCCTGCCCCGCGGCGGTATCGTGGGTATCATCGGCCCCAACGGCGCCGGCAAGACCACCCTCTTCCGCATGATCGCCGGGCAGGAGACCGCCGACAGCGGCGAGCTGGTGATCGGCAGGACGGTGAAGCTGGCCTACGTGGACCAGAGCCGCGACTCGCTCGATGGCAGCAAGACAACCTACCAGGAGATCTCGGGCGGCCAGGATGAGCTCCTGTTCGGCACCCGCAAGGTGAACGCGCGGGCCTACTGCGCCGGCTTCAACTTCCGGGGCTCCGACCAGCAGAAGAAGGTCAAGGACCTGTCCGGCGGCGAGCGGAACCGGGTGCACCTGGCCAAGCTTCTCAAGAGTGGCGGCAATCTGCTGCTGCTCGACGAGCCGACGAACGACCTCGACGTGGACACGCTGCGCGCCCTCGAGGAGGCCCTGGAAGGCTTTGCCGGGTGCGCCGTGGTGATCAGCCACGATCGGTGGTTCCTCGACCGGATTGCCACCCACATCCTCGCGTTCGAGGGCGACAGCCAGGCGTACTGGTTCGAGGGCAACTACCAGGACTACGCGGCCGACTACAAGCGCCGTACCGGGCAGAGCGTGGACGAACCGCACCGCTTCCGTTTCAAGAAGCTGGTGCACTGATTCATGAATGCCCTCGACCGGCGCATCCCGTACCTTCCGACGCGCATTGAAGGCCTGAGCCGCCTCGCCACCAACCTCTGGTGGAGCTGGAGCCCCGAGGCACGGTCGCTCTTCGGCACCATCGACCCGCGCCTCTGGCATCATACGCGGCACAATCCGCTCCTCCTGCTGCAGCAGATCGACCCGGCGCGCCTCGCGGCCTGCGCCAGCGATTCGGCGTTCCTGCAGCGCTACGACGAGGTGATGGCGGCGTTCCAGCGTCACCTCACGACCGATGACACGTGGCTCGCGCGCCACCGCCCGGAACTGGCGGGCCGTCCCATCGGATATTTCTGCGCGGAGTTCGGCCTGCACAACTCGGTGCCGATCTACTCCGGCGGCCTCGGCGTCCTTGCGGGTGACCATCTCAAGAGTGCCTCCGACATGGGTGTGCCCATCGTCGGCGTTGGCCTCTTCTATACCAACGGCTACTTCGACCAGAAGGTGAACCTCGACGGCTGGCAGACCGACAGCGACGAGGTGTTCGATCTGGCGGGCACGCCGATCCAGCCGCTGAGCGGGCCCTCCGGCGAGGAGTGGGTGACAGTGGTGGAGACGTCGGGCCGCCCGGTGCACGTCCGGGCGTGGAAGATGATGGTCGGCCGGGTGCCGGTGTACCTGCTCGACACGAACCTCTCGGTGAACGACCCCGAAGATCGCGCGCTGATGAACAAGCTCTACGCCGGCGGCCCGCAGCTCCGCATCCGGCAGGAGTGGATCCTTGGCGTGGGCGGCGTGCGCGTCCTGCGCGCGGTCGGCATCGACCCGGCGGTGTGGCATGCCAACGAGGGGCACGCGGCGTTCATGTTCGTGGAACGGCTGCGGGAGCAGGTCCAGGCCGGCTCTTCGTTCGAGGACGCCGTCTCGGCGGTGCGGGCACGGAGCGTGTTCACCACCCATACGCCGGTGCCGGCCGGCCACGACTTCTTTGCGCTGGACGAGCTCGTACAAGTGGCCGGACCGGTGTGGGAATCGCTGGGGATCGATCATCAGCGGTTCTTCGAGCTGGGGGCCATGCCGGGTGACGCGACGAATTTCCACATGACCGTGTGCGCCGTACGGCTCGCGTCCCGGGTCAACGGCGTGTCACGCCCGCATGGGCAGGTGTCCCGGCACCTGTGGCGCAGCCTCTGGCCCGACCGTCCGTGGGAGGCGGTGCCGATCGGCCACGTCACCAATGGCGTGCACCTTCCGACCTGGATGGCGGGCGACATCCAGGGGCTGCTCACCGAGCACCTGGGCCCGCGGTGGACCGAGCGCCTCGATGACAGCGCCATGTGGGACCGGGTGCTCTCGCTCGACCACGAGAAATTCTGGCGCGTGCACCTGGAGCTCAAGGCGGTGCTGCGCGACTTCATCCGCGAGGATGCGCGTCACCGTTTCGCCGGCCAGCTCAAGGAGGCGGCGGCGGTGGTGGGCGCCGGGACACTGTTTGATCCCGGTGTACTCACGATCGGCTTCGCCCGGCGGTTCGCGACCTACAAGCGCGCCAACCTGATTTTCAGCGACATCGACCGCCTCCGCCGGCTCTGCACCAATCCAGACCGTCCGGTACAGGTGATTTTCGCCGGCAAGGCGCACCCGGCCGACACGCCGGGCAAGGAAGTGCTGCAGAGCGTCTACCGCTACACCCGGGACCCCAGCTTCGAGGGGCGGATCGCGTTCGTCGAGGACTACGACATGCACATTGCCCACCTGCTGGTGCAAGGCGTCGATACCTGGCTGAACCTGCCCCGTGTACCACTCGAGGCGTCGGGCACGAGCGGCATGAAGGCCGCACTCAATGGCGTGCCGCAGCTCAGCACCCTCGACGGGTGGTGGCAGGAGGGGTACGATGGTCTGGGCGGCTGGGCGATCCCGACCGGTGCGGATGGCAGCAGCAGCGACGCACAGGACGCCGAATCCTGCTATCGGCTGCTGGAGGAGCAGGTGGTTCCCCTCTACTACACGCGCGACAGCCGCGACATTCCCCTCGGCTGGGTGGAACGGATGCGGCATGCGTTGCGGCTGGGCGGTCGACGGTTCACCGCCCAGCGGATGCTGGCCGACTACGTCCGGGAGTATTATCTGCCAGCATCCCGCGCTGACCTCGCGGGAGATGCCCCACCCACGGACTGAATACCTGGAGGCCTCGTGGCCGCCGACAAGCAGGACCGTCCCTCGCTGCCCGCCGTCGTGCACCTGTCGGCGGAGTACTTCCCGTATGCGCGCACCGGCGGTCTCGCCGAGGCGGTCAGCGGGCTCGCGAGCTTCCAGCAGCGGGCGGGTCATCGGGTGGTCGCCATGCTTCCGCTGTACCGGACCGTGCGCGAACTCGCCACCGGTCTCGTTCCGGCCGGCGATCCCTTCCCGGTCCAGGTGGGTCCCAGCACCGAGCTGGCCCAGTTGTTTCGCGTCATGGGTGCAGGGCCTGGCCCCGAAGTCTACGCCATCGCCCATCCACACTTCTATGACCGGCCCGGCATCTACGGCGATTCCAACGGGGACTACCAGGACAGTGCCCGCCGCTTCGCGTTCTTCGTGCTCGCCGCGCTCGAAGCGCTGCCGCGCTTCGTCACCGGGCCCACCATCCTCCACGCGCACGACTGGCACACGGCCCTGGCACCGCTCTACCTGCGCACCACACACGCCAATCGTCCGGTCGCCCAGCAAGTGCGCACCGTGCTCGCAGTGCACAACCCGGGATATCAGGGCCACTTCCCCGCATCGATGGTGCCCGACGTGGGCCTCCCGTGGGAGGTGTACACCCATCACTGCCTCGAATGGTACGGTCGCGCCAACATGCTCAAGGGCGGCCTGACCACCGCCAACCTGGTGGTAACGGTCAGCGCCAAGCATGCGGAGGAACTGCGCACCGACGAGGGCGGCTTCGGCCTCCAGGAAGTGTTCCAGGGACTGGGCCCCCGGCTGGTCGGGATCACCAACGGCATCGACCAGTCGCTGTGGGATCCCACCTCCGACCCGCACATCACGGCGACCTACAATTCCGAGCACCTCGAGCCCAAGGAACGCTGCAAGGCGGCGCTGCAGCGGGCGTTCGGCCTGCCGCAGCGCCGGCACACCCCGCTGTTCGCCTTCGCGGGGCGTCTGGCGCAGCAGAAGGGGCTCGACGTCATCTTTGCGAGCTATCACCTGCTCAACGTCGACGCCCAGTTCGTGTTCCTCGGCGGCGGCGAGAAGCGCTACGCGGACTCGCTGCTCGAACTGCGGCGCGCCCTCCCCGAGAAGGTCGGCGTCGAGACGAACTTCAGCGACCGGATGGAGCACCGGCTCATGGCCGGCGCCGACATGTTCCTCATGCCCTCCATCTACGAGCCGTGCGGGCTCACCCAGATGCGGTCGCAGCGGTATGGCACGCTGCCGGTAGGACGGCGCGTGGGCGGCATCGCCGACACGGTGGAGGATGGTGTCACCGGGTTCCTGTTCGACAAGTACGATGCCTCCGCGTTCCAGGAAGCCGCCTTCCGCGCCATGGGCGCGATGCAGGACCGCGGGCGCTGGACCGCGATGATGCGCACGGCCATGCATCGCGACTTCAGCTGGGATCGCGCGACACGACGCTACGCGGCGGTTTACCGCGCCGTGCTGGCCCACTCATGAGCCTCGACTTCGTGCTGGCCCTGCACAGCCACTTGCCGTGGGTGCTCAATCACGGGCGCTGGCCGCACGGCTCCGACTGGCTCACCGAGGCGGCGCTGGACACCTACCTCCCGCTCATCGAGTCGCTCCAGGCACTCGAGCGCGACGGCGTTCCTGCGCCGGTAACCGTCGGCATCACGCCGGTGCTCGCCAACCAGCTCGCGCATCCGCTCTTCCGCACCGAGGTCGAGGCGTTCTTCGAGCAGCGTCTGGAGGCATGCCATGCCGCGCCCGAGTCGCTCCGCGGAACCGGCGATGCGCACCTGATCCCGCTCGCGACCTTCTGGCTCGAGCGATACAACCGGTTGCGGAAGCTCTTTCATACTCTTGACGGAGACCTGATCCGCGCGTTCCGGGGGCTCGAGGAGCGTGGTCGCATCGAGATCATCAGCTCCGCCGCCACGCACGGATTCCTGCCGCTGCTCGCGTGCGATGAGAGCATCCGGCTGCAGCTGGCAGTGGGGGTGCGGGAGCACCGCCGCCTGTTCGGCAAGTCGCCATCAGGCTGCTGGCTGCCCGAATGTGCCTACCGACCGCGCGAACGCTGGGCCCCTTGGCCGACGGCACCAGCGGCGTCCATCCGCCGCGGCATCGACGAGCACCTGGGCGATGCGGGGTACCGCTACTTCTTCGTGGATGCCCACCTCGTCACCGGTGCGCGGCCTCTTGGCCTCACCAGCGAGGGAAGCGACGGCCTCAGCGTCGCCGAGGCAACCAAGGCACTCGCCGTTGCCCAGCGCTCGCCGTACCGGGTGTGGCGTGTGACGCCGCCCGGCAAGGGTGCGGGCGTCGCCGCGTTTGCGCGCGACCCGAAGGCGTCGGCGCAGGTCTGGAGCCGCCACGGCGGCTACCCGGGCGACGGAGCCTACCTCGACTTTCACAAGATCCGCTGGCCCGGTGGCCTCAAGTACTGGCGCGTCACCGGCTCGTCGGTCGACATGGGTGCCAAAGAGCCCTACGACCCGCCGACGGCAGCTGCCCATGCCGATGCGCATGCCGCGCACTTCGCGCGGCTGATCGATGCGCTCGCGGCGGAGGAGCCACGCAAGTCACCCGCCGTATTGGCCGCGCCGTTCGACACCGAACTCTTCGGCCACTGGTGGTTCGAGGGTCCCCATTTCCTCGAGGAGACGTACCGGCTGCTGCCCGGACATCCCGACGTGAACCCGAGCACGGCGGCGGCGCACCTGCGGAAGCACCCGCCGGCCGGTGCCCTGCGCCTGCCGTCCGGCTCGTGGGGCGCGAACGGCAACTTCAGCATGTGGCTCAACGAGCAGACGGCGTGGACCTGGGAGCGACTCTGGCCGCTGGAGAAGGCGTTCTGGGACGTCGCCCCCACGGCGCTGACCGACCCGCTCAAGCGGACCGTGCTGGAGCAGGCAACGCGCGAGCTGTTGCTGGCCCAGTCGTCCGACTGGCAATTCATCATTTCCACGGGTGCCGTGACGGATTATGCCTTCCGCCGGTTCAACGGCCACTGTGATGACGCGGAGCGCCTGGTGTCAGCCCTGCGTCCCGGCCATGAAGCCGAACTCCCTGCGGCGCTCCGGCTGGCAGAGGAAAGCCACCAGAGGGACGACCTCTTCCCCGATCCCATCCCGGCGGTTGAGGCCGCCCTCGCCGGCACCCGCACCCTTGCCCTCGACTAAATCGAGCTCGATGTCACCACTCCGCTTCGTCATCGGGCTGCACCTGCACCAGCCCATCGGCAACTTCGATCATGTCTTCAGCCAGCACGTGGACGATGTCTACCGGCCGTTGCTCGACCAGCTGGAGAAATCGAACCTGTTCCCCGCCGTCCTCCATCTCTCCGGGCCGCTCCTGGAGTGGCTGGAAGCGCATGAGCCAGCGTACCTCGACCGCCTCGCGCTCCTGGCGCGCTCGGGTAAGCTCGAACTGCTCCTGTCGGGCTTCCATGAGCCGATCCTCGCGGCGCTGCCGCGGGCGGACCGAGTGGAGCAGGTTCGCTGGATGCGCGACGCGATCGCGAAGCGATTTGGTGTCGCGGCCACGACCCTCTGGCTGACGGAGCGGGTGTGGGAACCGGAACTCGCCGCCGACCTTGCCGATGCCGGCGTGGAAGCGGTCCTGCTGGATGACCGGCACTTCCTGGTGGCGGGTTTCAGCCGAGAGCAGCTGCACACCTGGTACCTCACCGAGAGCGACGGCAAGCGCGTCGGCGTCTTTCCCATCGACGAACGGCTGCGCTACCTGATCCCTTTCCGGCCGCCAGAGGAGACCGCCGAATACCTGCGCGAGCTCCAGCGTACGGGACACGCCATGGCGCTCCTCGCCGACGATGGCGAGAAGTTCGGCGGATGGCCCGGCACGAAGGAATGGGTCTACGAGAAGGGGTGGTTCGACCGGTTCGGCGTCGCGATCCGCGAGCTCGTGGACGAGGGCACGATCGTGCTCAGCACCCTCGCGGATGTTCTGCGCGAGGTGCCGTGCGGTGGTCTCGCCTACCTGCCCACGGCGTCCTACCGGGAAATGGAGGAGTGGGCGCTGCCGCCCGATCCGCAGCTGCGCCTGGCGGCGCTCGAGAAGGAACTGGGCACGGAACGGATCGAAGGTCCGGAAGGACCGCTCGTGCGTGGATCCCACTGGCGCCACTTCCTGGTGAAGTATCCTGAGTCCAACCGCATGCAGAAGATGATGGTGGCGCTCTCCACGCTCTGTCGCGAGCGCGGCGACCCGGCGGACGCGCGGCAGGCGGTGGCGCGGGCGCAGTGCAATGATGCCTACTGGCACGGCGTCTTCGGCGGGCTGTACCTGCCTCACCTGCGGAACGCGTTGTGGAATGAACTTGTGCGCGCCGAAGCGTTGTTGCGGCAGGACGAGGAGCTCACGTGGGAGGAAGTCGACCTCGACTGCGACGGGGCGACCGAGATCTGGGTGCACGGCGCACAGTGTTCAGTCGTGGTGGCACCGGCCCGTGGCGGCGCCATCGAAGTGCTCTCCCACTTTGCGGCGGGAGTCAACTACGCCGACGTGCTGACGCGGCGGCGTGAGGCCTACCATGACGAGGCACTGTCCCGCGGCCAGGGCGACAGAGCGGACGATGACACGGGCACCGCGAGCATCCACGACCTCGAGGCATCGCTCCGGCTCGAGACACTGCCGGCGCTCGACTCCCATGATCGCGCCATCGGCGTCGACCGCCTGCTGCCAGCCGACACGACGGCTGGGGGGCTTGAAGCCGGCATGGTGAAGGCGGCACGGAGCTGGGCTCGGGAGCATATGAGCTGCACCGTGCGGACCGTCGGAAGCGAGGTTCGCATCCTGCTCGCCGCGGCGGATACGTCACTGGTGAAGGAACTGCGCATCACGCCCGATGGCAGCATCACAATCGGCTGGCGCTGGGCGCCATCGGCCGCGCGCTGGTTCGCCACCGAGCTCTCGCTCGCCGGGCCGCTCCAGGCCGTCGCGGAGCCGGTGGCCGAACTGGTGACTTATCCCATCGAGACGGTGGCCAAGTCCGAGAAGGGATTCGACCGCACCCGCCAGGGCGAGTCGCTCACCTTCCTCTGGCCCGCGTCCCAGGGCTCCGCGCAACTCATCATCTCGCCCGCTCCCTGACCCTGCGATGGCCCCTGATCGCTGGCAGCGCCTCCGGAAAGCGGTGGCGCTCGACCTGACGCCGCTCCGCGTGAGCCGCGACTATCGCCTGCTGTACATCGGGCGCACGGTGTCCTACGCCGGGTCGATGCTCACGACCGTGGCCTTTCCCTACCAGGTCTACCAGCGCACGCATTCGACACTGGCGGTCGGCCTGCTGGGCGCCGTCGAACTCGTGCCGCTCCTGATCATGGCGCTCGCGGGTGGGGCCTACGCCGATGCGCACGACCGCCGTCGCCTGCTCATCATGAGCGAGGTGGGCCTCACCGGCTGCAGCCTGGTGCTCGTCGGGCTCGCGCTCATGACCGCGCCGCCTGTCTGGGCGCTGTTCGTGCTCGCCGCGATCAGCGCCGGGCTCAGCGGATTCCAGCGACCCGCCCTTCAGTCGCTTGCCCCACGCCTCCTCCCTGCGCACCTCATGCCGGCCGCCGCCGCGCTGGAGTCGTTCGGCAGCACCTTCGCCGCCATCGGCGGACCGGCGATCGGTGGCATCCTCATCTCGACGGTGGGACTCGCCGCCACCTATGCGCTCGATGCGCTGAGCTTTGCCATCTCCATCGCCGTGGTGGCGGCAATCAGGAGCGTGGTGCCGCCCGCCGACGCGGAGCGCCCGAGCCTGGGCCGGATCCTCGAGGGCTTCCGCTACGCCATGAGCCGGAAGGACCTGCTGGGGACCTACCTCATCGACATGAACGCCATGTTCTTCGGCATGCCCTACGCACTTTTCCCGGCGATCGCAGAGCGGCTCGGCGGCGGCAAGGTGCTTGGCCTCCTCTATGCCGCGCCGGCGTTCGGCGCCTTCCTCGCCAGCGCTACCAGCGGATGGACCGGCCGGGTGCACCGCCACGGGCGAGCCATCGCCATCGCCGCGGCGTTCTGGGGCCTCGCGATCGTTGCGTTCGGGTTCACCACCACACTCTGGCCGGCGTTCACCTGCCTGGCGCTGGCCGGTGCGGCCGACATGGTGAGTGCCGTGTACCGGATGACGATCTGGAACCAGACCATTCCCGACGGCCTGCGCGGCCGCCTCGCCGGCATCGAACAGATCAGCTACATGAGCGGGCCGCTGCTTGGCAACGTCGAGGCGGGCCTGGTCGCGAGCGTGGCCGGCATCCGGGGATCAGTGGTGTCAGGAGGGATTCTCTGCGTGGTTGGCACGGCAGCACTCTGCTGGCTGCTGCCGGACTTCGTGAAGTACGACTCGCGAACCTCGGTGCACAGGAAACTCAAGCAGGCGGAATTGACAGCGTAAAGAGGAACTGAAACAGCGTGAGGAGGAACAACAAAAGCGGAAGGAGGAACAAGCAACGCGTTTCCGCAGTCGCCGTTCCTCCTTACGCTGTCGCCGTGACTCCTTGCGCCGTTTCGCTCACGGCGTCGCCGCCCCCGACTTCGGCTCCAGCTTCAAGATCCACAATCCTGAATTGATGTCGGGCACATAGATAAGCCCATTCTTCACCACCGCACCCCAGGCGAAGGTGGCGCGGGGACGGTTGCCTTCCGCATCAGCGGTGAGGATCCAGCTGATCTCGCGGCCCTGCTTGAGCAGGTCACCCTTGAGCTCGCCGGAAATGTCGACCGCGCGGGCCCCACCCTGATAATTCCCGAGGTAGAGCGTGTCGCCCGCCACCCAGATGTTGTGCACCCCGCCGTCCGTCGGCTCGTACCACGCGACGATCTCCGGCTGCTCGATGTTCGACACGTCGAACACCGTCATCCGGCCGAAGGTGAGGTTGTTGCCATCCTTGAGCCCGCTTGCCGCCTTGGAGGCGTAGACCTCGTCGCCCACGAACACGTAGTTCTTGTGCCGCCACGCCGTGTGCGTACCTCGCGCGCCCAGGCCCCAGAGCTGGTCCACCCTGCTGTAGAGTTCCTGCAGGTCGTACTTGGACTGCGACACGAGCACGGGCTTCTCCGGTGACCCGCCCTTGATGCCGCTGCCGACGTCGACGATCACGAGCCCGTCGTTCCAGTAGGAGAGGTACGCCAGCCCGTCGACGACCATGATGTCGTGGAGGTAGCGCCCCTCCTCCGTCTGCTCCATCTGGAATCGCGCCACCTCGTGCGGCTTGTACGGATCGGTGATGTCAATGACACGCATCGAGCCGGTCGCATCATCAGTGAGATAGACGTGGTTCTGGTAGACGTAAGACGAATGCACCCCACCCTGCACCGTCTCGGTGTACTCGGCGATCGGCTTCGGGTGGCAGGGATCGGCCGCCTCGAAGATGACAATGCCGTTCTTCCGGTCGGACGCACCCTCGCGCGAGAACGCGCCGAACCGGCCATCCTCGGTGGTCATCACGTCATTCACGATGCGCGCGTTCGTCATCATCGAGTCGACGATCTTCGGCGCGGACGGCGTGGTGATGTCGATGGCATAGACCCGGTCGGCAATGGTGCTCAGGTAGACGCAGGTATTCGACGGGTGGACCCAC
>Ga0247829_10001611_pt1 | contig 10460 bp, 10 predicted proteins | sample 12C_Control_Day4_FD_207765 | JGI IMG/M metagenome (GOLD analysis project Ga0247829, IMG submission 207765) | Soil microbial communities from agricultural site in Penn Yan, New York, United States - 12C_Control_Day4 | ecosystem: Environmental > Terrestrial > Soil > Agricultural land | place... | reverse complement strand
CTCTACGGCGGCTCGTAGGCGAGGACGGTGTTTGCCGCATCCACCTTGTCGGGCAGGGAGCCTGCGAGCTGGCGGGCGACGACGGCGAGCGTCAGACCGGCCCGGCGCTCGCCCGCCGTCTCGCCGATGCAGACGATGGCGGCGAGCCCCGCGCGATGGGCGGCGGCGGCCTTGGCCTTGACATCGGCGTTGCGCTCGCCGTGGTCGGCGCGGCGCTCGGAATGGCCCACGATCACAGCCGCGGCGCCGGCGTCCTTCAGCATCTCGGCGGAGATGTCGCCGGTGTGGGCTCCGCTGGCCGAAGGGTGGCAGTCCTGGCCGCCGACCGCGAGCCGGGAGCCCTGCGCCTCGCGCGCCAGTGCGGCAACCAGCGTCGCCGGCGGGCAGATCATGGCATCCACGCCGGGTGCAAAGCCCGCCTCGGCGAGCCTGTCGCGCACCGCCCGCGCCTCGGCCAGGGCGGCCGTAAGCCCGTTCATCTTCCAGTTGCCGGCCACCAGGGGCCGGATGCGGGCGGCGGAGGCGGTAGAAGCCATGCTCGAGACCCTCTGTGGCGCTATCCCTCGCCCCGTTCCTGTTCGATACGGAGGGGGTCGTCCGATCCGCTCGTCATGGGCCCATGCTCCGTATGGACGCTTGCGGGGACGGGACGTGGTTCATAATATGCGGCGCATCCGCGCCGAGCTAGGATAGCTCGGACGCGATCTTGGCCCGGCGGCGCCGCCAACGCCAGAGCTTTGCTGAAGCTTTGCGGGGGTACCGGCCGGCAGCAACCCGGAAAAGTCGACACATGCTCGATGCAATGCGACGTGGTGCCGTGAACATTGGAGCCAAGCTCCTGCTCGGCCTGCTCATAATCGCGTTCGCCGTCTGGGGCGTGGCCGATGTGTTCCGGGGCTACGGGCGCGGCACGCTCGCCCGCGTCGGCTCCACCGAGATCTCGGTGGACGAGTATCGTCAGGCCTACAACGACGAGATGGCGTCCATCTCGCGCCGCATGGGCCGCCGCCTGACGACCGAGCAGGCCAAGCTCCTGGGCCTCGAGCAGCGCGCCCTGTCGCGCCTGATGGGGGCGGCGGCGATCGACACGCACGCCCGCCAGCTGCACCTGGGCCTCTCCGAGCAGGGCATCGCCGAGCTGATCCGCCAGGACCCCGCCTTCAAGGGTTTCGACGGCGCCTTCTCGCAGCGCAACTTCCAGAGCTATCTGCGCCAGAACGGCGTTTCCGAGGGTTACTACGTCAACAACCGCCGCAAGGAGGAGGTGCGCGAGCAGCTGACCGACACGCTGCTGGGCGGCCTCGCCCCGCCGCAGCTCCTCGTCGACCTGATCTACCGCTACAGCGAGGAGCGGCGCGTCATCGAGCACTTCACGCCCGACTACGACAAGCTCGTCAAGCCCGCTGATCCCGACGAGGCCAAGCTCAAGGAGTATTACGAGCAGAACAAGCGCCAGTTCATGACGCCCGAGCTGCGCAGGATTGCGGTCCTCCTGTTGACCCGCGAGGAGGTCAAGGGGCGCACCACGATCGACGAGGAGGAGATCAAGGCGGCCTACGAGAAGGACAAGGAGAGGTTCAATGTGCCCGAAAGGCGCGCCATCACGCAGCTCTCCTTCCCCGACAAGGCGGCCGCCGAGAAGGCTTACGCCGAGCTCGCCAATGCCAAGGACTTCAAGGAGGCGGCAGCCAAGCTGGGCTTCAAGGAGAGCGATATCGAGCTCGGCTCGCTCGCCAGGAAGGACATGATCGACCCCAAGATAGCGGAGGCCGCCTTCACGCTGGGCAAGGATGAGCTGTCCAAGCCCATCGAGGGGCAGTTCGCGGTCGTGCTGGTGAGGATCGGCGAGATCGTGCCGGGCAAGCAGCGCACCTTCGAGGAGGTCAAGGGGGAGATCAAGGAGCGCCTGGCCAACGAGCGCGCCAACCGCGAGCTGCAGGCGCTGCACGAGAAGGTCGAGAACGAGCGCTCGGCCGGCAAGACGCTATCGGAGATCGGCACCGACCTGAAGCTGCCGTTCCGCGAGATCGCCGCCATCGACCGGGCCGGCAACGGCCCCGACGGCAAGCCTGCCTTCGAGCACGCCGAGGCCGCACGCGTTGCGCAGGCCGCATTCGCCGGCGCTGTCGGCATCGAGCCCGAGGCCACCGACCTCTCCGACGGCGGCTATGCCTGGGTCGACGTGCTCGCCGTCACGACGGAGAAGCAGAAGCCCTTCGACGCGGTGCAGGCGGAGGTCAAAGCCGGCGCCGTCGAGCAGGAGCGGCGCAAGGAGATCGCGGCCGCCGCCGCCAAGCTCGTCGAGCGCCTCAATGCCGGCGAAAGCTTCGACACGCTCGCCAGCGAGGTGTCGGCCAAGGTCGACAAGACCGCGCCCATCACCCGCAACACGGCGCCGGAGGGCTTGCCCCGCAACGCCGTGCAGCTCGCCTTCACCCTGCCCAAGGGCGGCGCCACCTCGGCGCTCACGAGCGACGGCAAGGCGCGCATGATCCTGCGCGTTGCCGATGTCATTCCCGCGCCCGCGCCGACCGCGGAGCAGGCGGCCAACCTCAAGGCCGAGCTCGCTCGGCAGCTGCAGAACGACGTGCTCGCCGAGTATCTGTCCGGCCTGCAGGCCCGCTACGGCGTCTCCGTCAACGACGCCGCGCTGAAGCAGGCGCTTGGCTCCGGCGGCGAGCAGACCGACACCGAGTGACGGCGCCGACATGGACAGCGGGCAGGACCCGAAACGATGACCAAGCTCGACATTGCCGCCACCGACTTCGAGGCCCAGCCCGCCCGCTCCGCGTTCATCGAACGCTACCGCAAGGGCGAGCCGCAGGTGGTGTGGACCCGGCTCGTGGCCGATCTCGAGACGCCCGTCTCGGCCGCCCTGAAGCTCAGCGACGGCCAGCCCATCAGCTGCCTCCTGGAGTCGGTGGAAGGCGGCGCCGTGCGCGGGCGCTACTCCATCATCGGCATCGCTCCCGATGTGGTCTGGCGCGCTTTCGGCGACCGGGCCGAGATCAACCGCAAGCCCCTCGCCGAACCCTCATCCTTCGAGCCCGAAACCCTCGCGACCCTGCCGTCGCTCAGGGCCCTGCTGGCGTCCTCCCGCATCGACCTGCCTCCGGAGCTGCCGCCGATCGCCGCCGGCGTCATCGGCTACATGGGCTATGACACCGTGCGGCTGGTCGAGCAGCTGCCCAACGAGGGACCCGATGCGTTGGGCGTGCCCGACAGCGTGTTCGTGCGGCCGACGCTGATGGTCGTGTTCGATTCCGTCAAGGACGAGATGATCGTCGTCACCTCCGTCTATCCGCAGGCCAAGGTCGACGCGCAGGCCGCCCATGCCGCCGCCGTCGATCGCCTGCGCGGGGTGGTCGCAGCGCTCGACGAACCGACGCCGCACGTCACCAGCATGTCGGGCGTCGAGCTCGCCCTGCCGCAGCCCGCCTCCAACACCACGGCGGAAGAGTTCGTGCGCATGGTCGGGCGCGCCAAGGACTACATCGCCGCCGGCGACATCTTCCAGGTCGTGCTGGCGCAGCGCTATGACGTGCCGTTCTCCCTGCCCTCGTTCGCGCTCTATCGCGCGCTCAGGCGCACCAACCCCTCGCCATTCCTGTTCCATCTCGACTTCGGGACCTTCGCGCTCGTCGGCTCGAGCCCCGAGATTCTCGTGCGCGTGCGCGACGGCGAGGTGACGATCCGGCCGCTCGCGGGCACGCGCCGGCGCGGGGCGAACCCCGAGGAGGACAAGGCGCTCGAGGCCGAGTTGCTCGCCGATCCCAAGGAGCGGGCCGAGCACCTCATGCTGCTCGATCTCGGCCGCAACGACGTCGGGCGCGTCGCCGAGATCGGCACCGTCCGCGTCACCGAGAGCTTCGCGATCGAGCGCTACAGCCATGTCATGCACATCGTCAGCCACGTGGTGGGCGCGCTCGACAAGCGCCACGACGTGATCGACGCGCTGATGGCTGGCTTCCCCGCCGGCACGCTGTCGGGCGCGCCGAAAGTGCGGGCGATGGAGATCATCGACGAACTCGAGAAGGAGAAGCGGGGGCCCTACGGCGGCTGCGTGGGCTACTTCTCGGCGGACGGCGAAATGGACAGCTGCATCGTGCTGCGCACCGCGCTGGTGAAGGACGGCCGCGTCTACGTGCAGGCCGGCGCCGGCATCGTCGCCGACAGCGACCCCAAGGCCGAGCAGCTCGAGTGCGAGTACAAGGCCCGCGCCCTGTTCAAGGCCGCCGAGGAGGCCGTGCGCTTCGCCGGCCGCTCTCGCCGCGGCAACCGCTAGTCCTGCCAACCGCGCCCCGGTCTGCGTCTGCCAAAAAGCCCGAGGGCCACGGCGCTAGCCGCAGCCCTCGTGAAGCCTCGGTGGATGTCGGCCCGTTACTTCATCGGTGCGGGCGCCGGTGCCGGACGGCCCAGCTTCCAGCTTGCGCGCAGCGTGATGATGTCGGAGGTGGCGTCGGCCCGGTTTGCCGGCTGCGAGAGGTCCAACAGCCCGGTCGTAGCCACGGTCCTGGCGACGTTGTAGGTCGCGTCGTCGAACTCGTAGTGCCGGTATTCGAGACCGATCGTCCAGCCCGCCGCCACCGCCATGTCGACGCCGCCGCCGATGTACCAGCCGCTGTGGCGCTCACGATCGCCAAAGGGGTTGCTGCTTGCGGTGTTGAGCGAAATCTTCTGGTCGAAGGCTGCGCTCGCATAGCCGCCCGTCAGATACGGCATCCACTTGCCCATCGCCCAGCCGAGGCGTGGACCGATCGTGATCACGTCGTCGAACCGCGCCGCACACGTAAAGAGGGGATTGGGACACTGAGTCGATGCGTGGTCGTCCTGGTACGCGACGGTCAGCGTGCCTTCGATGCCCACCACGAACAATCCGAACTGGTGCTGGATGCCGATCTGCCCGCCGACAACGGGAGAGTCATGCTCCACGTTGAAGACCGACGTACCTGCGACGCTTGCATCGAGCTGGGACCATTGCCAGCCGGAATGCGCACCGAAGTAGAAGCCGCTCCAGCTGGTCGGCGCTTGTTGCACCACGGGCGCACCCCTCGGGGCAGCCCTGCCGTCGGCGCGGACGATTTCGGTCGAGGCTACAAACGCGCCGGCGGCGATAGCCCCGGCCACAGCGTATTTCGCACCTGTCAAAAGAATACAGCGGCGCATGGTTTATCCCTCCAAAGGCTCCTGGCCACCCATACGCGCGACTCGACTGCAGACACTAGAGAAAGGTGCGAGTCGCGCCAATCGCCCATCAGCGCATCGCCGACAGGAAATGCTTGACTGTGAAGAACCGATTTTCTGGCTCTTAATCGTTTTAAATCAATGTCTTGGAAGATATGCTTCGCAATGGCGCGACTGTTGTGGAAGAGCAACTCGCAGAGACTTTGCGCACTTTTGCGGCACGGCGTCCTCGTCTTGTCGCAGCAACCGCATATGCGCGGCAGTGAGGCCCTCCTCCATTGAACACCTGTCACCCCTGGCGAACGCCCGGCCATCGACTATCCTGGGAGGATGCTGACTGTTTCTCTCCTACGTCACGCCAAGTCGAGCTGGGATGACAGCTCGCTCGACGACTACGAGCGTTCCCTCAACAAGCGTGGCGAGGCGGCCGCCCCCCGCATGGGCGCGTTCATGGCGCAGCACGGCCTCGCACCCGACCTCGTCCTGTGCTCCTCGGCGGTGCGCGCGCGTCAGACTTTGGAGCTCGTGCTGCCGCATCTCGCGGACCGTCCGCAGGTCGTCTATGAGGATGGCTTCTACCTGGCCGCCCCTTCCGCCATGCTGGCGCGGCTGCAAAAGGTCGACGCCAAGGCCCGCCATGTCCTGATTGTCGGCCACGACCCCGGCATGCAGGGGCTGGCCCTGGAGCTGGCAGGGGACGGCGATCCCGCACTCCTGCAGGCGCTCTGCGCCAAGTTTCCCACGGCGGGCCTGGCCGTCATCCGTTTCAAGGGCCGTATGTGGTCGAAGATTGCCCCCGGCACCGGCAGGCTTGAGATGTTCGCAACACCCAAGTCCCTGACTTGACTGATCCCACCCCAAGCCAGCCACCAATCCCTGCACGTCTTGACCTTGGCCGCACCCCTCCCCTAAACCAAAGCCATGCTCCTCCTGATCGATAACTACGACAGCTTCACCTATAACCTCGTGCACTTCCTGGGCGAGCTCGGTGCCGCCTGCCAGGTGGTGCGCAACGACAAGATCGCCGTTGCCGAGGTTCTGAAGCTGGCGCCGAAGGCCATCGTGCTCTCGCCGGGCCCCTGCACGCCCAACGAGGCCGGCATCTGCCTCGAGCTGATCGAGAAGGCCGGCTCCAAGATCCCCATCCTGGGCGTCTGCCTTGGCCACCAGGCCATCGGCCAGGTGTATGGCGGCAAGGTGATCCGCGCGCCGGTCCTCATGCACGGCAAGCTCTCCAAGATCACCCACAAGGGGAAGGGCATATTCAAGGGCCTGCCCAAGTCCTTCGAGGCGACGCGCTATCACTCGCTGATCGTCGAGCGCTCGAGCCTGCCCGACTGCCTTGCCGTCACCGCCGAGACGACCCAGGACGGCCAGCGCCTGATCATGGGCCTGCAGCACAAGACCCATCCAGTGCACGGCGTGCAGTTCCATCCTGAAAGCATCGCCTCCGAGCACGGCCACGCCCTCCTCGCCAATTTCCTGGAGCTCGCCGGCCTCGCCCCGCGCCGCCGCAACGCGCGTCCCACCCGCCACGCCGCCTGAGCACACCGATGGACGCCCACCCCTCCCAGGACCTGCGCCAGCTGATCCAGAAGGTTTCGGGCGGCGCGACGCTGACCGAGATCGAGATCCGCACCGCGCTCGACCAGATGACGGCGGGCGCCGCCACCCCGGCGCAGATGGGCGCCTTCCTGATGGCGTTGCGCGTGCGCGGCGAGACGGTGGAGGAGATCGCGGGCGCCGCCCAGATGCTGCGCGCCAAGATGAACCGGGTGGAGGTGGCGCCCGATGCCATCGACATCGTCGGCACCGGCGGCGACGCGCACGGCACCTACAATATCTCGACCTGCGCGTCCCTGATCGCGGCCGGCGCCGGCGTGAAGATAGCCAAGCACGGCAACCGCCGCGTCTCCTCCAAGTCCGGCGCCTCCGATGTGCTCACCGAGCTCGGTGTCAAGCTCGAGGTGCCTCCCGAGACCATCGCGCGCTGCGTCGACGAGGCCGGCGTCGGCTTCCTGTGGGCGCCGCTGCACCACCCGGCCCTCAAGCACTGGGCGCCGATTCGCAGCGAGCTCGGCATCCGCACCATCTTCAACCTGCTGGGCCCCATCTGCAATCCGGCCGGCGTCAAGCGCCAGCTCGTCGGGGTGTTCTCCTGGCACTGGGTCGAGCCCATTGCCCACGTCTTGAAGAGCCTCGGCGCCGAGCACGTCTGGGTCGTGCACGGCCACGACGGTCTCGACGAGCTCACGACCACGGACGCCACCGACGTCGCCGAGCTCAAGGACGGCAACATCACCGTGTTCGAGGTGACGCCGGCCGACGCGGGCCTGGCGCCCGCCAAGCTCTCCGACCTCAAAGGCGGCGATGAGAAGGAGAACGCCGCCGCCATCCGCGACGTGCTCGCCGGCAAGAAAACGCCGCTGCGCGACATCGCCATCCTCAACGCCGCCGCGGCGCTCATCGTGGCCGGCAAGGCCACGAGCCTCCTCGACGGTGCGGCGCTGGCCACCCACGCAATCGAGTCGGGCGCGGCGCAGAAGGCCCTCGACAAGCTCGTCGCCATCACCAACGGGCGAGTCTAGGCACCGCAGGAACGTGGCGAAGCACCGCCCCTTCGATGATCCCCGCGTGAAGGCACTGTTCGACACCTTTCCGCGCACGCTGCGCGCGGACGTCCTGACACTGCGCGACCTCATATTCGACACGGCATCGAGGACGGACGGCGTCGGCGCGCTGACGGAGACCCTGAAGTGGGGCCAACCCGCCTATCTGCCGCGCAAGCCGCGGACGGGCAGCACCATCAGGATCGGCGCTCTCTCCGGGCAAGGCGGACGCTATGCCATGTTCGTGCACTGCCAGACGACGCTGGTCTCCAACTTTCGCCAGCTCTACGAGGGGCAGCTCGCCTTTGAAGGCAACCGCGCCATAGCGCTCATGCGCGGCGAGGCGCTGCCGCGCGCGCCCTTGCAGCATTGCATCGCCCTGGCGCTGACCTACCACGCCAGACCGCGGCGGAGATGAGCGACCTCGCCATGCTCGGCAAGAACAAACCACCCCCGGCCGAGATCAACGTCGCTTGCTCCGGCGCCTTCAAGGCGGCCTATCTCGCTCTCGTCCCGCAGTTCGAGAGGGCGAGCGGCCGCAAGGTCGCGACGAGTTGGGGCGCTTCCATCGGCGATGCACCGACATCCATCCCGAGCCGCCTCGCGCGCCGTGAGCCTCTCGACCTCGTCATCCTCTCGGCCGACTCGCTCGATCGCCAGATAGCCGCGGGCAGGATCATGGCCGGCAGTCGCGTCGACCTCGTCCGCTCCGGCATCGGCGTCGCCGTGAAGGCCGGTGCGCCCAGGCCCGACATCGGCTCGGCGGATGCCCTCGTGCGCGCGCTCCTGCAGGCGCGATCGGTCGGCTATTCAGCCAGCGCCAGCGGCGTCTACCTCGAGGGTCTGTTCCGCCGCCTCGGCATCACCGAGCAACTGGCTCCCAAGCTCAAGCGCGCGCAAGGCGAGCCCGTCGGCCAACTGGTCGCGCGTGGCGAGGTCGAGATCGGCTTCCAGCAGGTGAGCGAGCTGCTCCCCGTCCCCGGCATCGACTACGTCGGCCCCCTGCCGCCCGAGATCCAGGAGACAACGGTCTTCTCCGCCGGCATCCCGGCAACCGCGTCCCAGCCTGACGTCGCACGGGCTCTCATCGAATATCTCAAGTCGCCCGCCGCTGCCGCCACTATCCGCACATGCGGCTTGGAGCCCGCCTGATCGAACTCGTCATCACGCTTTCGGCACCGAAGCGGGAGCACTGTAACGCCGCTCCGACCTGCAGCGAATAGAAGGCGAGCGTAGGGGCAACACCGCGAGCAGCCTCGCCAGCCCGCGAGATCAGCGCGATGCGCGGGCGGCTACTTGTGCACGGCTGCAGCGCACCCTCACTCGGAGTCACAACCGCGTCAGGGCGCCCGCTGCCCCTTTCGCACCACCACAGCGCAGCGTATCTGTGCGTCAACTGAGCCAAAGAGGCCCCATGCTGATCCGCCGACCATCCGACATCGCCCCATCTGAGATCACACCGTGCGACGCCTACCTGCGCCGACGCGACTTCCTCTCCGGCGTTGCGGGTCTCGGCGCCGCCGCGCTCGCAGCCGCGCTCCCGGCAACCCACGCCAGCGCCGCGCCGCTGCAGGCCACCAAGAGCCCGCTCTCCACCACCGACGAGCCGCTCACCCCGCTCAAGGACGTGACGGGTTACAACAATTTCTACGAGTTCGGCACCGACAAGACCGACCCTCTCAAGCACGCACACACGCTGAAACCCAAGCCCTGGACCGTCAAGGTCGACGGCCTCGTCGCCAAGCCCGCCGACTACGCCCTCGAGGACCTCATCAAGGATATCGCGCTCGAGGAGCGCATCTATCGCATGCGCTGCGTCGAGGGCTGGTCGATGGTGATCCCCTGGATCGGCGTGCCGCTGGCCTCGGTCCTCAAGCGCGTCGAGCCGCAGGGCAGCGCCAAGTTCGTTGCCTTCGAGACGCTCGTGCGCCCTGCGGAGATGCCGGGCCAGCGCGGTCTGCTGCAGCCGCTGCCGTGGCCCTACGTGGAAGGACTGCGTCTCGACGAGGCGATGCACCCGCTCACCATCCTCGCCGTTGGCCTCTATGGCGAGACGCTGCCCAACCAGAACGGCGCACCGGTCCGTCTCGTCGTGCCCTGGAAGTACGGCTTCAAGAGCATCAAGTCGGTGGTGCGCATCCGACTGGCCGAGACCCAGCCGCCGATCTCCTGGAATTTGCAGAACCCGCGCGAGTACGGCTTCTACTCCAACGTCAATCCGCAGGTCGATCATCCCCGCTGGAGCCAGGCCACCGAGCGGCGCATCGGCGAGGGCGGCCTGTTCGCCAAGCGCCGCCCCACCCTCATATTCAACGGCTACGGCGAGCAGGTCGCCGGCCTCTATGCCGGCCTCGACCTCAAGGCCAACTACTGATCATGGCCGCCACCCGCGCCGCCCCGCCTCTCTCATTGCGGCGTCTCGTTCTGGGCGCCGACCCGGTGCGCCGCGCCATCTACATCTGCGGCCTCGTGCCGGCAGTGGCGTACTTCTACCTCGGCGTGACCGACCAACTCGGCGCCGACCCTCAGAACGTCCTGGAGCGCGCGCTCGGCCTGTGGGCGCTGCGGTTCCTGATCCTGGGCCTCGCCATCACCCCGCTACGACGCCTGGGCGGGCCCAACCTCGTGCGCTACCGCCGCGCCGTCGGCCTCCTCGCCTTCTACTAC
>Ga0247829_10001610_pt1 | contig 10461 bp, 7 predicted proteins | sample 12C_Control_Day4_FD_207765 | JGI IMG/M metagenome (GOLD analysis project Ga0247829, IMG submission 207765) | Soil microbial communities from agricultural site in Penn Yan, New York, United States - 12C_Control_Day4 | ecosystem: Environmental > Terrestrial > Soil > Agricultural land | place: USA... | reverse complement strand
GCGGGCGATCTCCGATGCGCTCCTTGCTGCGCGACTCGCGCTCGGGCGGGAACTTGTCGGCGGCGAGGCGACCGAGCGCTTCGCGGATCTTCGCCGTGTACTCGTCGTAGACGCCGGTGCGGATCGCGAGCTGATAGCCCACGGTGAACTTCTCGACCGCGACGTCCTGGATGTTGACGACGTACGAGTCGAGCGCATCGCGATAGGCCTGCGCCTCCGCCTCGGACAGTCCCTTCGGCGTCGACGCGTTGACCAAGGACTCGGCGAACGCGTCGTAGATCTGGCCGATGCGGAACACCGCCGCGGTGCCCCAGCGCGGGTCGTTGAAGTCGGCGATCGACTCGAACACCTTCTCGGCGCTCGCGAGCAGCGTGGTCTTCTGCTTGAGCGCCTTCTCGAGCTGCGAGGGCTTCACGTCGAGCGTGACCTTCTCGTACTCGCGCACGATCAGCTCACCCTCGAGGTAGCGCGCCTCGGCCACCCACGTCGTCGCGGCCGCCTTGTCCTTGCTGGACATGCTCTTCCACAGCCGCTGCGCGGTCAGGAAGTCCTCCTTCGCGCGCTTACTCTGCCCGAGGCGCAGCGACATGCGGCCGGCGCGCAGGTGCGCCTCGACGAGCCGCTTGCCCGTCGAGCGATACACGCGCGCGTAGTCGGCGTACGCCTGGTATGCCGGGCCTTCATCGCCGGCGTTCTCGTAGACGACGCCGATGTTGAACGCGACGTCGGGCGCGTCCTTGCGCTCGCGGAACTTCTTCGCGTACTCCTGGTAGTGCGCGATCGCTTCCTTGTTCTGACCGAGCGCCTGGCGGAGCAGGGCGGCGTTGTACAGCGCGTCCGCCGAGCGCGAGCCGGTGCGGAACTTGGTCCACACGAGCTCGTACGCCTTCGCGGCGCGGTCGTAGAAGATCGCCTTCTCGTAGACCTGTCCGGCGGTGAACGCGGCCTTCTCGCCGATCGCCGGATCCTTGTCGCCATACTTGCCGGCGACCTCGAGGTAGATCTCCGCGGCCTTCTCGGGCTGCTTGGCCTGCTCGAACATCACGCCGGCGTTCATCAACCCCTGCGCGCCGATCTTGGGATCGTTGGTCTCCTTGGGGATGCGCAGGTAGAACGTCGCGGCCTGCTCGTAGCGGCCGGCGGCGGCGTACTTCGCGCCGCTCTTGTCGATCGACTCGACGATCAGGCGATCGAGGCGCGCCTGGTCTTCCTTGCTCGAGAACGACTTCGCCTTCTTGAGCTTGCGCGCCCAGTTCTCGATGTTCTCGTAGTCCTGCGCCTTGGCGAGCGCCGACAGGATGCGATCGCCCGCGGGGCCCGCGTTCGCGTCGTCGGGGTACTTCGTGACGATCACGCCGAAGCGTTTGATCGCCTCGTCGTACTCGCCGTAGTCGTAGAACATCTGCCCGTTCTTGAAGATCACGCCGACCAGCGTCGGGTCGGCGGGGAACAGGGTGGCGAACAGGTCGATCGCTTCGCCGAACTTCTTGTCGACGGGATACAGCTTCGCGCGGCCGATCGTGTCTTTCGGGCGCGCCTTCTCGTACGCATCCATGGCGTTGCGCAGCGCGCTCTTGTGGAACTGGCCGACCGGCGCGCTCTTGCCCACGGCGAGGTACTCGTCGCCGGCCTCCTCGTAGCGCTTGAGCTGGAACATCAGGATGTCGGCCCGGTAGTGGCGCACCTCGACCGCGCGCTCCCCCGAGCCTTTGGGCCCGCCGAACGCCGCGAGGTACTGCTCGTACGCGGCGGCTGCGCGCGTGAACAAGTTGAGGTCGGACTTCTTGTCCGCCTTCTCGCGGCGCAGCGCCTCGTAGTGGATGCTCATCGCCGTCGAGCGCGTGAGCTCCTCGGTGAGCTGCAGCGACTTCGCGAGCGCCTCGCGGTTGCGCTGGTTCTTCGCCCACCCGGTGCCCGGGCCGAAGTTGTCGAGCAGGACCTTCGTCTCTTCCTGCGCGCGATCGAGGTCGAGCGCGCTGTTCCAGTTCGCGACGATCGCGCGCTGGTAGTCGGCCGACTTCAGCGACTCGGGATCCATCCGGATCAGGAACCGGTACGCATCCGTCGACCGCTCCCACTCGGACTGACCGGCGTAGCTTTCGGCCACCTTGACCATGACGTCCCGCGAGTAGCGCTCGCCGTCGATCGAGACGAGGAAGTCGAACACTTCCTTGGGCGACACCGAGCGGTCCTCGGTGAACACCGTCACGAGGTACTCGATCGCCTGATCACGCAGGTCGGCGCCGCGCCGCTTCTGGGCCTCGGTGCCCACGCGCTCGGCCTCGATCGTCTTGTCGAGGACGCGCTTGAAGTCCTTCGCGGCCTGCATCGAGTTGCCGAGCTTCCACTCGCACCACGCGATCTTGAAGATCGCGAGGTCGCTCGTCGCCGCCGCGTCGCCGACGTTGGCGTACGCCGCCTTCGCCTGGACCCAGTCGCCGGTGGCGAAGTAGTGCTCGCCGATCATCATCCAGGCGTCACCTTGCAGCGTCGACTCGGGGAACCGCTTGATGACCTCGTGGAACCGCGCCATCGCCTCGTCCTCGCGATCGTCCTCCTTGGCCGCGAAGCCGATCAGGTAGGTCACGAGGTCCATGCGGCGGAACGTGGGGTGGTTGTCGTGGAGGTCGCGGTAGAGCGCCTCGGCCTCCTTGAGATCGATGCGCGGCTCCCTCGGCATCGCGCACTCCCCCTTGGCCTGGTTGCACTTCTCGATCGCGCGCGAGAAGTCCTCCATCTTGACGAGGTACGTGCGCCGCGACTCCTCCCACAGGAGCTCCGCGAGCTTGAACGTGCCCTCGGCCTTCGCTTCACCGCTCGGCTTGGAGCTCAAGAAGCCGCGCAGCAGCCCGATCGCTTCGAGGCGCTTCTCGTCGCGCTTCTTCTCCGTCGTCACGAGCAGCTGCTTGAGCTCGTCGCTGAGCACCGGCGCTTCGGGCGTCGGCGGGCGCTTGCGGATGTAGAGCTCGGACGTCGGACCGCGCGACGTCGAGGGCAGATCGCGCGGGGGCGCGGCCTGGCCGAACGCGGCGGACGGCGCGACGAGCAAGAGCGCGAAGAGGATCTTCTTCATCATCGCCACCCCTCGTATTCGTCGGCCCAGAACTCGCCTTGCCACGGCCAGAACTCCTCGTCGTCGCCGATCATGCTCGCGTTCCACAGCTTGCCGATGAGCTCCTCGGGGAACCGGCCCGCGGCGAGATCCTGGACCTCGATGTCGAGCTTGCGCTTCTGGCCGATGACGGCGTCGATCTTGCCGAGCTTCGCCTTGTCGAGGACACGCCGCGTGTCGTTGTAGAGCCGCTCGATCGCGGCTTGCGCGAGCTTGTCGCCGGTAGCCTCGAGCTTGGTCTCGAGATCGTGTGCGGCCTTGTCGAGGCGACGCGCCTCGGCGAGGTCGGCCTGTAGCAGCGGGCGGATGCCCGACGCGGCGCCGGTGCCGACCGCGGCTGCGGCCTTGTCCGCCGCGGCGATCGCGTTCGCGAGCGTGCGATGCGTCTTGCCGGCGAGCTCGTCCAGGCGCTTGCTCTCCTCGGCCGCCACGTCGGCGGGCACCGCGCCTTCGCGCTTGCCGCGCGCGAGCTCGGCGCGCGCCTTCGTGATCTGCTCGGCCAGGCGGCGCAGATCCTCGACTGCGGCGTTCGCGTCGTCGAGCTGCTCCTGTTCGAGCGTCTTCTCGGCCGACACCGCGGCGACCTTCTTCTCGCTGACCTGGGTGCCGAGGTTCTGCCACTGCCGGACCACGGCGGGCGCGGTGCGCGCGAGCTCGCTTAGCCCGACGAGCGCGTCGTTGAGCCGGAGGAACTTGGGATCGAGGCGGAGCAGGGCGAGCACGTGCTCGACGTCGGTGGTGGGCCTCGCGGTGCCGGCCTTCTTGCCCGCGAGCTCGCCGGTCTGCTTGACCTCCTGGTATCGCGTCACCGCGGTCGCGAACAGCTGATCGCGCAGCTGGCGATCCTTGCGCGCCTTGTCGATCGTGTCGACGATCGGCTGCAGCTTGGCGACCAGAGCGTCGTACCCCTTCTGCGAGTCGTCGAACTTGCAGTCGGCGAGCTCGACGTAGCCGGCGAGCAGGCTCGCCTCGGGCCACAGCGGCGAGCTCGGGAACTCCTTCAGGAACTCGCGCACCAGGTCGCGCGCGGTCGCGAGCTCGCGCTTCTGGTACATCGACCACGCGGCCTCGAACAGCGCGTCGGGCAGGTAGGTCGAGTCGTCGGGGATCTGGAAGTAGTGGTAGTACGCGTCGTCGTACTCGCCGTTCTCGTGCGCGAGGCGGCCGAGGCCGAGGCGGGCGAGGTCCTTGATCGTGAAGTAACGGCCGTCGACGACGAACGTGAACTTGTCGTCATCGGGCGTCGCCGCGATCTCGCACATCGCATCGGCCGAGCCCTTGTACTCGCCGCGCCGGGCCTTGATCACGCCGCGTAGGTAGAGCGCCGACGAGTAAAGGCGGCTCTTCTTCGAGATCAACGTCAGCTCGCCCTCCGCGTCGGCGAGCTTGCCCGCGTCGTACGCCGCGCGGCCGCGCAGGTACGTGCGCTCGCCGGCGTGTGACGGCGGGAGCGGGTCGCTGGTCTTGATCGCTTCGAGGCGCGCGAGCACGCCGGCGTGGTCGCGGGTCTCGAGCGCGATGTCGACGGCGCGCCGATGCGCGGGCCCCCAGTAGGGCGCGCTCGGCCCGCGCGCGAGGATCTGCTCGAGGATGTCGAGCGCGGCGCCGTAGCTGCCGGAGCGGGCGAGGGCGACGGCGAGATCGTATTCGGCGTTCTGGAACTCGACGAAGTCGGTGAACGCCGCGTAGCGCGGCGACTTCACGATCGCGTACAGCGCGACCGCGGCGTTCACGAACGTCCCGTCGCGCAGCATCTGCTCGCCGATCGCGAGCTCCTTGCGCAGGGTCTCGAGCGTGCCGCTCTCGACGTCGACGAGCTTCGCCGCCTCGAGCGCGTCGAAGTACTTCTGCAGCGGATCGTCCTTCGCGGGCGCCGAGACACCGGGTTGCGCGACCGCCGCGCTCGCGGTGATCGCGAGCAGCAGCGCGGCGAGCTTCGCTCTCACTTTTTCGCCCCCGCGTCGGCGCGCGCCGTGGTCTTCACCGAGACGTCGATGCCGAGCCCGTAGCTGCCCTTCTCGCTGCGCTTCCACTCGTAGGCGATGTCGCCCGCGTCCTTCGCGCGCGCGGACACCAGGAGGTCCTTGCCGGCGACCGCCTTCACGACGATCTGCGTCTCGGTGACCGACGTGAACGAGTCGTCGTCCTTGCCCGTGGCCTCGACGCGGAACGTGATCAGGTGGCGGCCCGGCGCGACGTAGCCGTCGAACCGCAGCCCGTCATCGCCCGCGATCGCGCCGCTCGCGTTCTCGTACACGCTCGCGCCGTCGAGCCGGATCGACGCCTTCGCCGGGTTGTAGAACCGCGCGGTCGTGTACGTGAGCTTGATCTGGATCCGCGTCGAGTAGAGCTGGCTGGCCACGGTGCTCGCCCGCGCCCGAGACTTGAACAGCTCGTCGCGCAGCGCGAGGTACTCCTGCCGCAGCGTATCGACATCGGTGTCGCCGCTCGCCGTGGCATCGACGGGCTCGGCCGCCTTGTCCCCGGGCGCGCCGTTGCCACCACCGGCGCCGCCGCCCGCGCCATTGCCACCTGCACCACCGCCGGGTGGCATCGAAGGCGTCGCGGGTGCGGTCGTCGGTGCGGGCGTCGTCGGCGCCGCGCCCCCGGCGTCGGGCGGATCCTCGGGCGGCTCGGCCGGCTCGCTCGGCTCGGCCGGCGTGGTCGCGCGGGCCTTCTTCTTCGCGGTGACCTTCTTCTTGCCCTTGGGCGCGGCGAGCGCGAGCGCAGGCACGAGCGCGAGAACGATCCAACTGCGGCGAGCGAGGCTGCGAATCATCGATTTCTCCGCTCAGTTTCGGAAGGGCAAGAACACGGACAGCCCGGCGGTGACCGCGCTGTCGTTGACGAGGAAGCGCTCGTCGAGGAGCTCTTGGCGGAACGTGCGGTTGCGGGCGTCGATCCGGAACGCGACGGCCTGACCGACGAACATCCTAATCCCGAAGCCGAGGACGCCGGCGGCGCCTCGACTCGTCTTGGAGTCGATCACGCCGACGCCGATGTCGGTGTGCAGATCGAAGTGAACGATCGCCCCACCGAGGCGGAGCTTGCCGTACACCGGGCTCCACACGAGCAAGGACTCGGCGAAGATCATCCGTGCGTAGGTATCGGCGATCACGACGCCGCGCTTGTCCTCGATCGCGCGGATGAGATCGGCGTTCGCGTGCGTCCACCAGCCCGCGAACTCGACCGCGGTCTCGTCGGTCATGTGATAGGTGTACGAGCCACCGAGCAGGTACGTGCCGGACAGCAGGTCGCTCGCGTAGTAGCCGCCGCCGAGCGTGAGCTCGTGACGGCCCTGCTTGATGAACAGGCGATCGACGGCGCCGCGTCGCTTGCGCTTGATCGCGAGGCGATCCGCGATCTCCTGATCGATACACGCGGCGGTCGAGCCCGGTGGCTTCTCCGCTTCGTCGTCCCGGGCGGCGACTTGCCTGGGTGGAGCCTCGTCGGCGAACGCGGCCGTCGAGGCGCACAAGACGAGGAGCGCAGCGCACGTCTTCATGTCACAGCCCCGTCGGGATCCACACCGCGAGCCCGATCGTCGCGACGAGGTTGTTGGTGAAGCGGGTCTCCCCGGCGGCCTCCTGGACCGCCGTGAGATCGCGCGCGTCGAGGCGCACCGTGATCGCGCGCGTGACGAACAAGTCGAGGGCCATGCCGGCGTTGAACGAGATGCCCTGGACGGCGTCGTGGATCATGCGGCCGCCGCCGAGGAAGAACATCACATCGGCGTGGACGATGCCGCCACCGAGCTTGAGCTTGGCGTGGATCGGCGACCACATCAGGTTGCCGAGCACCGTGTAGGCCATGCCGGACTCGAAGCGGTTGTCGCCGAAGAACTTCTGCAGCGGCGCGTCGAGATCGAGCGACAGCGGGATCATGTTGAACTCGGCGTTGAGCCCGAGGTCCTCGGTGAAGAAGTAGCCGAGCGAGCCACCTGCGACCCAGCTCGACGACGTCAGATCACCGCCGTACAGCCCGCCGTGCGCGACGAGCACCAGCTTGTTGTCCTTGCGGAAGTCGCGCTTCTGCACGCCGCGAGGCTTGAGCTCGTTGCCGAGCTGATCGCGGATCGTTTGATCGAGGCACGATGGCAGCGGCGCGTCCGACGGCTTCGCCGGCTTCGTGGGCTCGGGAGCCGAGGCTGATTGCGCCATTGCGACCGAGGACGCGAAGACGATGCATGCGGCCATGGCGATGCCAGGCCGTCCCCCGAGCGAGCTGCGCACTTTTCACACGGTATCGCTGTTGGAGGTGTCGGACAACCGCAGCGCGCCGGGGCGTGATCGGAGTACGATTTCGCCGATGGAGCACTTGACCGGGACGCGGATCCGGCGCGAAGCGACGCCGGCCACGGTCAACCTACGGCGCTGCAAGCTCGTCGTGATCAAAGGTGCGCAACGAGGCACCGAGTTCATGGTGTCGGGGGACGTGTTCAAGGTGGGCAAGGCGCCCGAGAACGACCTGGTGCTCGCCGACGAGACCGTGTCGCGCGTGCACTTCGAGATCGCGCGCGACGCCAAGGGCTACCTCGTGCGCGACATGAAGAGCACCAACGGCACGTTCCTCGACGGCGCCGAGGTGAAAGAAGCGTACTTGCGCGCCGGCTCGGTGATCGGGCTCGGTGCGTGCGAGCTCAAGTTCACACCGTTCGAGGAGCGCATCGAGATCCTGCCCAGCGAGAAGGAGCAGCTCGGCGAGATGGTCGGCAAGTCGCCCGCGATGCGGGAGATCTTTGGCCTCGTCGAGCGCATCGCGCCGACCGACGCGACGGTCCTCATCGAAGGCGAGACCGGCACGGGCAAGGACATGGTCGCGCGCACGCTGCATCAGCTTTCGCCGCGCGCGAACGCGCCGTTCATCGTCGTCGACTGCGGCGCGGTGGCCGGCACGCTGATCGAGTCCGAGCTGTTCGGCCACGAGAAGGGTGCGTTCACCGGCGCGGTCGCCGCGCGCCAGGGCGCCTTCGAGCTCGCGAGCGGCGGCACCGTGTTCCTCGACGAGCTCGGCGAGCTCTCGCTCGATCTGCAGCCCAAGCTGCTGCGCGTCCTCGAGCAGCGCGAGCTGCGGCGCGTCGGTGGCACCAAGACGATCAAGGTCGACCTCCGCGTGATCGCGGCGACGCGCAAGGACCTCCGCAGCGAGGTCGAGAAGGGCAAGTTCCGCGAGGACCTCTACTTCCGGCTCAACGTCGTGCCGATCACCGCGCCGCCGCTGCGCGAGCGCCGCGAGGACATCCCGCTCCTCCTCGACGCGATGCTCGGCAAGCTGTCGCCGAACGGGCGCAGCGAGCTCTCCGAGGCCTCGCGCGCGGCGCTGATGGCCCACGACTGGCCGGGTAACGTGCGCGAGCTCCGCAACGTCATCGAGCGCGCCCTCGCGCTCGGCGCGGATCCCGGCCTCCTCGTCGCGCCGCTCGGCGGGAGCGAGCCGGCGCGGGGGGCGCAGCTCGACGCGGCCATCGAGTTCGAGCCGGGCATGTCGTTCCGCGACACCAAGGAGAGGTTCACGGAGCTGTTCGAGCGCCGCTACCTCTCTTGGTTGATCAAGCGGGCCGACGGCAACATCTCCAAGGCCGCGCGCGACGCGGACATGGATCGCAAGTATCTCCATAAGCTGTTACGGAAGTACGGCATCGGCGACCAGGGCGGCGACGACGACAATTAGGCCCCGGCTGCGGAGCGGCGATAGCGCCCACGAAGCGAGCACCTGACGGTTAGCGTTCGCACCGCGCCGCCAGCGGCTCGGCCGCGGAAGGCGCAACGTCAAGGGCGTCCTCCTCGCAGCCGGCGTCCACGATGGCGCCGAGCACGTCGTCCTGGAAGCGGTTCGCCAGCAGCTGGAGCTCGTCGCTCTGGCAGTAACGAACGAGGGTCTCGGGCACGGGGAGCTGCTCGAGGCGATCGGCGAGTCCGGGGCAGCCGCGGGCCACGGCGCCGCGGACGGAGCCGAGGAGCTCCGCGAAGCCGGAGGTGAGCTCGGCGCGTGCCGCTTCGTCGAGCGGCGCGAGCTCGAGGTCGTGGTGGTCGGCGAGGGCGGTGACGTGGTCGAGCCCGTACGTGACGCGCAGGCCGGCGTGCCGCAGCTCGGCGAAATCGAGCGACTCGGCACGCCCGCCGAGGTGCTGCGCCAGGAACGCCTCGATGACGGCGAACTCGCCGATGTCACGCAGGTCAGGCTTGCCGCGGAAGGTCACGCCGGTGACCACGGCGCTCGTTCGCTCGCGTTTCTCGGCGCACCTCGTTCGAATCTCGTCGTGTGCCGTGAGCAAGCGGCCAGGAGGGCCGACGAGCACGAGCTCGGGTGCCGATCCTGCGCATCCGGCGTGGCACAGGTCGGTCGGCCAGACGTCGTCGTCAACGATCGCGGCGGCGTGGGGCAGCGCGCCCGCCGGCGCAGCCGAGCCCGCGCGCGGATCGCGGTCAGGCTTGCACCGGTGCACGTCGACGCACGCGATCGGCAGCTCGCCGAGCGCCTTCATCGCCCACGCCGCCAGCTCGGCGTTGACCACATAGAGCTCGAGCATGTCGCTGAGCACGACGTGGTACCCCCGCGACGCCAGGAGCCGGACGATCGACTCGCGGTGCTTGTCGGAGATGGCGCCGCCGTAGAACACGATGCCGTGTGCCGGCGCGGCCGCGCGATAGAGCACGACCCTCGCCGGCGCGTCGGTGCTCTTGAATGGGAGCTCGATGGTCTCGCGTGCGGGCGTCGCCTGCTCGACCGCACGCTGGACCTCCGCGGACGCCTGCATCGATAGCAGCTGCCGGCTGATCAACGTGCCGTCACCGGCGTTGCGGATCAGCTCGGGCGCGCGAGGTGTCGAGGCAACGCCGCCGCTCGCGCTCGGTGTGCTCGAGCTCGACGAGCACGCGCACACCGCGAACAGCAAAGCGGCCTTCGAGATCATCATGAGCACCGTCGTGCGGGACCCATGCGACTCCAGGCCGCGCGTGTAATGAGGTTTAGACGGACCTACGCGGTTGCGCGGGTCGCGAGGCGAGAGACGTACCGCGATGCCGTGCGACGCTTGAGGATGCCCTTCGTCACGGCACTGTCGATGATCGAGACGGCATCCTTCACCAGCGCCTGAGCGTCGGCGGCCTTGCCGTCGACGGCGGTGCGCGCCTTCTTCACGGCAGTGCGGAGCGTCGCCATCGCGGCGCGGTTGCGCGCGCGATGCTTGATCATCTTGCGGTTCTGCTTCTCGGCCGACTTAATATTGGCCACGGTTTTCTCCTGGGGAGGCGAGCGTTTACCCCGCCGATAGATCGCCTGTCAAGCCCGAGTGTGCAGCGTTGCCAGGACCGGGAGTACTCATCGACGCGTGTGGATAACCTGATGGC
>Ga0247829_10001609_pt1 | contig 10463 bp, 6 predicted proteins | sample 12C_Control_Day4_FD_207765 | JGI IMG/M metagenome (GOLD analysis project Ga0247829, IMG submission 207765) | Soil microbial communities from agricultural site in Penn Yan, New York, United States - 12C_Control_Day4 | ecosystem: Environmental > Terrestrial > Soil > Agricultural land | place: USA... | reverse complement strand
GTGCCTCGCAATCTATTCGCGAATCGTGAATGGCGAGGTAGCGCTCGACCAGGTGCTCGAGCGCGCGTATCCGTGGTGCGCGCAATGGGCGGCCGAGCTGCGGCAGCTTTTCGAGGCGTACGTTGCCGCCAAGCAAGCGCAGAACGTTCTCGACTACGACGACCTGCTGCTGTACTGGTCGCACATGGTCGCCGAGCCATCGCTCGCCCGAGACATCGGCGATCGCTTCGACCACGTGCTGGTCGACGAATACCAGGACACGAATCGCCTGCAAGCGTCGATCCTGCTCGCGATCAAGCCCGACGGGCGAGGGATAACCGTCGTAGGCGACGATGCACAGTCGATCTACGCGTTTCGCGCGGCGAGCGTGCGCAATATTCTCGACTTTCCGCAGCATTTCGACCCCGCTGCGCGCGTGGTGACGCTCGAGCGCAATTATCGTTCGACGCAACCGATCCTCGACGCCTCCAACGCCGTCATCGGCCTCGCGTCAGAGCGCTTCACGAAGAACCTGTGGACCGACCGCGTCGCGGGCTCGAAGCCGCGGCTCGTGTCGACGCGCGACGAGGCGGGGCAGGCGAGCTACGTCGCCGATCGGGTGCTCGAGGCGCGCGAAAACGGCACGGCACTGATGTCGCAGGCGGTGCTGTTCCGCAGCGCCAGCCATAGCGCAGTGCTCGAGCTGGAGCTCGCCAAGCGCGGCATTCCGTTCGTGAAATACGGCGGGCTGCGCTTTCTCGAAGCGGCGCACGTCAAGGACGTTTTGTCCGTGCTGAAATGGATCGACAACACGCGCAATCGAATGGCCGGGTTTCGCACCTTGCGGCTGCTGCCGGGCATCGGACCGGCGACGGCGTCGCGTCTGCTCGACGGCATTGCGCAAGCGGCCGATGCACGCTCCGTCGTGGCGTCGTTCGCGCCCGCGGCGACGCTCGCGGCGGATTGGCAGAAGTTTGTCTCGCTGTTCGGCGCGCTGGGCTTACCGAAGACCGCGTGGCCGGCGGACCTCGACGCCGTCATCGGCTGGTACGAGCCGCACTTCGAACGCCTGTACGACGACGCGTTCGTGCGTCGCGGCGACTTGCATCAGCTCCAGCAGATCGCGACGACGTACGCCTCGCGCGAACGCTTTCTTACCGAGCTCACGCTGGACCCGCCCGGCGCGACCAGCGACGAGGCGGGCTCCCCCGGTCGCGACGACGATTACCTGATCCTGTCGACGATCCATTCCGCGAAAGGGCAGGAATGGAAGGCCGTGCACGTCCTCAACGTCGTCGACGGCTGTATTCCTTCCGACATGGCGACCGGCAGCAGCGAGGAGCTGGAGGAGGAGCGCCGGCTGCTGTACGTCGCGATGACGCGCGCGAAAGAGTCGCTGGACCTCATCGTGCCGCAACGCTTTTTCGTGCGGCAGCAGAGCGCCTACGGCGATCGGCACGTTTACGCGCTGCGCAGCCGGTTCATTCCGGACGCGCTCACGGACTTCTTCGAATGCCGGGCGGCGCCGAGTGCGCTGCAGGTCGAGGAACCTCCACCGGCTGCGGCTGCCGCCACCTTTGACGTCGCGGCACGCGTCCGCGCGCGCTGGTCTGCGTCGAGGTGATGTAAGCCGGCCGTCGCGCGCCCTACACCAGCGCCTGAGCGTCTGCATCGACGGCGAGCGCCTGTCCCGAAATGTTGGCGCCGGCCGGCGAGCACAGGAATAAGATGGTGTTCGCGATGTCATCTGCGGTTACGAGCCGGCGCAACGACGTCTTCGCGAGCGCTTCCTCGAGTACCACGGAGTAGTCGACGCCGCGCGCCTTTGCCTTCGCGCCGTACACTGCTTCGATCCGCGATCCCGCCACCGACCCGGGGCAAATCGCGTTTACGCGGATGCCATCGCCGCCGAGCTCGATCGACAGCGACTTGGTGAACCCGATCACCGCCCACTTCGATGCCGAGTAGGGCGTTCGCAGCGGGAATCCGAAGCGTCCGGCGGCCGACGAAAGGTTGACGATGCTGGCGTTCCCGCTCCTCCGCAGATGGGGAATCGCGAGTCGGGTGCAATTGAACTGGCCGGTGATATTCACGGCAAGCGTCCGTTCCCAGTCTTCGGGCGCCACCTCCTCGCACTTCGCGGTCGGGCCCGCGATGCCGGCGTTGTTGACGAGCACGTCGAGTCCGCCCAGCGATCGGATCACGCCTTCGAACATCGCCGCGACGGATTTCCGGTCGGCGACGTCGCAGACGCCGCGCAGCAGTGTGGAGTCGCTCTGAGCCAGTCGATCGAGCGCTTCACGGTCCACGTCGGTTACATAGACGTGTGCACCTTCGCCGACGAAGGCGCGCGCGGTGGCGAGGCCGATGCCGCTCGCACCGGCCGTGATCAGCACGCGCAAGCCGTCGAGTTGATAATCCATGGGGAAATCGGGGTCAGAGCGGAGTTGCGCCGATAAGTAGGGTCAGAGTCGCCTTTCCACTCGGTGACATGCGGTTCACCTCGGTCTTCGCGCGGAAAGTCGTCTCTGACCCTACTTATCAATGGACAGCCGGAGACCGCCGGATTATAACTGCGCCGTTTGCCGCGGTCGACGTCGCAAGGCCGCATCCACGCCTGGGAGGAAGGGACCATGAGTCGATCGATCAGCCGCGTACGCCGCGGCCTGATGCAGGGCGGTGCCGCTGCCGCGGCGCTCGGCGCACTGGGATTTCCCGCGATCAGCCGCGGCCAAGCGGAGGCGATCCGCATCGGTCACCTGACGCCGCTCACGGGATTCCTGGGACCGCTCGGCGAGTACGCGGTGATGGGGGTGAAGCTTGCCGTCGAGGAAGTCAACGCCGCCGGTGGCGTGATGGGCCGCAAGATAGAGCTGATCGCCGAGGACAGCGTCAACCCGCAGACTGCATCGACGAAGGCCGCCCGGCTGATCGAGCGCGACAAGGTCGTTGCGATCATCGGCGAGATCAGCTCGGCGTCGGGTCTTGCGATCGCGCAGGTCGCGCAGCGCAACCGCACGCTGTTCTTCAACACCGGCTGCAATTCCGACGAGCTGCGCGGCAAGTCGTGCAACCGCTACATGTTCCATACCGAAGCGTGCAACACGATGTACGTCTACGCCGCGGGACAGGCGCTGCTGCGCGACGGCATGGTCAAGGGCAAGAAGTGGTACAGCCTGACCGCCGACTACGCGTTCGGCCACGATCTGCTGAAGGCCGCGAAGCGCTTCATGCAGGCGAACGGCGGCGAGTTCGCGGCCGACGAGCTGGTGCCGACCGATGCGGCCGACTTTTCCGCCTACCTGCTCAAGATCCGCAACGCGAAGCCCGATATCGTCGTCTCGAACCTCGCCGGCGCGCAGATCACCAACTTCATGAAGCAGTACATGGAATACGGCCTGCCCTATCCGGTGGCCGGGTTCGGCTTCGATACCGCGGTCGCATGGGGCGCTGGCAAGGGCAACGTGACGGGCATCTGGCCGCTGGTGTGGGACTCGCAGGTGAAGACGCCGGCGTCGCAGAAGTTCGCGGACGCATTCACCAAAAAATACGGCAAGCCGCCGGAAAACCAGGCATGGGGCGACTACATGTCGACGAAGCACGTCGCACAGGCGATGAACGAGATCAAGTCGACCGATTCGACGAAGCTCGCCGAGCATCTCGAGAAGGGCGCGAAGTTCGACGTCCTGAAGACGCGCGAAGGCTACTACCGCAACTGGGATCACCAGTTGATGCAGGAGATGTACACGGTCCGCTTCAAGCCCGCCGCCGAGGTCAAGGACAAGTGGGACCTGTTCACCGTATCCGCGCCGGTGCCGGCCGCGAACCAGAGCCTCGAGGTGATCGCGCCGACCAAGGAGGACAACAACTGCACGATGCCCGCGTGATGTAGTGCTCACCCAGATCATCGAGCAGGTCATCAACGGCCTGCTCGTCGGTGCGTATTACCTGCTGATCGCGCTAGGCCTGTCGCTCATCTTCTCGCTGGGCGGCCTCGTCAATCTCGCGCACGGCGCGTTCTATGCGCTCGGCGCGTACTTCGCCGTCAAGCTCGCCGATTACGTCGGCTTTGCGGGTGCGCTCGTCGCCTCGCCCGTGCTGGTGGCGATTCTCGGCCTCGTCGTCGAGCGCTTCCTGTTCCGGCGCTTCTATCGTCACGATCCGGCGCTCGGACTCCTGCTCACCTTCGGCCTCGCGATGGTCATCGAGCAGACGCTGCGCATCGTATTCGGTGCGGCGCCGATTCCATTCTCGATCCCGCCGCTGCTGCGCGGACAGATCTTCGCCGGCGACTTTATCTACTCGAAATACCGGCTGGTCATGCTGCTGCTCGCAGCGGCGGCCGTGACGGGCCTGTGGTTCCTGCTGCAGCGCACGCCGTTCGGCCGCGTCGTCCGCGCGGGCGTGCAGAACCCCGACATGGTTGCCGCGCTCGGCATCTCGCTCACGCCCTACATGAGCGGCGTGGTCGCGATCAGCGTGGCGCTCGCCGCGCTCGCCGGCGTGCTGCTCGCGCCGATCACCGGCGTGCATCCGGCGATGGGTTCCGAGATCCTTACCGCCGCGTTCGTCGTCGTCGTGATCGGCGGGCTCGGATCGTTCTGGGGCGTTGTCTACGCGGCGCTGATCGTCGGCGTCGTGCGCGGATTGACCGTCTACTTCTTTCCCCCTGCCGCCGAAGCGTCGATGTACCTGCTGATGCTGCTGGTGCTGCTGGTGAGGCCGCGCGGATTGTTCGGCGAGCGGATTCAGAGGTTCGAGTAACCGACGCGACGATCGATGAAGCACGTTCGCTCCCCGTTCGTGATTGCCGCGCTGGCCTGCGTCGCGCTGCCCTTCGTCCTCCTCGCCGCCGGCCTCACGCTGACGAGCGCGACCGACGTCGTCATCTTCGCGATCGCGTGCATGGCGCTCAACATCCTCGTCGGCCACACCGGGCTGGTCTCGTTCGGCCACGGTGCGTGGTTCGGACTCGGCGCGTACGCTGCGGCGCTCGCGCAACGCCACTGGTTTCCGGGATCGGTGCTGTGGGCCGCGTTGTCCGCGCTCGTATTCCTCGTCGTCGCGGGCGTGCTGATCGGCTTTCTCGTGCTGCGGAGGCGCGGCGTCTACTTTTCGCTCCTCACGCTCGCGTTCACTGCGCTCACGTTCGCCGTCGCGTTTCGCTGGACCGCGTTCACCGGTGGCGAAAGCGGGCTTGGTGGTGTCACGCGTGCCACCTGGCTCGGCATCGACCTCGAGAACGCGTGGGTCTACTACACGCTGGTGGCGTTGCTCGGCGTCGGCATCGTCTACGCGCTGCAGCGCTTCCACCGCTCGCCGATCGGCTCGGTGCTGGTCGCCATCCGCGAGAACGAGCAGCGCGCGCAGTTCGTCGGCTATCCGGCGCACCGCTACAAGCAGATCGCGTTCACGATCTCGGCGACGCTCTGCGGCTTCGCGGGTGTCCTGTCGGTGTTCCATCATCGGTTCACATCGGCCGATCCGACCGCTGTGACGTTCTCCGGCGAGCTGCTTGCGATGGTGATCATCGGCGGGATGCGCAGCCTGCTCGGGCCGGCGCTCGGGGCGCTGTTCTACATCCTGTTTCGCGAGTTCCTGTCGATCTGGACGGCGAACTGGTTGCTGTTCTTCGGCCTGCTGTTCGTCGGCTTCGTCATCTATTCACCGACGGGCTTGGTCGGTGTCTGGCGTCGCATGACCGAGCCGATGCGTCCGAAGGTCGTCGAGGCGGCGGCGATGGCAGGCCGCAGGATCGAGCAGGGTTTGCCCCTGCCGGCATTCCTGCAGCCTGACACGAAAGGCGAAGGAACCGCGCTCGACGTGCGCGATCTCGCGAAGGCGTTCGGCGGCATCCAGGCTGTCGTCGATGCGAGCTTCACGGTGCAGCCACGCACGCTGCACGCGCTGATCGGCCCCAACGGCGCCGGCAAGACGACCGTCTTCAACCTGGTCTCGGGCATGTTCGCGCCGGACCGCGGCAGCGTGACGCTTGCCGGCGTCGCGATTACCGGGCTCGCGCCCTATCGCACGGTCGCCGCCGGTCTCGCGCGCTCGTTCCAGATCACGAACCTCTTTCCGGGCGTCTCGATCGAGGAAAACCTCCGCCTCGCCGTGCAGGCGCGCGACCCGTCGCATTTCAACGGCTGGTCGGATACCCGCTCGATCGAACGCGTGACCAAGCGCACAGCCGAGCTGATCCAGTTTCTCGGCTTGAGCGACATCGAGCACGCCGATGCCGGAACGCTCTCATACGGCGGGCAGCGGCTCCTCGACATGGGATTGGCGCTCGCCTCCGGCCCGCGCGTGCTGCTGCTCGACGAACCGCTCGCCGGGCTCGCGGCCGTCGAACGCGAGCGCGTCGCGAACCTGGTCAAGCGCATCTCGGCGGACATCCCGGTGCTGCTGGTCGAGCACGACATCGACCGGGTGTTCGCGCTGGCCGATCGCGTAACGGTGATGAACAACGGGCGCGTGCTGGTCGACGGCACCGCCGCGGACGCGCGCCAGAGCAAGGCGGTGCAGGAGATCTACATCGGCACCGGGGTCGCTGCGCTCGCGGCCGAGCCGCGCGGCCATGCCGAGCAGGCGGGCGCGCCGGAGCTCCTGGCATTGCGCAACGTCGACACGTTCTACGGCAAGAGCCACATCGTGCGCGCCGCATCGTTCACCGTGCACGAAAACGAGATCGTCGCGCTGCTTGGACGTAACGGCGCCGGCAAGTCGACGCTGCTGAAGACGATCATCGGCATCGTTCCCGCGGCCGCGGGTGCGATCGAATTGGCGGGCACCGACGTCGCGGCCCGTCCGGCCGCGGAGAACGCACGCCGCGGCATCGGCTATGTCCCGCAGGGCCGCGCGCTCTTCGCCGGCATGAGCGTGCGCCACAATCTGGAGCTTGGCCGCCTGAAGCGGCGAAGCGGCAGCGGCACCGCGTGGACCGAGGACAAGATCCTGACATTCTTTCCGCGCCTCGCACAGCGGATGGAAACGCCCGCCGATTACCTCTCCGGCGGAGAGCAGCAGATGGTCGCCGTCGCGCGCGCGTTGTCAGGCCACGTGCGCGTGCTGCTGCTGGACGAGCCGTTCGAGGGCCTCGCACCTGCGGTGGTGGAGGAATTGTTCGAAGCGTTCGACAAGTTGCGCCACGAGCTCGCGATCGTCATTGTCGAGCACAACCTGGATTTGGTGCTGGCGCTCGCCGATCATGCATGCGTGCTCGAGCGCGGCAGCGTGATTCACGATGGTCCCGCCGCGGCGCTGCGGCAGGATCTCGAGTTGCGCAAGCGGGTGCTGTGGATGTAGCGCCATGGAGCGCGCTATACGATCCCCACGGGTCGATGTTCACGCGCGACGGCGACGTGATTGACGGTTCTGGCGATGTGCGTCCATGTAGGCGCGCAACAACGCGTTCATACGCGGTAGCTACGGTATGTCGCTACGTCAAGGCGACTGTCGTACGATGCACCGAAAAGACGGCATTCCAATGGAGGCTCGCGAGGCGTGGTCGCGCGTCCACCAACCAACCGTTTTACGCAGAGTGCGGGCCAATTTGGTATAACTCATGGATGAGGCAGAAGCAGGGGAGCGTGATCCCCGTGATCGTCTCGGCGCGGCGCTAAGGACTGCGACTGGCGCAGTCGCGCATTCCGGACATGAAACGATGAGCTCAGCGGCAGCGATGATCGGTGCCGGCCTCATTGGCCGGTCGTGGGCGATGGTGTTCGCGCGCGCGGGATGGAACGTTCGCGTCTACGACAGCGTTCCAACGCAGCTCGAAACGGCGCGCGAGCACATCGAATCGGGACTCACCGAGCAGCAGGCGTACGGACTCGCAGATGACGCTGCTGCTGCGGCGGCGCGCATTGACTATGTCGCCGATCTCGAGCAAGCGCTGGCCGGCGTCGACTGGGTGCAGGAGAACACGCCCGAAGTCCTCGACGTGAAGCGCGAGATGTATCCACGCATCGATCGCGCGACGCCGCCCGCGGCAATCCTCGCGAGCTCGACCTCCGCGATCCCGGCATCGCAGTTCACCGAGAATCTCGCCGGGCGCGCGCGCTGCCTGGTCGCGCATCCGGTCAATCCGCCGCATCTCGTGCCGGTGGTCGAGCTGTGCGGCGCTCCGTGGACCACGCCGGCGACGGTCGAGCGGGCGCGAGCAGTGATGACGCACATTGGCCAGGTGCCGATCGTCGTCAAGCGCGAGCTCGAAGGTTTCATCCTGAACCGGCTACAAGGCGCGTTGCTCTCCGAAGCGCTGCGACTCGTCGGCGAGGGTTACGTATCGCCGCAGGACCTCGACAAGACGGTCCAGGATGGCCTGGGGCTGCGCTGGTCGTTCATCGGACCGTTCGCGACGATCCAGCTCAACGCACCGGGGGGTGCCGCCGACTACTGCGCGCGGTATGCGGGGTTCTACCGGTCGCTCGCGGCGAATCCGCCTTCCGCTACGATCTGGGATGCCGCGAACGTACAGAAGATCGCGAGCCAGCTCGAGCCGCTGCCGACGCGAGCCGAGCGCGATGCGCGGATGCACTGGCGCGACAAGCGGCTGCTGGCGTTGCGCCGGCACAAGCGCGACGAATCCGACTCCAACTGAGGATCACGATAATGGCCGAGCGCCGCAAAGTCATCATCACCTGCGCCGTCACGGGGAGCATTCACACGCCGTCGATGTCGCCGTACCTTCCAGTCACGCCGCACGAGATCGCGGAGGCCGCGATCGACGCGGCCGAGGCGGGTGCTGCGATCGTGCATCTGCACGCGCGCGATCCCGTCGACGGCAGTCCCACGCAGGATCCGAAATACTTCCGCGAGTTCGCGCCGGAGATCAAGCGCCGTTCCGATGTCGTGCTCAACTTCACGACCGGCGGTGCGGCGACGATGACGATCGAGGAGCGGCTGCAGCCGGCGCTGCAGCTGAAACCGGAGGTCGCGTCGCTCAACATGGGGTCGATGAACTTCGGCCTGTTCCCGATGCTGCAGCGCTTCAAGGAGTTCAAGCACCCGTGGGAGCGGAAGTATCTCGAAACTTCCGACGATCGCATCTTCAAGAATACGTTCAAGGACATCGAGTACATCCTGACGTCCTGCGCGGCGAACCGCACCCGTTTCGAGATCGAGTGCTACGACATCGGGCACCTGTACACGGCGAAGCACTTCCTCGATCGCGGCGTCGTCAAGCCGCCGCTCTTCATCCAGAGCGTGTTCGGCATCCTGGGCGGCATCGGCCCGCATCCCGAGGACGTCGTGCACATGAGGCGCACTGCCGACCGCCTGTTCGGCGACCAGTACCGCTGGAGCGTGCTCGGCGCCGGTCGCAATCAGCTGCCCGTCGCTGCGCAGGCGGCGGCCATGGGAGGAAACGTGCGCGTCGGCCTCGAGGACAGCCTGTGGCTCGGACCGGGCACGTTGGCCGAATCGAACGCCGCACAGGTGCGCGCCGCGCGACAGATCATCGAGGGGCTTGGCTTGGAGATCGCGTCGGCGAACGAAGCGCGACAGATCCTGGGACTGAAGGGCCGGGGAGAAGTGGGGTTCTGACCGCTCGGCCGCAATTACGACGATGCGCGTGAGCTCGCCCGCCTGCTGAAGCTGTGGGCGTCCAGCCTGCCCGGATTTCGCGCCCTCGTGCATACCGCCGGGGGCCGCAGCCTGACCGTCCGATTTTTCATCCTCGCTGAGAAGCAGGGGCGACGTCGGATTCTGACGTGGCGATGAGCGACTAACGACGGCGTCGCGGCTCCGGCGCACTCCCGTCTTACGGCCGATTGGGTGTTCGGACTACGTCGAGGCTCGCGCCTACGACGTACAGTGCTTGTCGGTTCGGCGTCGACTCCGCGGGGTTATCACCCTCGCAGGAAAGCATTCGCGAACCCGGCATTCAAGAAGTGGCGTCTCGGCTTCCGGCCAGCGACGCCGTTTACCTTTACCGACATCGAAGGAGAACACATGGCTACAACCTCGACGAAGTCCGCCGATCCGAAGGGTCGAAACAATGAAACGGATGCGATCGCGCTGCTGACGGCCGACCACAAAACCGTCAAGGGTCTATTCAAGGAATTCGAACAACTGACAAAGAAGGACGACGTCGACGAGCAGAAGGCGCGGCTCGTCCGGCAGATCTGCAACGAATTGACGGTTCATGCGCAAGTGGAGGAAGAACTCTTTTATCCGGCGGTGCGCGAAGCGATCGACGACGACGATCTGATGGACGAGGCGGACATCGAGCATGCGAGCGCCAAGGACTTGATCGCGCAACTGCAAGACCTGGAACCGGGCGACGACCACTACGATGCGCGCGTCACGGTGCTGGGTGAATACGTCGACCATCACGTCAAGGAAGAAGAGGGCGAGATGTTCGTCAAGGCGCGGAAGGCGGATGTGAACACGGCGGAGCTCGGAGAGGAAATCGCCGGGCGCAAGGAAGAGCTGAAGGCCGAGCTCGGCATCGAAGACGACGACGCAGCCGAAATGCCGCA
>Ga0247829_10001608_pt1 | contig 10465 bp, 11 predicted proteins | sample 12C_Control_Day4_FD_207765 | JGI IMG/M metagenome (GOLD analysis project Ga0247829, IMG submission 207765) | Soil microbial communities from agricultural site in Penn Yan, New York, United States - 12C_Control_Day4 | ecosystem: Environmental > Terrestrial > Soil > Agricultural land | place... | reverse complement strand
GCTCCGGCTCGAGCACCTCGCTGGTCGCCCGGACCACGTTGCCGGCGTCGCCTCCTCCGAGCTCGTCCGCCGCGGCCAGCATGTTGGTGTTGACGCCCATCGGGCACAGGCACGACACCCTGATGCCGCGGTCGCCGTAGGTGATGCTGAGCCACTCGGCGAATGCCACCGCGGCGTGCTTCGTCACCGAGTACGGCAGGTTGCCGATCTGCGCGAGGACGCCGGCCGCGGAGGCCGTCGAGCAGAAGTACCCCTCGCCGCGCGCCAGCCAGCCCGGCACCAGGCGGCGGGCGGCGAACAGGTGGGCCTGCCAATTGACCGCCCAGACGGTCGCCCAGACGTCGTCGGGGGTCTCGAGGTCGGCCCCGGGCCCGATGCCGGCATTGGCGAAGAAGAGATCGATCTCCCCGAACGTCGTCTCCGTCCGCTCGATCAGCCCGGTCGTCTCCACGTCGAGGCCGACGTTGCAGGCGAGGCCGATGGAGGAGCCGGGCCGGCGGGCGTCGAGCTCTTCTGCCACCGCGTGGGCACCAGCGCCGTCCAGGTCGGCCACGACCACGGCGCGGGCGCCTTCGCCGTGAAACCGCCGGGCCAGGGCCCGCCCGATCCCGTTGGCCCCACCGGTCACGACGACCACCTTGTCCCGCAGCTCCATGCCGGCGATCGTAGGGGAGCCGGTCGGCGCGGCACGGCGTGTGGTCGAGTGGGCGGGTGTGGTGAGCGCCACGTGGTGGCGGGGCCGGAAACCAGATGTTCACGGGTACGATGCACTTCTGACGGCCGCTGGAGCGATACCGTCAAAGACAAGAGCAGTCCAAGAGCAGTTCACCCGCTGACAGGAGGAGCGATGACCGAGATTCGGGACGACGCCGTGATCAGCGAGGCCCTGTCCGTGATCGACAAGGCGCTGGCCGACATGCTCAACCGTGAGCTCGTGTCGACCGACGAGGTGGCCGACCTCCTGCTCGACGTCCGCTCGCTGCTCATCACCGCCCCGCAGCCCGCCGACCACTGACGCCTCCGGCGGCCCGGCCCGGGTGATCGTCCCGGGAATCCGGATCAGCGAGCTGTCGCGCGCGCCTTCACAGCGCTCCGTCGACGGGTCTTGCTCTCGCCCACCCGCTGCAGCTCGGCGAAGGCGTCCTCCGTGCAGGCCCGCAGCAGGCTTGGGTCCTCGATGGCGGCAGCGTCGACGTTCAGTCCCATGTCGAGGCTGCCGCAGTACGAGATCAGCGTGAGGTTGAAGGCCACGCCGAGCAGAGGCCCGATCGGGTAGTTGGTCAGGATCTGCGCCCCGGCGATGTAGCACGGGAAGTCGGCGGCCCGGACGTTGGACGTGGCGAAGTCCACCGTCTGCGCCTGCGACCGGGCGAGGCGGGTGACGAGCGAGGTGGGCAGCGTGGCCGCCACGGCGGCGACCGTCTCCAGGCCCGCGGTGGCCGAGGCCTCACGGGCCGTCGTCGTCGCCTCGTGGATGAGGGCGAAGCGCTCGGCCATGTCCATCTCGCCGGTCGGGACCAGCAGCCGGGCCAGCGAGAACGCGTTGGAGCCGGACTCCCTGGTCCGGGTGCTGATGGCCATGGACGCCCGCAACCAGTCGACGGGCGCGCCGACCTTGCGGTGGTACTCGCCCGCCGCCGCGGCCGACGCGGTGATGAACGCCGTGTTCAGGGTGCCGCCCAGCTTCTTGGCCGCCGCCTTCGTCTCCTCCAGCGGCGCCTGCAGCGTCTCCAGGCGGCGACGTAGCGACCGTTTGGTCCACACCGTCGAGTGGGCGGCCTCGGTGTCCGAGAGCTGGCTGACCACCCCTCGCACGGTGCCGGCCAGCGATGCACCGGCGGCGGGGATCTGCGTGGGGTCGGTCAGCAGGCCCTTGAACTGGCGGCTGATGCCGATCGGCATCCGCATGCTGCCGGTCACGAGATCGCGAACGGTGTTGCCGGTCGTCGGAGGCGGCACCGGCTCGGAGCTCGTCTCCGGCTCCGGCGGCATGGGCGGCTCCTCGGCGTCACGGGTGAGGTCGAGGAACTGCATCGACAGCCGGACGCTGCCTTCGCCGTCGGCCACCGTGTGATGGAGCTTCTGGATGATGGCCCCGCCGCCGCCCTTCAGGCCGTCGACCACGAAGAACTCCCACAGCGGGCGAGTGCGGTCGAAGGGGTCGCTCACGATCAGCGTCGCCAGGTCGCAGAGCTGCCGCAGGGTGCCGGGCTTGGGCAGGGCCACGTGGCGCACGTGGTAGTCGATGTCGAACTCGGGATCGTCGACCCACACCGGCGGGGTGAGGCTGACGGGGGTCGGCTGGACCCGCTGGCGCAGCCGGGGCACCAGGCGGCTGGCCCGCTCCAGGCGGCGCTTGAAACGCTCGTAGTCGGCTCGGCGGTCGAGCACCGTGATGTTGCCGACCGTCGACGAGAGGTAGGGGTCCTTGTCCAGCCTCCACATGAGGCTCTCCGCCTCGCTCATGCGGGCGTCGAACTGTGGGGGCCGTGCCATGGGCCCACGCTAGGCGACCGGGCGGCGGCTCTCTCTCAGCGGGGGATGGACGTGTGCTTGAGCTCGTTCAGGTCGGTCCACTGGAGGGCGTCGATGACGCGCTCGATGGACGACCGGGCGACGGCGGCGTCACCGTGGGGCCGATTCATCAGCCGGACGAACGCGGCGTGGTCGCCCACGATGAACGTGGGCACGCCCCAGACGTGGTGACTGGCGGCGTAGCTGGTGTGCTCGGCCTTGATCGTGGCCAGGGGACGGCCGGACGCCACCTCGGCCAGCACGGCGTCGACATCGAGCCCGATCGACTTCAGGCGGTTGGCGAGCTCTTGCTCGTCGCGCAGCGAACCGCCGTGCTGGTGCCGGTGGTCGAACAGGGCGCGGTGGGCGTCGAGGAACCGGTCGGGCATGGTGTCCCGCACGGCCACCCCCATCTGGAGCGCGGCGAGGCCGCTGTCGGCGTCAGGGTTGTCCCACACGTCGGGCTGCCCCTCCTCGACGTGGACCTGCCCGAGCGAGAACGGCAGGAAGGTGACGTCCCAGTCGGCGCCGTCGGCCAGCGCTTCGAGCACGTGCTCGTGGGCATTGCGGGCGAAGGGACAGCGGTAGTCCCAGGTCACGGCGAAGGTCAGGGGCACGAGGCGTGCAACCTGCGGGCGTCCGGCGCTATTCCGGCTGGCGGCGGCGCCTCAGGGCACGGGCCAGAGCCGCTTGGCCATGGTCGCCAGGGCCAACCCCACCGCGGCGCCGGCCACGACGTCCGAACCGTGGTGGATGCGCACGTAAGCCCGGGAGGTGGCCACCACCGCGGCCAGCGAAAACCACAGCGGGGCGAGCGCGCGGTCGCGCTCGCTCAGCAGGCTGGCGGCGAAGAAGGCCGAGCTGGCGTGGCCGCTGGGGAAGCTACTGGTGCTCGGGCGGCGCACGGGGTAGCGCTCGTCGCCCGACTCCGTGGGCCGGGTGCGACGGAACAGTCGCTTGATGCCCTGGTTGACGACGAGGGACTCGGCGCCCAGCAGCATCGCCATCCGCAGGGCCCGGTCGGCGCGGCGGGCCGAGGTGAGGCCGTACCCGGCACCGGCCAGGAGCCAGATGACGGAGAAGTCCCCGAGCGCGGAGGCGCCGCGGAAGACGTGGTCCGCGGCGGGATGGCCGCGGACGCGTTCGAGGCCGTCGTCGAACGCGTCGTCGAAGCGCCGGGCGGCGCGGGCCGCCGCTGGTGTGGTCACGCGGACAGGGCGGGATCAGCAGAGCCCGGCGGGGCAGCGGGGACGTCGAGCGGGAGCTGCACCGGACCCCGGCCGTAGCGCACGGGAGCCTCGAACGCCGCCCGGTCGGGGTCGCCGCCGAAGGCCGGGCACCACTCCTGGAACGCACACGAAGGGCACAGGCGGCTGGGCCGGGGCTTGAACTCCCCGGTCTCGCACGCCCGGCTGATGGCCCGCCACACGGCCTCCGTCCGCTTGGGGAGGAACCGGGCCGAGCGCTCGGTGGGTCGGGCCTCGATGATGGTGGCGTCGCGCAGGTACATGAGGCGGATGACGACGGGGCGCCGGCCCAGCGCCTGCTCGCACAAGAAGGCGTAGAAGTGCACCCCACCGAGACGGTGCTGCTCGTAGTGGATGCTCGGGGCCCGGCCCGTCTTGTAGTCGGTGACGACGAGCTGGCCGTCCTCGTCCTCCTCCAAGCGGTCGATGATGCCCCGCATCAGCAGCCCGCCGACCTGTGCCTCCAGGCGCAGCTCCAGGCCGCTGGGGGCGATGGCCTTCGGGTCCTCCAGGGTGAGGTACGAGTCCATCAGGGTGTGGGCGTCGGCGACGAAGACCGCGAGCTCCTCCTCCGACAGCTCGAGCATGGCCAGCTCCCGCTCGGCGGGGTCCTCGTGCTCCCGCAATTCCACCGCGGCCTGCTCGACGCAGGCGTGGGCCGCGGCGGGCGTGCGCTCCTGCGGCGCGAGGCCGAGGAGTACCTCCAGCGCGCGGTGGACGAGGGTGCCCTTCACCGCGTGCGGGCTGGGCGGCTCCGGTAGCTTCTCGATGCTGGAGAAGCGGAACGCCAGAGGGCAGCTCGTGAACGACTCGACCCGGGACGGCGAGAGGCTGGTCGGCACCGGGTAGGTCATGGAGGCGATGGTACGCCCGGGGTGCTACAGCGTTGGGGGACGGGCACCGGCTGGCCGCGCCCCGGCGAAGGCCCGGATCTCGGCGGCCACAGCGGCCGGGTCCTCCATGGGGCCGAAGTGCGAGAGCTGCGGCAGCGTGAGGGCCTGCCCGTGGGGAAGTGCGTCGGCCACGACCGGGCCGAGCTCACCCGGAGGGTTGCCCTCGAATCGGCCGGTCAGCACCAGGACCGGACACGCCACGCCACCCAGGCGGTCGAACAGGTCCTGCTCGGCGCCGCCCTCGAAGATGCGCGCCTCGTGTTCCGGGTTGCACTTGAGCTCGACGGTGCCGTCCGGGCGGTCCACGAAGCCGTGGTCGACATAGGCCCGCAGCGCGGCGGGTGTGAGGAGGTCCAGCGGAGGCTTGCCGGCGTAGTTGTCGAAGGCCTCGTCACGGTCGGCGAAGACCGTGCGCCGGCGCCGCGCCGCTTCGACCATGGGCGTCGGACCGTCCACAGCCCGATCCGGATCGCGCGGGAAGGCGATGGGCTCGAACAGCACCAGGCCGGCGAACGTGCCCGGCCGAGCCAGCTCGGCCATCAGCAGGGCGGCCCCGCCCATCGAGTGGCCGAACCCGAGGGCTCCCTCGAGTTCGAGGGCCTCGGCGGCGGCGACGGCGTCGTCACCGAATCGGCTCCAGTCGCCGATGTCGGTCGGCGGATCGTCGGAGTCGCCGTGGCCGCGGTAGTCCAGCGACCAGGAGTGGAACTCATCTGCCAGCTCGCCCGCCAGGGGAGCGAGGACACAGCCGTGGAACCCCGTGGCGTGGGAGAGCAACAGCGGCCGGCCCCCGCCTCCCAGATCATGGACGACGAGACCGACCCCGTCGGCCGAGGTCACGCGCAAGATGTCGGGATCCATCGCCCGATGATCGTCGGCGACACGGTGGACGCGCCAGATCGCGGCCCTAGCCTGGAGTTCCGTGGTTGAGCAGACCGGGGACGTGTTGGCTGCCAACCTCGCCTTCTACTTGGCGTTCGAAGAGCGCGATCTCGACGCCATGGCGGACCTGTGGGACCACGGCGACGACGTCGCCTGCACTCATCCGGGCTGGCCGACGTTGCACGGGTGGGGGAAGGTCGGCGCGTCATGGGCGGCGTTGCTCTCCAACGGCGAGCGCTTGCAGTTCATCGTGGCCGATGAGCTCGTGAGGGTCTGCGGCTCGGTGGCGTGGGTGGCCTGCACGGAGAACCTGCTCGCCGACGACGGCTTCGGTGGCACTGTGGCCGCCCTCAACGTGTTCGAGCAACAGGACGACCGCTGGGTCATCGTCGCCCACCACGGCAGCCCCGTGGCCCGCAAGATGGGGTGATTACTCCGAGGGACTGGCCTACTCGGCGGGCCTGCGCCGCCGCTTGAGAGCCAGGCGGATGAACTCGGCCAGGAGAGCGCCGAGCGCCATCGACACGATGATGACCACCCACGTGCGGGCATCGCGGTCGAAGATGATGAAGTCGACGTTGACGCGCTCGCGGTTCTGGGAGATGAAGAGCGCGCACACGATGGCGATGACGACGAGGGCCACGAGGCGGGTCGGGAACCCATGGCGGTGCTCGGGCATCGCGCCATCGCCGTCGCCGTCCCGGAACTCGTGAGTCATGCGCGGGATCGTACCGACGGTCGTCAGCCCGCCGGCGGAGGCTCGCGGGGCAGGCCCAGCAGCCGCTCGCCGATGATCGTGCGCTGGATCTGACTGGTCCCGCCGGCGATGCGGCCGGCAGGAGCGGAGAGCACGCCCTCGACTTCGGGGCCGTCGAGCAGGCTCTGTGCGCCGGCGAGGTCCGCTCGCTGCATGGCGACGTCGTAGAACAGATCGGTGATCGCCAGCTTCATCAGGGAGCCGGCGACGGAGGCCTCGGGGCCTTGCCGGCGGCCGAGCGCGATCGCGGCGCGCCCTCGCGCCAGCAACGCGGTCATCCGGTCGCGCTCCACCGCGCCTCCGGCCCCGTCGATGGCGGCGGCCTCGCCGGCCATCCCTGCCAGCCGCCGTTCGAGCGAGATGACCGAGGCGCCGATGTGCCCGCGTTCGTTCGTCAGCACCGCCATGCCGACGCCCCACCCACCGTGGAGAGGGCCGACCAGATTCGTCGTCGGGACAGCTACGTCGGTGAGGAACACCTCGTCGAACTCGGCGTCGCCCGTCATCTGGCGGAGCGGGCGCACCTCGATCCCGGCGGTCCGCATGTCGAGCAGGAAGAACGAGATGCCCTGGTGGCACGGCGCGTCGGGATCGGTCCGGGCCATGAGGATGCCCCAGTCGCTGACCCGCCCGCCCGAGCACCACACCTTCTGGCCGTTGACGATGAAACGGTCGCCGTCCTGTTGGGCGCGAGTCGAGAGTGACGCCAGGTCGCTGCCGGCGCCGGGCTCCGAGAACAGCTGGCACCACACCTGCTCGCCCCACAGGGTCGGACGCAGGTGGCGCTGCCGCTGCTCCGTCGTGCCGAAGCGCAGGATGCTGCCGCCGGCCAACACGAGACCGACCATGTTGAGGACCGCGGGAACACCCACGGTGGCGCACTCCTCGATCCAGGCCGCGGTGTGCTCGATCGTCAGCCCGCGGCCGCCGTCCTCCACCGGCCAGTGCAGCCCGGCCCACCCGGCCTCGGCCAGGCGCCGCTGCCACGCCCTTGCGGCGTCGACCAGTTCGGGCGGGCAGATGGCGCCGTAGTCGCGGGGCGCCTCGTTCGCGTGGGCGGCGAGCCACGCGCGCGCCTCCAGGCGCAGCCCGTCGACTTCCAACTCAGGGGGCGGTTTCGGGCGCCAGACAGGCAGGGTCGTCGGCGATGTGGCGGCTCCAGCCGACCGAGTCGGCGTCGCCGAGCGCGAGGACCGTGCCGTCCAGGCTGAGGAGGAACTGGCCCCGTCCGGTCGAGGTGGCGACGGTGGCGTCGGCCAGCGCGGTGTTCACCGGCGGCATGAGCGCCTGGGCCGTCTGCACGCCCGGGGCGGCGACCGAGCAACGGGCCGTCCACTCGCTGAAGCGGAGGCTGCGGTATGGATCGATCGGGCTGCCGTCGGGCCGGTGGAGCTCGAAGTGGAGGTGCGGCACGGACATCTCGCTGTTGCCGCTGTCACCCATGTAGGCGACGACCTGCCCGGCCGTCACAGTGGCGCCCTCGACGATCCCGGGGGCCAGCCGCCACTCGGGCGGATCGGTCCCGTCGTCCGTGCCCGGCGCGTCGTTGTTGACGTGGTAGTAGCGGTAGTCCCACCCCTCGGCATCCTCGATGACGAGGCCCCAACCGGCCGTCGGGTGGTCCTGCACGAGGTGGGAGACGACGCCGTCGGCCGCGGCAACCAGCGGCTGCAGGCGCCGGCCGATGATGTCGTTGCCGATGTGACGCCGCGGGCAGCCGTCACCGCCGCGGCAGGCACCCCAGTCGTCGTAGTAGGTCACGGGCCCGGCGACCGGGAAGGAGAGGAGGCGGACCGGCCAGTCCTCGGGCGGGACCGGCGGGAGCTCGGGCGCCGCCACGTCGGTCTCGGTCTTGGGCGGAGCGGGCAGCGTCGTGGTCGACGTGCTCGTCGAGTCGGCCGCGGTCGGGTCGGCGCTCGTCGTCGTCTCGGCGGCGACGGAGGTCGTGCTGCGGGGAGTGGCCGCGGTGGTCCCTGGACCACCCGGTGTGGTCGTGGTGGGGGTGCTGTCGACCCCGGGGACCGTCGTGGTGCTGCCGTCGGGAGCGCACGGATCGGCCACGGTCGTGTCCGGAGCGGTCGTGGTCGTGGTCGTCGTGGTGGTGGTGGAACTGGTCGTCGAGGACGAGTCAGTGGGCTCGCACACCACCTGGGCGTCGCCTCCCGTCCCCTTGCCCTCGCTCCGTCCCTGGTCAGGAGGGCCGTCGGTCTGGCTGGCGACGCCGCCGCCGATCAGCGCCAGCGCCGCGGCGCCCGCCAGCCACGAGCGGTCGCCGAGGCGAGCGGCACGGGGGGAGGGGAGACGGCGCATGACCTTGAAAAGGCTACTGCCACCGCCGGCCGGCCCCGGCGAGCGGGCTGGCGATCAGTTGCCCCGCAGCCGGCCTAGCAGGCGCAGCAGCTCGAGGTACAGCCAGACCAGGGTGACGACCAGACCGAGCGCCGCGAACCACTCCATGTACTTCGGGGCCGCGCCCCGCACGCCCCGCTCGATGAGGTCGAAGTCGAGCAGGAGGTTCAGCGACGCCAGCCCGGCCGCCAGCACGCTGAAGCCGATGCCCAACAGGCTGTTGTCACTGGCCGACAGGAACGAGATGTTCATCCCGAACAGGCTCAGCACGATGGCGACGAGGTAGAAGACGGCGAGGCCGGCCGTGGCGCCGATGACCACGCTGCGGAACTTGTCCGTCACCTTGACGATGCGGGCCCGATAGAGGAACAGCATGACGAGGAACACGCCGAGGGTGGCGCCGACGGCCTGCACCACGATGCCGTCCCACTGCGCGTTGTAGGCGGCGGAAATGGCACCGACGAACACGCCCTGGGCGACTGCGTAGATCGGAGCCAGGAACTTGGCCCGGGTCGGCTTGAACGAGGCGAACAGCACGCAGCCGAACCCGACGAGCACCGCGATGAGGCTCCAGGTCGGGAAGCCGGTGACCTCTCCGTCGGTGACGTCGACCTGGTTCCAGCCCCAGACCGCGGCAGCGAGGAGAAGCACGAACAGGATGCCGGTGGCGGCGATGGTGCCGTCCAGGGTCATCGGCTGGTAGGAGCGGTACGGCGAGATCGGGCCGTCGCTCATGGGAGCGGCCTGCGTGCCGGGTGCGGGCGGGGGGAGTGCGGCGTCGGCGCCACTGGCCGCTGCGGTGGCCTTCTCGAAGACCTGGTCGCTGAGGATGGGGTTCGCCACGGTGTGCCTCCTGAGGGCTCTGGACGATGCCGCCTGACGGCGGTGTGCGCATGTCGGCGGGGCGCTGCCGCGAGAACGCTAGTGCTGGTGCGCCGGTTCCGGCATCACCCCCCGGCCGGCGTCGATCCCGTCTGCGCTTCGGCTTGGGCCTTGAGGCTGCGATAGTCCAGCTTGCCGTTGGCGGCCCTTCCGACGCTGGCGACCTCCAGCACCCGCTTGGGCGCCTTGTAGGAAGCCAGGTGGGTCTTGACGTGGGAGATGACCTCGGCGGCGTCGACCTGCTGGCCGGGCAGGATCTCGACGAGGGCCACGATGGCCTCCCCGAAGCGCTCGTCGGGCACGCCGACCACCGCGGCATCGGCGATCGCCGGGTGCTGCTTGAGCACTTCCTCGACCTCCTCGGGGTGGACCTTCTCGCCCCCTGTATTGATCACCTGACTGCCCCGGCCGAGCAGGACGACGGCGCCGTCCTCGGCCACCTCCGCCCAGTCACCGGGGATCGAGTAGCGCACGCCGTCGACGACGGTGAACGTGGCCGCCGATTTCTCGGGGTCCTTGTAGTAGCCGACCGGCGTGCGGCCCCGGAGCGCCACCCGTCCCCGCTCGCCGGACCCGGGTGCGGCATCCCGGCCGTCCTCCGTCAGCACGCGGGTGTTGGGTCCGAGGCGGAAGCGCGCCGTCGGGGCGGTGCCGCCGGCGGTCGTGGTGGCGTTGGCCATGCTGATGGCCTCGGACGAGCCCAGCGAGTCGATCATGATGAGCCGGGGGTTGTGACGGAGGAGGCCGGCCTTGTTCTCGGCGCTCCACATGACGCCGGACGACACGATCACCCGCAGGGCCGAGATGTCCCAGCGGTCCGGCTCGGCATCGAGCGCGCGGAGGATCGGGCGGGCGAACGCGTCGCCCACGATCGACATGGACTTCACCTGGTCGCGCTGGCAGGTGTCGAGCAGCTCGACCACGTCGAACGTGCGGGACGC
>Ga0247829_10001607_pt1 | contig 10467 bp, 10 predicted proteins | sample 12C_Control_Day4_FD_207765 | JGI IMG/M metagenome (GOLD analysis project Ga0247829, IMG submission 207765) | Soil microbial communities from agricultural site in Penn Yan, New York, United States - 12C_Control_Day4 | ecosystem: Environmental > Terrestrial > Soil > Agricultural land | place... | reverse complement strand
TGTGCCCGGAATCAAGTCGGCCGCTCGCGCGGACATCTGTGCCCGGAATCAAGTCGGCGGTCGCTGGCCAGGTCTGGTGAAGCGGGCGAGGCGTGCCGCGTTGATTCCGGCACAGTTCCGCGCGTCGCGGCGGCCGGGAAGCGCGGCTTGATTCCGGGCAGAGATCGCCTGCGCGGCGGACGGCTCCACCTCCGGGGCCAGCGCGAGCTCCACCTCCGGCACCAGCTCCACCTCCGGCACCAGCTCCACCTCCGGCACCAGCTCCACCTCCGGCACCAGCTCCACCTCCGGCACCAGCTCCACCTCCGGCACCGGCGCCGCCTTCGGCACCGGCTTCGCGCGCGCCGGGCGCGCGGGCTCAGGCCGCGCGGGTGCCGAGCTTGTTCAGGTTGACGGAGACCAGCATGGACACGCCGGCCTCCTTCATGGTCACGCCGTACAGGTTGTCGGCGCTCTCCATCGTCCGCTTGTTGTGCGTGATGACGATGAACTGGCTGCGGTCGGTCATCTCGCGGACGATCTCGTTGTAGCGATCGACGTTGGCCTCGTCGAGCGGGGCGTCGACCTCGTCGAGGATGCAGAACGGCGACGGCTTGATCAGGAAGATCGAGAACACCAGCGCGACCGCGGTCAGGGCCTTCTCGCCGCCCGACAGCTGGTCGACGGTCGAGTTCTTCTTGCCCGGCGGCTGGGCGAAGATCTCGACGCCGGCCTCGAGCACGTCGATCTCCTCGCCCTCCTTGCCCATCGACAGGCTGAGGTGGGCGTTGCCGCCGCGGAACAGGCGCGGGTAGACCTCCTTGAACTTGGCGTTGACCGCCGCGTAGGTCTCCTTGAACAGCCGGCGCGAGGTCTTGTTGATCTTGTCGATCGCCCGCTCGAGCTGGCCGACCGCGCTCTCGAGGTCGGCCTTCTGCGCGGTCAGGAACTCGAACCGCTTGGCGACGTCGTTGTACTCGTCGATCGCGGTCAGGTTGATGTCGCCGCTCATCTTCTCGATCAGGCCGCGCAGCTCGCCGGCCCGCTCGTCCTGCTCGGGGCCGCACAGCCCGCGCAGGTGGAAGTCGGTGACCACGTCGACGACCGCGAGCTGGTAGCGCTCGAACACGCCGTCGTCGAGGACCTGGCGCTGCGAGGCCAGGCTGGCCGCCTTGACCTCGAGGTGGCCGACCTCGGTCGCCAGCCGGTCGGCCCGGCTGCGCAGGTCGCGGGCCTCGATCTCGGCCGCGGCCAGGGCCTGGTAGCGCTCGTCGTAGGCGCGGCGCCCGCCGTCGAGCTCGCCGGCCAGCTCGGCGCGCTTGGCGCGGTGGCCGTCGAGCTCGACGGTCAGCGCGGCCGCGTCGGCGCGCAGCTCGTCGGCCTTCGCCCGGCCGGCGGCGATGCCGGCCTCGAGCCGCTCGATGCGCGCGCCGAGGTCGCGCTGGGTCGCGGCCAGGCGCAGGGTCGCCGCCTCGAGCGAGGCACGCTTCTCGCTGAGCTGGGCGGCGCGCACCCGCGCCTCGGTCAGCGCGGTGGCCAGCTCGTCGACCCGCTCGCGGCCGATGGTGACGCCCTCGATCAGGCCGAGCTGCTCCTTCTCGAAGTGGTCGGCGCGCGCGGTCGCCTCGGCGCGGGCGTTGCCGGCCGCGTCGTGCTCGCCGGCCATCGTGGCCAGCCGCTCCTCGAGCTCCAGCTTCTCGGCGGTGAGCTGGCCGGCGCGCTCGCGGGCGCGCTCGAGCTCGCCACGCAGACGGGCGGCGTCCTTCTCGTGGCCCATGATCGCCAGGTCGCCCTGGTGGGCCTGGCCGCGCAGCCCCTCGATCGCCTTGCCGACCTGCTTGTGCTCGGCCTTGGCGGTGACCAGCCGGGCGGTCGCCTCGGCCAGCTCGGTCTCGAGCGACGCGACGATCTCCTCGAGCTCGCGGATCTCGCGCTTCTGGGCCAGGACGCCGGCGCCCTGGGCATCGCGCGAGCCGCCGGCGACCACGCCGCGGTGATCGACCAGATCGCCGTCGACGGTGACCAGGGTGCCGCTCGCGCCGGCCCGGTGCAGCGCGACCGCGCGCTCGAGCGAGTCGACCACCACGTAGTCGCCGAACAGGCTCTCGCCGACCGCCTGGAACCCGTCGGCGAAGCCGACCAGGTCGACCATGCGGCCGAGCACGCCCTCGCCGCCGATCGCGGCGGCGGCCGCGGTCAGCGCGATGCGATCCTCGACCACGATGCCGGCCGGCCCGGCCGCCGACCACGACGCCGCGCCGACGTGATCGTCGCCGGCGGCGTGGATCGCGTCGACGGCCGGCTCGTCGCCGATCGCCGGCGAGCTCGCCGCCGCCGACGCCATCGCCACCGGCCGCACCGGCACGAACGCCGACCGGCCGCTGTTGGTGCTCTTCAGGTAACCGATCGCGGCGACGCCGACCTCGGCGTCGTCGACCAGCACGCCGCCCAGGCGATCGCCGAGCGCGGCCTCGACCGCCAGCTCGAGGGTCTCGGGCGCGCGCGGCAGCATCCGCGGCGTCGTCGCCGACGTCGTGCGCGCGCTCGCCGATCTCGCCCGACCGCTGCATGACCACGCGGGTGCCGCGGGCGAAGCCCTCGTAGCGCTCCTGGATCTCGCTGAGCGACTGGAACCGCGACCGGCGGCGGTGCAGCTCGGTGCGCAGGGTCTCGACCTGGGCCTCGCCCTCGTGGACCTGCTCGGCGAGCAGGTCGCGGCGGGCCTCGAAGCTCTCGGCCTGGACGCCGAGGTCGAGCCGGGTCTGCTTGAGCTCGGCCAGGCTCTCGCTGACCTTCTTGCCCTCGCGCTCGACGTCGCGGCTGCGGTCCTGCGCGGTGGTCAGCTCGTCGCAGACCCGGGCCAGGCGGCGCTCGCCCTCCTCGCGGCGGCGGGCCAGCGCCTCGACCTGGGCCTCGGCCTTGGCGGCGTCGGTGCGCGCGGTCGCCAGCGCGCCGCGGGCCTGGTCGAGCCGGCTCTGGGCGTTGGCCAGCATCTGCCGGGCCTCGGCGACCAGCGCCTCCGACGACGCGACCAGGTCGTCGCCCTGACCGACCTGATCGCCCAGCTCGGCCAGCTCGCCCTCGCGGGTGGCCAGCTCGGCGGTGGCCGCCTCCTGCTGCTCGCGCAGGCCGTCGATCTCGACGGCGGCCTGGCTGCCGCGGCGCTCGAGGTCGTCGGCCTCGCGGGTCTCGAAGCCGATCTTGCTCTCGGCCAGGCGGATCCGGTTGTCGAGCTCGTACAGCGCCTCCTGGATCCCGGCCAGGCGGCGCTCCTCGACCGACAGATCGGCACGCTCGGCGACCACGGTGGCGTCCTTGGCGTCGAACGCGGCGCGCACCCCGGTCAGCTCGTCGCTGGCCTCGGTCAGCCGGCCGCGGACCATCAGGTCCTCGGCGCGCAGCTCGAGGAAGCGGTGCGACGCCTTCCACAGGTCGAGGTCGCGCAGCTCGGTCTTGTAGGCGCGGTAGCGCTCGGCCTTCTGGGCCTGGCGGCGCAGCGTGCCCATCCGCTTCCTCGAGCTCGGTGACGATGTCCGAGACGCGGAGCAGGTTCTGCTTGGTCTGCTCCAGCTTCTTCTCGGCCGCCTTCTTCTTGCTCTTGAACTTGGTGATGCCGGCGGCCTCCTCGATGATCAGCCGGCGATCCTGCGGCCGCGACGACACGATCTGGCCGATGCGGCCCTGCTCGATGATCGAGTAGGCCTTGGTGCCGACGCCGGTGCCGAGGAAGAAGTCGGTCACGTCGCGCAGGCGGCACGGGACCTTGTTGATGAAGTACTGCGAGGTGCCGTCGCGGTAGAGGCGGCGGGTGATGGTCACCTCGGTGTAGCTGGTGAAGTCGAGCGCCGGCGGCTGGTCGGCCAGCAGGTCGCGGACCTCGTCGGCCACCGAGGCGATCGGGTTGCCGTCAGCGTCTTTCAGGGGGGACCCTGCCCGGTCCCCCTCGTCCGGCGAAGCCGGACGAGCCTCCCCCTGCCGCGCGTCATCTCGCGCGAACAGCGGCGCCGGCTCGGCGGCCGGCTCGGCCGCGGCGGCCTCGAAGGCCGCGACCGCGCTCGGATCGACCCCGCCCTCCTCGTCGGGCGGCGGCGCCGGCGCGGCGTCGGCCGCCAGGTTGGCCGGATCGGCGTCGTCGGGGTCGCCGACGACCATGGCGTCGACCTGGGCGGCGGCGGCCTCGGCCGCGGCCTCGTCGCTGTCGCGGGCCAGGGCCAGGGTCTCGTGCGAGAAGCCGACGTCGTCGAAGGTCAGCGACACCTCGGCCATCGGGGCCGGGCCGCGGGTCTCCGACCCGGCGAAGATCACGTCCTCCATCGCCTTGCCGCGCAGGTGCTTGGCCGACTGCTCGCCCATGCACCACCGGATGGCGTCGACGATGTTCGACTTGCCGCAACCGTTGGGTCCCACGACGGCGGTGATCGGCTGGTCGATGCCGATGACGGCCCGGTCGCAGAACGACTTGAACCCGATGATCTCGACCCGCTTGATGCGCATTTCGCTGGTGGTCTCCGCGCGGCAGGGTCGATCCCCCCTCTGACATTTCGGGCCCGCGGGAGTGCCTCTGGTTTAGCTCAGATGGCGTAGAACGGCCGCTCTCGTGCTACAGACGGCGGATGCGTCCTTCGACGTCGCCCGTCGCTGCGCGACGGGACTCGCTCGGGACGAGACGGATTTTGAGGTACGTGCCGCTCGCGGCGCTGCTCGGTGGGGTGCTGAGCGTGGTTCCGACCGCCGCGCCGGCCTCGGCGGCGCCCACGGTGACGATCCGGGCCCGCACCGATCTGCAGCTGCGCGGCGTGCGCCTGCGCGACGACGGCACCCTGCTGGTCACCGGCCAGCTCGTCGAGCGCGCCGCCGGCGCCGGGGTCGGCGGCCAGGCCCTGACCGTGCGGATCGGCGGGGTCGGCTACGACGCCCTGTCGCAGCCCGACGGCACCTTCGAGGTCGTCGTGCCCGCCCCGCCGGGCCCGACCGCGCCGCTCGACGTCTCGCTCGAGTTCGGCGGCGACGGCAGCTACGACCCGGCCCGCGCCGACGAGCGCGACGTCGACGCGACCAAGGCCCCGGTCGACCTCGCCGTCGCGGTCACCGTCACCGGCGACGGCGCGGTGGTCACCGTCGAGGCCACGGTCGACGGCGTGCGCGCCCAGCTGCCGGTGAGCCTGCGCGTCACCCCCGGCGACGCCGACCGGCCCCACCACGATCTGACCGCGACCACCGGCAGCCCGGTCGCGGTCCGCCGCGCCGAGGTGTTCGGGCCCGGCGTCAAGCGGATCCGCGCCCGTTACCCCGGCGACGCGGCGCGCAGCCCGGCCACGGCCGAGACCACCGTCGAGCTGACCAGCGCGACCCGCATCGAGCTGACGCTGGCCAGCGGCGACGTGTCGTTCGAGGGCACCGTGCGCGCCCGCGGCAAGGTCGTCGACGAGGACGGCGCCCCGGTCGCGCGCACGACGGTGGCGCTCAAGACCGGCGACCGCCGGCTCGGCGCCGCCACCACCGCGGCCGACGGCACCTACCGCATCGACGTCGCCGCCGAGCTGCTCGGCGCCGGCCGCCACGTCCTCGCCGCCGCCGCCGAGACCCGCGAGCGCTGGCAGACACCGTCGAGCTCGGGCCCGGCGGTCGTGGTCATCGGCGCGCCCCGCCCCGCGCCGATCGGCATCACCGTGGCCGCGTTCGCCGCCACCGCGGTGGTCGCGATGGGCTTCGTGCTCGCCCGCCGCCGGCCGTGGTCGCGCCCCGAGGCGCCGGCGCCGGCCGCCGCGGTCGCCGCCGAGCCCCAGGGCGGCCTCGAGCCGGCCCGGGCCAGCCTGGTCTCGACCCTGCGCCGGGCCAGCGACCACGGCTTCTCCGGCCTGGTCCGCGACGCGGTGCGCGGCCGCCCGCTGGCCGGCGCCGAGGTCCTGCTGTCGCTGGACGCCACCGTGAAGCGCGCCGAGACCGACCCCGACGGCCGGTTCGCGATCGAGGACCTGGCCGCCGCCGAGTGGCGGGCGCGGGTGTCGGCGCCCGGCCACGTCACCGAGCACTTCGTCGTCTCGATCCCGCATCGCGGCGAGCTGCGCGGCGCGCGCATCGACCTGGTCCCGGTGCGCGAGAAGGTCTTCGCGCTGTACCGCCGGGCCGCGCTGCCGCTATTGCCGTCGCCCGACCTGTGGGGGATCTGGTCGCCGCGCCAGATCGTCGATCACGTGCGGGCGGGGAGGCCACCGGTGGCGCTGGCCGAGCTGACCTCGTTCGTCGAGGAGGCCTACTTCTCGGCCCGGACCCCCGACGAGGCGGTCCTGCCCCTGGCCGAAGCCCGGGTCGCGGCCGCGCTCGCCGAGCGCGCCGGCGCCTGACCGACAACCGCGCAACCTCCGCGGATTTGCGGTAGAACGCCGGGCAGATGGCGAGCCCATCCGACCTCATCACGCTGTTCGCCGTGCTCGCCGCGCTGGCGGTGCTGATCATCCTGCTGCGGCGCGCCGGCGAGAAGAGCAAGGAGCGCAGCGCCAAGAGCGTGCAGGAGCGTGTGCTCGGCGCCGAGCCGGTCAAGCCCCCGCGCCAGCGCAAGCGCAAGCCGATGCGCGCCAAGCCGGCCCGTCGCGAGGAGCCCGAGGAAGAGGAGGAGGAGGAGCGCGAGGAGGAAGCGGAGCGGGAGCAGGAAGCGGAGGCCGAGGCCGCCGGCCCTGCCGATCGCGAGGCCAAGGACGCGTTCAAGGCCGGCCTGACCAAGACCCGCGGCGGCTTCGTCGCCAAGCTGGGCAAGATCTTCGGCAAGAAGCAGATCGACGAGGACGTCCTGCCCCAGCTCGAGGAGGTCCTGTTCACCGCCGACATCGGCCCGCGCGCGGCCGACCGCATCTTCGACTCGGTCAAGAAGGGCCTGACCAAGGACGAGCTCACCGACGCGTCCAAGATCTGGGCGAAGATCCGCCAGACCTCGGGCCAGATCCTCGACGTCGGCGCGCCGGCGATCGACTGGACCGCCAAGAAGCCGTTCGTGCTGCTGGTCCTCGGCGTCAACGGCGTCGGCAAGACCACCACCATCGGCAAGCTGGCCGCCAAGCTGAGCCGCGAGGGCAAGAAGGTCCTGCTCGCCGCCGGCGACACGTTCCGCGCCGCCGCCACCGAGCAGCTCGAGGTCTGGGGCCAGCGCGCCGAGGTGCCGGTGGTCAAGGGCAAGGCCGGCGGCGACCCGTCGTCGGTCATCTTCGAGGCGGTCAAGCGCGGGGTCGACGAGCAGTTCGACATCGTCATCTGCGACACCGCCGGCCGTCTGCACACCAAGACCGACCTGATGGACGAGCTCAAGAAGGTCGGTCGCGTGATCGACAAGGCGATGCCCGGCGCGCCACACGAGACCTGGATGGTCCTCGACGCGACCACCGGCCAGAACGCGATCGGTCAGGCCAAGACCTTCAAGGAGGCGATGAAGATCACCGGGATCGTCATCACCAAGCTCGACGGCTCGTCCAAGGGCGGCGTGATCCTCGGCATCTGCGACGAGCTCAAGGTGCCGGTCCGCTTCGTCGGCATCGGCGAAAAGATCGACGATCTCCGGCCGTTCGACGCCGCCGCCTTCGTCGAGGCGCTGTACGAGGACGCCGATCACGCCGGTGGGGAAGCGGCCTGATGATTACACGTCCAGTTCTCGTCGATGTCGTGGACCGCGTTAGCAGCAACTCCTTGTCCTGCAACGTCGAATCGGTCGCGGCGTCTTGTGATCGGAAAAAACCACGTGATATAGTGCGCCAGGCTTCCGGGTTGAGGGGATAAATTCTCGGAATTGCAAGGGAATTTCGGATCCGCCCGGCCGCTGTCCACAACTCGTCGAACGAGCCCCAGGGGGCGTAACGCCCTCGCACCAAACGGGAGACCTCGGAAGAATGCGCCGCACGAGCCCCACCTCACCACGAGCCACCGGCAGCCTGCTTTTCCGGGCTGCTCTCTGCGTCGTCCTCGGCGGCGCGCTCGCCGGCACCGCGATCGCGCAACCCGCCAAGCCCGGCGGCGATGACGAAGAGATCGAGATGGGCGACGAAGATGCGCCCTCCGATGCCGGCGAGATCGAGATGGACGCCGAGCCCGAGAAGGACCTCGCGGCCGACCTCTCCGCCTCGACCGAGGACACGGTCAAGGTCGACACGACCACCCGCGAGGTGAAGCCGGTGTCCTGGCAGGACATCGTGGTCGTGATGCGCAAGCCGTTCCTCAAGATCCGCCGCACGGACCTGATGCCGTTCCTCGCCACGACGATGAACGACAACATGATCCGCCACTACTCGGCGGGCGCGCAGTTCAACTACTTCCTCACCGACGTGCTGTCGGTCGGTGTCGAGGGTCAGTACTACACCAAGCAGTTCCGCGAGCCGTTCGACCTGGTCGGTCGCCAGGCCCGCCGCCTGCCCACGATCAACAAGTACAACTTCTCGGCGGCGCTGAACTTCAGCTACGTGCCAGTCTACGGCAAGTTCGCGATCCTCGACAAGCACCTGGTCGCCTGGGAGACGTACTTCACCGCCGGCGTCGGCGTGACCCAGAGCGAGGTCGTTCCGCGCGACCCGCGCTTCGAGGCGTTCACCAACCTGCTCATCACGCCCAACGTCGGCGCGTCGATGCGGTTCTTCCTGTTCCAGTGGCTGACCGTCAACGTCGGCGTGCGCGACTACATCTTCCTCGACAAGTTCGAGCCGAAGGTCCGCACCGACACGATGAACGCCTCGGCCACCCAGGCCAAGGAGAACGCCGACTCGGCGCTGATCAACAACGTCATGTTCCAGGTCGGGCTCAGCTTCTGGATCCCGCCGACCTTCGAGTACACCACCTTCCGCTGAACGCCCAGACCAGGAGCCATCACGTGAACCCCACGCGTCATCGTGCCCCGCTGGCTGCCCGTCTGGGCGCGTCGTTCGTCGCCGCCACCGCCGCGGCCAGCCTCCTCCTCGCCCCGTCCGACGCGGCCGCCGAGCGCAAGAACCCGCTCGACGAGCAGCCGGCGGTCCGCCACCGCCTGCTGCTGGTCGCCCAGCGGTTCGAGGTGACCCCGCTGTTCGAGTCGACGATCAACGCCGACTTCCGCCACATCATCGGCGGCGGCCTCAAGCTCGAGTACCACCTCAACGACATGTTCTCGATCGGCGGCATCGGCGTCGCCGCGACCAGCCTCGACACCAAGCTGACCAAGCGGGTGATGGCGACGCTCGAGGACGACGTCGACGACACCACCCGCGAGCCGTCGCGGGCCGAGTTCGAGCAGCACCTCAACCAGATGCCGTTCCACGGCGCGCTCTACGTGAGCGTGACGCCCTGGTACGGCAAGCTGGCCGCCTTCGGCAAGGCGTTCGTCAACTTCGACTTCTACTTCCAGGGCGGCTTCGGCTTCGGCCTGCTCAAGTCCAGCTGCGCGGCCGACATCTGCGATGACCCGATGCCGGGCGTCAGCACGATGGCCACGCCGGCCGACGACAACCCGAACAACGACCCGCCGCTCAACAGCGGGTTCAAGCCGGGCCTGTACCTCGGCGGCGGCATCCACGTCTTCGTCAGCGACTGGATGGCGATCGACCTGTCGGTGCGCGACTACGCGTTCAGCGACAACCCGTCGGGCGCCGACTTCAACGCCGACCTGTTCGTCGACGACAGCGACAGCCGCTTCCTGCACCACCTGTTCGCCGGCGTCGGCGTGTCGATCATGCTGCCGTTCCAGGCCAAGCGGACGCCCTGAACCGACGTCCGCTCATCCTGAGCGAGGGCGAGCGTCAGCGAGCCCGACGTCGAAGGACGCCAACGAGGTTGGCGGTCCGGCAACCCGGTTGCTCCTCCGGCGGCCCACTCCGCGAATGATCTCGCGGATCTGGGCCGCGGGCGCTTTCGGACCGCGCTTTGCTTATCATCGCCCCCGTGGGTCTCCGCCCTGCCATCGTCGCGATCGGGCTCGCGCTCGGCCTCACCGGCTGCGTGACCCCGTCGATCCCGATCCCGCCTCCCGAGCCGGCGCTGATGGAGTTCGCGCTCGACGCCGAGGCCGGCACGGCGACCTTCACCTACGCGCCCGAGCCCAACTACGCCGACGCGATCGTCTACGTGCTCAACCGCGATCGCGGCACCGGCATCATCACCACCGCCCGGCCCGACGGGAGCGTCGGCCCGACCCAGCCGTTCCCGGCCGCGGTCAACGACCGGATCTCGATCACGTTCGAGACCGACGAGACCTTGGCCGGTGCCTGCGTGACCATCCAGGCCAGCGGCGCCGCAAGCTTCTGCGACTGACGTCGGCGTGCCGGCCAGCTAGCTAGCGGCCAGCTGGCTAGCCCGGATCATTCATGACGATGGCGAGCGAGGACCGCAGATCGTCGAGAAGGCTTGGGCGCACGCCCGGAGAAGTACCGCAGGCGGGTTGGAACCCGCCGAGGAACACTTCGAGGACGTACGCCCAGTGCTTCCGACGAGATGCGGCCAGCAGCCGCCAGCGTCGTGAATGATCCGGGCTAGCGGCCCGTG
>Ga0247829_10001606_pt1 | contig 10467 bp, 7 predicted proteins | sample 12C_Control_Day4_FD_207765 | JGI IMG/M metagenome (GOLD analysis project Ga0247829, IMG submission 207765) | Soil microbial communities from agricultural site in Penn Yan, New York, United States - 12C_Control_Day4 | ecosystem: Environmental > Terrestrial > Soil > Agricultural land | place: USA... | reverse complement strand
GATACCAGGAGAGCGCCTCGGGCTTGCGGGCAGCCGCCCAAACACGCCAATCCAGGTGCCCGAAGCCGCCAGCTTCCGGCAGCTGTGGTCGCTGGTGGCGGATGGCGCAGTCAGGGGGCGCGATCCCGCGGGCGCCGGGCGGCCTGCAGTCGCCGCGATTTCGCAGACCTGTGCGGCTCGCCATGGGGGCACCCCGCGCGGTGACGAACCCGCGACGGCACACGCCGTGCTCGAGGCAGGGCGTATGCGGAACGTCATGACCATCCTGTCCGGCCTGCTCCTCGGCTCCGTGTTCGTCGGTTGCGCGACAACGCCCACCGATGACAACGAGCCCGGAGACACGCTGGTCGATGGCGCTGCCGACTCGTGGGGCTCCCCGACCCGGTTCGGAGCTCTGTTCCAAGGCGTGTGGCAGTTCGGCCATGTCGACCCCAGCAGCTCGATCCGCTTCCCGACCTGGGACTTCTCGGTCGATGGTGCCGCGAGCGTCACGATCACGACCCGCGAGGCTCCGACCGACGAACCGGAGCTGACCGCGACGGCGCTGTATCTCTACCAGCAGCGCGACGACGGCACCTACCGCCGGATCGCCCGCGCGCTGCCCGCCGATGGCGAGGGCTTCGCCACGCTGACGCGCGCGCTGGACGAAGGGACCTATCGCGTGCTCGCCAAGGGGCTGTCGGGAGACGCATACGGCGGGTTCATGCTGCGGATGGACTGCACCGGCGACGGCTGCGAGGCCGGTCCGCAGTGTCTGTTCGGCAGCGGCGAGTTCCACGAGATCAGGGACGTTCACGAGGGCTCGCTGCTGTCGTACGGCGACACTCGCCTCACCGTGACGAGCCAGATGACCGACGCCCTCAAGCAGCAGATCATCGCGGCCGTCCGCGAGTCGTCGCACGACGACGTCACGACGATCGAGCAGGCGTTCGACGCCGTCGACCTCGGCGAGATCAACAGGTACTGGATGTGGGACGACCTGCGCGGCGAGTCGATCTACGCGATCGAGTACGGCGCCGGTGACAACTCGTACGGCGCGTTCTTCCACGACAACGCGCCCACGCCGATCGCGGCGATCCACGACGGCTACCTCGACGAGTGTACGTGGGCGCCGCGCGCCTGCGTGTTCGGCCAGTACAAGAACGAGGCGCAGTTCATGCCCGAGATGAAGCGGACCGGGCTGCGCGAGCTCGCGCCTACGGATCCGATCGACCCGCGGCTCGAGAGCCAGATCCGCGCCGCGCTGAGCTACGGCGAGCCGGGCGAGACGGTCGCCGAGCTCATCGAGATGACCGACGACGGCACGGTGACGATCGAGCAGCTCGAGCACGCGGATGGGCGCAAGTTCATCGGCATCCACTGGTACGGCGGCGACAATCCGGTCGGCGCGTTCTTCCCGGCCGACTCCGACGCGCCCGCCGCGCAGATCAGCGACGGCGAGATCGGTAACTGCAACGCGCTGTACTGAGCGCCACGGACACGGTGGCCCGATGTGGTCGACGGACGACGCCTTCTAGTGCCATGATCGGCCCATGTCCGACGGAGCTTCGTCAGGACCTGGAGCCGAGCGCCGACAGCACGAACGGTTCGAGCTGCTCGCGCAGGTCGAGTTGCGTCGTGGTGGCGACCTCGAGGCCTTCACGGTGCTCAACATCTCTGCCGGCGGCCTGCTGCTTCGCAACGATCGCAACGTCGAGTTCAGCATCGGCGAGGCCATCCGCGTCCACCTCGACGTTCCGGAGCTCTCCATCGCGTTCGCGCTCGACGCCAAAGTGATCCGGGTCGTGGGGCCCACGTCGAAGCCGGCGGCGCTCGCGGCGATGTGGACCTCGAGCGACGTCGAGGCATCCGCATCGCTCGCGCAGCTGTTGTGGAGCCTGAAGCAGGCCTGACTCCGTTGACCACCTCGTCCGCCGTTCCGTCGTGGCGCGGACGCCCTTGGCGCGCATGCTAGGGTGCGCCGCGGATGTGGCCCGAGCTCGACAACGCTCTGAAAAATCCGGTGGTGATCGCGCACGGCGCGACCGCCGGGTGGGCGGCGTGGCTCGCGGCGCAGCTCGCCGACCGAGAGCCGCTGGTCGTGGTGGTCGCGCCGGACGAGCTCGCGGCTCGGCGGATCGAGGATGACGTCCGCTTCTTTCGGGGCGGCACGCACGATCCCGGCGCGGCGCTGGACGAGATCGCGGCGCTCCCCGCGATCGACGTCTCTCCCTATGCCGAGCTGTCTCCCGATCGCACGAGCCTGGTCGATCGCGTCGCGACGTTGTACCGGCTGGCCGTCCCCGCCCTGCGCCCGCGTATCGTGGTCACGTCGGCGGAAGCGCTCGCCCGGCGCACCGTCGTCCCCGCCGAGCTCGCCGCGCGCGGCAGGACGATCGCGAAGGGCGAGAGCCTCGATCGCGACGAGCTCGCCGCGCTGCTGGTCGCCGGCGGCTGGACGCGCACCCCCGTGGTCGACGAGCCCGGCACGTTCGCGGTGCGCGGCGGCGTGATCGACGTCTACGCGCCCCTCGCGCCGCATCCGATCCGCATCGAGCTGTTCGGCGACGAGATCGAGTCGCTGCGCTGGTTCGACGCCGAGTCGCAGCGCACGCTGCGCGCCGTCGATCTAGTCCACCTCCATCCGGTGCGCGAGACGATCGCGACCGGCAGCCGCGACCTGCGCTCGCGCGTGCGCGACTACGCGGACGAGATCGCGTTCCCGTCGAAGGCGACCCGCCAGCTGATCGAGCAGCTCGAGGCAGGCTCGGTGTTCGTCGGCATCGAGGGCCTGACGCCGGCGTTCCACGACGAGCTCGTCGCGCCCGCGACGTTCGTCCCGGCGGACGCGCGCTGGCTGGTCCTCGATCCCGACGCGTGCCGCCGCGCGATCGTCGATGCGTGGACCGATGGAGAAGCGCGCTGCGCCGAGCGCCGCGCCCTGACCGGCACCAAGGAGCGCGCCCTCACCTACCCGCCCGCGGCCCACTTCGTCGAGGCCGAGGCCGCGGGGCCATGGAGCGCACCTCGCCGGGTGATGCTGCCGACGCTCGAGCTGGTGTCCGAGGAGGGCGCGAAGATCCGCGTGGAGCTCGACGACCTGCGCGTCCTCAAGCAAGAGCTCGATCACGCGCGCACGTTCGGCGACACCGAGCACGTGCAGCCGCTCGTCACCGCGCTCGCGCGGTGGCGCAAGGACGGCCTGCGGGTCGCGATCGCGTGTGATTCGCAGAGCCGCATCGATCGCCTGCACGGCGTGCTCACCGCGCGCGGCCTCGACGTGCGGATCGCCACCGCGGGCGAGCGTCCGGGCGCCACCGACGGCGTCGCGATCGTGCCCGGCGCACCCGCGCACGGGTTCGCCTCGACGCGCGACGGCGTCGCGATCGTGACCGCCGCCGACGTGTTCGGCCAGCGCACGCACCACGGCAAGACGGCGCGCAAGAAGGCAAAGGACGCGCTGCTCGGCGGCGTCGCCGACTTCAGCCAGCTCGCGCCCGGCGACTACCTCGTTCACCAGAAGCACGGCGTCGGCCGCTACGCCGGACTCGAGAAGCTCGCCGTCGGAACGGTCTCGCTGTTTCAGACCTCCGCGATCGGCGCGACCGCGCCCGAACCGATCAAGATCGATGCGCTCAAGCTCGAGTACGACGGCGGCACGCTCTACCTGCCGGTCTACCGGCTCGGCGAGGTCCAGCGCTACGTCGGCGCCGAGGGCCACGCGCCCAAGCTCGACAAGCTCGGCGGCGTCACCTGGGAAGCGACCACCAGCAAGGTCAAGCGCCACGTCCGCGCGCTCGCCGAGGAGCTGCTCCAGCTGTACGCGCAGCGCGCCTCGCTCCCCGGCCATCGCTTCCCGCCGGCCGACGACAGCTTCCGCGAGCTCGAAGCGACGTTCCCGTTCGACGAGACGCCGGATCAAGCGGCCGCGATCGACGCCGTGCTCTCCGACATGGAGGCGCCACGCGCGATGGATCGCCTCGTGTGCGGCGACGTCGGCTACGGCAAGACCGAGGTCGCGCTGCGCGCGATCTTCCGCGCGGTGCAGGGTGGCAAGCAGGCGTGCTTGCTCGCCCCGACCACCGTGCTCGTCGAGCAGCACCACCGCTCGCTGACCGAGCGCTACGAAGGCTTCCCCGTCAACATCGGCAAGCTGTCGCGCTTCCAGTCGAAGAGCGAGCAGATCGAGACCGTCAAGAAGCTCGCCGAGGGCAGGCTCGACGTGGTCGTCGGCACGCACCGCGCGCTGTCCGCCGATGTGCGATTCAAGGACCTCGGGCTGCTCGTGATCGACGAGGAGCAGCGGTTCGGCGTCGCGCACAAGGAGCGGATCAAGAAGACCAGGACGCAGATCGACGTGCTCACGCTGACCGCGACGCCGATCCCGCGCACGCTGCACCTCGCGATGGCGAACCTGCGCGATCTCTCGATCATCGCGACGCCGCCCGCCGATCGCCGTGCCGTGCGCACGTTCGTGTCGCGCGTCGACGACGCGACGATCAAGGAGGCGATCGAGCGCGAGCTGTCGCGCGGCGGCCAGATCTTCTTCATCACGCCGACCATCGGCACGATGGGCCATCGCGCCGTCGACCACCGCCTGCCCAACGACGATCGCCCGCAGAAGCCCGAGCGGCGCGCCGCGCCGCGCGACGACGATCGCACGATCGAGGACTGGGCCGAGTACCTCCGCGGCCTCGTGCCGAGCGCGCGCGTCGGTATCGGCCACGGCAGCCTCACCGCTGAGCAGCTCGAGAAGGTGATGGTGCAGTTCGTCGCCGGCGAGCTCGACGTGCTGGTCGCCACGACGATCGTCGAGAGCGGCCTCGACATCCCGCGCGCGAACACGATGTTCGTCGCGCGCGCCGACGCGTTCGGCCTCGCCCAGCTCTATCAGCTGCGCGGTCGCATCGGCCGCAGCAAGGAGCGCGCGTACTGCTACCTGCTCGTGCCCGAGCCCGCCCACCTCACCGACGAGGCGCGCCGCCGCCTCGAGACGCTGCAGCGGTTCACCGAGCTCGGCGCCGGGTTCCAGATCGCCTCCCAGGACCTCGAGATCCGCGGCGGCGGCGAGCTGCTCGGCGCCAAGCAGTCCGGTTCGATCGCGGCGGTCGGCTTCGATCAATACGTGAAGATGCTCGACCGCGCGGTCGCCGAGCTCGGAGGCAAGCCGATCCACTCGGAGATCGATCCCGAGCTGTCGGTCGAGACCCCGGGCTTCATCCCCGACGACTACGTGCCCGACCCCGGCCAGCGCCTCGAGCTGTACAAGCGGCTGTCCGCGGTCGAATCCGACGACGAGCTGCGCGACGTGATCGCCGAGATCGCCGATCGCTACGGCCCGGTCCCGGGAGACGTCGTCCTGCTTGGCGAATTGATGGGCGTCAAGGCGATCGCCCGCGGCGCCGGCGTGCTCGCGCTCGAGATCACGTCGACCCGGATCGCGGTCGCGGTGCCCGACGACAGCCCCATGGTCGCGCAGCTCCGCACGGCCGGCTGGCGCAAGCTCGCGGACGGCCGGTACTCGGTCGCGCCGACGGCCCCGGGCGGCCCGGCGGCCGCGAGGCGGGCCTTGTTGGACGTGCTGGCCCGTGCTACGTGAACCTATCGTGATGACTCGGGTTCCGGCGGTCTTGCTGTGCGCGGCGACGCTCCTCGCGGGCTGTCAGAAGAAGGCCGAAGATGCGCAGGCGACACGCGGCCAACCCGCGGCGCCCACCACCGGTGGCGGCGGCGCACCGCAGCAGAGCGCGGAAGAGCTCAAGGCCCCGCTCGCCAAGATCGATAACGTGACGATCACCCTCGGCGAGTTCCAGGAGCGCATCAACCGCCAGTCGCCGTACATCCGCGCCCGCTACACCTCGCTCGAGCAGAAGAAGGAGTTCCTCGACTCGCTCGTGCGGTTCGAGGTGCTCGCCAAGGAAGCGTACAAGCGCGGCCTCGACAAGGATCCCGAGGTCGTCCGCACGATGAAGCAGGTGATGATCCAGAAGCTCATGCGCGACGAGTTCGACGCGAAGGTCAACGCCGACACGGTCCCCGAGGCCGACATGAAGGCGTACTACGACGCGAACCTCGCCGAGTACGTGAAGCCCGAGGAGGTCCGCGCCTCGGCGATCATCCTCAAGAACAAGGCGCAGGCCGAGCGCATCGCGCTCGAGGCGCGCGGCGAGGCGGGCAAGACCAACAAGGGCTTCCGCGACCTCGTCATGAAGTACTCGACCGACGAGGACACCAAGCTGCGCGGCGGTGACCTCCGCTACTTCGATCCCGCGAACAAGGATCTGCCGGCACCGGTGGTGAAGGCGGCGTTCGCGCTCGTCAACACCGGGGACGTCTCGACCGCGGTCGACGCGGGCAACGGCACGTTCTACGTGCTCAAGCAGACCGGCCGTCGCAAGTCGATGACCAAGTCCTACGAGGACGCCAAGCCGGCGATCCGTAACAAGCTGTTCCGCGAGAGCCGGCTCAAGGCGCAGAAGGACTTCGTCGACAACCTCAAGGCCTCGTCCAAGGTGGAGATCAACGAGGCCAACCTCGCGAAGGTCCGGATCGACACGTCCAACGCCGTCGACGATGGCCATGGCCACGAGCTCACCCCGCCGCCGATGGTGCCGGGCGCCACGGGCTCGGGAGCGCCGGATCCGACTCAGGTCACCCCCTAGGCAACGGAATCCCCAGGAACCAAGTCTCATGTCCGTGCGCAAGCTCTCCGCCCTCCTCCTCGCGAGCTCCCTCGTCACGGGCGTTCACGTCTCGGGGGCCTTCGCCGATGACGCCAAGCCGACCTCGCCCAACGCGGGCAAGAAGGTCATCTACGAGCGCGTCGTCGCCGTGATCAACGACTCCATCATCCTGCGCAGCGAGCTCGAGATCCGCATGATCCCGCTGCTGGCTGACGTCCAGCAGATCGCCGATCCCAAGGAGCGCGAGCGCCGGATCGAGAAATTGCGCGCCCAGGCGCTCGACGACATGGTGAACGAGGAGCTGATCGTGCAGGCCGCCGAGGCCGCGAGGATCGACGTCGAGGCCAGCGAGGTGCAGGCCGCGATCGACGAGATCAAGAGCACGAACAACCTCGACGACGCCAAGCTCGCCGAGGCGCTCGCCCAGCAGAACTACACGATGGCGAGCTACAAGCAGGACCTCCGGCGTCAGATCATGCGCCTGCGCGCCGTCAACCAGCTCGTCGCGCCCAAGGTCAACGTCACCGACGAGGACATCCGGGCCCGCTACGACCAGATGCAGCGGCGCAGTGATGCGGTCAGCGCGGTCAAGCTCTCGCACATGCTGTTCAAGCTCCCCGAGCGCCCGACGCAGCAACAGCTGGACGAGGCCAAGGAGCGCGCAGCGAAGGCGATGGAGCGCGTGAAGGCCGGCGAGGACTTCGCCAAGGTCGCGACCGAGGTCTCGGACGACGTCGGCACCAAGTCCACCGGCGGCGAGCTCGGCTACTTCCAGCGCGGCAGCATCAACCCCGAGTGGGAGCCGATCGTGTTCGCGATGGACAAGGGCGATGTCCGCGGGCCGGTCACCGGACCGCAGGGCCTACACGTGTTCCAGGTCACGGAAGTGCAGAAGTCCAACCTGAAGCCGTACGCCGACATGAAGGAGCAGCTCTCGCGCGAGCTGCGCCGCAAAGAGATGGACAAGCAGACGCAGGCCTGGATCGAGGAGCTGCGTAAGAAGGCCTACATCGACATCAAGAATCCGTAGGGAGACCACCGTAACAGGTAGGTGCGCCTCGCTGATTCGGATCCATGGTTTCGTCGATGGATCCCGTGCCGCGCTCGATGATGTTCGCTGCGCGAGCGCATAGAATGTTGGTCACACGCCGTGGCCGACAATCGCCGTACTACTACCCGTCACACCGTCTCGATCGCCGCGACCCTCACCATCTCTGGTGCGGCGACCGACGTCACCATGAACAACCTCTCGCTCGGCGGTGCGCAGGTCGCATCGAGCACGCGCTACGGCATGGGCCAGAAGGTCACCATCGCGTTCCGCGTCCCGACGATCGAGGAAGCGATCGAGGTGAGCGCGACCGTTCGCTGGGCGGACGGCACCAACGTCGGCGTGCAGTTCGACGGACTGCGACCGCGTGAGGTATGGGGCCTGAACCAGTACTTCAAGCAGCTCGCTGGCTAGCGTTCGTCACCGTCGCCGCGTCGATCGGCGCGGCGCACGCGAAGCCGCGCGAGCGCGTGGCGGTCATCGATCTCGGGCCCGACGATCAGGGCGCCACGCGCCAGCGCCTCGCGGCTGCGGTGGTCGCCGGCGGGCTCGAGGCGGTGGTCGGCGAGGGCATCGAGGATGCACTCGCAGGGCGCGATGGCGAGCGCGACACAGCGACCCTCGCGAGCGCGATGGCCGAGGCGCAGCGCGCGTTCGGCGCGCTCGACTGCAAGACGGCGATCGCGTCGAGCGAGCAGGCGATCGGCATCGCGGCGGCGCGACAAGCGGCCGGGCGCGCGGTCCCCGAGCTGCCGCGCGCGTGGACGTACGTGCTGCTGTGCGCGGATCGCAGCGGTGATCCCGACACGGCGCTCGCGGCGGCAGGGCACCTGCGCACGCTCGGAGGCGCCGCGGAGGTGCCGGCGGACGTGTGGGCGCGGTATCCCGAGGTCGACACCGTGATCGATCGCGAGCGGGTGTCCGTCGAGATCGTAGCCGAGGTGCCCGGAGCGGAGATCTGGATCGACTTCGCGCGCGCGGGGGCCTCACCGCTGCGCACCACGTTGCCGATGGGGCGCCACGTGATCGCGGCCGCCGCGGGTCCGCGACGCGGATGGGCGGCGGGCAGCGCGGTGAAGTCGCAGCAGACCGTCGCGATCCCGATGCCGGCGCAGACCGGTCCGCACGCCGCACTGGCGCAGCGGATCGCCGGCTGGAACGGCGCCCTGCCCGCGCCCGCCGAGCTCGGGCGTGCGTTCGTCGAGGCGCGGGTGCGCGTGGCGCTCGTGCGCGCGGGAGATCGGGTGGAGGCGTGGGGACGGCTCGGGTCCAGCGAGCCACCGCGCCGGCTCGGCGGCGAGGACGGCGTGGGCACGGTCGACGAGGCCCCGCGGCTGATCGCGCTGATCGATGATCGTGTGACCGCGTGGACGGATCGCGCGCCCGATCCCGACGTGCCGTTGCTCGTCGAGGATCCGAAGACGCGCACGGGCGGCGATCGCCAGCGCACCGACGAGCCGACGCGCTGGTGGGTGTACGCGGCGCTGGCCGGCGCGGTCGCGGCGAGCGCCGCGGTGCTCTACGTCTACGACTCCGCCGACGATGTCCAGCGCGTGGAGCTGCACTACCCATGAGGGCGCTCGTCGCCGTGTGGCTCGCGCTGCTCGCGTGGCTGTCACCGGCCGCGGCCGCGCCGACGCTGCACCGTGCGGCGGGCAACGGCCGCATCACCATCTACGCCGAGGCGGGCCTCGACGACACCGCCGAGACGCTCGCGGCCGGTGCCGAAGCCACGCTCTCGCGGATCTCGGCGGACCTCGTCGATCTCCCGGTGCCTCGGGCCATCGAGGTCAGGCTCGTGCGCGATGCGGCCGATCTCGCCGCCGTCGCACCCGCAGGACGCGGCGCCCCGCCCTGGGCGATCGGCGTCGCGTATCCCGACCGCGGCATCATCTCGGTCGCGATGCGGCGCGGGGCGTCTGCCATCGATCCGGGCTCGACGCTCGATCACGAGCTCGCGCACGTCGCGCTCGGCGCCGCGCTCGGCGACCGCGCACCGCACTGGCTGCACGAAGGCTTCGCGTACCAGCACTCGGGCGAGTGGTCGTGGGATCGGATGGAGACGCTCGCCGGGATGGCATGGTTCGGCGGCATCATCGAGCTCGACGAGCTCGACGCCACGTTCCCGCAGGGCGAGCAGCCCGCGCACCGCGCCTACGCCGAGAGCTACGACTTCGTCGGCTTCCTGTCGCGACGCGGCCGCTGGGAGGACACGGACGACGACGGCGATCGCTGGCCGTTCCGCCGGTTCTTGACCGAGGTCGGGCGCACCGGCGATCTCGACGCAGCCGCGAAGACCGCGTTCGGGCGCCCGCTACACGACCTATTCGACGAGTGGCGCAGCGACCTGACGAAGCGCTACATGCTCGTGCCGATCGGACTGCTCGGCCTCGCGCTATGGGTGCTGTGCGCGCTGCTGCTCGTGCTCGCGTGGTGGCGCCGCCGCCGGCAGAACCGCCGTCGCATCGAGCAGTGGGAGGCGGAGGACCGCGCGCGTCGCGAGGCTTCGCCGCCGCCGTACATCGCGTGGCCCGGCGAGGATCCGCTGCGAGATCCAGACGACGACGAGCGTCCCGACCCGCGGCTGCTGAACTAGCGCAGCTGTAGCGCGCATAGCCGTAAAGGCGAGCGCTGCGTATCGTTGGCAAATCGTTCTCCCAGAAGGGGAGCCGCCAAGATCGCCAAGATCGCCAAGCAGAAGGAACTTCTCGGGCCTTCGGCCCGGAAGCCCGCCGAATGGAACTCCTATGTCTCGAC
>Ga0247829_10001605_pt1 | contig 10469 bp, 12 predicted proteins | sample 12C_Control_Day4_FD_207765 | JGI IMG/M metagenome (GOLD analysis project Ga0247829, IMG submission 207765) | Soil microbial communities from agricultural site in Penn Yan, New York, United States - 12C_Control_Day4 | ecosystem: Environmental > Terrestrial > Soil > Agricultural land | place... | reverse complement strand
CATGTGGATGGCGTCCAGCGCCGCCTTTTCACTGGCCTTCAACTCGGTTTCTGGCAGGATGCCCGGCATTTGCTTGAACTTCAGTGTAATGGTGGAATCTGCGGTGTTGAAGTTGACGATGAACGCCCGCGCCATTGCCGAAACGGCCGCGTAGCCACCCGGTGTGTGGTTGAACACGCCCATGGTGTGGTCGTAGGCCGCTTGATCCATCTGGTAACCCAGACTGGAATCGTTCAGCGAGTCCAGGTTGGTGCGGTCGTCGGAATCGTAAGCGAACATCTTCACGCGGGCCTGAGCCCAGGCAGCGGCGTCGAGGTTCTGCGGATCGTCGCGCACTTCTTTGGTGAACGCAAAGCCGAACCAATCCTGATTAGCGTCCTGCGCAGCCGACAGCGCTTGCACCAGCGTTTCGGTATCGGAGCCATCAGACAAACGGGCGCCGGTCGCGGCCGTCCAGTTGAGCATTGCGCTGATATCAACGCCGCTCACCGCTGGGGCCGCGTAGCCGATTTCGGCCGACGCCCCGGTGACGCCGCCAGTGAGATAAAAGCGGCTGTCTTTGTACTGGACGGTGGCTTGTGCAAAGCCGGCGCTCACGTCAGCAGCCCGCACAGCGGTTTGCAGAATGGCGGCAACGCCCGGCAGGCTGTTGGCGGCTGCGAAGTTGATAGCCAGTACGTCTTTGGTGACTTCACCGATGGTCAGCTTTACGGAGCCGGTCGTAACGGCCTTCCAGGCTGCTACGCTCTTTTCAGCGTTCGAGCCGCCGCGCAGCTGCGCCCCGATTGGAGCCGCCACCCGCCGGGAAATGACGATTTGGCGCGGGCGTGGGTTCTGGCTGTAGTAGACTTGGGCCGCTTTGAACTCTTCGGTATCAGTGGCAAAGTCGGCGCCCACCCCGATAATGCTGTTGTACAGGCGGCTGCGCTCCAGCGTACCGATAACGCTGGAAGGGCCAATGATGTTGATAGTCCCGAAACCCTGGCGGGTTGGGAACGTTGGGGCGGTGCCAATGGTGACATTGACCACGCTGGATACAGGGATATCGCCCATTACGGTTTCCTCACTTCGATTACTGAATCAGCTGGGGTGAATTGACCACGGTAATGGCCGTAAATGTCGATGCTTTCGATAGAGAGCACCACTTCTTCGATGGTCTGCACCGTGTTGTAAAACACGTCGAAACCGAAGCGGGGTTCAGAACCGGCGTCAACCCCCGGCGCTGTAAGGTCGCGCACTTCGCTGACCGAAGTGAGCGCCAGCCCATAGCTCAACAGTTGCTGCCGGGCAGCGGAGCTATGCACCTTAATTCGTAGTTCTTCAGCCCGGTCAGACGCTGTTTGCAAACCGTCGCGCATGGCGTCAACCGTAAACATGACCTGCCGCATGGTGCGCAGTTGTTCAATCACGTCCTGCCCGTTGGGTTCGTTTCTGTAACGAATTTCCAACTGGCCAATTGGGCTGTTGCGCGGCACCTGGACAACGACGAACTGCCCCTGCATCTTGGGGCCATCCTGGAACGACAACACAGCGTCCTCCCCAATGTAACGGGCGAGCGCTTTGGCTAGTATCTTGGCCGGTGTCATGGGGTTGCCTTCCTGATCTTCTGAATTTGGTAACTGTTGTGCCGGGTTCCGTCACCCCACTTGAGTTCCTGGATAACCCGCCAGTCAAAGCCCAAGTGGCCGACAATAATATCGCCGATAATGCCCAGCTTGTCGTCAGTGGCAAACAGTACGTCGTCACAATTTATCATGCGGTAATCGTCGCGGCGCTCCCCTTCTTTCAGGAACTCCGTTTCCTTTTTGCTCAGGGGCCGGCTGCTAGCGAAAATAGGCCGGGCGGGCAGCGGCGTGTTCACCCATTCATGGTCAACGAGGGCAGACGTAAAGCTCTGCGCTTGCAGCCGAGATTTCTTGTTGCGCAGTAGTCGGCCTGAGCGGATCATTGCTTGGTTTCCCCATAAATGATGTAGCGGACAGACGCACGCATATGGCCAGTGACCATCAGTGGTTTGGTGTAGCCTTTAGACAGCTTCCACGCCGCATACGCGCCTTGGTTCGGTTCCCATTCCCCGGCTGCAATGCTGTTCTTGATGTCGGCCTCCATCTGCAGGCCGAGTAACGCAAAATGGTTCAATGGGTTTTGCCCGGTCTGCAGGCACTTCTTCACAATGCGACGCGCCATGGCTATCCACTTGTCGCGATTGTCATTTGCCCCGGTACGCAGCCAAGGCCGCGAAGGTACAACCCCGTCTTGGGTGCCAAATTCGTTCCAGAACCCAACCATGATTACGCTTGTGCCATCAGGGTAGGGGGTGGAGTTTTTGGGCAGCCCCACTGCAATTGTGGGCATCTTGTCGAAGACTTTAGTTTTCATGTCATCAACTTTCTGCTTAATTGCGGCAAAGTCCGGGTTGCCTTTTTTGACTTTCAAGACGGGTTTGAGCATATCAGCGCACCCAGCCGAAAGGGCCTTGGCGGCGCCCACGTGGGTTTGGCAGCTGAATTGCCCCGGTGCTAGTGACGCCTGGAACAACAAAGGCGCGCATGGCAAGGTATTGCTGCCCGTAGCTGGTGAGCGCCAACCAGCCGTCCAAACCCCCTGCTGTAACAGCGTCGGTCGTGACATACGACTGGCTGCTATCACCCTCAGATTCGCTTGCCAACAAGCGAATGGCTTCACCCGCGCCCGGTACAGGCGTGCCGCCATCTGCGTAGCCTTCTTCAAACGGGCGTCCCATCCAAAGGTAATGCGCCGTCAACAACGCTTGGGCTTTCGGGCCTCGTGCGTCGAACAGGTCAAAATTAACCTCGTTTGCCGTATCGAGAATGTACATCTCAATTGTAGAATCGGGATACGCAGTGGTATCCCGAAACTCGGCAAAACGGGCGCGGAATTGCGCAACCGTTATGTTGTCCATGGATTACAGGTCCAGTTGGTTGTCTTTGGCGGCTTCGTCGCGGGCTTTCTTTTCCTTGGCAGTCCACGCCTTGCCGGTCGCCGGGTTGATGTTCGGGTCTTTGGTTTCGGTTTCGGTCTGGACCGCGCCAGCGGCGCCGGCAGGGGTTTTCAGTTGGTGGGCCTTGGCTTCGTTGGCGGCGGCTTCCTGCTCGGCCTCAACGTCTTCCTTGCGTTTCTTGCCCACGACGATAGCCTCTTCGTCCACCAGTACCTGGTTGTGTTTGTTGGTCAACAGCACCTTCCAGGTTTCGTCGTCAACGATGTTGAAACCGGGGTTCAGCACAACGTGAACCGGTTGGCCATTGTCCAGGGCGCGCATATCCAGTTGGCGGGCAAGTTTGTTGATAACACCAGTCATTTTGAAATCCTCTTGCGAAATGGAATGAAGGTAAACCCGCCTTTCGACGGGTTTCGCGCCGGGCTTAGATGCCGTAGGCGAAGCGGATGGAAAGCGGCTTGTAAACGATTACGCCGCCAGTTTTGGCCCAGGCTGGAACCTCGAACGTGAGGCCGATTTCTTGCGCCGGCAGGAATTGCAGTTCCATGGGGATTTCCATGGTCAGCTTGTCCGGGTCAGCGGTGTAAATCGCCATCATGTCAGCACCGCCAGTACCGGCACCGTCCATTTCAGGGACCGCCATGATGTCGTCCAGCGACGTCAGGAACGGGCTGTTGGCAACGAGGTATTGCGCGATGGTGGTGTCCGAGTTGTCCGAACGTGGGGTGGACATGATGTAGTTCCACTGCAGAATCGGCAACAGCAGGCGGTCGGCGCGTTCTTTCTTGCGGGTGACTTCGTACATGGTGCCGAAGAGGTTGTTCACGTCGAACAGGATCTCTTTCGGGGTTTTGCTGGCCCAGGTCGTGCCACCACCCGCACCCGGCGTAACAGCGCCGGTCGGGATGTTGGAGTTGGTCAGAAAGCCCGGCAGGCCGGTAGCCGCGTCACCGTACCACGCGATGTTGTCAATGGTTTCTTCGCTGCCGCGCTGAACGGCGTTGACGCGGCGCTGCTCCAGGTTTTTGCCGACCGCTTCCGCCGTGATGACTTCATCAACGGTGTAGGCAAAGCTCAGGCCGATGGCGCGCACCGGGCTGGAGATTTGGTCGCCGGTGATGTCGGCGCGTGGCAGGTCTTTGGCGTAGCTGCTGATAATCTGCGCCATGCCGACGCGGTCATACTGCGTCCAGGTAATGATTTGGGCGAAAGCGCCCGCTTCGCTGGATACCGGGAACAACTGGCGCGCCATCAGGTCTTGGTATTCGACGTCGTAGGACTTGGCCTTGACGAATTCCAGTTCCCGGCGGAAGAAAATGGACGAAGAGGCGTCCAGGTTTTTGAACTGTTCCATATTTTGCTACTCGCTCTGTGAGTGTTGGGTTGCAGCGGGGCCGTTAGGCGCCTGCCGGGATGGCGGTTTGGATGCGCAGCAGGCACATGGCACCAACTGCGCCGCCAATCTCGACACGGCAGCCTGGAACCGCAACAGCGCCGGACGCTGCAGAGTTAACCAGCTGGCCGGTGGCGTTGGCGTAAACCACACCGCCATCAGGGATGGCCGCGCCGCCTGCGTTTGGCGACCAGACGTAACCTTCACGCATGATCGGAGCCATTTCGGTAGGGCCATGGGCGTCCACCGCGTTGTTGATGGCGTAAACGCTCAACAGCGAGCGAGTAGCAACGCCGATAACGTTGGTGTTGCCGGGAACAGCGGTACGCGCTTTGGAGCCCTGCACGGCGAAGTTGCCGAAGGGCAGGGCGGTTTCAACCAGGACGCTGGTCAAGTCGGCGGTGCCGAAATCCCAGCCAATGAGGCCAGCAACCGCTGGTTTCATCCGTTTGGTGTAGCTCGTTTGTACTGGCATGATGCAAACTCCAGAAGTTCAGAAAAGGTTCGTGTCGCTGCTTACTTGCGCTGCGACGGTTTAAGGTGGGCGGTCTGGCGGCGGGCGATAGCAGCAGCACGCGCCTTGTTTGCATCCGGCATGTCGTCGTCCTTGGCGTCCGTGTTCTTCAGTGAATTGACCAGCGCACGGTCCAGCGCGCTGCGTGGGTTGGCGGCAGTGGTTGGGGCCAGCGCATCGAAGCGGGCGGCAACGTACTCGGCGCTGTCGAGGTTTTTGACCGGCAGGTCCGGGCATTTGGCCTTGACCACTTCCAGCCGGATTTGGGCGTTGGTCTTGCCCTTGTGGTCCAGGTTCGGGATCAGCTTGCGGGCGTGGTCCAGAACTTCCATACGTTCGTCCAGCATGGCGTCAACCGCGTCCGGGTTGGTGGCGGCTTCCAGCTGTGCCGACAGGCCGACAACTTGAGCCGCTGCCGCTTCGGCTTCGGTTTTGGCGGTTTCAACGGCGGTCTGCGCTTCCATGGCAGTGGTGGCGGCTTTGGCCAGCAGTTCGTTGAGTTGCGCTTGCAGGGCGTTGATTACCTGCGCCAGCTGTTCGGTGGCTTCGTAAGTGACGCCGTTTACGGTTACAGTGCCCATTTTTGGGGCCTCCTTAGGGATGTCGTCCGCAGAATCGGACACTTTACAAATTGAGCCGCAACGGCCAGCCGCTACAACTGCAACGTGGTTTGGACGCAGCGCCAGTTGTTCACAGTCATAGGGTTCGCCATTCGGCGCGATCCCCGGCGTGAAGTCATAGCCGCTGTAGTAGCCGCAAGAAAGTTCTTCCTTGCCAGCCTCAATTTCGGCGATGGTAGCTGAATCAGTTACCAGTAAATCGCCGCGCAGAATAGGGCCCACCATTTTCGGCATTCCAACAATAGAACCCTTTTGGAACTTCGGGGTGTTGGCGGTGTTGAAGAATTCACCCCCCGGCGGGTGGTCGTTGGCCGCCGGGCTACCGTACCATTTCGGCACCGATTCCGCCAAAGTGGCTTCGGAGCGGTAAACCCGAATGACGCTGTTAGGGTCACGGTCGTTGTACATGCGCGGCTGGAAGTTGGACGCCGAGTATTCGGTAACGCCCGCAATAGACAAAGCGCAGTCACGGATGAGCATGTAGCCATGCTCAGTCATGCTGCGCTTGCTGCCAGTGGTGGACATTGCCCGGTCGGTAACTTGGAATTCCATAACGCGTCCTCTGTGTACTGTTGGCGATTATAACAGCGTAAAGTGGCTCCCAAGTTAGGGGCGCAACTGTGTTAAGCTATTGTATAATGCGGTCAAGCTCAATGATCGGTTCGGCTACGCAGCGGCAATTGTAATCGTCGCCGGGGTTGCCAATGTCGTCTTTCTCGGGGTCCAACAGCACGGTGCCGTCCTCAAGCTTCTGCCCTACAAATTCCGGCAGCCATGCATAGCACTTGCCGTTCCGCTCTTTGTGGGTTTCGCGTACAGCGTTGTCCCCCACGGTGCGCCAGCGGTAGCCGCGAATACCCGCTGCAACTTGCCGCTGCCGGCTGATATCGCCATTGAGCTTGGCCGTCTGGTCACGCGCAATGAACCTGGCTTTGTTCGTCGTGACCGGATACACTTCCTGAATTTGCGCAATGAGGCTTTTACCGCTACGGCCCTTGGTGCCCTCTTGCGTGATAATCATCTGGACTTTGTCAAGGTAGCTTGACGGGATCGACTTAATCAGCTGCACGTTGGCGGCGATTCCGGCCTCAACTACGTCCTTTATGCCTTCGGTGCGCAGAATCTTCACAAGGTCAACGCCCATGGCCTTGCTTACGATTTTCTCAATGGCGCTTTGGGTCTTTTTGTCTACTTTGCCGACAAACTGCGAAGCCAGGGCGCGGGCCTGCACGTCCGCTGTTTCCCATTGCTTGCGCAGTTTGTCAATACCGCGCATCAGGTCTTCAATGAACCCGTCCTGATTCTTAAACCACTTGGAATCAACGTTCAGGATGTCGTTGGAATCGGCGCGGAGCAGTGGGAACAGCGTTTGCTCAATGGCGTCACGCAGCCCGTCCACGTTTGCTTCCAACTGACGGTAATACCAGTTTTCCTCTTCGGTCGGTGGATGCACCCCGGCAGCAAAGGAAATGCCCATGCGCTTTGCACGGGCTTCCTTTACACGTTGGATTTTGGATAGCGGGGAAACCCGACCCCGGACTTTGCCGGCCATCAGTCAAGCGCCAACCGGTCTTCGGCAGGTTGCGCCGGGTCTTCTGCAGCCGGTGCGGCTGGTAGCAGCGCTTCTGCCTTGTTGGCTTCCTCTACTGCCTTCTTGAGTTCTTCCAGGTACTCGGGGGTGATGTTGGTATAAGTGCCATCCTCGTACAGCTGCTGGGCAACGATATGTTCGTCAACCACACCCGCGCCGAGATACGCGATATCCCGCGCCGAACGGGCTTGCTGAGCAGTGGCTTTTTCACTATCGCTTTCTTGCGTCAGTGGCAGCCATTTGTAACCCCAGTCCTTAACCTCGGAGCCCCACAACGACCGCTGCATGACTTTGTCCAAGATTCGCAGGTTGGGGTTGTAGTCGGTAGTCTGATCTTGGCGCACGGTATCATGGTAGTTGTCCATATCCCCTTCGCCAGTAGCGTTCAGACCGCTTGCCGCCACCCCGTACAAACGCGTTACCGGGATACGAGCGGCGCCAGACACTTCGCCTTTAAACTCTTTCAGCATGTCGCTCAAGCCGCTAAACGCTTGAGTATGCTGCTCAAAACTTTCGTCTTCATCGAGCAGCATAACGTTGTTGACCGATTTCAGCAGCTTAGCCAGCGCGAAACGGGTTTGAATTTTCTCCTCGCCACCCGGTTGCAGCAGGAAGTTGGTCAAGCCCTTGTACTTGATCACGTCAACCGAAGATTCGGTAACGAGGTTCGCCGCGCCCGCCATAGCCAAATCCTTGGCAATCAGGGATTCCATAACCCGGCGCAGAACCGAGGCACCCCAGTAAGCATGGCGCCCGCGCTGCTTTTGGTAGAACGGCAGTTTCAGGCCGTAGAAGGGCAGCACACGGGAGCGGTGAATTTTGAATGTCGCCGCATTAGGCAGCGTGTAATACTCGGGCTCGCCAAAGCCGGGCTTGGTTGGGTCCAGCTGCGTCCAATCCGGCAGCGCCTGCAGACGTGTGCAGTCAATTACGGTAAGGTGGGTCAAACAGCCTTCGCCAAGGCGCTCAATGTCCAGCGGTTCGTCAGGGGCGCCCGCTTGCGCTTCGTCCAGGCCGAGGATGATACCGGCGCCGCCGTACAACCGCGCCCATTTCAGCGCCTCATTGAACTTGCTGACAACGTCCATATCAGTCTCAAACTGAATGAACTGCTCAAGCTTGGCCGGGTCCGCTTGGGAGGCGTCAAACGCTCGCCATTCGCGGGTCATGTCGTCGGGTACGGAATCGACGATGGCACCCGCCACCCAGTTTTCGACATACAACGCCTCAAGCGTACGATCGTCAAGCTGGAACTGTTCGGTGTACTCCGTGTGCATGCGGCGGTCGCTGCCGGTGCCGAGGTTCGCCACAAAGTTCTGCAGCGCATCGAGCTGTTTGAAGAACTCGCCAGCTGGAGGCGCCGCAACGGTGCGTTGGGGTTGAATCTTAACTACCTGGCCCATTAGCCTTTTCTCCCAAACTGGTCGTAGAAGTTGGAGCGGTTGATTAGCATGTCCTTAATCGCCATCAGGGTTGTGTCGATTTGGTCATCATGCGCGTGCGTCATAAGCGGCGTAAATGCAGCGAATTCGTGCAGGTATTCGGCAATCCAAGGAGCGTCCACCGGAATCCAGACGTTGCCCGCTGCGATTTGTGGAATACACCCGATAGCCTCAAACACCTTGTCGGTATTCTTCTGAACGGCTTCCACGGGTATAAAACTTTTCTTTTGCAGGTCTTGGATCAGGCTGGACCCGCTGGACTTGTCCTCAATCTTCATGCCGCGTGCGCCGACGTAGTTGTTGTCTACGGTGGCGTCTTTGTGTTTGGCCCAAAACGCGATAGCCTGCGCCTTAAGATCGGGCGCTTCCCATTTGCCGCGCACTTGGTCGAGCAGGAAAATACCCTTTGACGGGCTAAAGCCCCAACACGCGAATACAGTAAAGTCGTTGTGCTCTGCCGTCTTCTGCGCCGTGTCGCCGTAAATCCATTTGAACAAAATGTCGATTGGCAGGCCGGGATATTCGCCGTTAAGCTGCGCCGGGTTCTGCGCATAATAGTTCCACCACTTGGCCTTGAACATACCGCCGCCAAGCGGGGAAGGGCGTTGGCCGTACTGCGAAGCGTAGGTGTACGGGTCCGACTCTTTAAGGTGTATCAACTGTTCAGTCGTATGCTTGAACGGCCAAATGGCGCCGGGCTCAAAGCCGTGCTCAATCGGGATACCATGCGTGTAGTTTACCGGGTAGACTTCCGGCTTTTCTTCAATCAAAGCTGGGAGGCAAAGGTGGTGCCACTTGTCACCGCTGCCGCCCTGCAGTAGGAAGCCGCACAAATCCTCTTCGTGCAGCCGCTGCATGATTACGATAATCGGCACTTCTTCAACAGCTAAACGTGATTTGATGGTGTTGTTGAAGCGGTTGTTAATGCGCTTCCGCTTAGCTGCTGAATACGCGTCATCGGGCTTGATCGGGTCATCGATAATCAGGGCGCCGGTAAACTCGCCCTTGCGCATGCGTCCGGCCCGGAAGCCGGTGATTGAACCGCCACTCGCCGCCGCCAGCATGCCACCGCCCTGGTCGGTGAACCAGCGCTTCTTGGCGCTCACGTCCTCCCGGACGGCCATGGGGAACAGTTCTTGGAATTCAGGCAGCGATATTTGGTCGCGAATGACCTGTGAGTTCACAAGCGCAAGGTCATCAGAGTAGGAAGCGTGGATGAACTTGGCCTGCGGGTTGATAGCCAAACCCCGGCTAATGAAGTTAATCACCGCCTTTTCGGTTTTGGTGTAGCCCGGCGAAATGTTGATGATGAGGCGCGTAATCTCGCCGTTCAGCACGCGCTGAAGCGTTTCGTCAATCAGTTCGTGGTGTTTATTGGCAATCCAGCGGGCCGATTCGCGTGTTTTGAAGAAATACCGGTCGAAGGCGTTGCCGTCTGCCTTAAGGTACTGCTTAAGAATGCGCTTAAACTGCAACGCCAGCTGCGGTGGCAGTTCATCGAGAGGTTTGCCCTTGATATCGCTAAAACTGGTCATGGAACCACGCCTCGAATAGCTCAAGTTCCGCTTCGGTTAAATCCGTGACTTCTGCACGGGCGCCGTGCTCGCTGATTTCAAGCGACTTACGCTTAGCGTGCTTGTATTCGGCAATGGTCCGGGCCGCAACCGTTGAGACGCCCAAGGGCACCGGCTGGTGTTCGTGGTAAAGGTGGACTGTACGCTTGATGGCCTCCCACTGTTCTTCGTCAGGCGGGTCGCCGAAATTCTCTTCTTCGATAGTGTCAATAAGCTTCAATAGCTCAGAACGTTGGCGCGGGTCTACACCCGACATGACTTTAGCTAGGAACTCTAAAGGTTCCTCACTGTTGCCGGTGCTATCGTCTTCGAGTGTAAGGTCAACCGCACTCATTAAAAATCCCCTGGAGCTTGCGCATGCAGGGGATTATAG
>Ga0247829_10001603_pt1 | contig 10479 bp, 10 predicted proteins | sample 12C_Control_Day4_FD_207765 | JGI IMG/M metagenome (GOLD analysis project Ga0247829, IMG submission 207765) | Soil microbial communities from agricultural site in Penn Yan, New York, United States - 12C_Control_Day4 | ecosystem: Environmental > Terrestrial > Soil > Agricultural land | place... | reverse complement strand
GGCGGACACGAGCTGATCATCCCCTGGCATCCGGCCAGGGACTGGCTCGAAGCGATCAGGCACGATCACCGGGGCCTGGTGCTCCGCCTGGCCGAGGACGCGGGCGACCTGGTGGCCGGCCTGGCTGACCTGTCCGTCCCCCTCAGCGACGTGGAGAAGGGCTCGGTCCAGCTCTTGGAGGAGGAGACCGGGCGGCGCTGGTGGATCGCGCTCAAACTGGCGTACAGCAGCGCCGGAGAGAGCGTGCTCGGGGAGCTGACACTGAGCGGTGTCGACCCAGGACAGGTCTCGATCGGCCAGTGGTGCGCCGCCGTGTACCGAGTCCTCACGCGGAACTGCGATGCCAAGGAACGGATGAAGCTGGATTTCGAGCTGGAGCTGCCACCGCCCGGGTACGAAGACTCGTGGGACGATGGCAACGACTGGAGCGACTTCAACGCGCTGGTGGCCATGGCTCGCGAGAACGAAGGCTAGGAGGTGACCGGTGGCATCCGATGCCGAAATTGATCTCTTGGTCAATGCGTCCAACGCGTTGCGCGACCTGGAGCGGGACCTTGACCGGCTGATCAACCAGGCCGAGGCCAGTGCGGATCCTGTCCTGATCGCGGCCACGCTGGACCGCACGCTGGCCCTGCGCAACATGCGCCGCGACCTGGACGAAGCGGTCCGGGTAGCGCAAGCGGGCGCCCCGGACATCCATGTGCGCGCTGATGTGGACATTGACGATGACGATGTCGGCCGCGTCAACAATTTCAAGGTCGGTCTGCTCACCCTGGGCACGGTGGCGGGGCGCTCTCTCGGGCCCCTGGCCGGTCTCGCCGGCGGTCTGGCCAAGGCAGGAGCGGCCGCGGGGTCGGCGGCCCCACTCCTGGCTGGTGTCGTGGTCGCGGTGGAGTCGATCCTCCCAGCCGCAGCCCTGGCCACGTCCGGGCTGCTGACACTCAAGCTGGCCACCACCACCGTTCAGATCGCAATGATCGGTGTGCAAGACGCGATCAAGACTGCGTTCGATCCCGACGCGAGTCCTGAGGACCTGGCCAAGGCTATGGAGAAGCTGGGTCCTCACGCCCGCAGCTTCGTCAAAGAGCTTGCCGGTATGCGCAAGGGTTTCAAGGCCGTACAGATTGACGTCCAGAACCGGTTGTTCGCGAACTTCGATACGTCCCTGGAGCGGCTGGGAAAGTCCGTACTGCCGTCCCTCCACGGCGCCCTGGACCGTACTGCCGACTCCCTCAACGACATGGGTCGGGGAGCGGCCGAGGCGGGCGCTCAGCTCGGAGACAGCGGCATCCTGGGCAGCGCCCTGGCCAGCTCAACCGGCGCCCTGTCCAAGCTGGAGCGGGTACCCGGACAAGTCATCACGGCGTTCGGCCAGCTCGCCGCGGCCTCGGGACCGGCGCTCGAAGGACTGGCGACGCGGGCGGGCGGTGTCGCGGACCGGATCGCGGAGAAGCTGAGCAAGGCGTTCGAGTCGGGCGCCTTGGAAAAGGCGATCAACGTCGCCATCTCCAACATCGATCAGCTCGGCCGTGTCGCGGGCAACATCTTCAGCGGCATCGGAAACATCCTCAAGGCCGTAACGGTCGACGGCCAGGGGCTGTTCGGCACGCTGGAGAAGGTCAGCCAGGCGTTCGAGGACCTGACCGCGAGCGAGGAATTCCAGAGCGCTCTGAAAGCCTTGTCTCAGACGATGGGCGTTCTGGTCACCACGGCGCTCCCGCTCCTGAGCGACGCTTTCAAGGCTCTCCTCCCGGTCATTGAGATCCTGGCCCCGCCGATTCAGCAGCTGATCAAGGACCTGGGTACGGCACTGGGCCCGATCATTGAGGAGCTGGGCCCGGTTCTGGAGAGTCTGGCGACCGCTTTCGGAAAGCTGATTCCGGCCCTTACCCCGATCGTCGAACTGGCTGGCCGGCTGATCGTCGCCATCCTGCCGTCACTCACCAAGCTGTTCGAGTTCCTGGGCGAGGTGTTCGAGCGGCTGGCTCCGATCGTCGAGCAGCTGGCCGAGAACATTGCGGGTCAGCTCGAACCGGTCCTGGCCAAGATCCCTGAGATCCTGGACCAAGTCCTTCCGAAGTTCCTGGAGCTGGCTGACAAGCTGCTGCCTCTGCTCCTGGACATCCTCGTGGAGATCGGCCCGGAGCTGGGAGAGCTGGGCACCGCCTTCGCTGATCTCCTCGTGGAACTGACCCCGCTCCTGGTGAAGTTCCTGGAGTTCCAGATCTTCCTTATCGAGAAGATGCTGCCGATCATCGGCCCTATCGCCAGTGCGATTGCGACCATTCTCGGAAGCGCGCTCATGGCGCTGACAGAGATCATCCGAGAGTTCGTGATCCCCATCGTGCGGGGCATCGTCGCTCTCCTGGAAGGCGACTGGACCGAGGCCATGCGGCAAGCGGCCGTCGTGGTCAACAACCTGAGGGACAACGTCAGCAGGGCGTTCGACAACCTGAAGGCTCGGGCAGTCCAAGCCATAACCGGCATGGGCGCACAGATCATCGGCCGGATCATCGGAGTCAAGGACTCGTTCCTGTCCACGATTCAGAGCCTGGTGAATCAGGCGGTTGCCCGCATGGCCGAACTGCCGGTACGCATTCTCTCGGTGATGAGCGGACTCGGCTCGCTCCTATTCCATATCGGACAGGACATCATCCAAGGACTGATCAACGGCGTCACGTCGAAGATCGGTGAGCTGGTCGGGAAGCTGAAGGAGATCACGTCCCTGATCCCCAAAGTCAAGGGGCCGCTTGACGTGGACCGAGTCCTTCTCACGCCCGCTGGTGAAGAGATCATGGGCGGTCTGATCCGGGGTCTTCAATCCCAGCTCCCGGCGCTGCGCAAGGAACTCACCGGCATCACCATGATGATTCCTCAGTCGGTCGCGCAGCCGGTCCAGGGGCTCAGTCCAGGGGCGACCGGGCTGCGCTCACCCGTGGTGAACGTGTTCATCGGAGCCGACCGGCTTGACCAGCGAATCGACTTCCGGGTGAGCCACGTCAACGGCATCGACACACGTAGGCTGGCCCACGGAGTGAGGCGGTAATGGCGCTTACGGTCACACCGAACAACACAACAGCCACGTTCGGCCTGCACATCGACTACACCGCGGCGGCCGGAACCCAGACCACGGCGGACATCTACCGGGGCCTGAGTGCCACCGGGCCGTGGGAATTCCTGCGCACCGTGGATCTCCTCGGCCAGGAGGCGTACGCCTTTGACAACACGGCGCCCCTGGATACGGACGTCTGGTACCGCACGGTCGCCAACGACGGCACCGAGTTCGTCACCGGACCGAACCAGCTCACCTCGGATGGGGGGACCGGCTGGATCAGGGACCCCGGGCGGCCGTGGACCGACATCGCACTGACCGTGTGCGAGTCGCCCGACCCTCCGTGCGACGCGGCCGACGCCCTCTCATGGGTCGGCTTCGACACGTTCGGCCGGACCACGGATGCGAACCTCCTGGAGATCCTGAACGACGAGAAGCCTTCGGACGTCTGGGCCAGGCGCAAGAACCTCGCGACGACGATCAAGTTTTTCAGCCGAACACTGGCCATGAAGACTCGCGTCTACGAGCTGTTCACCGCCGGCGGCCCGTTGTTTCTCCAGCTCCCGCCGGAGTACGGGTGGGACGACGATTTCATTCAGACCCAGCCGGGCTCGGACCTCACCGAGGACTACGTACGCAAGGACCAGCGCTTCCCGTGGCGCAGGTGGGAAGCGCCCGTGCGCACGGTGCGGCGGCCGTCCGGCCCGATCCAGGGGACGTCGTGTGCCAACTGGTGCGCGGTCGCGGACACGTACGCGACATACGCTGATCTGACAGCCACCCCGGGTGATTGGGGAGACGTGGCCGATGGGACGGCTGTCTGTGGTGCCGGGGCTCTCCTGGGCTACGGCGAAGGCGGTTACGGCGAAGGCGGATACGGAGAGTAACTATGGGCATCACGCTTCCCACATTCGGACAGCTCAACTGGCACACCCCCCTCAACGCGGCGCTGAGCGAACTTCAGAACGCGCCGGGCATGGGGCCTGAGGACTACGGCCTGATCACCTGGGCCTACCCCGTGATGCAGTGCTCCGGCTCGGCCGTGCCCACTTCCGGCACGGTGCGCATGGTGCGCATGCCCCGACTCGCGGTGTCCACCACGCTCACGTCGCTGACCTGCCACATCGCCACAGCCCCGACCACACCGACCGCGGGCCAGAACTTCATGGGCCTGTACGACTCGGCCGGTACCCGGGTGGCGGTCAGCGCCGACTGTACGGCCGCCTTCACCACAACCGGCGACAAGATCATCCCTCTCACAGGTACCTACGCCGCGGCGCCGGGCTCGTACTGGGTCGCGATTCTCGCGAACGCGGCCACGCCGCCGGCCTTCTCGCTGTGCGCCTCGCACTCGGACACGGCCGCCAACTTCAACACCGCGGCCGCCAGCGCCCAGTTCACTAACGGACCAGCTGCACAGACCTCCCTCCCCGCCTCCATCACCATGGGCTCACGCACCAAGTCCCTCAACTGCACCTGGGCGGGAGCCGCGTAGTGCTCCCTTCCAGCGCGGCCTACCAGCGGGCCATTCACTTCCCGCACAGTCGGCGGACCATCATCGACGTGACCGACGCCTCGGGCACCGTGCTGGCAGCAGACATCCCGTTCAGCGACGGAGACGTACGAGCCAGCCTCACCCAGCGCGTCACCCGCTCGGCCAGCATCACCGTGTCGGAGGATCTGTTCCCCGACCTGGACACCGACCCGCTCTCGCCCACCCGGGCGATTCTCAACATCAGGTCCGGTATTCAGTACGCGGACGGATCGACCGAAGTCTTCCCCGTGTTCCAGGGACGAGTGCAGGAAGCGACCCTGGACCCGAACGGCAGCGTGTCTCTCTCGGCGGAAGACAGGGCGCTCGATGTGGTGGACATGCGCTTCGAGCAGCCCCGCAACTACACACCCGGCACCACGATCCAGATGATCCACGAACTGATCACTGAGGCCGTGCCGGGCGCTTTGTTCGGTACGGACGACGTGGCTGACGCAGACGTGCCGCTGCTCACCTGGGACGAAGACCGGGGCCAGGCCGTGGATGACCTGGCCGAGTCGCTGGGTGCCCGCTGGTACGCGCAGGGGGACGGAGCTTTCGTGGTCCGGGCGTTCCCCTACGACAACGGCACCGTCGTCCAGCTGCTCTCCGACGGGGAGTCGGACGGGATTGACGGACTGCTGTCCTCGGCCACACTGTTCAAATCCCGCCGCGGTACCGCCAACTCCGTCACCGTGGTCTCCGAGCGGCTGGACGGGACCGACCCGATACGCGTCACGGCCCGCAACACCGTGCCCACCAGCGCGACCGCCTACGGGGACACGTTCGGGCGCGTGACCCAGGTCATCAAGATCCAGACCCCGACTTCGAGCAGCGAGGCGCAGCGCCTGGCCCGAGCACAGCTGAACGCGGCGAACGCTCTGACCGAGCAGTGGTCCCTCACATGCGTGCCGGATCACACGCTCGAACCCGGCGACCCCATCCGCATCCGGTGGCGCGGACGCACTGCGGTCCAGGTCATCGACGCCCTCACCTACCCGCTCGGGCTCGGTCCCATGACCCTCACCACCAGGGCATTCAGCACCATGCCCGTAACATCTGGGTAGAGAAGGGACGGCACGTATGGACACGACAGAGAACCTTGGACTCCCCTACCCGCAGTGTGATCCGCCGCTGGTCAAGGACGCATCCGACATCGAGCAGATGCGCGACCTGGCCGAAGCGATCGACACAGCCGTGGGCGTCTTCGCCAACGAGATTCAAGAGCAGCTGGTCCGGCCGCCCGCGTGCCGCATGCTCAACCTGGTGGCGTATGTCAGCACGCTGGCCGACAACACCATCCCCATGGACGCGCAGTCCTTCGACAACACCCCCGGCTCCACCATGCTGGACGCCGTGGCCGGTGTCATCCGTATCCCCGTGGATGGCTGGTACCTGTGCGGCAACTGGGTCCGCTCGACCGTGGCCACGGACGTCCAGACCCGTTCCCGGTTCATCGTCAACGGGGACCCCGCTACCAACTTCCAGGGCCCCGGCGGACTGGCGCAGCCCGGCTTCCAGGACTGCAACGGCGAGGAGTACCTGTTTCTGCGGGCGGGGGACGGGATCACCGTAGGCACGCGCAACGGGTCGCCCGGTACCTCGGTCTCCTACGTGGCCCACGTCTGGGTCCAGCTGGTGGCCGCCAATGTCTAGTCCCACACCCGTTGCGATCGCGGCGGAGAACGGGCCCTGGGCCCAGGTCCGTACCGGCACCATCACCGCGGCCAGTTCGACCAACGTGACCGTACTGGTCGGCGGCACCCAGGTACCGGCCGCCTTCGAGCGTGGCGCCACCTTCGTGGCCGGTGACCTGGTGGCGCTCATCCGGCAGGACGCGACCTGGCTGGTCCTGTACCGCCTCGCCGGCGCCGGACCCAATGAGATCCAGAATCCCAGCTTCGAGCTGTCCGGCACAGGCATGCCCCCGGCGCTGTGGTTCCTCGCGGACTTGACCAACATCAGCCAGGTGTCCGTTGCCGCAGCCGACGGGGTGCCCGACGGGGACCAGTTCGCCCAAGTCTTCTCCGACTCGGCCACGTCGAACAGCTACCTGTACAGCTCCCCGATCGCGGTCACCGCCGGCGAGATTCTGAACGTGAGCGCCTTCGTCACCGGCTTCTACGTGGTCGACGCTGTGCAGACCGCGGACGCAGCGCTGGTCGGTCTGTGGTTCGCCGACTCGGACGACTTGTATCCGACCACGTCCAGCGCTGACACGGTCATCGTCACGTACACCGACGTCCCCTCGGGGCCGCCGTTCGTCCAGCTGTCCGGCCAGGTGACTGCCCCGGTGACCGGCTTCTTCCGCCTGGCACTGCGGTCCACCATGGCAGTCAACCAGTCCCTCGGGTGGGACTTTGCCGTTGCACGGAGGGTCGGGTAATGCCAGCCAATACACCACGCGGGTACTCCTACCCGCTGTACACGGACGCGCACGACTTCCCCGCCGCGATCCAGGATCTGGCCACGGACATCGACACCGACGTCCAGGCCCAGGTCAACCTGGAGACGAACATGCTCGACCAGCCCTCGGCCCGCGTGTCCGCCAACGCACCCCTCGTGATCGCGTCGAACACCGATGTCACGGTCACGTACGCCACGGAGGAATACGACAACGGCGGACTGTTCGTCATCGGCTCTCCAACGATCTTCACCTTCACCGAGCTGGGTCTGTACTGGATCGAGGGTGGAGCCGAGTGGTCGAGCAATGCCGACTCGACCACGTCCGCGTGCCAGCTCCGGCTGGTCTCCTCAGCCTTCGGAATCAGGGCTGCTCACTCCCCCCGCCGCGGCGTCGACTCCACTCCCGACACCATCGGCGCGTACGTCAACGTCTCGTGTCTCCATGAGATCACCGTGGTCGGGGAGACCATCTCCATGGTGGCCAGACACAACCTGCCTGTCGCGTCGCAGCTGACCAACCGACACCTGACTGCCACGAAGATCAGTGAGGACAACTGATGGTCGCCTTCACTCCGAACCGTGGGTACCCGTACAGCCAGCCGGCCGACCCCGTGGACATCCCGGGGGATCTCCAGCGGCTGGCCGAAGCGGTCGATACCGACGTGGCCGCACTCACCGCGAACATCCCCTTGCGTCCGGCCATCAGGTTCCGGGGCACGGACGCGATCGCTGCGGTCACCTTCACCCCACTGAACCCGGGTGAGGAGCTGCCTTTCGACTTCGTCAGCTTCGACACAGGGCTGCCGTACGCGATCTCTGGCGACCACATCACCATCCGCCCGCAGCTGCCGGGCTACTACTACGCGGTCGCCACCATCTCAATCCCGCGGCCGACCACCGGCGTGAGCCGTAACGGGCTCACAGTCCGGATCAAAAAGAACACGATCACGTTCACCCAGAACACGAACCATCTCCAGCCCTCGGCCTCGGACGGTATCCGTACCGGCTCGGCCCGGGCCGGCATCCACATGAACGGGACGACGGACGCACTGGTGGTGGAGTTCGCGTCCACCCTGCCGACTCCGGCGCTTGACCAGTACACGGTCACGGAGCGCACACTGACACTGGTGCGCATGTCCCCGACCTACCCGTAGGAGCAGCCGTGAAGACTTTCATCAAGGACACCTTGGAGCGGACCGGCCGTACGTTCCTGGGCACGTTCGCCGCGTCGATGCTGGCCAGCAAGACCGACTACACGGACCTGTCCGCAGTGCAGTCGGCGGGCATGGCCGGTTACGCGGCCGCCGCGACCGTGCTGCTCAGCCTCCTCGCGAGCCGCTTCGGCGACCGCGACACAGCGGGGTTCACCAAGATCTGAGCAGCAGAAAGCCCCGCTCCCGGGGCAGGGGAGGAGCGGGGCTTTCTCACGTTCGCCCAGGGAGTTGGCGACCTGGGCACGGCGCGAACGTGTCTCACGGAAGTTGAAGGAGGGACCGGCCACGCCCGCAACCGGTCCCTCCGGCGAGTACCCCCACGGTCCTCGCCATCACCTCGCGCTGGGCGTCCAGGTCGCCGGGCGCGAGGGGCTTACGAAGACTTCGCCCAGGGGTTCGTGTCCGCGGCCGAAGCGGTCGGGGCCGAGGCGGCCGACACCGTGCGGTTCGCGAGGTAGTTCCGGGCGATCTGCTTCTCCGCGTCTGTGGCCGCGGCCATCGTCCACGGGTTGCCCTGTCCGGCCGGAGCGCCGGGCTTCAGGGTGTCGATGCGGCACAGGACCATGCGCTTGAGCGTCTTACCGTCCAGCTCCAGGAGACCGGCCGCAAGCTGCTCCTGGTTGAACCAGACGCCGCGGTGCACGTCCCCGTCCAGGAAGTTCCCGGTCGGCACGCGGTTGGCGAAGGTCTGGACCGGTCCCTGTCCGTCGACCACGGTGACAGTCGCGGTGACGCGGTCGCCCTTGGGTCCGTTCGGAACAGTGGACTGCTTCGGCACGTCGTGCTCGACCTTGGTCGGCTCGATGATGACGAGCCGCCCCCGGAAGGAGTCGGCGGAAGCGAAGTTCGACTGGCGGGGAGTCGGGTCCGCAAACGGGTCGTGCTGGGTCATCTGGTTCTCCTGATTCGAGTTCGAGTTCCGGTTGTGGAACCCGGGGCCGGAGGGGAAGTCTCCAGCCGGTGCGCCGGCCTGCCCCGGGTTCCGTATGGCCTGTTCGAGCTGGGCGCCACGTTCCCCGTCCCCCTCCTGCACTGCGGTTGGGGGATCGTTCACTGGGTCTTGTTCCCTGGAGTCGAAGGCTTGCCGTCATCGGACGGACGCGTTCTCCTCACGTCGTGCATGGACCCGTGGTCCGGCGGGGATTCGAACCCCGCCACCCTCACAGCTGACATCGCCCTCGGGTTTGTCTCCCTCAGGAACTGCGACGGACCCGCCGGCTCCCCGTATGCATCCGGTTCGCCGACCCAGGGAGGCTTAAAGAGGAGCACTCCCAACCCTCGTGCGCGGACGGGGTTCGATACCCGCATTCCCCCTCGCTGGCCCTACCCAGTAGAGAGGAGTCTTACTTAGACGACCGCGCGAACTACCGCTCACCTCGGGGACTGGCATCCCGTCGGACACTGTTGCGGTAGCGCCCCTGCCAGGGGGCTTGCGGGATACCGGGTTCTGAGGCCAGGTCCCACCGTGCGTGCACTGGGCTTGAACCAGTCGGGAGCCTGTGCTCCGCACGCGCCATCGGTTCCCGGTCCCGTGGACCGAGCCGGGTTCCGACGTCTCCGACCCTACAACCGGCCGCTGACCGATGTCAACAGTGGACGAATCACTCAGTGATTCCGAGGCTGCGCAGTCGCTGCTGAGCCAGGCCCACGAGCCGGACCAGCTCCTGGCCAGGAACACCCTCCATCCTGGCCTTCTCCCACAGCTTCCCCGCGTCCGCCGCATTGCCGACCGAGGAGAACCACTCACCCCAGAACGGGCCCTGTGCGGCCGTCAGAGCGGGCCGCAGGGCACTCGGGTCCCAGGGTTCCGGCTTGGGCTTGGCAGCGCGGGAGCGGCGCACCTGGTGGCACAGCTCGGCGTGTCGCCAGCCCCGCTGAAGGTCGGCCTTGACGAGCAAGCACTTGCCCGCGTCGTCGCCCTGCACAGGCATGTGGACGATCACCCCCCAGTCCTCGGACACAGGGTGCATGGACCACGGCCCTGTCTCGATCGAGTCTCCGTAACTCCCAGGCGGACACCACGTATCGGTGTTCCAGTCGTAGGCGCCGGACGCGTTCGCACCCCGGGCATAGATCGCTTCCTGCGCTTCGATCTCGTCCATGCCGTACTTCAGCGTCTTGCCCGTCTTCACGTCGCCGATGACGTACAGGCCGGACGGCTCGTGCAAGTACACGCGGTCCCACGTTCCGGTCACCCCGCCGAAGTGGGGGACGTACGTGGTGCGCTCGATCAGGCCCGGCACCGGCCGCAGTCCGGCAGCCCGGATCGTCTTCAC
>Ga0247829_10001596_pt1 | contig 10495 bp, 2 predicted proteins | sample 12C_Control_Day4_FD_207765 | JGI IMG/M metagenome (GOLD analysis project Ga0247829, IMG submission 207765) | Soil microbial communities from agricultural site in Penn Yan, New York, United States - 12C_Control_Day4 | ecosystem: Environmental > Terrestrial > Soil > Agricultural land | place: USA... | reverse complement strand
GCATTCATGCTGCCCGCGCATGGACCAGCGCCGCCGCGGGCAGCATGAATGCTGCGGCGATGAGCCAGAAGTATTCGAGCAGGCCGCGAGGCAGCTCAGCCGTCATGCATCCTTCCGCCCCAACTTATGCCGTGGCCTCTGCGGCGTCACGCCGGGGTCGCATGATTACGTCGTGGCGTTGCCCGTCGTCCACCAGCGGGATGGCCCGATCGTCCAGGCGTCGTCCGTCCAGGACGATGTCGAGTCCGGCCTCGCCGATCGCGCCGGGGCTCAGGACCACGATCGCATAGACGCTCTGGCCGTAGCGGTATTCGATCGAGAATTCGGGCCAGGCGGCAGGGACGCAGGGATGCAACTCGAGCCGGTCACCCCGAAGGGTGAAGCCCAGGATCGCTTCCAGGCCGACCCGGTACATCCAGCTCGCCGAGCCGGTGTACCAGGTCCAGCCGCCGCGTCCGACCTGGCCGGCCGCGGTGTAGACGTCCGCTGCCACGACGTACGGCTCCACCTTGTAGGTGGCGACTTCCTCCGGCGTCCGGGCATGGGTGAGCGGGTTGAGCATCTGGAACAGCTCGAAGGCCCGATCACCGTCTCCCCGGAGTGCCGTGGCCTGCACGGCCCAGAGCGCCGCGTGGGTGTACTGCGCGCCATTCTCCCGCACGCCGGGCAGATACCCCTTGATGTAGCCGGGGTCTTTCGGGGTCTCGTCGAACGGCGGTGTGAGCAGCATGATCAGGCGCTCGTCCTCGCGCACCAGCTGCTCCTCGAGCGAGCGCATGGCCCGAGCCTGCCGCTCCGGCGCCCCGGCACCGGAGATCACACTCCAGCTCTGCGCTATCGAATCGATGCGGCACTCGTCGCTGGCGGCGGACCCGAGCGGCGTGCCGTCGTCGAAGTAGGCTCGCCGGTACCATTCGCCATCCCACCCGTGCGCCTCCACTGCCGCGGCGTACCCGTCGGCGCGGGCCCGGAGCTCGTCGGCGACCGGCCGGTCACCGCGCGCCTCGGCCCTGGCGGAGAAGTCCCGAAGGGTTGCGATGAGGAACCAGGCCAGCCAGACGCTTTCGCCCTGCCCCTCCACTCCGACCCGGTTCATCCCGTCGTTCCAGTCCCCCGACCCGATGAGCGGCAGGCCGTGGAGCCCGGTGGTCGCGGCACGCCGCAGGGCCCGGACGCAGTGATCGTAGATGCTGGCGGTCTGACCCGACTCCGCCGGCAGATCGTAGACCTCGTGCTCGTGCGGCTCCAGCGGCCGCATCGCAAGGAATGGCGCGGATGCGTCGAGCACCGACGCATCGCCGGTCACGCGCACGTAGTGGTCCACCACATAGGGCAGCCATGCGAGGTCGTCCGAGAAGCGGGTGCGGACGCCGCGACCGCTCTGCGGATGCCACCAGTGCTGCACGTCGCCCTCGACGAACTGGCGCCCGGCGGCGCGCACGATGTGCTCCCGAGCGATGTCGGGCTCCGCGTAGACGAACGCCATGCCATCCTGGAGCTGATCGCGGAAGCCGTAAGCGCCGCTGCTCTGGTAGAGCGCCGAGCGGGCCCACATGCGGCAGACGAGCGCCTGATACAGCATCCACCGGTTGAGCATCGCGTCGAACGCCGGATCCGGAGTGCGGACGGTGATCACCGAGAGCCGGGCATCCCAAGCCCGGACGGTGGCACCGACAGCCTCCTTGGCGAGGTCCAAATTGCGGTACTGCGCCAGCGCGCGGCGGGCGTCCGCCTCGCTCGCTGCGGCGCCGAGCACCACGACCAGTTCCCGCGCCTCGCCCGGCTCCAGCTCCACCAGGCACTGCAGTGCCGCGCAGGGATCGAGGCCCCCGCCGGTCGCGCCACTCAGCGTGCCGTCGAGGCCGCGCGGAGCTGCGACCGTGCCATTCCGGCCAAGAAACTCCCGCCGATCCGCGGTGAACCCCGCGATCGGTTCGCTGACGGCGGCGAAAGCGACATGGCCGGCGAACTGCAGGTCGAACCGGTTCCGCGCGAGGATCGCCCCGTGCTCCCCGTCGAACTCGGTCTGGACCTGGTGCTGGGTGTGCTCCCGGAGCGCACCGAGGGTCCACTCGACGTAGCTGGTGACGCAAAGCCGCCGTTTCCGCTCGCCAAGGTTGGTGATCCGGAGCAGCGACAGCTTGACCGCCGCGTCGGGCGCGAGGCCGAGGACAAGGTGGGTAGCGAGGTCCTTGCCGCGGCGCTCGAACGACGATGTGCCGGCGCCGTGGCGGACGGTCCACGCGTCGTCGCCGCGCAGCGGCGCCGGAGTCGCGCTCCACCGCTGGCCGGTGTCCTCGTCCCGCAGATAGATGACGTCGCTCGGCGGGTCGCTGACCGGGTCGTTGTGCCAGGGGGTGAGCCGGAAGAAGTAGCTGCTGCCGGCCCAGGTGAACCCGGCACCTCGCTCCGTCACCGCGAACCCGCCCTCGGGGTTGGCCACGATGTTCGACCACGGTGCCGGCGGCAGGTGATCCCCCTCGATGTGCATCTCGTAGTCGCCGTCCGGCGTGAGCGCTCCGAAACCATTGCTGTGGACTGTTCCGGCGCCGTTTCGGCGCGACGTCGGGCCGCGCACCTCGCGTTGGCCGGGCAGGGCCAGCGGAGCGGGCTCCGAGTCGGACGCCAGCGCCTGCACCCGGGCACGCACCCGCTGCAGCGCGCGGACAAACGTGGGTGTCCGGCCAGACGGGCGCGGCAGGGCGGGCGGCATCGCGACCGGCTCGACCTCGGGCGCACCAAATGCCGTGGCGGCCTCGAGGATCCGGCCCAACGCGCGCCCGTCGCAATGGATATGGACCCGCGCCGTGGCGCGCAGCATCGCCTGGACGTCGGGCCCCAGCATGTCCCGCTGCCGCAGGAACACGCCCCCCGGGCGATCCAGCGCGCCCGCGCTGCGGGAGGCGACCGTCGCCGCGAGGATCCGGTCCCTGAGCTCCTGCAGGTACCCCACCGGCTGGAGGTTCAGGATGACGAGATCCACCATCATGCCCCGGCGGTGCCAGTAGTGATGGGCGGCGAGGAGCTGGCGCAGGGTCGGGAGCCCGTCGGCGGAATCGATGGTCGCGTAGACGATCGGCCAGTCGCCGGAGACGCCGAGGGTCCAGAGCAGCGGCTGCGAACCGCGGTTCCGGGCGAGCTCCGCCGCCGGCGCCCTCAGACTTGCGTTGGAGTAGAACAGATGGCCGGCAAACTCCTGGAACACGGCGGCCTCGGCCGGTGACACGCCAAGCTCGCGGAGCTCCACCTGAGTCGAGGTCCACGCGAGGTCGAGCGCGCGGCGCGCGCCGTAAGGGTCGTTATAGCGGTCCGCCAGCTCGAAGGCCCGCTCGGGGCTGGTCGCCACGAGCGTGGTAAAGGCCACCGACGCCGACTGGCCGGGTCCGAGCCGGACCCGGGTGCGGAGGGCGAAGATCGGGTCGAGCACCGCGCCCGTCGTTCCCGACAGCCCGTCGGGCGTATCCAGCGCCACCGGGTCCCGGGTGGTCCGCCCGCGGCCCAGGAAGCGCGCGCGATCGGTTTCGCAGGTGACGGACCCGATCCGCTCCTTGCCTCGATCCACGACGTGAACGCACCAGACCGGGCGCTCCGCCGCAGAGCGCGGGCGCCGGGTGGCGGTAATCGCCATGCACCAGTCGTGATACTCGGTCTCGACAAACAGATTCCCGAAGGCCGGGTGGGCCCGATCGGCATCGGGGGGCGCCAGGACGAACTCACCGTAGCTGGTGAGCTGGATGTCGCGCGTGGTGGTGCCGTTGTTGGTGACCGTGATCCGGCGGACCTCGGCCGCGTCGGCCGGGACGACGGCAATCTCGGTCCGGGTCTCGACTTCGCCGTCCTCCCGCTGCAGCGTCACCCGATCGGTGGCGAGCAGCGCCTCGTAGCGTTCGGCCGGCACGCCGGTGGGCTGGTGCGCTGCCGACCAGACGCGCCCGCCGGTGAGATCCTGCACGTAGCAGAACTGGCCGGTGCTGTCCGTGGTTCCGTCGGCCCGCCAGCGGGTGACGGCGAGCTCCTCGTAGCGGCTGTATCCGCCCCCGCAGTGGCTCACCATGATGGTGTACGGCAGCTGGCCCAGCAGCGCGACGTGGGGTTGCCGGGTGTCGGGGGTATCGATCTCGCGGACCACGGGGCGCTCGAGCTCCGGATCGGGCAGCGATTCGTCGGCCCGCGCGACCTGCGGTTCCTGGAGGACCAGTCGGCGCGGTACCCGCTCGTGCAGCAGCAGCTCGACCGAGCGCACCATCGGGTCGGCATGGAAGCGCCGCTGCCAGAGCTGCGCCGTGAGCGTGTTGCCAAGGGCGACCAGGCTCATCCCGATGTGATGCGCCATGTAGCACTGCACGACGGCGTAGCGAAATCCCGGGATGGGGCGGGTGTAATCGAGCGCGTCACGGAAGCCGTACGCCCCCAGCGCCCCCTTCTTCTCGAGCACGCCCAGATTGGCCAGCGCCCGCTGCGGGTCCACCATCGCGGCGAGGGCGGACGCGTACGGCGCCACGACCAGGTCGCGGCCGAGTCCGCGCTTGAGACCCAGGCTCGGCACCCCGAACGCGCGGTACTGGTAGGTCTGATGACGGTCCCGCAGGTTGTAGGCGCATTCGCTGACGCCCCAGGGGACGTCGCGCTCGGTGCCATAGGCGACGTGGCACCGGAGCGCGCTCCGGGAGGTGCCGTCGAGCACCGTGAAGGGGAACGATCGCATCACCAGCGACGGCATGAGGTACTCGAACATGCTGCCGCTCCATGACACCAGCACCGTGTCGCCCGCCGCGTGGGTCAGGGTGCGGCCGAGCCGGAACCAGTGCTCGACCGGGACCTCGTTCTTGGCCACGGCGATGAAGCTCGCCAGCCGCGCCTCCGACGCGAGCAGGTCGTAGAACGAGGAGTCGAGGGTATGCGCGCCGGCCTGGTACCCGATCGCGAAGAGCGCCCGGGTGCTGTCGTAAAGGAACCGGAAGTCCATCTCCTCTACGTAGCTGTATGCCCGCTCCGCGATCGCCTCCAGCCGGGCCACGATAGCCGCCGCGCCCGGCGAGCGTGGCGCCAGCTCGCGGTAGCTGGCGGATCGCGCCGTCGGGCGCGCGCCGCGGCCCACGGCGGCGCGGAGATCGACCTGGTCGCGGCCCTCCGTGTGTCCCCGGATGAGCTCGAGGGCCCAGGTGATCCACTCCGTTGCCCGCTCGCGGTCCGCGTCGGCGACGCGAGTGGACTGGACCGCCCCGCGGGCGCGAGTCAGTGCCGGTGCGACCTCCGCCGTGAGCGATCCGGGCGTGCCCGCGGCGGCGGCGCCGGCGAGCGCGGCCGTGGCACGGCGGAGCTCGTCCTGTGCGGCAGCGACCGAGCGCCGGTCGTCCGGTGCATGGGCCTCGTCGAACGAGCTCAAGCCGCCGACCCGCTCCGCCGCGAGGGCGAGGCCGGTCTGAAGTGCGCGCCACACCCGGGCGTCGAACACCGGATCGTCGGGGATGCCGAGACAGGCCTGCCGCAATGCGATGAGGTGGCCGGCGAGGTTGCCGCTGTCCACGGTCGAGATGTACGCGGGCTCGAGCACCCGGAGGTCATGCAGATCGTACCAGTTGTAGAAATGGCCGCGGAAGCGCTGCATCCGCTCCAGGGCCTGTAGGATCCGCTCGAGCCGCCCGACGAGATCGCCGGCGGTGATGAAGCCCAGATCGTAGGCGGTGACGGTGGACAGGAGCTGAAGCCCCACGTTGGTGGGCGACGTCCGCATGGCCACGAGCGGCAGCGGATCCTCCTGGAAGTTGTCCGGCGCGAGCCACTGCGTCTCCCGGGTGACGAACCGATCGAAGAAGCGCCAGTGAAGCAGCGCGTACCGGGTCGCTGCGGCCCGACTGGGCTCCGGCAGGCGGCGCTCGGGGGCGATCGCGGGCGCGCTGAGCGAATGCGCGACGGCAGGAGAGACGATCCAGAGCGCCACCAGCGGCGCCACCGCCGCGGCGAGCTGCCAGAGACGGGCACTCCCATCGCCGCGCGCGAGCGCAATCCCAATCACTCCGACCAGGAGCCCGACGGCGAGCGCGATCGCTGGCCACATGGTCCGCCAGGCCGTCGCGCGCCCGTCCGCCAGGACGCGCTCGGTCTGTGATGCGGTCTGCCACTCGAGCAGGTTGCGGCGGCTGACGAAGCAGCGCCACAGCGTACGGAGAATCGCGTCGGCGGCCACCCACGCCTGGTGGGGGAGGAAGGTGATCGCCAGCGCCACCTGCTGGACGCTGGTGAGCGCGTCCTGGCCGACGCTGGCGTAGTAGGCTCGCCACGACTTGTCGATCGGGGGCCGGAGCACGGCCAGCAGCAGCGCGACGATCCACGGTGCCCCGATCGCGCCAAGGCCGAGCGCGGTCCAGCGGAGCGGAGATCCCGGAAGCAGGGTCCAGCCGGCGACCAGGAAGGCGAGCTGGGCAATCTCCACCGTGCTGCGCCGCAGGTTGTCGAGAATCCGCCAGCGGGAGAGCAGCGAGAGGCGGTTCGGCTCCGGACCGTCGGGGCCCGATACCGTGGGGGTCAGCCAGTCGAGCAGCTGCCAGTCTCCGCGGATCCAACGGTGCTTCCGGCGGGTGTAGGTGAGGTAGCGGGTGGGATAGTCGTCGTAGACCAGGATGTCGGTGGCGAGCCCGGCGCGGGCATAGCTGCCCTCGATGAGATCGTGCGAGAGGAGCGTGTTCTCGGGAAAGCGGCCGTGGGTCGCCTCCTCGAACGCGTCGATGTCGTAGATGCCCTTCCCGGTGAAGCTCCCTTCGCCGTACAGGTCCTGGTACACGTCGGACACGGCGGTGGTGTAGGGGTCCACCCCGGGGTGCCCCGAGTGGATGGACGCGAAGCGTGATCGATGCGCGCCCGGCAGCGACACGCCCACCCGCGGCTGGAGGATCCCGTAGCCGTGCACCACGCGGCCGGCCGCGGGGTCATACTCCGCGCGGTTGAGCGGATGCGCGATAGCACCGATCAGGAGCGGCGCCGCATCGGGCGGCAGCACGGTGTCGGCATCCAGGGTGATGACGTAGCGCACCTGGCGGATGGAATCGGTATCGCCGACGATCGTGGAGAACGCCTCCGCGGCGCCGCCCCGCGCGAAGCGATTGAACTCCGCCAGCTTGCCCCGCTTCCGTTCCCAGCCCATCCACACCCCCTGGCGTGGATTCCAGCGTCGCGGACGGTGGAACAGGTAGAAGGCGTCGTCGCCGTAGCGCGCGTTGAGCGCGGCCACGCCGGCTACCGCAGCCTCGACGATCGCGGCATCGCCGGGCCGGGTCTCTGCGTCCGCGTCGGTGAAATCGCTCAGCAGGGCGAAGTGAAGGTGGGCCTCGCGGTTCGCCAGGTATTGCACCTCGAGATTCTCCAGCGCCTCGCGCACCGCGTCCACGCTGCCGAACAGCGTCGGGATGACGACGGCGGTCCGAAACTCGGAGGGCACGCCGCCCATCTTCTGGAGGTCGAGCTTGGGGAGGACCCGAGGCGGCAGAAACGCCGTCACGAGCTGATTCATGACGTTTACCGCGATGTCGTTCGCCGGCAGCAGCGCGAACAGCACGACGGCCAGCCACGCGGTCCGAACATCCACGCCCGACAGCCAGAGCACCACCGCGGTGGCCACGGCCGTGCCCACCAGGATGCCGCCCACGAAAACCGCGTTGGGATGGCGCAGTGCCCAGCGGTGGAGCGCTTCACCGGGCGGCGATCGGTAGCCGGTCCTCCGCTCCAGCTCCGCGAGTCCCCGGTCCGCCAGGTAGAACCCGACGTGGCCCCGACGCGGATCGGTTCCATCTTGCGCCGCCTGGGCTGCCAGGCCGACGGCGGCTCCCGCGACGCCGGCTTCGTCGCCCCCGGTGCGCTTGGCGATCCGCTCGACCACGTGGCGATAGTCGTCGCGGGTCGCGAACGTCATCCGGGCGTATGCCCCGGCGGGGTCGTTCCGGAGGGCCGCGTCCATCACGCTCTGCCGTTCGACGAACACGCGCCAATCCATCCGCGCGATGGTGCGCAGGCTGGTGATGCTGTTCGCCATGATGATCTGGGTCAGCGCGACCCGCTGGGTGGACCGTGCCGCGGCCTCCTCCGCGCTCAGCGCCTCGTCGGTGATCCACTCGGCAAGGCGGACCAGCGTCGCGGAGCCGTCCGGCTCGGAGCGCAGCTGCCGAAGCAGCCGGGAGACGAAGGTGGATGTGAGCGGCGGATGGTCGGCGATGAACTCGTTGAACACCACGCCGAGGCGCGCCGGGCCTTCCTCGCTGGCCGCGATCACCCGCTCGCCCCAACGGTCGGCGTTCTCCAGCTCGTCCAGACGCTGCACGGTCCGGAGCGCCATCCGCCGGACGTTCTCGATCAGACCGAGGCGGAGCATTGCCGGGATGGCCCAGAGCTCGCCGATCGAGAGCGGCGCCATGTCCTGGAAGGCGGCGACGAACGGGTTCAGGTTCCCCAGATCCACCCGCCCCTCGCTGTGCGAGATCAGGGTGATGGCGAGCTCGTAGATGCGGGGGTAACCGGCGAGCGGTCCGGCGATCAGCTCGGGCAGCTCGCGGTAGTAGCTGCGGGGGAGGCTCTCGCGGACCTCGCGGCTGTGCTCCTGCACGACGTGGAAATTGTCAAGCAGCCAGTCGCCGGCCGGACCGACGTCAACGTCGTGCTCGGCGGCTTTGGCGAGCCGGGCATGCGCGTCGTCGAGGATGCCGCGGGTCTGGTCCAGCCGCTCGAGCAGACGAGGCCGCCGCCGCGGCGCGTGGCGCGCGAGGATCCGCTGGCCGGCCGCGACCGCCCGGGCCCGGTCGGCGAGGCGTTCGGTGCCCAGCAGCTCGCCCCGGATCGGCCCTGCGAGTGACAGCTCCTCGCGTCCGTCGGCGGCGCGTTCGAAGAGCTGCAGGATGGGTTCGGGAAGCAAGCGGGCGATGGGACCAACCTCGGATGGACAGGCGGCGAGCGGATGCGATCCACAATGTCTGCTGCAAACGTAATCAGGGGCTCGCGGGTGGCGCGGCTGGTCGCCCGACCGTAGGTTGGGCGGCCCGCTTCACTGGCGATCGCATGAGCCGCGCTCCCACTGCTCCGGAGCTTCCCCTGGTCTCCCGTGCCCGGGAACACCCGAACCGCGCCGCGGTGGTGGACCCGGACGGGGTCCACCACTATGGCGACCTGCTGGGAGCGTCTGGCGCCGTCGCCGCCGCGCTGCTGGCGGGCCGCGCGGACCTCGAGGAGGCCCGCGTCGCGTTCCTCACGGTACCCGATTTCACCTACGCAGCCACCCAGTGGGGGATCTGGCGGGCGGGGGGAATCGCCGTCCCCCTGGCGACCAGCCATCCGGCGGGCGAATGGGAGTACGTCCTCCGCGATTCGGCCGCGTCGGTGGCGATCGTGAGCGAGGACTTCGCCACCGCACTCGGGCCGGCGGCCCAGCGAGCCGGCATTCCGGTGCTCCCGGTCGGAGACGTCCTGGCTGGGCCGGCGGCGGGCCCGTTACCCGCCCCGCCGCTGTCGCGCCGAGCGATGATGGTCTACACCAGTGGCACGACGGGTCGTCCCAAGGGGGTCGTGACCACCCACGCGAACATCACCGCGCAGGTGACCTGCCTGATCGAGGCCTGGGGGTGGGTGCCCGACGATCGCATCGTCCTGGTGCTCCCGATGCACCACGTGCACGGGATCGTCAACGTGCTCGCCTCAGCGCTATGGGCGGGCGCGATCTGCGAGATGCTTCCGGCGTTCGATGCCGACCGCGTCTGGGACCGGCTCGCGTCGGGCGACCCCACGCTGTTCATGGCGGTGCCCACGATCTACCGGAAGCTGATTGCGGCGTGGGAGGCGTCCCCGGCCGAGCGGCAGAGGCGGTTGAGTGATGGGTCCGCCCGCCTTCGCCTGATGGTGTCGGGCTCCGCTGCGCTCCCGGTCCAGACGCTGGAACGCTGGCGGGAGATCACCGGCCACACGCTGCTCGAGCGGTACGGGATGACTGAAATCGGGATGGCGCTCTCCAATCCACTTCGCGGCGAGCGCCGGCCGGGGTTCGTCGGCACGCCGCTGCCGGGCGTCGGCGTTCGACTGACCGACGACAGCGGCCAGCCGGCGCCTCCCGGCACACCGGGCGAGATCGAGGTGCGCGGCGACAACGTCTTTCTGGAGTACTGGGGCCGCCCCGATGCCACCCGCGAGGCGTTCCGAGACGGCTGGTTCCGAACCGGCGACGTTGCGGTGGTGGAGCGTGGCGCGTACCGGATCCTCGGCCGCACCAGCGTGGACATTATCAAGACCGGCGGCTACAAGGTGTCGGCGCTGGAAATCGAGGAAGTGCTCAGGGGCCACCCGGCAATCCAGGAATGCGCGGTGGTCGGGGTGGCGGATCCGGAGTGGGGAGAACGGGTATCGGCCGCGGTGGAGCTCCGCCCGGGCGCAGCCCTGGACCTCGACGGCCTCAAGGCGTGGGCGAAGGAAGAGCTGGCACCCTACAAGATTCCCCGCGCCCTCAGGATCGTCGCGGCGTTAC
>Ga0247829_10001594_pt1 | contig 10500 bp, 12 predicted proteins | sample 12C_Control_Day4_FD_207765 | JGI IMG/M metagenome (GOLD analysis project Ga0247829, IMG submission 207765) | Soil microbial communities from agricultural site in Penn Yan, New York, United States - 12C_Control_Day4 | ecosystem: Environmental > Terrestrial > Soil > Agricultural land | place... | reverse complement strand
GTCCTGCGGCCCGCGCGCGGCCCGCAGGACGTTGCCGCCGTGGAGGTCCTGGTGCAGGAGGACCGCGCCGCCGCCGTCTGCGCCGGAGGCAAGATGCTCGCCGGTCCACCCGATGGCGCGGTCGAGCAGCGCGCGGCCGAACGGCCGCCCGTGGCGCTCCCAGCGTGCGGGCAGCTCGTCCGCCCAGCGCCGCGCCTCGCCGGCGAGGGCACGGAACGGGTGGCCGGCCGCCGGCGGCGGCGCGGACCAGAGGCGGCGCAGCACGGCGGCGGGCTGGAACGGGGCGCCGAGGACGAGGTCCCAGCGCTCGCAGCACGCGGCGACGAGCGCCGGGAGACGATCGAGCCACGCGACCCCGCCGCGCCGTCCCCGCCACCAGTCCAGGCCGGCCGGGACGCGCGGCGTCGAGCCGGCCCCCGCTCAGGACGCCCGCCGCCGGCGCCGCACGGTGACCCACGCCTTCTCGGCGATGAACCCGACGACGTTGAACAGCAGCACGAGCAGCACCCACCAGACCTTGACCTGGAAGTCCAGGTCCTCCTCCTGGTGCATGTCGACGATCGCCAGGTAGAGCATCCCGAGCTGGGCGAGCAGGAGGACGATCGGGACGTGTCCGATGAGGACGAAGAGGAGCATCGTGCGGCGCCGGGGCACGATAACCACCCCTCGCGTCTGCCGGATAGGGGAGGATCGCGACTCCCGTGACGATCAGGGCCAAGCTGTACGCGGCGATCGTGATGACCGTGCTGGGCCCGGTCGTGATCGTCGCGGTCGCCCTCGGGAGCATGTCCGCGCTCGACGACCGCATGTCCGACGTCGAGAAGCGCGCGGCGCGCCGGGCGACCGCCCTCGACCTCAAGTACGCCGTGACCGACCTCAACGGCTGGCAGACCGCGTACGGGTACGACAACGGCGCCAGCCGCCCGCAATTCGAGGCGTCGAAGGTCGCCGTGCAGCGCCAGCTCGCGGCCGCGCGCCGAGCGCTCACGGATCCGCAGGAGCGGGCGCAGCTCGCCCGGCTCGACGCCGGCCTCCGTGGGTTCCTCGCCCTCGACGACGTCGCCTACACCGCCCTCCGGCGGGGGCGCACCGAGCGGGTCCGGCAGATCTTCCTCGGCCCTGAGATCACGCGCTTCCAGGCGATGGCGGGCGCCGCCGCCGCCCTGGCGAGCTACGAGGCGCGGCAGGCCGCCGTCACGCAGCGCGACGCCGAACGCGAGCGTCGCGACGCGCGGCGCCGCCTCGTCGCGGTCGGGCTCGGCGCAGCGGTCCTCATCGTGCTGCTCCTCCTGACCGCCCAGGACGTCGCCCGCGCCGCACTGGAGCGGCGCGACGAGGCGGCACCGGCGCCCGCGACAGGCTCCGGGACGCCACCCGGCCAGGCATGACGCGTGACGTCATCCTGACGCTCGGCCTCCTCCTGGGGGCCGGGCTCGCCGCCCGCCTCGTCGCACAGGTCGTCGGCGCGCCCGACGTGCTGCTGCTCGTCGGAGCCGGGGCGCTGCTCGGTCCGTCCGGCCTCGACGTGATCGACGTGCCGCTGCCGTCGCTCGCCGCCCAGCTCGTGTTCACGCTCGGCGTCTCCGCGATCCTCTTTCACGGCGGCCTGAGCCTCTCGGTCGACGTGCTGCGCGGCGTGTGGATCAGCCTCGGCCTGCTGGCGATCGTCGGCGTCATCCTGACCACCGTCATCGTCGGCCTCGCCGCCACGGCGGTGTTCGGGCTCCCCCTGACCCAGGGACTGCTCGTCGGCGCGGTGCTGTCGCCGACGGACCCCGCGATCCTCATCCCGCTGTTCGTCGGCTCCCGGCTGCGGCCGAAGGTCGCCCAGACCGTGGTCGCGGAGTCCGCCCTGAACGACCCGACCGGCGCGGTCCTGGCGCTCACGCTCGCGGCGGCCGTGCTCAGCGGCGACGCCTCCCTCGGCCACCCGGTCGCCGAGTTCGCGGGGGACCTCGCGCTGAGCACCGTGCTCGGCCTCGTCGCCGGCGTCGCCCTCTCGGCCACGATCTCGAGCCACCGGGCCGGCATCTGGCGTGACTCCGCCCCGATCGCCGTGCTGGCGGTGGTCGCGATCTCCTACGTGTCGCTGGACTCGGCCGGCGGAAGCGGCTACCTGGGTGCGTTCCTCGCGGGCCTCGTGGTCGGCAACATGGAGCAGCTCGGCCTCGCGATGCACTCCGAGCACGAGCACGATATGCGCGTCTTCGCCGCGACGCTCGCCGACGTCGTCACCGCGTTCGTGTTCCTGACGATCGGCGCGAACATCCCGTTCCAGTCGCTCCTGGACCACCTGCTGCCCGGCCTCGCGGTGATCGCCGTCCTCATCCTCGTCGCGCGGCCGATCGCGGTCGCCGTCTGCGCTGCGCCCGACCGCCGGGCGGCGTGGTCCCTGCCCGAGCTCGCGTTCATGTCCTGGACGCGGGAGACCGGCGTCGTGCCCGCGGCGCTCGTCGGCGTCCTCGCGGGCCTCCGGGTCCCGAACGGCGACATCCTGTCGAGCGTCGTCGCGATCGCGATCATCGTGACGCTCCTCGCGCAGGCGCTCCCGGCGCCGTGGCTCGCAGCGCGGCTCGGGCTCCTCGACGGACACGACGCGGACAAGGACGTCGACGCCGCGCGGGCGGCCGCGCTCGCCGGCGGCGAGCGCGCTACACCGTGAGCAGCTCGCGCCGGACGACCAGGACGTCGAGCGTCGCGCCGAGCGCATCGGCGACCTCGACCATGACCGATCCGCCGAACGGCTCGACGATCGTCACGGGCGTCCCGGGCGGCCAGTTGGCGACCCGCCGCACGAGCCTGACCGGGGCGTGGAACGCGCCGGGCTGCCCGGGGGCGGGTGCTGCCCCGGATCCATCCGCGCGGCGACGGCGACGTAGGAACTCACTCCACATCAGCGCTCGGGCTACCCGCCGCCGCAGGCGCCGACTCCCGAATGCCTATGCGCCAGGAGCACGGCGGGCTGGGAGGCCCGCCGGCCGAGTATGCCAGCTAGAAAAGCTGCAGGTAGCGGTCCAGCTCCCACTGCGTGATCTGCTCGTGGGCGGCCTTGAACTCGGCCTTCTTGATCTTCGCGAAGTAGTCGATGTAGTCCTCGCGCCCGGTGTGGCCGAGCGCCGCGCGGAGGACATCGTCCTGCTCGAGCTCGCGGGCGGCGTCGAGCAGCGTCGAGGGGAGCATCTCGACGCCGAGGTCGTTGCGCTCGTCCTCGCTGAGCTCGTGGAGGTTGAGCTCGGTCGTCGGGTCGCCGGCCTCGAGGCCCTTCTCCATCCCATCCAGGCCGGAGGCGAGGATCACCGCCGCGGCGAGGTACGGGTTGCAGGAGCCGTCGACCGTGCGGTCCTCGATGCGTCCGGCGCCCGGGATGCGGAGCATCTGGGTGCGGTTGTTGTAGCCGTAGCTGATGTAGACCGGGGCCCACGTCGAGCCGCTGAGGGTCGTGCTCGTGACGAGCCGCTTGTACGAGGTCACGGTCGGCGCGGTCACGGCGATGTACGCCTTCGCGTGCGCCTTCAGGCCCCCGATGAAGTTGTAGGCGGTCTCCGAGAGGCCCATGCCGTGCGGGTCGTCGGACGGGTCGGCGTCGAAGACGTTCTCGCCGTCCTTCCACAGGCTCATGTGGAAGTGGCAGCCGTTGCCGGTCAGGTGTGCGAACGGCTTGGGCATGAACGTCGCGATGAGCCCGCGCTCCTGGGCCATCGACTCGACCATGTAGCGGAAGAAGATCGCGCGGTCCGCGGTGGTCAGCGCGTCGGCGAACTGGAAGTTCTGCTCGAACTGGCCGTTGGCGTCCTCGTGGTCGGTCGCGTAGTTGTCCCAGCCGAGGCTCGTGATGTTGCGCGCGACCTGCGAGACGAAGTCGAGGCTGCGCGTGAGCGCGCGCATGTCGTAACAGGGCTGGTCGAGGGTGTCGAGCGGGTCGGCGAGCTCGATCGAGCCGTCCTCCTTCTTGCGCACGAGGAAGTACTCGAGCTCGCAGCCGATCTTGAACTCGTAGCCGAGCGCCTTGGCGCGGTCGAGCTGGCGGCGGAGGATCGTGCGCGGGCAGTACGGCCACTCCTCGCCCTCGACGTGGACGTCGCAGGCGAAGCGCGCGACGCCGGCGCGGAACGGCAGCGGCGTGAGGCTGCGCACGTCGGGCATCGCGGCCATGTCCGGCGAGTTCGGGAACTGGCCGATGTCGCCGGCGGCGAACCCGGCGAACCCAGCGCCCTCGCTGAGGAGGTCCTCGACGTGCGAGGCCGGGACGAGCTTCGCGTTCGGCTTGCCGTGCATGTCGACGAACTGCGCGAACAGGAACTCGATGCCGTTCGCGCGGATGTACTCGCGCGCCTCGTCGGCCGTGGCGGGCGGCGTGAACGGCGCGCCGCCGTTGCGCGCGGCGAACGGGTCAACGGTCGTCATCGGGGCTCCTCCCTTGCGGTGGCACGGTGCGACGCGCCGTCGGTCGAGCGGTGGCGGGCCGCCACATATACCCGTCGCGCGACCGGGGCGGCAATGGGTACCGCGCCCACGTTTTCACACCTGGAGGTGTGACACCCCTCCACACTTTGCCCTGGCGCGTCCGCGTTAGCCGGTAAGGGCTTGACGACCCGGATCCCGGGCCGGTAAGTCCGCGTCTGCACCGGTCCTTGAGGAGGACAGTCGATTGGCTGAGGAGCGCGGCGTCCGAGCGACGCCGCCTGTCGGGCCTGATGACGCGGGCGGCCTCGCCGCCCCGACGTTCCTCGCCGCCGGGCGGACGCGCCTACCCCGGCCGGTGCCGGCATCCCGCGAGAGCAGCCCACGGCCGCTGCCGTGGATCGATCTGACCGTGTCAACTGACCGCCCGCGACATCCCGTCGCAGGAGGAAGGGGCAGGTAGAGCAGATGGGCGGATTCGTCATCGCACAGGTGCAGGACCTGAAGGACGCCGCCAGCGCCGCCGGCCAGGTGCAGGACAGCGCCGTCCTCGGCGAGCAGTTCTACTTCTTCACCGTCGTCCTGATGTGGCTGATCCACGCGGGCTTCATGTCGTACGAGGCCGGCATCGCGCGCCGCAAGAACGTGATGACGACCGCGATGAAGAACATCCTCACGATCGCGGTCGTGACGCCGACCTTCTACTACTTCGGGTGGTGGATCTACAACTGCAACCAGCCCGGCCTGCCCATCGGCCCGAACAGCAGCGACTTCACCTCCGTGGCGTGCCAGGGCGGCATCCCGTGGAGCGACGCGTTCGGCCCGAACCTGACGAACAACATCAACCTGATCTTCTTCCTGGCGTTCCTCCTCTTCTCGTGGACGACCGCCTCGATCCTGTCGGGCGCGATCATCGAGCGGGCGCGGATCAGCGCGTACCTCGTGATGGCGTGCCTGCTCGGCTCCGTCGTGTGGATCCTCGACGCCGCCTGGGGCTGGAGCGCCGGCGGCTGGCTGACGCTGCGCTTCGGGTTCCACGACTCGATCGCGTCGGGCGTGGTGCACGGCGTCGCGGGGGCGTTCACGCTCGGGGTGCTCTTCAACGTCGGGCCACGGATCGGCCGCTACACGCGCGACGGCCTGACGCGGACGTTCAAGCCGCACAATCTGCACATCACGGCGCTCGGGCTGATGCTGATCTTCACCGGGTTCTACGCGTTCTACGGCGCGTGCCTGGTGATCGCGTCGACCTCGTTCCCGGGCTGGGCGAACATCTACCTGAGCCCGACGACGCTCGGCTCGATCACGATGGTCATCACGATGGGGTTCGCCGGCGGATTCACCGGCGGCTACTTCGCCAGCCGCGGCGACCCGTTCTGGACGATCTCCGGCGGCCTGGCGGGCGTCATCGGGGTCTCCGCCGGCGCGGACGTGTACGCGCCGACGCTCGCCTACCTGCTCTCGATGCTCACGGCCGTGCTCGCCTACTACGCAGGCACCTGGATCGAGACCAAGATGCGCGTCGACGACGCGGTCGGCGCCGTCGCCGTCCACGGCTGCTCAGGGTTCCTCGGGATGTTCTGGGTCGGCGTCTTCGCCGCCGGCTACCCGACGGGCATCAACAACGTCGAGAGCTCCATCGGCGGCCAGATGATGGGCATCCTCACGTTCCTGCCGCTCGGGTTCCTGAGCGGCTACGTGGCGTCGTGGATTCTCAAGAAGCTCAACATCCTTCGCGTCCCGCCGGAGGTCGAGATCGAGGGCCTGGACCTCGCCGAGTACGACACCGACTTCTACCCCGAGCACGGGCGCGTCCGCGAGCGGATCGTGGAGCCCGACGGCACGCTCGTCGAGTCCGAGGCGGTGCTCCTCGGCGCATGGGAAGAGACGAGGGGGAGGTAGCCGCCGATGGTCAGCTTCGTTTTCAGTTTCGTGGTGATGCTGGCGGTGGTCGGTGGCCTGTCGCAGTGGATGATCAGGCGGGACCGCGAGCAGCGCGAGAGGAGGACGGATGCCGGGAATCATCGATAGTGCCCCCAGCTGCATCGCCCACGTGAAGGGCGCTCTGCCCGCCGACGACTCGGCCGACTTCATCCTGCAGAAGGCCTACGAGAACTGCGCCGGGATCATGACGTTCGGCCCGGGGTCGACCTACGGCGACGACGGGACCGGCGCGACGACGGCCTACTACGTCCTTACGATCATCGGGATCATCGTGATGATCGCGGTGATCGTCGCCTGGGTCGTCTACGAGAACCGGCGCCTGTTGCGCCACGCCGAACGCCTGCGGAAGGCCGGCGTGCACATCGAGACGATCACCTAGCGGGGGACGAAGACTCATGGCAACGCAATCGCGGCGCGGCGGCAAGCAGATCGAGTTCCCGCCGCTGCAGACACACAAGAAGAGCTTCGAGCGCGCGATGATCATCATCTCGATCATCTGCATCATCATCGTCCTGTTCATCATTCTCGGCACGAACCTGGGGACCGAATTCCGTCCGAAGGCCTGATCGACGCGTCCGCGCGCGAAGGCGGTCGCCCTCGCGCGCGGCTCGATCGTCGCGGCGTGATCTTCATCGTCGCGCTGTTCGCGGTGACGTTCGTCTTCGCGCGCAGCTGCCAGGGCCAGACGGTCCGGCTGACGCAGCAGCAGGCGGTCGCCACCGCGCAGCGCCAGATCGACTTCACGCCGGAGCGCACGCAGGTCCGGCTCGTCCGCCAGGGCCTTAACGCGCACCCCTACTGGGCGGTGTCGTTCTCCGTGCCCGGACCCAACGGCACCTTCAAGCGGCTGACGACGGTTCGCGTCGACGGGAACACCGGCGCCGTCGCGGCCGTCAACCGCGATCAGCGCTGACGCGGGGCGCCCCGCCGACCCCCGCCCGCCGGAGCGCGGCGATGGCAGAATGGTGGCCAGGAGCGCAGCCGATGGCCACCGACCCAAGCCCCGACCCGGTGATCGCGCCCGCCGGCCACGCGCCGGCGGCGGCGAACGGGGCGGTCGCGCCGCTCGGGTCCGAGACGCTGTACGCCGTCATCGGGGCGGTGGCGTCGGGCCCCGACCTCGACCGCGTCCTCGACGGCATCGTCGACCTCCTCAGCGAGGCGACGGAGTGCCATGCCTGCTTCGTGTACCTGCGCGACGGCGAGCGGCTGCGGCTGCGCGCCGCGTCGCGGATCTACGCGCACCTCGTCGGCCGGGTCGAGATGGGGCTCGACGAGGGCCTCGCCGGCTGGGTCGCGCGCAACGGGACGCCCGAGTTCATCCGCGAGCACGCGATGGCCGACCCGCGCATGAAGTACTTCGCCGAGATCGAGGAGGAGCGCTTCCAGTCGATGGTCGCGGTCCCGATCCCGGCCCGGTCCGGGTCGGCGCTCGGCGTCGTCGTCCTGCACACGGTCGCGCCGCGCGAGTTCGACGAGGGGGTCCTGACCTTCCTCGCCCACACCGCGTCGCTCGTCGCCGGGGCGATCGAGAACGCGCGGCTCTACGAGGACACGCGCCGCCGCGTCGAGGCGCTCACGCGGCTGTCGAGCCTGTCGCAGTCCATCGCCGCCGTGGACGGCCGGGAGGAGCTGTACCGGGTCGTGACCGAGGGTGTCCGCGACGTGCTGCGCTGCGACACCAGCCAGCTCTACCTCCTCGACCGCGCGGCGGGCCGCCTCGAGCTCGCGGCGGCCGACCCGCCCGGACGGCGCTCGTCGTGGCGCGGGGCCGAGGGCACCGCGGTCCTGCTCGACATGCTCCGCCGCCGCGGCCCGGCGCCGGCCCAGGGCGGCACGACGCTCGTCGCGCCGGTCGCCGCGGGCGACGAGCACCTCGGCGCGCTCGTCGCGACCCGGTCGCGCCCGGCGTTCGGCCAAGAGGCGGACGAGCTGCTGCGCGCGGTCGCCAACCAGCTCGCGGTCGCGCTCCACAAGGCCGCGCTGATCGAGCGGTTGACGGCCGAGAACATCGTCCGCGACCTCTTCGAAGCGCTCCAGAGCGGCGCGACCGACGTCGCCGAGGCGCGCGCCCGCGCCGCCGGCTGCGACCTCGCGCGCCGCCACCTCATGCTCCACGTCGAGCCCGTGCAGGGCCACGGCGACCCGCGCCCGTGGCCCGCGGTCGCCGAGCGCACCGAGGCGCGCCTGCGCCGGCTCGCGCCCGGCGCGCTGTGCGACGCGGGCCGCGAGAGCCTCCGCGCGCTCGTCCCGCTGCGCGCCGGCTCGGACGACGCCGACCGCGAGGAGCTCGAGCGCGCGCTCGGCGAGCTCGGGGCGACCGAGCGCGTCCTCGTCGGCGTGAGCACGATGCGCCGCGGCGTCTCCGAGGGCCACCGCGGCCTGCGCGAGGCGGCGGACGCCGCCCACATCGCCCGGGCGCTCATGCGCGGCGGCGGCGCGCTCGCCTACGCCGACCTCGGCGCCTACAAGTACCTCGTCCGGCTGCCGCTCGACGAGGCGCCGCACGACCGCCACTGCGAGGCCGTCGAGCGCCTGGTCGCGTACGACCTGCGCCGCAAGTCGCAGCTGGTCGCGACGCTCGAGCAGTACCTGCGCGACCGGCGCAGCATCGCGACGACCGCCCGCGCGCTCTACATCCACCCGAACACGCTGCGCCAGCGCATGGACCGGATCGAGAAGCTGTCGGGCCTGACCCTCGCCGACGAGGACCTGCTGTCGCTCGAGCTCGCCGTGAAGCTCGTGCGCCTGCGGTCGTCGGGGCGGGGCCCGGCGTAGACGGCTGACTCCAGCCGTCTGGCGGCCCCGCCCCGCGCCGCGGTCTATATCCGCCCGAGCGCGTCGAGCGGGAACGGCGGGTGCGCGAGCGGCTGGACGGCGAGGCGCATGAGCGCGAGCGGGTTGTCGTCGCCCGCGATGCGGTTCACGCTCACGGCCGCGCAGCCGGCGCAGCGGTGGACGAGGGCCCACTCGCCGTCGACGCGGACGGTGACGGCAATGGGCTCCATCGTGCCGGCGCACGCCGCGGCGCGGTCGCCCGCGACGACCGCGTCGAGGTGGCGACTCCACAGGCAGCTCGGGCAGTGGTTTCGGTGTTGGGTGCCCGGCGCGGTCGCGGGCACGTCGAGGCGGCAGTGCCGGCAGCGGAAGCTGTCCGGACCGGGACGTCGGGAACGGCTGCGCTGATCGCGCGACAACGGGACCTCCGGGACGTGACTCTGCAGAAACGGAAGACGGGCGTCGCGCGAGTGGCCGGCTCAGCCGACGGGGCGCGACGGGGCGTGTTCCGTGACGACACTCATCAAAGTCACCACCTGCCTCCGGTCGCTGGACGTGGCGCGGGAGGCGGTCGACGGAGGGTAGACGGACGCGGCGAGGGCCGCAAGGCGACCGGTCGCGACGCGGGGCTATCGTCGCCCGCCATGGTCGCCGAGGTGGTTGCGACGCCGGTCCTCGAGCGCCTGCGCGCGGCCGCCGGCGCGGGCGTCGTGCGCGGCGCGACCGAGCGGGCGGCGTACCTCGACCTCGGCGGCTTCGTGGTCGCGCTGACCGCGCCCGGCGTGCCGCTGATGCCGAACGGGATCGCGGTCCCACGCACCGATGTCGCCGACGGCGCGGTGTGGGCAGGGCCGGACGGGATCGTGCTGTCCGGCGGCGCGGTCGTGTCGTGGGACGGCGCGGCGCGGTGGGATCCGGCGCTGCGGCGGGCGGCACCGGAGGACGCGCCCGTGCTGCGGGCGCGGGCCGCGGCGGTGCTCGACGCGCTCGGCGTGGCCGGTGCGGAGGCCGGGGCGGCGGACGCTGCGCCCGTGTTCGCCGCGTTCGGCCTCTCGGTTGCCGAGGCGCGCGCCGCGCCGGCCCCCACCGCAGCCGCCCCGGCGGCCGGCGGCGAGCGGGCGCGGGCGGGTCTCGAGCACCTGCGCCGCGCGGTCGCCGACCGCGACGCCGGCGCGGCGGCGCGCGCCGCGGACCGGCTCCTCGGCCTCGGCGGCGGCCTCACGCCCGAGGGCGACGACGTCCTGGCGGCCACCGCCGCGGTCGTCGCCGCCGCGGGCGATGCGGCCGGCTTCGCCGCGCCCGACCGCGCGCGCTGGCTCGCCGCGCTCGTGCCGGACGACGTCGCGACCCGCACGACAGCGCTCTCGGCGACGCTGC
>Ga0247829_10001592_pt1 | contig 10504 bp, 8 predicted proteins | sample 12C_Control_Day4_FD_207765 | JGI IMG/M metagenome (GOLD analysis project Ga0247829, IMG submission 207765) | Soil microbial communities from agricultural site in Penn Yan, New York, United States - 12C_Control_Day4 | ecosystem: Environmental > Terrestrial > Soil > Agricultural land | place: USA... | reverse complement strand
GTGCAGCACTTTCTCGCGGACCATTTCGGCGACCAGCGTGCGCTCCGCCTGGTCGGTCAGAAAGTCTTCGGGGTAGATCGGCTCCGACTCGGGGAGATTCTCGAGCAGCACCTGCTCCAGCTGACCGATCCCGTCCGCGGTCACAGCCGACACCGGCACGATGGCCGCGAACTCATGCCATTGCCGCGCACGCTCGATCAACGGCAGCAGTTTCGCCTTCGCTATGAGATCGATCTTGTTCAGGACGAGCACCACCGGCACCTTGACGTCCTTGATCAGGTTGGACACGTACTCGTCGCCATGCCCGGGTCTCGTCGACGCGTCGAAGATCAACGCGACGACGTCCACTTCGCGCAGGGTTTCCACGGCGGCATCGACCATCCGCACGTTGAGACGATGCAGCGGGCGGTGGATGCCGGGCGTGTCGACGAACACGATCTGTCCTTCGGGCAGATTCTTTACGGCGACGATCCGGTTGCGCGTCGTCTGCGGCTTGTCGGAGACGATAGCGACCTTGGTCCCGACTATGCGATTGAGGAGCGTGGATTTCCCCGCGTTGGGGCGGCCGATGAGCGAAGCGAATCCTGCGCGGGGCATTCAGTGATGATACTTGGCTGCGGTCCGCGGTCCGCAGTCCGCGGTCACAGCCGGCGGTCCACGGTCCGAGTTCGCTTCTCCGGCGGCTCCAGCAGGTCCTGAAGCCGCCGCATTCGCCGAGCCTCGGTCCGGGCGGATATCTGTGGTTCGCGTACGAAAAATGACCGCCGACCTGTATCGCGACTAACACGGGCGGCGCGTGAGCGCGTCGCAGCGCCTCCCGCGAACGTCGACCCACTCCTGAACCCGATCCCCGACTACCGCTCCGCGTCGGCCGGCTCCGGCGCCAGGCGCTTGAAGCGGACGCGGTGGATACGACGGCGTTCCGCTTCGAGCACCTCGACGTGCATGCCATCGAGGTCGAATGTTTCCCCCGCGGTCGGCACACGCCCGACACGCGTGAGCACGTAACCGCCGACGGTCTCGAAGCCCTCCGGCTCGACCTCGACGTCCAGACGGTCGCGCACTTCGTCAAAGTTCACCTTGCCGCTGAACACGTAGGAACCATCCGCCTCCTCGACCACTCGTTCGGTCTCGACGTCGTACTCATCGCGGATCTCGCCAACGATTTCTTCGAGCACGTCCTCGATCGTGGCGAGTCCGGCGGTGCCACCGTACTCATCGACGACGATGGCGATTTGCGTCTGCTTCTGCTGGAACTCCTTGAGGAGGTCCGCCACGCGCTTGGTCTCGGGGACGAACGTCGCAGGACGAATGAGTTGTGGAAGGTCCCTGTGCAGCAGCGCGGCATCGCTCGCGTCACGCAGGTGAATGAGGTCCTTGACGTAGAGCAGGCCCAGAATGTTGTCGAGGTTCTCTCCATACACGGGGATCCTGGAGTACTCCTGCTCCTCGAACAACGTGCGCACGTCGCCGAGTGTCGCCGTAGACGCAACCGCAACCATGTCCGGCCGCGGCGTCATCACCTCGCGCACCAGCGTATCGCCGAAGTTCACGATCGACTGGAGCAGCTTGCGTCCTTCCTCCTCGATGAGTCCCTGTTCGGCGTCGGCATCAGGTGGCGCCGGCGCGGTGACATCGGCGGCGGCTTCGATCGTTTCAGCGGCGCCGTTGCTCTGCTCGCTGCGCTCGCGCCGCGGCTCGTGAATCAGGCGGGTGAGCGAATTCGTCAATGGACGAACGGTTCGCGCAAGCGCATCGAAGGGTGGCAGCAGGATCTCGAGCACGCGCTCCGGGTTGCGGCGGACGATGAAGATCGGAATCACGTGCTCACAGACGAGGATGAACACCGCCACGAACAAGAGCAGCATCCCGATCGACTGCCCGCCAGTGCGTCCGGTCAGGACGGCTATGAACACCGTCGCCAGCGAGAAGATGAGGCCGAGCAGAAGGCGCGCCGGCAGAAAGAGACGGATCGGATCTTCGAGATAGAACCCGAGTCGATCGTCGCGCCCGCCGCGCTCCACCATCAGCCGCAGCGAGAGCCGCATCAGCACCGTGAAGGCAGTCTCGATCGTGCCGACATACACGGCCACGATCGCGAGGATGAAGAGCAGCAGCGGGATCACAAGCGTTCGATCAGGCCCGCCGGCAGCCCGCCCTTCCTGCGAAGTCTCGTTTCGACCCGCTTCATCCGACCGACATCCTGCGGATTGTCGTGATCGTAGCCAAGGAGGTGCAGCAGGCCATGCAGTGCCAGCACCCGCAGCTCTGTCTGATACGAGTGCCCGGCCTCGCGCGCCTGCCGCGTCGCGACACCTGTGGCGATGACGAGATCGCCGAGAGCCCGCGGATCGGGCTCCGGGGTCCGCGGTTCGGCGGCAAAGGAAAGGACGTCGGTCGCGTAGTCCTTGCGGCGGTAGCTGCGATTGAGCGTGCGCATCCGCGCGTCAGACACGAGCGCGATGGCCAGCTCGCCGCGCGCATCGCGCGGCGCGACCCGTTGCAGCCAGCGCGCAAGACCGCCGTCGCGCACGGCGCGGCCGCGGCCATCAGACACCGCGACCCTCAGCGGGCTACTGTCGGGATCCACTGGTGTAGGCGTCGTAGGCCTTGACGATCTGCTGCACGAGCTGATGGCGGACGACGTCGCGCTCGTCGAAGCGGATGAACTCGATGCCCTCGATGTTCCCTACGACCTTCATCGCTTCCACGAGTCCGGACGTGCGGCCCGACGGCAGGTCGATCTGCGTGATGTCCCCCGTGATCACCGCCTTCGACCCGAACCCCAGGCGCGTCAGGAACATCTTCATCTGTTCCGACGTCGTGTTCTGCGCTTCATCGAGGATCACGAACGCGTCGTTCAGGGTGCGCCCGCGCATGAACGCGATCGGCGCGACCTCGATCGTGCCGCGCTCGAGCATGCGGTCGGCGCGCTCGATGTCGAGCATGTCGTAAAGCGCATCGTAGAGCGGCCGCAGGTAGGGATTCACCTTCTCCTGCAGGTCGCCGGGCAGGAACCCGAGCTTCTCGCCAGCTTCGACCGCAGGCCGGGCGAGGATGATGCGGCTGATTTTCTTCGCCAGCAGGTACGACACGGCCTGTGCCATGGCGAGATACGTCTTGCCGGTTCCGGCCGGACCGATGCCGAAAACGATGTCCTTCTGCTCGATGGCCTCCAGGTAACGCCGCTGATTCACGCTCTTCGGCATCACCTGCCGCTTGCCGGACGTGCGCGGCGTGCCCTTGGCGAAGTAGTCGGCGAGTTCGACGTTCTCGTCCTGCGCCACGAGTTGCGCCGCGGTTTTCACATCCCCTTTGCCGAGCTTGTAGCCCTCATCCATCATCGATGTGAGCTGCCCCAGCACGCGCTCCGCCTTCTCCACGTCGTCGACGTCACCTTCGACGATGATCTCGCTGGGATTCGTGCGGATCTGTACGTTGAACTGCGCTTCGAGCAGCTTGATGTTTTCGTCGAGCGGTCCGAAAAGCGTTTCGGCGCCGTGCTCTGGCAGGTTGATCTTACGGGTAGCGGTCGCGGGAGGAATGGTTGAGCTCCTGTTCAGTTCACCGATGTTAACCCGCCTTCGCCCTTCGGGCTATGGCGAGGCAGGCACCGCTAGGTTACCTTCAACTTTAGTTCCCGCAGCTGCTTCTCATTGACCGTGGATGGAGCGGCGGCCATCAGGTCCTGCGCCTGGGCGGTTTTCGGAAACGCGATGACGTCGCGGATCGATGACTCACCGCAGAGGATCGCGACGGTGCGGTCCAGGCCGATGGCAATGCCGCCGTGCGGCGGCGTGCCGTACTCCAGCGCGTCGAGGAAGAAGCCGAACCGCAGCCTCGCCTCCTCGTCGGAAATCTGCAGCAGCTTGAAGATCAGTTTCTGCACGGCCTGGTCGTGGATACGGATGCTGCCGCCGGCAATCTCACTCCCGTTCAGCACGAGATCGTATGCGCGTGCGCGCGCCCGCGCCTGGTCCGTTTCGAGCAGCGCCGCGTCGCTCTCGAGGGGCGCAGTGAACGGATGGTGCATGAACTCATATCGCTGCTCGTCGGCGAGCCATTCGAACATGGGGAAATCGACGACCCAGAGAAACTCGAAGCGATTCGGATCCAGCAGGTTTTCCTTCCGCGCCACGTGCAGCCGCAGCGCGCCAAGCGCCTTCGATGTGGGCTCATGCGCACCCGCGGTCATCAGCAGCAGATCCCCGTCTCGCGCTCCGCCACGCTCGAGGGCCCGCCGAATTGTGCCTTCTCCTGCGGCCTTCAGCGCCGAGCTCTGAACGGCGCCGCCCGCGTTGCGCGCCCATACGAGGCCTGACGCGCCCGCGGACTTCGCCTGCTCCGTCAGCTCGTCGAGCTCCTTACGTGAGTACCGCGCCCCACCGGTTACGACGAACCCGCGGACCTCTCCACCGGCGGCCACCACATCCCTGAAAACGCTGAACGTGGATTCGGCGAACACGCCAGAAATGTCCTGTATCTCCATTCCGGCTCTCAGGTCCGGCTTGTCGGATCCATAGCGCGCGATCGCGTCAGCGTACCGGAGGCGCACAAACGGCCGCGATGGCGTCTTGCCGATCAGAGCCAGCAACCGCTCCATGAGCGGCTCGACAGTGCTGAAGACGAGATCTTCGGTCGCGAACGAAATCTCGATGTCGACCTGCGTGAACTCCGGCTGCCGATCCGCCCGCAGGTCTTCGTCGCGAAAACATTTCACGATCTGGAAGTAACGGTCCATTCCCGAGATCATCAGGATCTGCTTGAAGATCTGCGGAGACTGGGGGAGCGCGTAGAACTCTCCCGGATGGACGCGGCTCGGCACCAGGTAGTCGCGCGCCCCCTCCGGCGTCGATTTCGTGAGCATCGGCGTCTCGATTTCGAGAAAGCCGTTCTCGTCGAAGTACTTCCGGATCTCCATCGTCGCCCGGTGCCGCAGCGCGAGGTTGCGCTGCATGCGCGATCGGCGGAGATCGAGGTAGCGGTACTTGAGCCGCATCTCCTCCGCGATGGGCGCCTCTTCGTTGCTGATCGGGAACGGCGTGACCTTCGCGTCGTTCAGGAGGCGGATCTCGCGGGCCTCGACTTCGATCTGGCCCGTCTTCATCTTCGGATTCACGGCGTCGGCACCGCGGGCGACGACGGTTCCGATGGCAGCGATGACGAACTCGGAGCGGAGGTGCTTGGCCTCCTCGACGAGCGGCTCGTTCTCACGCACGACCACCTGCGTGAGGCCGTGGCGGTCGCGCAAGTCGATGAAGACGAGCGAGCCGAGGTCGCGGACGCGATGCACCCACCCGAGCAGAACGACATCCTTGCCGACGTCCGCGGCCGCCAGGTCGCCTGCCGTGTGTGTTCGGCCGAGTTTTCCGAGTGGGGTTATCTCCATAGTCGTGCTGCTTCCGCCTTCAGGCGGAAGTTGCCGCTTCCCGCAGCATCCGAGCAACTGCATGTCGCGGAATGCTGCTCTGCTCCCCCGTCTTCATGTTCTTCACCGTCACTTCTCCGCGCGCGCGCTCGTCACCGCCTTCGACCGCGACGAACGTCACGCCACGAACGGCAGCGTACTTGAACTGCTTGCCGAGCTTGTCGGGTTCCGGATACAGATCGACGCGAAGTCCCGCAGCACGGAGCTCGTTCGCGAGCGTCAGGCTCTCCTCGATCGGCTCTCCCTCGAACTGCGTCACCATCACGTCCGCCGCGGCGGTCACCAGATACGCGGGGAACATGTTGCGCTCCGTCATGACGACAAGAATGCGTTCGAGGCCGAGCGAGAAGCCACACGCCGGGATCTGTTCACCCGAGAACATGCCGATCAGGCCATCGTAGCGTCCGCCCCCACCGAGGCTGCCGGCCAGATCCGGGACGGAGGCTTCCATGATGGCTCCGGTGTAGTACGAGAGTCCGCGTGCGAGGCGCGGCGTCAACTTCACGTGACCGGCAGCCGGCGTGGCGTCGCACAGCTCGAGAATGCGTGCGACGTTCTGGCGTGCTGCCGCGCCGCCTTCCTCCTGCGCGACCAACCGGTCGAAGACGTCGGGGTTTTCGAACGCGTCGAGGATCTCGCGCGCGCTCTGCTCGGCAACACCTCGCGTCGTCATGTCACGAGTGACGCCGTCCCGCCCGATCTTGTCCAGCTTGTCTATCGCGACTAGCGCGGTCGAATGCATCGACACGTCGATGTCCGCGCCTTTCAGCAGCGCCGTGAGCAGTGCGCGGTGATTCAACTGGATCGTGAAGTCCGCGAAGCCGAGCTTCCGCAGCACTTCGCTGACCGCCGACAGCATCTCGGCCTCGATGACGGGAGACGTCGAGCCGATCGCATCCACGTCGCACTGGTAGAACTCGCGAAATCTGCCGCGCGCCGGGCGATCCGCGCGCCACACGGGCTGGATCTGATAGCGCTTGAAGAACTTCGGCAGCGCGGCGCGGTGCTCCGCTACAACACGCGCGAGCGGAACCGTGAGGTCGTAGCGCAGCGCGAGATCTGTCTCCCCGGACGACTCGTGCTCGCCTCGGCGCAGCACCTTGAAGATGAGCTTGTTGCCTTCCTCGCCGTACTTGCCCGTTAGCGTCTCGATGTTCTCGAGCGCCGGTGTCTCGAGAGGCTCGAATCCGTAGCGGCGATACACCCCCTCGACGACGCCGATCACGAATTCGCGTCGTCGGACGTCGTCCGGCAGAAAGTCCCGCATGCCGCGTGCGGGGCGCGTCTGCTGGGGCATTTAGGCGGACATGTAGTCGAGACGGTAGCCGACGTACCGCTCTGAAAACTCGAGGATCGACGCGACTTCTCCTTCGGTGAGCTGCCGCTTCAGTTTTGCCGGACTCCCCATGACCAGCGAGCGCGGCGGAAAACGGCTCTCCTCGGTGAGGAGCGAGCCGGCCGCCACGATCGAATCGCTGCCCACCGTCGCACCATTGAGCAGGATCGCACCCATGCCGATGAGGACCCGGTCGCCGAGCGTACAGCCGTGAACGATCGCCGCGTGTCCGATCGTCACGTCATTGCCGATCGTCGTGGGATGCGTGCGGTTCATGACGTGCACGACCGTGCCGTCCTGAACGTTGCTGCGGTCGCCGATGCGGATCCGGTGCACGTCGCCGCGAACGACGGCGTTCATCCAGACGCTCGATTCGGCGCCAATGTGGACGTCGCCGATCACCTGCGCGCTCGCGTCGACGTACGCCGTCGGGTGCACGCGCGGCGACGCGCCCTTGAACGAACGGAGCATCCCGCCATTATTTCACGTCGCGAACGGTCGGATACTTGATCCCGAGCTGTTCGAGATAGGTCGCGTACTTCGCGGGATCGTAGTAGTACTTCCGCATCTGCTCACGGTACTTGGCCATGCGGTCCCTGTTCAATTCGATCGCTGGTTTGTCCTGGGCGCGGATCAGCGGCTCGTACTTCATCTCCTTGGTCTGCACCTCGTTGAAGTACTGCCACGCGATCTTCACCAGCTCCGGTTTCGTGAGCAGATCGATCATCGTCATCGCCTGCGCCTTCGCGCCGGCCGTTGCTCCCTTGTGGGCGATGGGTGTGGCCATGGCGATCGCGTTCGCCCAGTTGTGGCCCGGGAGCCCGGGAATGTTCGCCGGATACCGCAGCGTGATCGTGGGCACGTTCCAGGAGATGTCGCCGATGTCGTCGGATCCGCCCCCGCGGTTGTCACGCACAGGGCCCGTGAGCTGTGCGTTGATGCGCGATGACAGCCCCTGCTCACGGCTGCCAAGCTCCTTCTGCAGCGCCTTCGCGAGCGTCTGATCCGCCTCGCTCCACTGCGGCATGCCGACCTTCTGAATGTTCGCGTGCGCGGCCAGTGCGACGGCGCGGTTCATGTGCTGCGGCCAGGCGCTGCCGAGCACGCGCGTGGGCAGCAGTTCCACACCCGCCATCTGAGCCGCGCCTTTCGCGATCGAATCCCCGGTTTCCCAGAGCTCCTTGATCTTTGGATACGTCGTCTGCCGGAAATAGTACCAGGCTGACGCCGTGCGAGGAACGACGTTCGGCTGGTCGCCTCCGTCGGTGATCACGTAGTGAGACCGATGCTCGAGCGGCAGATGCTCGCGGCGATAGTTCCAACCGATGTTCATCAGCTCCACGGCATCGAGCGCGCTGCGGCCACGCCAGGGCGCCCCGGCGGAGTGCGCCGTCTGCCCTTTGAAGGAGTACTCGACTGACACGAGCCCGGTCCCGTCCCGATCTCCCCATGCGACGCTGAAGTTGTCGCTCACGTGCGCGAACAGCGCGATGTCGACGTCCCTGAACAGTCCCGCGCGAACGAAGTACGCCTTCGTGCCCACTAACTCCTCGGCCGTGCCCGGCCAGATCCTGATCGTGCCCGACAGCTTCTCGCGCGCCATGATCTTCTTCACGGCGATGGCGGCGGTGATGTTGAGCGGCACGCCGGAGTTGTGTCCCTCGCCGTGACCGGGTGCACCTTCCACCAGCGGATCGAAGTACGCGACGCCCGGCTTTTGCGACGCCTGCGGGATGCCGTCGATGTCGCTTCCCAGTGCGATCACCGGCTTGCCCGATCCCCACGTGGCCATGAACGCAGTGGGAATACCCGCAACCCCCTCCTCGACGGTAAATCCGTTCTTCTTCAGGATGTCCACGACATACCGGTGCGTTTCCGTTTCCTGGAAGCCGAGTTCGCCGAAGCTGAAGATCGAATCGACCATCTGCTGCGTGCGGTCCTTCATCGATTCGACATCGGCGACCGCTTCCGCCTTCAGTTTCTCGATCCGCGCGTCATCTTTCGGGATGTTCATCGGCGGCGGAGGCGGACCCGGCGGGCCTTGCTCCTGGGCGAGTGGAACGGAAGCGGCAATCGCGGTCAGGAGCAGTGCAGCACGCAGTCGTCGGTTCATGCGGTTCCCTTTCGTGGCGATCCGTGGCACACCTCATGCATTTTGTGGAGGCGTGGAGAGCGGGACTCAAACAGTCGAGCCTTAGATTATCTCCGACCTTCCTGGCCCCCACCCTATGATCCGGACTGTCAAGCAGACCGCTCTCTCGACCATGCGAAATGCGGGTGTGTTCGACCTGGCCGGCCGGTCCCGGTGGCGTCACGAACGCCTGCTCATCCTTGGTTACCACGGAATCTCTCAGGAGGACGAGCACCTCTGGAACCCCGCGCTTTTCATCGCCCCGGAGCACCTCGCCTCACGCATGAGGTTCCTCCGGGCGCAGCGTTTCAACGTGCTTCCCCTCTCGGACGCGCTGCACCGCCTTCGAACGGGTACGCTCCCCGAGCGCAGTGTGGCCGTCACGTTCGACGACGGGTACGTCGACTTTTACCGCTTCGCACTCCCGATCCTGCGGGCCTATCAGATTCCGGCAACGGTGTATCTGACGACGTACTACTCGGAACATAACGGGCCTGTGCCGGGTATCACGGCGGCCTACATGCTGTGGAAGAGCCGGACCTTTTTCGGGCCTCTGACCACCGTCCCCGGGTTCGAAGGTGTCTGCCTTCGGGATCCTGTCGAACGTCGGCTGGTGAGTGACGCGGTGGGCAGATATTTCACGGACGAACGCACGCTGAGCCCGGCCGAGAAGGACCGGATGCTCCAGGAGCTTGCGGCGGAAACGGGCTTCGATCTGAAGCCATTCCAGAGACGCAGGCTGATGCACGTCATGACACCCAGCGAAGCGACGGAGGTGTTCGCCGCAGGGATCGACGTGCAGCTCCACACGCATCGGCACTGGGTGCCGCGAGACGAAGCGCTGATCCGTCGAGAGATCACGGAAAACCGCGAGCGGATTGCAGAGATCACCGGAAGGGTGCCTCACCACTTCTGCTATCCGAGCGGCATCCACTTCCCTGAGATGCTTCCGTGGCTGCGGTCGCTGGGCGTCCAGTCCGCCACGACCTGTGAGGCAGGCCTCGCCACGCCCGAGGACGACCCGCTGCTGCTCCCGCGATTCCTCGATCACTCCACCGTGAGCCTCGTGGAATTCGAAGCGTGGGCATCGGGTGTCGGATCTGTTCTTCCGCGCCGGCCAGTGATGGAGCTGGCGAGCCGATGAACGTGTCCGTGTATCGGCGCGATCTCGAAGGAGGGCGCACGGCCCTGGTCGATGCTGACGACCGTGCCGTCGCGCCGCGCGGCGCCGATGCGCCCATGGCGGCTGCGCAGGAGCCGCTTCCCGTCCAGACGGTCTGTCTTACAGATCTCGCCTCGCTCGAAGCGGCGCTGAGCAACGCGCCGTTACGCGACTGGCGACGTCTCTCGAACGAAACGCCGCACGCGAGCCTGTTTCAAAGCCCCGGCTGGTGCATGCCCTGGTATCGCGCGTACAAGGACGATTACGCACCATTTGTCGTGATGGTCACCGCAAGAGAACGGCTGGTCGGCGTCGTTCCGCTCGCGGTCAAGCGCCAGGACGGCACGCTCGTGTTCGCCAGCGATTCGATGGCCGACTACCGGGATATCGTCGCGGACCCGGCGTATCGCAGGGATGTGCTGCACGAGTTCGTGCGAGCGTTCCGCC
>Ga0247829_10001590_pt1 | contig 10510 bp, 4 predicted proteins | sample 12C_Control_Day4_FD_207765 | JGI IMG/M metagenome (GOLD analysis project Ga0247829, IMG submission 207765) | Soil microbial communities from agricultural site in Penn Yan, New York, United States - 12C_Control_Day4 | ecosystem: Environmental > Terrestrial > Soil > Agricultural land | place: USA... | reverse complement strand
ACCTGCGCGAGACTCGAAGGCGGCCGCGCGTCCGTGTGGCAGATCCGGTAGGCGATCGACTCGATCGAGCCGTCGAACGGCTTCACGCCGGTCAAAAGCTCGTAGAGCACGACACCTACGCTGAAGAGGTCGGCGCGATGGTCGCTCGGCAGCCCCTGGCATTGCTCGGGCGCCATGTACGACGGCGTGCCCATCACCATCCCGGTCATCGTCAGGTTCGATGCGTCGACGCGCGCGATCCCGAAGTCCGCGACCTTGAGCGTGCCCGCCGACGTCAGGATCAGGTTCGCGGGCTTGATGTCGCGGTGGACGACGCCCTGCGCGTGCGCGAAGTCGAGCGCGGCGAGGAGCTGCGTCAGGATCGCGACGATCTGGTTGAACTCGAAGCGCGCCTTGCGGTTCAGGTATTCGCGCAGCCCGGTGCCGTCGATGTACTCCATCGCGATGTACGCGATGTCGTCCGCCTCGCCGTATTCGTAGACGCCGATGATGTTCGGATGCGCGAGCCGCCCGGCCGCCCGCGCCTCGTTGCGGAAGCGCGCGAGGAACGAAGCCGCGAGATCGGCGTCGAGCACGTCCTTGCGCACCGTCTTGATCGCGACGCTGCGCTCGATGTGCGGATCGCGCGCCTTGTAGACGACGCCCATCGCGCCCTTGCCGATGACGCGCTCGATCTCGTACTTGCCAAGGCGGGTCGGCTCGGTCATCGGCGCGTCCTTCGCGGCGGGCCCACGGCGTGGATCACGTCTCCAGCATCCGCATCGCCTGCACGAGCGACACCTTCATCCGCCCGAGCGCCTCCGACAGCACGCCGATCTCGTCGCGGCTCTTCGACTTGAAGTCGCCCGCGTCGAGGTTGCCGAGGCTCACCTGGTCGGCGATCGACGCGAGCCGCGTGACGCGGCGGATCACCATCATGTGCAGCATCACGTTCAGCAGCACGAACGTCGCGAGGAACACCAGCGCGAGCGAGAGCATGAACGCGCGGAACGTTTCGTTCGCACGCTTGATCGGCACCGACATCGGGACGGAGACGATCTGCGCGCCGATCACTTCCTGGAACTTCCAGCCGAAGCCGTTGGCGCTGCCATAGAGATCGACCATCGTCTTCGGCGCGACCTCCACCGAGCTGTGGCACACGAGGCACGACGCGCTCGACACGTCGATCGGCCGCGCGAGATAGAGCGTGCGCCCCGTCGGCGTGTCGCGCTCGCCGATCAGCTCCTTGCTTGATTGCGAGCCGCGGAACACGTTGACGAGATCCGCCTCCCAGTCGCTCGCGCGGTCGCGCGGATTGGTCGGGTTGAGCGTCGCCTCCTTGTAACCATAGTCCGGATGCGTCTTCCGCATCTCGTTGAACACCTCGGTGGCGGCATACGCGGGCACCGTCTGCGGCAGGAACGCGTACTTGAGCTGCGTCTCGAGCAGCGGCTTCACCTGCGTGCTCGTGTAGGTGCGCGACGCAAGCGCCGCCTCCATCATCAGCCGCGCGTTCTGCACGATCTCCTCCCGCGCGTTCGCCTGCAGCGCCCGGTACGACACGTACCCGGCGATGGCGAAGCCCAGCAGGAAGATGCCAAGCAGCACCAGGTTGAATTTCCAGATCAGCTTCATGATGCCAGACCTCCCGAAGACGTGTCGGAGACGATCACTTCACCGGGACTGTCTCCTTCGGCCGGTACTTCTCCGGATACAGGATGCGATCCCATTCGGGATACGCGGTGATGCGTGCGTTGACGCCGGCGCGAAACGCCGGATCGGACAGCCGGGGCGTGAAGCGTCGCACGAACGTCCTGCGGCTCGCGCCGGGTGCGAGCCACGGCTCCGCTTCGGCGAGCGTGATCTCGCGCCCCCGCACGAGTTCAGGCTCCTCCGCAAAATTGGCCGCGAGCGCCGGCAGCGCATCGCGAAACTGGCGCGGCAGCGCTGCCACGAACGCCTGCGGCGGGCGGGGCTGCGCGACGGCGGCGCGATCGCCGACGCGTTCCAGGTACTCGCCCGACTTCGCGTCCAGCGGCGCCTGCGCCTTGCCGCGGGCTGCGACAGGTGCGAATTTGGCACTCCCCGACTCGACGAACAGCTCGCTGTGCTCCGCGTCGCCACGCGCGACGACGATCGCGCCGACAAAATCGAGCGTCGCGTTCGGCAGGCGCAGCCGCATTGCACGCTTGCCGGCCGCGGCCTTGATCCAGCCGCGGCGAACGAGAAGCTCGGCCGCGCCGGATTTGTTGTCGGCGGCAACAACCGCGCCGGTATGCACCAGGGCCGGTCCCTGCAAGTTCATGACGCCGCCGCCCGTCCATTCGAGCTGGACCTGCGAATACTCGTTGATGGCGTCGACGATGTCGCCGTCCCGCGCCCGTGCACCGGGTACCAGCCGGTACCACGCCGTCTCGCGCAGCACGCGGACGTCGCCGTCCACCATCGTGTAGATCCCCGCCTCCGCAGCGGCAGCGCTGGCGGCGAAGAGCACGAGCAGGAAGGCAACGATGAACCGCGATGTTTCGACCACGTGAAGGCGAAGGCGAAAGCAGCGCGCCATACTAGGCTCGCGGGTCTTGCCGGGTCAACGCGAATAGTACGCAGCGGTGGCTCGGCCTCGCGGCAGCCGCAGCGGCCCGCCTTATACTCCCGTCGCCCATAAGCGCCGCCTCATGCCGACCCCTTCCGCCGACCTCGCCGTGCTTTTTGCCGACGTGAGCGGCAGCACGCGCCTCTACGAGTCGCTTGGCGACGAGCGCGCGCTCGCCGCGATCGGCCGCTGCCTGGCGCTCGTCCGGGGCGCCTGCGAAAGTCACGCGGGTCGGGTGATCAAGACGATCGGCGACGAGGCGATGAGCGTGTTCCCAACGGCCGACGACGCGGCGCAGGCGGCGGCCGACATGCAGCAGCTCACCACGGCCGAACCGCCGATCGAGACGCAGCGCCTGACCCTTCGCGTCGGATTTCATTTCGGCCCGGCGCTGGAGACCGGCGGCGACGTATTCGGCGATTCGGTGAACATCGCGGCGCGCCTTGTCGGCGTCGCGCACGGCACGCAGGTGATCACGTCGGCGGCGACGGTCTCCGCGCTGTCCCCGTGGCTGCGCACGCGAGTGCGCGAGGTGACCGCGGTGACCGTGAAAGGAAAGCTGCGCGACCTCTCTGTGTTCGAGCTTGTGTGGCAGGACTCGACGGACGACCTGACGACGCTCGCGACACGCGTGTTCGCGACCGCCGCGCAATTGCGAATCCTGCACGGCGAGCGCCAATTCATGCTCGGCGAAGGCAAAGCCGTGATCACACTCGGCCGCGATGCGCAGAACGACGTCGTCGTCGCCGACCGGCTGGCCTCACGCATGCACGCGCACATCGAGCGGCGGCGCGACCGCTTCGTGCTCGTCGACCACAGCTCGAACGGCACGTTCCTGACGATTGCCGGCGAGCCGGAGATTCCGTTGCGGCGCGAAGAATTCATCCTGCGCGGGGCCGGCCGGATCAGCTTCGGCCACGCGTACGCGCGAGATCCGTCCGAGACGGTCGAGTTTTTCTGCGGCGGGTGAAGAAATGCCGGTGGACGACGACGATCGCGAGCGCGCCGCGCGTTTCGATCTCGCGCACCTTCCGGAAGACTATTACGCCGACCCGTACCCGTACTACCGCGCGCTCCGCGAGCACCAGCCGGTCAAGCAGATGCCCGACGGATCATGGTTCCTGACGCGCTACGACGACATCCTGCCGGTCTATCGCGACCCGAAGATCTGGAGCTCGGACAAGAAGCGCGAGTTCGGGCCCAAATACGGGCCGAGTCCACTGCTGACGCATCACACGACGAGCCTCGTCTTCAACGATCCGCCGCTGCACACGCGCGTGCGGCGGGCGATCGTCGGCGCGCTGTCGCAGCGCCACATCGCCGCGATGGAGCCCGCACTCGCCGCACTGGTCGACCGCCTGCTCGACGGCATCGCGGTGCTCCGGCGCGTCGACCTGATCGATGCGTACGCGGGAGCGATTCCGGTGGAGATCATCGGCAATCTGCTCGGCGTGCCGCATGCCGAGCGCGGCCCGCTGCGCGGCTGGTCGCTCGCGATTCTCGGCGCGCTCGAGCCGGTGCTGACACCGGCGCGCGCCGACGCCGGCAATCGCGCCGTCGTGGAGATGTCGGCGTACCTTAAGACGCTGATCGACGAGCGCCGCGCGAATCCGCGCGATGCAGCCACCGACGTCCTGACGCGGCTCATCCAGGGCGACGGCAAAGACGAGCCGCTCACCGAAAGCGAGCTCACGCACCAGTGCATCTTCCTGCTCAACGCCGGTCACGAGACGACGACGAACCTGATCGGCAACGCCCTGCACGCGTTGACGCAGTGCCCGGCGGAGCGCGCGCGGCTCATCGCCGATCCATCGCTCGTGCATTCGGCGGTCGAGGAATTCCTGCGCTTCGAAAGCTCGAACCAGCTCGGCAACCGGATCTCGACCGCGGCGTGCGTCGTCGGCGGCATCGAGCTGCCAGTGCAGGCGCGCGTGACGATGTGCATCGGCGCCGCCAATCGCGATCCGGCGCAGTTTCCCGATCCCGACCGGCTCGATCTCGCGCGCACGCCCAATCGCCATATCGCGTTCGGCTTCGGCATCCATACCTGCGCCGGCTTGAATCTCGCGCGGCTCGAGGGACGCGTCGCGATCTCGCGCTTCCTCGCGCGCTTTCCGCATTACGCGCTCGACGGCGCGCCGGTGCGCGGTGGACGCGCGCGCTTCCGCGGGTTCCTGCATCTGCCCGCCCGTATATGATGTGCGCCCTCGAACACAAGCCGGAGCGGCCATGACGAAAGGCATTCCCCGCGCCGCCGCGTTCGCCGCGCTTGCGCTTGCGACCACCGCGTTCGCGCAGGTGAAGATCGGCGTGACGGTTTCGGCGACGGGGCCGGCGGCTTCGCTCGGCATCCCTGAGCGCAACACCGTGGCGATGTGCCAGAAGGAGGCCGGCGGCAGGAGCATCGAGTACATCGTGCTCGACGACGCGTCGGACACGACGACGGCCGTGCAGAACACGCGCAAGCTGATCGGCGAATCGAAGGTCGACGCGATCATCGGCTCGACGACGACGCCCAACTCGCTCGCGATGCTCGACGTGTTCGCCGACGGCGAAACGCCGGTGATCTCGCTCGCCTCGTCGGTACGCATCATCGAGCCGGTGGACGCGAAGCGCGCATGGTCGTTCAAGACGCCGCAGACCGACGTGATGATGGCGGGCGCGATCCTCGAGCACGCGGCCGCGGCCGCGTGCTCGAGGATCGCGCCCGCCATCATCACGTCGGTCTGCGGCGTCTTGAACGACCATGCGCGCTTCGCGTCCACCGGCTCGATGATGCGTACCGACGAGGCGAGCGAGATCACCGGCGTTTCGCCGTCGGCGAACACGTCGAGCATCGCGAGCGAGTTGGGCGTCGTCGTCGAGCCGATGATCGCGTCGACCTTCGATTCGCCGATCAGCTTGCGCGTGTTCTGCACGGCCGTCGTCGTGTCCGACGCGTCGTCGAGCACGATGTACTCGATGCTCCTGCCGCCGGCCTCCTTCTGGCACATCGCCACGGTGTTGCGCTCAGGGATGCCGAGCGAAGCCGCCGGCCCCGTCGCCGAAACCGTCACGCCGATCTTCACCTGCGCGAACGCGGTGGTCGCAAGCGCAAGCGCGGCGAACGCGGCGGCGCGGGGAATGCCTTTCGTCATGGCCGCTCCGGCTTGTGTTCGAGGGCGCACATCATATACGGGCGGGCAGATGCAGGAACCCGCGGAAGCGCGCGCGTCCACCGCGCACCGGCGCGCCGTCGAGCGCGTAATGCGGAAAGCGCGCGAGGAAGCGCGAGATCGCGACGCGTCCCTCGAGCCGCGCGAGATTCAAGCCGGCGCAGGTATGGATGCCGAAGCCGAACGCGATATGGCGATTGGGCGTGCGCGCGAGATCGAGCCGGTCGGGATCGGGAAACTGCGCCGGATCGCGATTGGCGGCGCCGATGCACATCGTCACGCGCGCCTGCACTGGCAGCTCGATGCCGCCGACGACGCACGCCGCGGTCGAGATCCGGTTGCCGAGCTGGTTCGAGCTTTCGAAGCGCAGGAATTCCTCGACCGCCGAATGCACGAGCGATGGATCGGCGATGAGCCGCGCGCGCTCCGCCGGGCACTGCGTCAACGCGTGCAGGGCGTTGCCGATCAGGTTCGTCGTCGTCTCGTGACCGGCGTTGAGCAGGAAGATGCACTGGTGCGTGAGCTCGCTTTCGGTGAGCGGCTCGTCTTTGCCGTCGCCCTGGATGAGCCGCGTCAGGACGTCGGTGGCTGCATCGCGCGGATTCGCGCGGCGCTCGTCGATCAGCGTCTTAAGGTACGCCGACATCTCCACGACGGCGCGATTGCCGGCGTCGGCGCGCGCCGGTGTCAGCACCGGCTCGAGCGCGCCGAGAATCGCGAGCGACCAGCCGCGCAGCGGGCCGCGCTCGGCATGCGGCACGCCGAGCAGATTGCCGATGATCTCCACCGGAATCGCTCCCGCGTACGCATCGATCAGGTCGACGCGCCGGAGCACCGCGATGCCGTCGAGCAGGCGGTCGACCAGTGCGGCGAGTGCGGGCTCCATCGCGGCGATGTGGCGCTGCGACAGCGCGCCGACGATCGCCCGCCGCACGCGCGTGTGCAGCGGCGGATCGTTGAAGACGAGGCTCGTCGTGTGATGCGTCAGCAGTGGACTCGGCCCGTATTTGGGCCCGAACTCGCGCTTCTTGTCCGAGCTCCAGATCTTCGGGTCGCGATAGACCGGCAGGATGTCGTCGTAGCGCGTCAGGAACCATGATCCGTCGGGCATCTGCTTGACCGGCTGGTGCTCGCGGAGCGCGCGGTAGTACGGGTACGGGTCGGCGTAATAGTCTTCCGGAAGGTGCGCGAGATCGAAACGCGCGGCGCGCTCGCGATCGTCGTCGTCCACCGGCATTTCTTCACCCGCCGCAGAAAAACTCGACCGTCTCGGACGGATCTCGCGCGTACGCGTGGCCGAAGCTGATCCGGCCGGCCCCGCGCAGGATGAATTCTTCGCGCCGCAACGGAATCTCCGGCTCGCCGGCAATCGTCAGGAACGTGCCGTTCGAGCTGTGGTCGACGAGCACGAAGCGGTCGCGCCGCCGCTCGATGTGCGCGTGCATGCGTGAGGCCAGCCGGTCGGCGACGACGACGTCGTTCTGCGCATCGCGGCCGAGTGTGATCACGGCTTTGCCTTCGCCGAGCATGAATTGGCGCTCGCCGTGCAGGATTCGCAATTGCGCGGCGGTCGCGAACACGCGTGTCGCGAGCGTCGTCAGGTCGTCCGTCGAGTCCTGCCACACAAGCTCGAACACAGAGAGGTCGCGCAGCTTTCCTTTCACGGTCACCGCGGTCACCTCGCGCACTCGCGTGCGCAGCCACGGGGACAGCGCGGAGACCGTCGCCGCCGACGTGATCACCTGCGTGCCGTGCGCGACGCCGACAAGGCGCGCCGCGATGTTCACCGAATCGCCGAATACGTCGCCGCCGGTCTCCAGCGCCGGGCCGAAATGAAATCCGACGCGAAGGGTCAGGCGCTGCGTCTCGATCGGCGGTTCGGCCGTGGTGAGCTGCTGCATGTCGGCCGCCGCCTGCGCCGCGTCGTCGGCCGTTGGGAACACGCTCATCGCCTCGTCGCCGATCGTCTTGATCACCCGACCCGCGTGACTTTCGCAGGCGCCCCGGACGAGCGCCAGGCAGCGGCCGATCGCGGCGAGCGCGCGCTCGTCGCCAAGCGACTCGTAGAGGCGCGTGCTGCCGCTCACGTCGGCAAAAAGCACGGCGAGGTCGGCGGAAGGGGTCGGCATGAGGCGGCGCTTATGGGCGACGGGAGTATAAGGCGGGCCGCTGCGGCTGCCGCGAGGCCGAGCCACCGCTGCGTACTATTCGCGTTGACCCGGCAAGACCCGCGAGCCTAGTATGGCGCGCTGCTTTCGCCTTCGCCTTCACGTGGTCGAAACATCGCGGTTCATCGTTGCCTTCCTGCTCGTGCTCTTCGCCGCCAGCGCTGCCGCTGCGGAGGCGGGGATCTACACGATGGTGGACGGCGACGTCCGCGTGCTGCGCGAGACGGCGTGGTACCGGCTGGTACCCGGTGCACGGGCGCGGGACGGCGACATCGTCGACGCCATCAACGAGTATTCGCAGGTCCAGCTCGAATGGACGGGCGGCGGCGTCATGAACTTGCAGGGACCGGCCCTGGTGCATACCGGCGCGGTTGTTGCCGCCGACAACAAATCCGGCGCGGCCGAGCTTCTCGTTCGCCGCGGCTGGATCAAGGCCGCGGCCGGCAAGCGTGCAATGCGGCTGCGCCTGCCGAACGCGACGCTCGATTTTGTCGGCGCGATCGTCGTCGCGCGTGGCGACGCGGAGCACAGCGAGCTGTTCGTCGAGTCGGGGAGTGCCAAATTCGCACCTGTCGCAGCCCGCGGCAAGGCGCAGGCGCCGCTGGACGCGAAGTCGGGCGAGTACCTGGAACGCGTCGGCGATCGCGCCGCCGTCGCGCAGCCCCGCCCGCCGCAGGCGTTCGTGGCAGCGCTGCCGCGCCAGTTTCGCGATGCGCTGCCGGCGCTCGCGGCCAATTTTGCGGAGGAGCCTGAACTCGTGCGGGGGCGCGAGATCACGCTCGCCGAAGCGGAGCCGTGGCTCGCACCCGGCGCGAGCCGCAGGACGTTCGTGCGACGCTTCACGCCCCGGCTGTCCGATCCGGCGTTTCGCGCCGGCGTCAACGCACGCATCACCGCGTATCCCGAATGGGATCGCATCCTGTATCCGGAGAAGTACCGGCCGAAGGAGACAGTCCCGGTGAAGTGATCGTCTCCGACACGTCTTCGGGAGGTCTGGCATCATGAAGCTGATCTGGAAATTCAACCTGGTGCTGCTTGGCATCTTCCTGCTGGGCTTCGCCATCGCCGGGTACGTGTCGTACCGGGCGCTGCAGGCGAACGCGCGGGAGGAGATCGTGCAGAACGCGCGGCTGATGATGGAGGCGGCGCTTGCGTCGCGCACCTACACGAGCACGCAGGTGAAGCCGCTGCTCGAGACGCAGCTCAAGTACGCGTTCCTGCCGCAGACGGTGCCCGCGTATGCCGCCACCGAGGTGTTCAACGAGATGCGGAAGACGCATCCGGACTATGGTTACAAGGAGGCGACGCTCAACCCGACCAATCCGCGCGACCGCGCGAGCGACTGGGAGGCGGATCTCGTCAACGTGTTCCGCGGCTCGCAATCAAGCAAGGAGCTGATCGGCGAGCGCGACACGCCGACGGGGCGCACGCTCTATCTCGCGCGGCCGATCGACGTGTCGAGCGCGTCGTGCCTCGTGTGCCACAGCTCGGTGGAGGTCGCGCCGAAGACGATGGTCGATCTCTATGGCAGCGCCAACGGCTTCGGCTGGAAGTTCCAGGAAGTGATCGGCGCGCAGATCGTCTCCGTCCCGATGTCGGTGCCGATCAAGCGTGCGAACGAAACGTTCCGCGCGTTCATGCTCTCGCTCGCGCTGGTGTTCCTCGCGACGTTCGTGCTGCTGAACGTGATGCTGCACATGATGGTGATCCGCCGCGTCACGCGGCTCGCGTCGATCGCCGACCAGGTGAGCCTCGGCAACCTCGACGCGGGCGACTTCAAGTCGAAGAGCCGCGACGAGATCGGCGTGCTGTCGGAGGCGCTCGGGCGGATGAAGGTGTCGCTCGTGCAGGCGATGCGGATGCTGGAGACGTGATCCACGCCGTGGGCCCGCCGCGAAGGACGCGCCGATGACCGAGCCGACCCGCCTTGGCAAGTACGAGATCGAGCGCGTCATCGGCAAGGGCGCGATGGGCGTCGTCTACAAGGCGCGCGATCCGCACATCGAGCGCAGCGTCGCGATCAAGACGGTGCGCAAGGACGTGCTCGACGCCGATCTCGCGGCTTCGTTCCTCGCGCGCTTCCGCAACGAGGCGCGGGCGGCCGGGCGGCTCGCGCATCCGAACATCATCGGCGTCTACGAATACGGCGAGGCGGACGACATCGCGTACATCGCGATGGAGTACATCGACGGCACCGGGCTGCGCGAATACCTGAACCGCAAGGCGCGCTTCGAGTTCAACCAGATCGTCGCGATCCTGACGCAGCTCCTCGCCGCGCTCGACTTCGCGCACGCGCAGGGCGTCGTCCACCGCGACATCAAGCCCGCGAACCTGATCCTGACGTCGGCGGGCACGCTCAAGGTCGCGGACTTCGGGATCGCGCGCGTCGACGCATCGAACCTGACGATGACCGGGATGGTGATGGGCACGCCGTCGTACATGGCGCCCGAGCAATGCCAGGGGCTGCCGAGCGACCATCGCGCCGACCTCTTCAGCGTAGGTGTCGTGCTCTACGAGCTTTTGACCGGCGTGAAGCCGTTCGACGGCTCGATCGAGTCGATCGCCTACCGGATCTGCCACACGGACGCGCGGCCGCCTTCGAGTCTCGCGCAGGT
>Ga0247829_10001589_pt1 | contig 10511 bp, 5 predicted proteins | sample 12C_Control_Day4_FD_207765 | JGI IMG/M metagenome (GOLD analysis project Ga0247829, IMG submission 207765) | Soil microbial communities from agricultural site in Penn Yan, New York, United States - 12C_Control_Day4 | ecosystem: Environmental > Terrestrial > Soil > Agricultural land | place: USA... | reverse complement strand
ACAAGCGGATCTGGGAAGACTTCGAGCGCCGCATCCCCGCGTCGGAGGAGTGGCCGCCCGAGCGTGACAAGCCCGCGGACTTCGATCTGATGGCGCGGGCACGCGCGCGCACCGTCGCGATGTTCGCGGAGAGCGACGCGATCACCGAGACGTTCGCGGAGCGCGAACCGCGCCGCGGCAGCTAGGCGGCTACCGCGCGTGGCGGAGGCGCTCGATGTCGGTCGGTGCCGGCTGCACGAGCACGGCGCCCGTGTCGCCGTCGACGGCGAGCAGATCCTGCGGGCGCGCCCAGCCGAACAGGCCCGGCACGTCGCTGACGACCGGCAGGCGTGCGGCCCGTGCGATCGCGATCGCGGCGGGTGATACGGCATTGCTCGCGACGAGCGCGGAGGCGCCGCGCGCGACGGCGGCGATCGCCATGAACGCGTGGATGCGGTCGGCGATCCAGATCGCGCCGGGGCGCAGCGAGCGCGGATCTCCGAGCAGGACGCACAGCTCCTCGATGTCGGCCACCGACTCGCTCGCGGCGGCCGTGCCGAGCTTGTACGGCGCGCGCGCGTACTCCTTGGCGACCGCGCGCAGTCCATCGGGCTGCCCACTCGCAGCGACCAGGCGCTCGCGCAGGCGCGCATCGCACATCGCGAGCGCGAAGCGATCGAGCGCGGCGCCGACGGCGGGAACCACGGCATCCGCGAGGCGCTTGATCGCACGGCCGAGATCGTCGCGCAGGCGCGCGAACGCGCGCTCGAGGTCGGCGGGCGGTGCACCGAGTGCCGTCGTCGTCGGTACGAGGCCCGCGCGTCCGAGCACGGCGCCGCCGACGTGCGCGGTGCCGGTGAGCCGCGCGGAGCGCGCCGCGGTCGCGAGCCGGCGCTCGATCGCGAGCGTGATCGGCGCGCCGAGCGCGGTGGCGAGCGTGACCTCGGCTGCGGCGAACGGGCGCTCGCGTCGCTGCAGGACGAGCACACCGATCACCGCGCCTCCGCCGATCAGCGGCACGCCGACGAACACCGGAAACTGCTCCTCGCCCAGCCCGGGCACCGCCTTGTACGCGGCTTCCGCGGCGGCGTGCGCGGCGGACACCGGGCGCATGCACTCCGCGACCAGGCCGGTGATCCCTTCACCGACGTGCAGCGTGGTCCCGATCGCGGACGCTCGAAATCCGTGGTTGCCGCGCATGATCAAGCTGTCCGCTTCTCGGACATACACGCTCGCGACATCGACGCCCGTGATCGCCGCGAGCTCGTTGCACATCGCGGTGAGCATCGCCTCGAGCGGGCCGTCGTGCCCCGCGAGCTCGATGAGCCGCAGGATGCCGTCGACGCCGCGTTCACCGCGGTGGTGGACCTGGACGATCGATCTCGGAAGCTCGCGCACGCCACCAGGCTGACATGCGCGGTGTTTCGCGGAGGTTTCGCGCGGGAAAACCTCTGCGCAGCGCGCGCTACTTCGTCGCGGGCGCCACGCACACGCGGAACGCCGCCTTCGCCGGCTGACCGTCGCGCGTGCACGGGAACGGTGTCGCGGCGAGCGCCTCGCGCACGCACGCCACGACCTTCGCGCGTGCTTCCTGTGCCACAAACGGCGAGCAGGACAAACGCGCAGAGAGGTCGCATGCGCCGGACCGTGGTCGCGCGCCGGCCTCGCTGTCACCCGCTCACGCCGCGATCTTGCGCGCGACGAGCTCGTCGAGGATGGCGTGCGTCGCCGCGAGGGTGGGCGCGCCGAACAGCGCCGCGCGCGCCTGCTCGTCGAACAACGGGCCGAGCACGCGCGCGTGGCGGCGGGACACGCCGAGCCCGATGCGCGCGCCGCGCTGCGCGACGTTGCCGTCGACGATCATGCGGTACATCGCGACCCGCTCGGCGCTCGTCGGTGGTGCGTGCGGTGCGCCGGCGAGCGCGGCGCGCGCCTCGCAGAACACCCACGGGTGCTCGATCGCGGCGCGCCCGATCATCACGCCCGCGCAGCCCGTGGTGGCAAGCGCGCGCACCGCATCGTCCGCCGTCCGGACATCACCGTTGACGATCACCGGGATCTCGACGACCTCGCCCGCGCGGCGCGCCCAGCTCCAGTCGGCGACGCCGCTGTGGCCCGCCGTCGCGACGCGGCAATGGATCGTGAGCCCGGCGATGCCGGCGTCCTCGAGCCGCCGCGCGAGATCGACGATCGGCATCTCGCTCTCGGGGCCCCAGCCGATGCGCGTCTTCACCGTCACCGGCAGCTCGGTCACCTCGACCACGCGTCTGGCCATCGCGATCATCGCGGCGGGATCGCGCAGCCACGCTGCCCCCGCGCCACCTCTCACGACGCGCGGCACCCAGCAGCCGCAGTTGATGTCGATGAACGCGGGCTCGGCACGCGCGGCGATCCGCGCTGCCTCGACGAGTAACTCGGGATCCGCGCCATAGATCTGGATCGCCGTCGGCTGGTCATCGGCGGGGAGGGCGAGCTTGCGCTGCGCGATCCGCGAGTCGCTGACGATCTGCTCGGCGCGCACGAACTCGGTCATGCAGAGCGAGGCGCCGACGGCGCGGCACGCACGGCGATAGACCACGTCCGTGACGTCCTCCATCGGAGCGAGCACGACCCGCCCGGAGGCCTGCACGAGCTGCGCGATCGTCACGTCCCGATAGTCGCACGCGGATCCTCGTCGGGCACGTTCAAGGCCAAGCTCCGAGCGTTGCAGCTCCTCTTGGGCGTACGCTACGCGCGTGTGGAAGCACGCCATGATCGCGAGCTGTCTGGCCGTTGTTGGGAGCTGTGGGAGCTCGCTGCCGAGGACGTCGCCGTCCTCCCTGCCCGGCGCGGAGATCGCAGAGCGCTCGCTGGCCGAGCTGCGCGACGATCTCGCCGCCGGCAAGACGACGTCGGTCGCTCTGGTCGAGGCATACCTCGCGCGCATCGAAGCGCTCGATCACCGAGGGCCAAGCCTGCACGCGATGATCTCGATCAACCCGCAGGCGCGCGCAGAGGCCGAGCGCCTCGACCGCGAGCGCAAGGCCGGAACGCTGCGCGGGCCGCTGCATGGCATTCCGATCGTGCTCAAGGACAACATCGAGTCCAGGGAGCTGCCGACCACGGCGGGCGCGCTCGCGCTCGAGCACAACCGGACCGAGCGCGACGCTCCGGTGGTCGGTCGCCTGCGCGCGGCGGGCGCGATCATCCTCGGCAAGACGAACATGAGCGAGTGGGCGAACATGCGTTCGTCGTACAGCGTCAGCGGTTGGAGCGCGCTCGGCGGGCTCGTGCGCAACCCGTACGCACGCGATCGCAGCGCTTGTGGCTCGAGCTCGGGCAGTGCCGTCGCGGTCGCCGCCGGCTACGCCGCTGCTGCGCTCGGCACGGAGACCGACGGATCGGTCACCTGTCCGGCCGCGTTCAATGCGCTCGTCGGACTCAAGCCCACCGTCGGACTTGTCTCGCGAGCTCACATCGTACCGATCTCGCACAGTCAAGACACCGCAGGCCCGATGACGCGGACGGTGACGGACGCCGCGATCCTGCTGACCGCGATGGCCGGCAGCGATCCTGCCGACGCTGCGACCGTGGACGCCGATGCGCACAAGCGCGACTACGCCGCCGATCTGCGCATCGACGCGGTGAAGGGCACGCGCATCGGCGTCGCGCGCTTCCTCGCGGGCTTTCATGAAGGCACCGACGCTGCGTTCGAACGCGCACTCGCGGAGCTACGCGCCGCCGGCGCCGAGCTGGTCGAGATTCCGACCTTCGAGATGGGCGACATCGGCAACGGAGAGCTCGCGGTGTTGCTCGCCGAATTCAAGGTGGATCTCGACGCGTACCTCGCGAGCACTGCACGCACCGTGACCACGCGAACGCTCGCCGATGTGATCGCGTTCCAGCGCAAGCACGCGGATCGCGAGCTGCGCATCTTCGGGCAGGACCTCTTCGAGAAGGCGCAGGCCACGAAGGGACTCGACGATCCGGCGTACCAGAAATCACTCGCCGACAATCGCCGGCTCGCAGGGCGCGACGGCATCGATCGTCTGCTGCGCGAGCACGGCGTCGTCGCACTCGTCGCGCCGAGCTTCAGCCCGGCGTTCACGATCGATCTCGTGACCGGCGATCACTTCCTGGGCGGCTCGTCCATGCTCCCCGCCGTCGCCGGCTATCCACACCTCACCGTGCCGATGGGGCAGGTGCACGGCTTGCCGGTCGGGCTGTCGTTCATCGGGCCGGCGTGGTCCGAATCGACGTTGCTATCGCTCGGATACGCGTTCGAGCAGCGCACGCATGCGCGTACGCCGCCAACGTTCGCGGCCAGCGCATCGCTCGCACCGTAGTGGGCAGCTAACCCTCCGAGAGGATTGACAACTCGACGCGATAACTGAACACTTGGATAGTGTCGCACGCGCCGCTGTGGTGCAAGTCCAACTTCTCGTTCCTCGAGGGGGCGAGCCACGCCGAGGAGCTGGTGGAGGAGGCGCACCGCGTGGGCATCGGATCGATCGCGATCACGGATCGCGACGGCGTCTATGGAATGGTCCGCGCGCACGTCAAGGCGCGCGAGCTTGGCGTGCACCTCGTGTGCGGTGCGCAGATCTCGATCGCCGCGTATGGCGCGCGACTCGCTGCATCGTCGGTGACGCTCGCGCACGAGCACGAGCAGGCGCACGGGCGCGGGCCCGGCTGGGGCGCGGATACGGATGCCATGTCACCCGACGTGCCGCTCGGCCGTCGCGGTCGCACCAAGCGCGCGAAGCCGCGCCAGCCATCGCTCGAGCTCGCGGAGCCCACGACGTCGCGGCTCGTGTTGCTGGCGACCGATCGCACCGGCTGGGCGAACCTCACACGCCTGCTCACCGTGGCGCGCCGCCGCTGCGACAAGGGCGACGCGCTCGCCGCGTGGCACGAGGTGTGCGAACGCGCGGGCGGCCTCATCGCATTGTGGGGAGGCGAGGGCAGCGTGCTCGCCGACGAGCCCGATCCCCCGGCGGCGCTGCTCGCCGATCTGCGGGAGGCGTTCGGCGATCGCCTGTACGCGTTGCTCGCGCGCCATCGCCGCGCGGACGACGTCGCACGCGAGGCGCGCCTGCGTGCGCGCGCGCGGGCCATCGGCATCCCGCTCGTCGCATCGACCGAAGTGCTCTATCACTCGCGCGCGCGGCGTCCGCTGCAGGACGTGCTGACCTGCATCCGCCACGGCGTCACGCTCGCGACCGCGGGCACCAAGATCCGCGGCAACGACGAGCACGATCTGCGGGCGCCGCATGCGTTCGCGCGCCTCTACGCCGACGAGCCCGCCGCCGTCGCACGCACGCTCGAGGTCGCCGCGCGCTGCACGTACTCGCTCGGCGAGCTGCGCTATCGCTATCCGTCGGAGCGGCTCCCCGACGGCTCGACCTCGGCGCAGCACCTGCGCGCGCTCGTCGATGCGGGCGCGGAGTCGCGCTACGGCGGCGATGTCCCATCGAACGTGCGCCGCCAGCTGGAGACCGAGCTCGCCTTGATCGAGGAGCTCGACTACCCCGGCTACTTCCTCACGATGCACGAGATCGTCGCGTACTGCCGGCGGCGCGACATCATGTGCCAGGGCCGCGGCTCGGCCGCGAACTCCGCGGTCTGCTACTGCCTCGGCATCACCGCGATCGACCCGGTACGCATGGGGCTCCTGTTCGAGCGCTTCCTCTCGCGCGAGCGCGCCGAGCCGCCCGACATCGATCTCGACATCGAGCACGAGCGGCGCGAAGAGGTCATCCAGCACGTCTACGCCGTCTACGGCCGCGACCACGCCGCGATGGTGTGCAACATCATCCGCTACCGCCCGCGGTCCGCCGTGCGCGACGTCGGCAAGGCCCTCGGCATCCCCGAGACCGCGCTCGATCGCGCCGCCAAGCACCTCTCGATGTACGGCCTCGTCGAGCGCGACGCCCTCGACCACGCGATGTCCGGCGAGCTCTCGGGCACTGCCATCGAGCACCTCGCGCGCCTCACCGACGAGATCCTAGAGTTCCCGCGCCACCTCTCCGTGCACCCCGGCGGCTTCCTGCTCGGCCACGAACCCGTGCACGACATCGTCCCCATCGAGAACGCGGCGATGCCGGGCCGCACTGTCATCCAGTGGGACAAGGACGATCTCGAGGATCTCGCGCTCTTCAAGGTCGACCTCCTCGGCCTCGGCGCGCTGCACCAGCTGCACCTCGCGTTCGACCTCCTCCGCGAGCACCGCGGCATCGACCACACGATGGCCACCATCCCCGCCGAGGACGAAGCCACCTACGACATGATCTGCACCGCCGACACCGTCGGCACCTTCCAGATCGAGAGCCGCGCGCAGATGTCCATGCTGCCGCGCCTGAGGCCGCGCACGTTCTACGATCTCGTCATCGAGGTCAGCCTCGTGCGACCGGGCCCGATCTCCGGCGGCATGGTGCACCCGTTCCTGCGCCGACGCCGCGGCCTCGAGCCCGTCGAATACCCACATGCGTGCCTCGAGCCGGTGCTCGCCAAGACGCTCGGCGTGCCGCTGTTCCAGGAGCAAGTCATGCGGCTCGCCGTCGTCGCCGCCGACTACACGCCCGGCGAGGCCGATCAGCTTCGCCGCGACATGGCCGCCTGGCGCCGCTCCGGCCGGATCGAGAAACACCGCGAGCGCCTGATCTCGCGCATGGAGCAAAAAGGCATCGCACGCGAGTTCGGCGAGCGCGTCTTCGATCAGATCCGCGGCTTCGGCGAGTACGGCTTCCCCGAGTGCGTCGTCGGTGCGACGCGCGTGGTCGATGCCGACACGGGCAGATGGGTCCGCATCGACGACGTCGTGGCCGGACGCGAGAAGGTGCGCTCGACGCTGACGTGCAATGACCAGCTGAAGATCGAAAAGCGGCAGATCGTGAACGCGCGTCCGAGCGGTCGGAAAAACGTGTTTCGCCTCCGTACGGCGCTCGGACGAGAGATCGAAGCGACCGCCGAGCACCCGTTCCTGACGATCGGCGGTTGGGAAAAGCTCGGCGAGCTAAAGGTCGGTGACGCTGTGGCTACCGCTCGTTCCGTATCGGCTCCAGGTCGACGACGCTGGGCTCGTCACGAGCTGATTGTCTTGGGCGGCCTGATCTCCGAGGGAAACCTCTGCCACCCGAACACGTTCTACTTCTATTCACAGGACCGCGAGCACGCCCAAGAGTTTGCCCGTTGTCTCGAGCAATTTTCGAACACGGTAGCCGTCATCGAGAGACATAAGGGCTGTTTCAGCATCCGACCGCGACGCATCGATCGCGCGACGAGCTCCGACGCAGTCACATGGGCAAAGCGACTCGGTATCTGGGGATGCGGCGCGCACACCAAAGCGCTCCCTGACGAGGTGTTCGAGCTTCACGCAGACGACGCGGGATTGCTGCTCGCGCGAATGTGGGAGGGCGATGGTACCGTCGCATTAGATGGTCGCCATGCGGATTACGACACTGCGTCGCGACGGCTCGCAGCGGATGTTCAGCACCTCCTGTTGCGCCTCGGCATCATCGCGCGCTGTTACACGCGAGAACGGCCCTATCGAGATCGAACGGCTCGGAGCTACGTCGTCACGATCACCGGCGCGGAGAACCTGACGCAGTTCTATTGGCGTGTCGGTCGTCTGTTCTTGAGCACGCAAAAACGGCGGCGTGCGCAAACACTGGCGCGGCCGACACGTGGCCGGATGTCGAAGGACGTGATCCCCGCGAGCGTCACTGACCTCATTCGTCGAGCTCGCGACAAGAAGGCTGTGTCCTGGAGAAAGATCGGTTACGCGACCAAGTTGGGCATGCGTGAGATCCAGAGCACGACGAACAGCAAGCGCGGATTTCGTCGCTGGGTGATCGAGCGCCTCGGCAGATATCTCGAAGCACCGGAGCTGACACGGCTAGCGACCTCGGACGTGTACTGGGATCAGATCATCTCGATCGAGCCTGCGGGCGTCCAAGAGACGTACGACCTCGAGATCGAGGGAAACCACAACTTCCTCGCGAACGACTTCGTCGTGCACAACAGTCACGCCGCAAGCTTCGCGTTGATCGCGTACACGACGTCATGGATGCGCAAGCACTACCTCGCCGAGTTCACGTGCTCACTGCTGAACGCACAGCCCATGGGCTTCTACTCGCCGGCGACGATCGTCGGTGATGCGCAGCGGCACGGCCTCGAGGTGCGACCGATCGATGTCGCGACGAGCGCATGGGACTGCACGCTCGAGCCGACGACCGACGACTTCGGGTTTGCCGTCCGCATGGGCCTGCGGTGGGTGCGGGGCATGCAGCTCGCGGAGGGGCAGCGGATCGTCGATGCGCGCGCGGCCCGTCCCTTCACCTCGGTCGAGGACTTCGTGCGGCGGACCGGCATCGCGGCGCGCATGCACACGGCGCTGGCGGAGGCGGGCGCCCTCGGCGAATTCGCCGACACCAGGCGCGATGCGCTCTGGCAGACCGCGGGCTGGGTCGCGCGCCAGCACGACACGATGTCACTCGGCAGCGGCGAGCACGACGACATCGAGTTCGCGAAGCTGAGCAAGCTCGACGAGATCTTCTGGGACTTCGCGACCAGCGATCACTCGACGCGCGGACATCCGCTCGCTCCGCTGCGCGGCGAGCTGCGCGCCAAAGGCTGGCCGGACGCGCGCACGGTGGCCAAGGGCCGCGATGGTAGCCGCATCGACTACGTCGGCATCGTGATCTGCCGGCAGCAGCCGGGCACCGCGAGCGGCGTCGTGTTCATGACGCTCGAGGACGAGACGGGCTTCGTGAACCTGGTGTGCTGGCAGCAAGTGTTCGCGGACTACGCGCACGTGATCCGCACGACGTCACTGCTCGGCGTGACCGGGCGCCTCCAGGTGCAAGAAGGCATCGTTCACCTGATCGCGGAGCGCGTCTGGGTGCCCACGCTGTCGCGGCCCGTCGTCGAGGTTGACAGCAGAGACTTCCACTGAGCGAGCCCCCGTGTCCTCCGCTACAGAGGCTCCGTCCCGATGAAGATCCTGACGTCGTGGTCGCTCGGCGTCCCCACGTCCGATGCAGCGAGATGCGTGCCCGTAGTTGGGACGTATTCCAACTCACGAGTCCTGCGCGGCGTGTTGCCTGCGTAGGTCGGCCTCACCTCGTAACGGGCGCGGACCTACCACGAGGCCTGTACGATGGGATGCTTCGATGCGGCACCGCAACGAGAAGACGACCAAGCAGATCGAGAACGAGGAGCTGTCGCGTCTGACCGACGCCTCGGCCGGGAACGATCGAGCGACGACCCAGCTCGATCCCTCCCAGCTGCGCGCGCTGCTGGGCGGTGAGCCACCGGCGCCGATCGCGGAGACGCCGACCGGGACCGGAGCCATGCCGCGGGCGGCGTCCCCGAGCCCCGAGCCCCCGGTCGGCACGGGCGCGCTGCCCCACGTCGCGCGGCGGGAGGCGGAGAGCACCGCGGAGGTGCCGCCGATCGGGCCGCGGAACCGGTGGATCATGCCGGTGGGGGCCGTCGTGCTCGCGGCGGCGGCGCTGGTCGCCGTCCTCTCGATGCGGTGACCCGGGGCGCGAGGCACGTCACACGTAGCGACCCGAGCGCCTGTGATAAGAGGTGCCGATGCCGTCTCGAGTCCTGCGCGTCACCCTCTCCGTCGCCGTCGTGGTCCTCGCGGCCTGCGGTCCGCGCCCCAAGGCGGGTGACCCGGACTCTGGTGGTGGCAGCGCTGATGCGCCGATCGATGCTCCCGCGGTCGACGCGCCCATCGATGCGGACCTCTGCGTCGGCGGCGCGCTGTGCGGCAGCCCGGCGATGTGCTGCGCCGGCGGCAACGAGTGCGTCGAGGATCAGTGCCTGGCCGCGTGCGCGAGCGGCGTGCGGTGCGGCGCCGACCTCACCACGTGCTGCGCGAGCGGCGAGGTGTGCCTCGAGAATGCGTGCACCGTGCCGGGCGCCGCGTGCGCGGACCCCTATGACTGCGAGCCCGGTAACTTCTGCGAGCCGACGCTCGATCAGTGCTTGCCGCAGCCGGACCCGCTGAGCTGCAAGATCCTCCCAACGTTCGCGGACCTCACCGTGACCGCCGAGTGGTCGTGGACCGGGGGCGACGTGATCTCGATCCCGGTCGTCGCCAACCTCAACAACGTGGGCGCGCCCGAGGTCATCGCGAACGTGCTGCCGGCCGCCTCGTCGGGGACCAACAACGGCGAGATCGTGATCCTCGACGGCGCGACCGGCATGCCGCTCGTCGGGCCGATCGTGCACAGCCCGCCGGCGAGCTACGGCAGCCAGTTCCGCTCGACGATCGCGACCGGCGACGTCTCGGGCGACGGCATGCCCGACGTGATCTACGCGGCGCGCAGCAGCGTGAACAACGACACCGGCGTCAGCCTGATCGTCGCGATCAACGGTGCCGGACAGGTGCTGTGGACCTCGCACGATCCCAACGGCACCGCGCATCCGATCAAGGTGTGGAACGGCGGCGTCACGCTCGCGAACTTCGACAGCGATCCGATGGCGGAGGTCGTCATCGGTGCGACGCTGATCGATCACGACGGCACCGTGATCTGGGA
>Ga0247829_10001588_pt1 | contig 10515 bp, 9 predicted proteins | sample 12C_Control_Day4_FD_207765 | JGI IMG/M metagenome (GOLD analysis project Ga0247829, IMG submission 207765) | Soil microbial communities from agricultural site in Penn Yan, New York, United States - 12C_Control_Day4 | ecosystem: Environmental > Terrestrial > Soil > Agricultural land | place: USA... | reverse complement strand
CACCCGAGCCGCCATGCCCGCCCCCACCGCCGTCACCCTGCACCAGCGCTCCCGCGTGCTGGAAGTCGCCTTCGACGACGGCGCGAGCTTCCGCATCCCGTTCGAGCTGATGCGCGTGTATTCGCCGTCCGCCGAAGTCCAGGGCCACGGGCCGGGCCAGGAAGTGCTGCAGACCGGCAAGCGCGACGTGGTCGTCACTGCCGTCGAGCCGGTGGGCCACTACGCCCTGCAGCCCCACTTTTCCGACGGCCACGACACCGGCATCTTCTCGTGGGACTACCTCTATCACCTCGGCTCCCAGCACGACACGCTCTGGCAGCGCTATGAGCAGCGCCTGGCCGAGGCGGGCGTGACACGCGACACCCCCATGCCGGTGCAGGCCGCGGGCGGGTGCGCGTCGCATTGACCATGGCCGAGGACACCCACTTCGGCTACGAGCGCGTCGAGCCCGACCAGAAGGCGGCCCGGGTGCGCAGCGTGTTCGATTCCGTTGCCGCCCGCTACGACCTGATGAACGACCTGATGTCGCTCGGCCTGCACCGGGCCTGGAAGGCCTACGCGGTCGCCGTGGCCGACGTCCGGCCCGGCCAGCGGGTCCTCGACATCGCCGGCGGCACCGGCGACCTCGCGCGCGCGTTCGCCCGCAAGGCCGGCCCGGCCGGCACCGTCGTGCACACCGACATCAACGAGTCGATGTTGCGGCGCGGGCGCGACCGGCTCCTCGACGAAGGCCTCGCGCTGCCCACCGTGCTGTGCGATGCCGAAACCCTGCCGTTTCGCACCGGCAGCTTCGACCTCGTCAGCGTGGCCTTCGGCCTGCGCAACATGACGCACAAGGAGCGAGCGCTCACAGAGATGGCGCGCGTGCTGCGCGATGGCGGCCGCCTGCTCGTGCTCGAGTTCTCCAAGGTGGCCGCGCCGCTGGAAAAGGCCTACGACTGGTACTCCTTCAGCGTGCTGCCGCGCCTGGGCCAGTGGGTCGCCGGCGACGCCGCCAGCTACCGCTACCTGGCCGAGTCGATCCGCATGCACCCCGACCAGCAAGGCCTGAAGGTCATGATGAAGGGCGCCGGCTTCGGCCATGTCGACGTGCACAACCTGTCTGCGGGGGTGGTGGCCCTGCATGTCGGGGTGAAGTGCTGAGCAGCGCCGTGTGGCAGGGTGCACGAACCGTTGCATCCGGGGGGTCCGACTCCCCTGAATCGGGTGAAAAAACACAGGGTGGGGGCCGCTAAACTGCGCCTTCTGAACCGGCAAGGTCGCTAGAACGATCGCCGGACCGCCCATGCCCATGACGGCATCGAATTCCAGTACGGTTGGGAGTGGACCCGATGAACACCTCTACGCGCGCCGCCCCTGCGGCCGCCCGGTCAGCCCGAAACACGGGCATGCTGATTGCCGTGGCAGCCGTGCTGATGGTGGGCTGCGGGGAGACCAAGGACAAGCCGGCCACTCAAACGGCCGCCAAGGTCAACAAGGAGGAGATCACGGTTCACCAGATCAACTTCGCGCTCGGGCAGCAGCGAGGTCTCCGTGCGGATCAGCAGGAGGCGGCGCGCAAACAGGTGCTCGAGCGCCTCATCGACCAGGAGTTGACCCTGCAGAAGGCGACGGAGCTCAAGATCGACCGCGACGCGAAGGTGCAGCAGCAGCTCGAAGCGTCCCGGCGCGACATCATCTCCCGTGCCTACCTCGAGCGCGTCGGCGAGACGGCGACGCGGCCCAACAGCGCCGAGGTCGAGAAGTACTACGCCGAGAAGCCCGGGCTCTTCAAGGAGCGGCGCATCTACAACCTGCAGGAGATCGCGATCGAGGCCAAGCCGGAGCAGGTGCCGACGCTGCGCGCGAAGCTCGAATCGTCGAAGAACATCAGCGAGTTCATCGAATACCTGAAAGCGAACGACTTCCGCTTCAGCGGCAACCAGGCCGTGCGTGCGGCCGAGCAGCTGCCGTTGGCCAACCTCGACACCTTCGCCCGCATGACCGACGGGCAGTCGATGCTCAGTCCGTCACCCACCGGTGCCACCGTCGTGGTGCTCGCGGGCTCGCGTTCGCAGCCGGTGGACCTTCAGCGCGCCACGCCTGCGATCGAGCAGTTCCTGCTCAACGATCGCAAGCGCGACATCATCGCCAGGGATCTGAAGTCCCTGCGCGAAGGGGCCAAGATCGAATACGTCGGGCAGTTCGCCGAGGGCGCGGCCACGCCGGCCTCCGCGGCCAGCGCCCCGGCAACCAACCAAGGGACCGGAACGAAATGAACGCACTTCGACAATCCTTCATCGCCACCGTCCTGGGCCTGATCGCACTGTTGTCGGCCGGCATCGCCTGCGCCCAGGCGCAACCGGCGGCGCCCGCCCAGCAACGCAGCGAGTACGTGCTCGGCGCGGGCGACGTGGTCCGCATCACCGTCTTCCAGAACCCCGATCTCACGCTCGAGACGCGCCTGTCCGAGACGGGCCAAGTCAGCTATCCGCTGCTCGGCCCGATCAACCTCGGCGGCATGTCGGTCGCCCAGGCCGAGAAGCGCGTGGCCGACGGCCTGCGCTCCGGCAACTTCGTGAAGCAGCCGCAGGTCAGCGTGCTCGTCGTGCAGGTGCGCGGAAACCAGGTCTCGGTGCTCGGCAACGTGAACCGCCCCGGCCGCTATCCGCTGGAGCTCGCCGACACGCGCCTCACCGACATCCTCGCTGCCGCGGGCGGCGTGTCGCAGGGCGGCGCCGACATCGTCACCGTGGTCGGCTCGCGCAACGGCAAGCCGTTCCGCTCCGAGATCGACCTCCCCGGGGCGTTCCAGGCCGCCCAGCGCACGAACGACGTCATCCTCGCCAACGGCGACGTGATCTACGTCGACCGCGCGCCCACCGTCTTCATCTACGGCGAAGTGCAGCGTCCCGGCGTCATCCGCCTCGAGCGCGGGATGACCGTCATGCAGGCGCTGGCCACCGGCGGCGGCCTCACGCAACGAGGCACCGAGAAGGGCATGCGCGTGCACCGCCGCGGGCCCGACGGCAAGGTCCAGGTGATCCAGCCGTCGATGGACGACCAGGTGCGCGATGGCGACGTGGTCTATGTGCGCGAGAGCTTGTTCTGAGCGAGGCAGATGATGAACATCAACCAGTTCCTGTCGATAATTTGGGCGCGCCGATGGCTTGCGCTCACGGTCTTCCTCGTCACCGTAGGTGCCACGGCGATCGTGAGCCTGCTGCTCCCGAAGAAGTACACGGCGTCGTCGGCCATCGTCATCGAGATGAAGGGCGACCCGATCGTCGGCATGCTGTTCCAGAACATGGGCGCGGCCAGCTACATGGGCACCCAGGTCGACATCTTCAACAGCGACCGCGTCGCCCGCCGCGTCGTCACCAACCTGCGCTTGAACGAGAACGCCCAGATCCGCGAGCAGTGGCTCGAGGAAACGCAGGGCCAGGGGTCGTTCGAGAACTGGCTGGCCGACATGCTCAAGGGCGGGCTCACGGTCCTGCCGTCGCGTGAGTCGAGCCTCATCAACGTCAGCTACACCGCGCGCGATCCCGCTTTCGCGGCCGGCATGGCCAACGGCTTCGTGCAGGCCTACCTCGACACCGCGCTCGACCTGCGGGTCGACCCTGCTCGCCAGTACTCCACCTTCTTCGACAGCCGCGCCAAGGAGCTGCGCGACCAGCTCGAGCAGGCGCAGACGAAGCTGTCCGCCTACCAGAAGGCCAACGGGATCATCGCCACCGACGAGCGCCTGGACATCGAGACCTCGCGCCTGAACGAGCTCTCGTCGCAGCTCGTCGCGCTGCAGGCCATCGCCTCCGAATCGAGCAGCCGCAATGCCCAAGCCGCGGGCGCCAGCGGAGACCGCCTCCAGGAAGTCATCGGCAACCCGCTCATCTCCGGCATCCGCGGCGATCTCGCGCGCGCCGAGGCGCGCTTCCAGGAGCTCACCTCGCGCCTGGGCGATGCCCACCCGCAGGTCGTCGAAGCCCGGGCCAACATCACCGAGCTGCGCTCCCGGCTGGCCCAGGAAACCCGCCGCGTCACCGGCGGGGTCGGCGTCGCGAACACCATCAATCGCCAGCGCGAATCCGAGGTTCGCACGTCGCTCGACGCGCAACGCACCAAGGTGCTGCGCATGAAGGAGCAGCGAGACGAGGGCTCCGTGCTCATCAAGGACGTCGAGAACGCGCAGCGTGCCTACGACCAGGTCCTGGCGCGCCGCAACCAGACCACGCTGGAGAGCCAGACCACCCAGACCAACGTCACGCAGCTCACCCAGGCGTCCCCGCCGCTCATGCCGTCGTCACCGCGCATCGTGCTGAACACGCTGCTGTCCATCGTCGTCGGCGCGATGCTGGCCGTCGGCTCCGTGATGCTGCTCGAGATCGTCGATCGCCGCGTCCGCGGCGCGCGAGACCTCACCGAGGCCCTGGGGCTGCCGATGCTCGGCGTGCTGCCGCGCCCGGCACGCCGGCGCGGCCTCTTCGCCGGGCCATCCACGCCGCTGCTCGCGCAGCGCGTGCTCGGGCAGCTGCCCCATCCTGCAAAGGGCGCGTGATGGCCACTTTCAAGGACTCCATGCCGGCGGTCGAGGCGACCCCCATCTCCGCCGCCCCGCCGCAGGGCGTGCGCCTCGAGCCCGCCACGGTCCTGCACGACCGGGCCATCGGCGACATCCTCCGCGACGTGCGCGACCTCACCGACGAGCAGGTCGAGCGCATCCTTGCGTACCAGCGCGAGCACAAGACGCGCTTCGGCGAGGCCGCCGTCAAGCTCGGTCTGGTCAGCACCGACGATGTCCTCTTCGCGCTGTCCAAGCAGTTCCACTATCCGTACGCGTCCGAGGAGCGGCGCGAGTTCACGCCCGAGCTCGTCACGCTGAACCAGCCGTTCTCGCAGCAGGCCGAGGCGCTGCGTGCGGTGCGCTCTCAGATCATGATGCGCGTGTTCTCCGAGACCGGGCCGCGTGCCGCGCTGGCGGTCGTGAGCCCGAACACGCGCGACGGCAAGACGTTCTTCTCCGCCAACCTCGCGGTCACGCTGGCGCAGCTCGGCGGCCGCACGCTGCTGGTCGACGCCGACCTGCGCGGCCCGCGCCAGCACGAGGTCTTCGGCATCGAGAACAACAGCGGCCTGTCGGGCATCCTCTCCGGCCGCTCCGAGACGAAGGTCATCCAGCAGGTGGTCGGCGTGTCCAACCTCTTCGTGCTGCCGGTCGGCGTCACGCCGCCGAACCCGCTCGAGCTGGTCGAGCGGCCGGCGTTCGGGCTGCTGATGCGCGAGCTCGTCAGCAAGTTCGACCACGTCGTCGTCGACACGCCGGCCGCGATCTACGGCACCGACGCGTTCGTCGTCGCCGCGCGCTGCGGCGCCGCACTTGTCATCGCGCGCAAGAACGAGTCGCGCATCGGCGCGCTCCAGGACATGGTCTCGTATCTCAGCGAGAGCCCCGCCAAGCTGGCCGGGGTCATCATGAACGAGTTCTGACCGTGTCCGCCACGATGCCCACGCCGCTTGCCGGCCACGCCGACGAAGCCGCCGCCCCGGTCCGCGACGACGCCGTGGCGTGGTGGCTCGCCGGCGGCAGCTTCGTGGCGCTCATGCTCTACAGCTGCGCTGCGCTGTGGGACGGGCTGTGGAACGAAGACGCCTACAGCCACGGCCCGATCATCGTCACCATCCTGCTGTGGCTGCTGTGGCGGCAGGGCATGCCGGCGCTCCAGCGTCCGTCCCCGCTGCCGCACGCGATCGGCTGGCTGCTGCTGTTGCCGGCGCTCGGCACCTATGTCGTCGCGCACGTGGTCTCCATCCCGTTCCTGCACGTGGCCAGCCTCCTGCCGGTGGGCATCGGCCTGCTGCTGATCGTGGGCGGCACCGCTGCAGTGCGCGCCTACTGGTTCCCGCTTCTGTTCCTGTTCTTCCTGGTGCCGCTGCCCGATTTCATGCTCGAGGCGCTGACAGGGCCGCTCAAGAACAAGGTTTCCTTCGCCACCGAGTTCATCCTGCACGCCGCCGGCTATCCGATCGCGCGCGACGGCGTCGTGCTCACGGTCGGCCAATACCAGCTGCTGGTCGCCGACGCCTGCTCGGGCCTGAACTCCATCTTCTCGCTCACGGCCATGGGCCTGCTCTACCTGCACCTCATGCAGTACCGCAGCCGCCTTCGCAACGCCCTGCTCGTGGCGTCGCTGGTGCCCATCGCCATTGCATCGAACCTCTTGCGCGTCATGTTCCTGGTCCTGCTCACCTACCATGCCGGCGATGAAGCGGGGCAGGGTTTCCTGCACGGCTTCGCCGGCATGTTCCTGTTCATCGTTGCGCTGATCATCCTGTTCACGTTCGACCGGCTGCTCGGCCGCGTGCCGTCCATCGCGGCGCAGGAGCGGAGGCAATGAGCCGGCCCTGGCCCCTGCGCGTCGTGCTGGCCGCCGCCGCGGTGATGATCGCCATCGGTGCCGCCGCCACGGTCCCGCCGCCCGTCAGGAAGGTCGCCGGGTTCCAGCTCGACACCATGGTGCCGAAGCAATTCGGCGACTGGCGCGTCGATCCCTCCATCGTGCCGGTCTCGCTCGCGCCGGACGTGCAGGCGCAGCTCGACACGCTGTACGAGCAGGTGCTGGCGCGCGCCTACGTCAATTCCCGAGGCCAGCGCGTCATGCTGTCCATCGCCTATGGCGGAGACCAGCGCGACGCCTTGCGTTCGCACCGCCAGGAGGTCTGCTACCGTGCGCAGGGCTTCACGGTGCAGGGCCTGTCGGTCGAGGAGACCGCCATCAACGGCCGCCGCATCCCCATGAGCCGCTTCCAGGCGCGCCGCAGCGGGCGCATCGAGCCGGTGACCTACTGGATGACCATGGGCACCGATGTCATCGTCAACCGCACCGACCGCCTCGTCGCCCAGGTGCGCGAAGGCATCTCCGCGGGAGCGGTGCCCGACGGCATGGTGGTGCGCGTGTCCAGCCTCGACCCGGATCTTCCGCATGCCTACGGGCAGCACGTGGCGTTCATGGATGCCTTGCTCGGCGCCATGCCGGCGGACGCTGCGCGCCGGCTCACCGGTCGCTAGGAGCGCGGTCCGTGAGCCCGCTTTCCATCTGCTTCGTGGCCCCGATGGCCTATCCCGTGCTGGCACAGGACCGGTCGCTGCCGTTCGCCGGCGGCGCTGAGGTGCAGCAGGTCGGCATCGCCACCGCGCTTGCACGGCGCGGCCATCGCGTCTCGATGATCTGCCACGACCACGGCTTCCCGGACGGCGAGTCGATCCGCGGCGTGCGCGTGTTCCGCATGTGCGGGCCGTCGGCGGGCCTGCCGGTCGTTCGCTTCGTGCATCCGAGGCTCACCAGCCTGTGGTCGGCGATGCGCCGCGCGGACGCCGACGTGTACTACCAGCGCACCAGTGGCGCCGCCACCGCGTTCGTCGCCGCCTTTGCGCAGCGACATGGCCGCGCCAGCGTCTTTGCCGGCGCGCACGACGCCGACTTCGAGCCCGATCTTCCGCTCGTACGCTTGCGGCGCGACAAGCTGCTCTATCGCTGGGGTGTGCGCAACGTCGATCGCATCGTCGCGCAGACCGACCGCCAGCAGCGCCGCTGCAAGGAAGTGTTCGGCCGCGACGCCGTGCGCATCGACAGCTGCTACGCGCATGCAGGGCTCCCCGCGGCGCACGACGGCGTGGTTCTCTGGGTCGCGACGGTCAAGCCCATGAAGCGGCCGGACCTCTTCCTCGAGCTCGCGCGCGCGCTGCCGGCCTGCCGTTTTCGCCTCGTCGGTGGGCCGGACGGCTCCGCAGACGGCCGGGCCTACTTCGACGACATCCGCACGCGCGCGGCAGCCCTGCCCAACGTCGAGATCACCGGCTTCGTGCCCTTCGTCGACGTCGAGCGCCACTTCGACGGCGCATCGATCTTCGTGAACACCTCCTCCGGCGAAGGCTTCCCCAACACGTTCCTGCAGGCCTGGTCGCGGGCCATCCCCACGGTGTCCTTCTTCGACGCCGGCGCCAGCGTCGCAGGCCAGCCGGTCGGCGTCGTGGTGCCCGACACCGCGGCGATGGTCGCGGCCGTCCAGCAGCTGAAGGGCTCGCCCTCGCTGTGGGCCGAAACCGGCGAACGGGCCCGGGCGTGCTTCGAGTCCCGCCACTCGGCCGACCGCATCACCGAGGCCTACGAGCAGCTGCTCGTCGACGCGATGGGCCGGCGCCGGGGCAACCCCTCGCGCCTGGCCCAACCGGCCAAGTCGTAGCACCGCCATGAACGGCATCCAACACTCCCAGGCTCCCGGCGTCCTCGTCATCGTCGGCGCGCTCTTCGCCGCCATGCTGCTGGGCCTCACCGGGGCGGTTCTCGGCGCGGAGGCGCAGGCGCTGCTGCTGTTCATCCTGATCCCGGCGTTCGTGCTGATGCTCAACCAGCCGCTCGGGCTGCTGCTGTTCATCCTGATCGTTCCGTACAACGGCTCGCAGGTCATTCCGCGGATGGCGCAGAACGTCGTCTTCTTCGGCATCGCGGCGCTGTTCTTCGCACGCCTGGGCCTGCGCATGGCGGCCGGCAAGCCGCTGCAGCTGCCGTTCCCGCGCGAGATCCTGCTGTACGTGCTGCTGGTCACCGGCGCGGTCGCAATCGGGTACACGCACATCAACGAGATGACGATCTCGTTCAAGATCCGCTCGCACATCGAGTCGTACGGCTTCAAGGAATACGTGCTGGGCTTCTACGCCAAGCAGATGACGCTCGTCGTGATGGCCGGCATCATCGCCTGGCTCACCGTGCAGAACGGCGGACGCAGCGGCTGGATCATCGCGGGAGCGCTCGCGTCCGCCGTCGTCTTCGTGTTCGCGATGCTGGCCGTGCTCGGCTCCAGCGGCTTCTCGTTCGACCAGATCCGCACCAGCCGCAACATCTTCGTGCAGCTGGGCCGGCAGAGCAACAACGCCGGCGGCCTGCTGTTCATCATGTTCGCGTGCACGCTGTTCATGTGGGAGATGGCCCGCGGCGGAGGCAAGCGCTTCGTGCTGCTGTGCGCCACGCTGCTGCAGATGATGGGCATCGTGCTTACCGCATCGCGCGGCGCCATCCTGGCCATGCTCGTCGTGCTGCTCCTGTATGCGGTGGAATTCCGCCGCATCCGCACCGTGTTCGCGGTGTTCACCCTGGCCGCGATCGCCTTCGCATTCGCTCCCGATGCCGTGCACGATCGCATGCTCCAGGGCTTCGACACGCGCTACTCGATCGATGTCGCGGTGCAGGGCCCCGGCGACGAGGTCACGTCCGGCCGCTTCGACATCTGGAGGCGTCTCGCGCCCGAGATCCTTCGCAGCCCGATCATCGGCCGCGGCCTGTTCTCCACGCAGTGGTCCGACTTCGCCCGCTTCGGCGGGTACTGGGCCAGCCATCCCCACAGCCTCTACCTCGGCATCATGATGGACGCCGGCATCGTCGGTATCGTGGTGATGTTCCTGTTCTACCGCTTCGTCTGGCGCACCTTCCGCACCCTCGGGAAGGATCCGCGCCTGTCGCCCGAGATCCGAGGCTACTTCCTCGGCGCCTCGGCAGCGCTGATCGCCTACCTGGTGTTCGGCATTCCCAACGGCTATTGGCACCCATCGCCCGACCAGACATTCCTGTGGGTGGCCATCGGCCTCGGGGTGGGCTATAGCGCCTACCTCGCCAAGCAGGCCCCCGCGCCTGCCGTGATAAGGGCCGTGCGGCGACCCGCTGGCCGTGTTCCCGCCTATCAAAGGACCTGAATGAAGATTACCGTCGTGGGGGCCGGCTATGTCGGCCTCGTCTCTGGCGCGTGCCTGGCTGAAATGGGCAATGACGTGCTGTGCGTCGATGTCGACCCGAGCCGCATCGCAACGTTGCGCGAAGGCGGCGTGCCCATCTACGAGCCCGGTCTCAAGGAGCTCATCGCCCGCAACGCGGCGGCGGGTCGCCTGCACTTCACCAACGACATCGAGCAGGGCGTGCACTTCGGCACCATCCAGTTCATCGCGGTCGGCACGCCGCCCGACGAGGACGGCGCAGCCGACATGCAGTACGTGCTGGCCGCGGCCCGCAACATCGGCCGCTCGATGAAGGACTACAAGCTCGTGGTCGACAAGAGCACGGTGCCGGTCGGCACGGCCGATCGCGTCCGCGCCGCCATCGCCGAGGAGCTGCAGCGGCGCAACGCCGACATTCCCTTCAGCGTGGTGTCGAATCCCGAGTTCCTGAAGGAGGGCGCCGCCGTCGACGATTTCATGCGCCCCGACCGCATCATCGTCGGTGCCGACGACGATCGCGCGATCCACCTGATGAGCGCGCTGTACGCGCCCTTCCAGCGCAACCACGACAAGCTCGTCGTGATGGACATCCGCTCCGCCGAGCTCACCAAGTACGCCGCCAACGCCATGCTGGCCACGCGCATCAGCTTCATGAACGAGCTCGCGCAACTGGCCGAGCGCGTGGGCGCCGACATCGAGCTCGTGCGCAAGGGCATCGGCTCCGATCCCCGCATCGGCCGCTACTTCCTGTATGCCGGCTGCGGGTACGGCGG
>Ga0247829_10001587_pt1 | contig 10516 bp, 10 predicted proteins | sample 12C_Control_Day4_FD_207765 | JGI IMG/M metagenome (GOLD analysis project Ga0247829, IMG submission 207765) | Soil microbial communities from agricultural site in Penn Yan, New York, United States - 12C_Control_Day4 | ecosystem: Environmental > Terrestrial > Soil > Agricultural land | place... | reverse complement strand
GACTGCTGCGCGCCGCCACCGGGAAGCTCGTCGACCTCCCGGCGGGCGAAGGGCTCGACCTCGAGGGGGTCAGCGACGAGCCGTGGTGGGCGTTCAACTACTACCTCGGCGACCTCCGCAGCCGGGTCGTCGTCAACCTCGACGTGGAGAACATCTGCGACGACCTGGTCGAGCTCGCCGCCCACGAGGTCTATCCCGGCCATCACACGGAGCACGCGGTCAAGGAGCAGCTCTTCCTCCGCGAGCGTGGCGAGCTGGAGGAGTCGATCCAGCTGGTGCCGACGCCGGCATCGCTGCTCCAGGAGGGCGTCGCCGAGACAGGACCGGCCGCGATCCTCGACGACGAGCTGGCGGCGAAGCTGACCGACGCGCTCGCGCGGCACGGGCTCGAGTACGACCTGGCTGCGGAGCGGAGGATGCGCGAGGCGCGCCGGCCGCTGCGCCGGATGGGCGTCGACGCGGCGCTGATGCTGCACGAGGACGACGCGACGACGGACGAGGTCGAGCAGTACCTGATGCGCTGGGGCCTGGTCACGCCTGAGCTTGCGCGGCACACGATCCGCTTCGTCACCGATCCGACGTGGCGCGCCTACGTGATCACCTACTCGGCCGGTGGTGATCTCTGCCGCGAGTGGGTTGCCGGCGACCCCGCGCGTTATGCGCGGCTCCTGACCGAGCACATGCGCGTTTCGGACCTGCTTGCCTCGGTATCGTCACGCCCGTGAGCGCGACCGCGGCACGCGAAGCCGGCCTTTTCATCGGCGGAGAGCAGGTCGAGGGCTCCGAGACCCGGGAGCTGGTCGAGCCGGCCACCGGCGAACCGCTGGTCACTGCTCAGCTGGCGGGTGAGCAGGACATCGACCGCGCGGTCGAAGCCGCGCGCACGGCACTGGACGGGGACTGGGGGAAGACCGGGGCGACCGAGCGCTCGCGGCTCCTGCACGCGCTGGCCGACGCGATCGTCGCCAACCGCGGGGAGCTCGTCGAGCTCGAGTCGCGGAACGTCGGCAAGGCGAGCTCGTCCGTGAAGGCCGAGCTCTTCGGCGCGGCCGAGAACTTCCGGTTCTACGCCTCGGCGGTCGCCACGATCGCCGGCCGCTCGAACCCGATCGGCGGCTCGCTGCTCTTCTACTCGCTGAAGGAGCCGGTCGGCGTCGCCGCGCAGATCGTCCCGTGGAACTACCCGCTGCTGCTGGCGACGTGGAAGCTCGCGCCGGCGCTCGCGGCGGGCTGCTCCGTCGTCCTCAAGCCCGATCCGCAGACGCCGCTGACGGCTCTCCGTCTGGCCGAGCTGGCAACCGAGGTCGGCTTCCCGGCCGGCGCGGTCAACGTCGTTCCCGCCGACGGGCCGACGGTAGGCGCGTACCTCGTGCGGCATCCCGGCGTGGACAAGGTCGCCTTCACCGGCTCCACGAAGACCGGGGCCGAGATCATGCGGCTCGCCGCCGACCCGCTGACGCGCGTCACGCTCGAGCTCGGCGGCAAGAGCCCGAACCTCGTGTTCGCCGACGCCGACCTCGCCAGCGCGATCCCGAGCTCGGTGTGGTCGATCTTCTACGCCGCCGGCCAGAGCTGTGAGGCCCGCTCGCGCGTCCTGGTGGAGAAGCCGTTGTACGACGAGTTCGTCGCCGAGTTCGTCGCGAAGGCCGGCAGCCTGAAGGTCGGTGACCCACTCGATCCGGAGACGCAGATGGGGTCGCTGATCTCGCAGGCGCACCGCGACCGGGTACACGGGTTCGTCGAGCAGGGACGCGGGGAGGGCGCCGAGGTCGTGCTGGGCGGCGAGATCGGCGAGGGGAACGGCGCGTTCTACCCGCCGACCGTGATCGCGGGAGTGGACAACGCGATGGCGGTCGCGCAGGAGGAGATCTTCGGCCCGGTGGTGACCGTGATCCCCTTCGAGGACGAGGCCGAGGCGATCAGGATCGCGAACGACGTCCGCTACGGGCTGATGGCGACGGTCTGGACCGGCGATCCCGGCCGCGGCCACCGGATCGCCGCGAGGATCAAGTCGGGCACGGTCGGGATCAACATGCCGTACACCGCCTTTCCCGGTATCCCGTTCGGCGGCTACAAGCAGTCCGGCTTCGGCCGCGAGCTCGGGGTCGACACGCTCGAGCTCTACCTGGAGACGAAGAGCGTGATCGTGAACACGAGCCCGAAACCGATCAACCCGTTCGGCCTGTAGCGAGGCCACACGCCGGTCTCCGCTGGGCGAAGCGACGGCGTATGGCCTCTCGCAGCGTGCGGGTCAGACCGCCGCGAGGAGCCGGGGGCGCGTGGCCGGCTGCTCCTCGCCCGCGTCGTACTCGGCGGCGCTGACGAGGTCGTCGACCGTCCGCGCCAGGCGTCGAGTGTGACTCTCGGCGAGCTCCTCGAGGAACGTCCAGCTGGAGAGCATGCGGGACCTGGCGTTCGTGTCGCTGCCGCGCCCTTCGAGCCTGACGCTCAGGATGGTGCGGCCGGCTCCGTCGGCGTGGACTGCGAGGCGCCAGACGAGCTTCGCATGCCCGCCGTCGGCGCCGAAGCGCCAGACGAGCTGGTAGTCGAGCTCCTCGCTGCCCCGGGCCCACATCGCGCGGTCGTCGAGGCCGAGCGCCGACAGGCGGTCGGCCAGCGAGCGCATCGGGTTGATCCGGGACAGCACCTCGCGGGCCTGACTGGGATCGACATCGACGATCTGGACGAAAGAGCTGGTCACGTCGTTGCGGGTCATTTCGCCTTCCTCCTTTCAGCGTTCGGACTCGATGAACCGCATGCTGCTCGACGGCGCCGGGCGGAGGAATGGGGCTGCCTGGCGTTTCGAGGTACGGCCTCCCGTACCATCGCCGCGTGCGCGTGATGGAGCGCCTGGAACGGCTGTACGCGATCGGCGAGGGGCCGGGCGCGAACCGGATCGGCTACTCGCAGGAGGAGGACGCCGCCCACGACCTCGCGCGGATGTGGATGGAGGAAGCCGGCCTGGCGGTGACCGTCGACCCGTCCGGCAATCTTCTGGGGACTGACCCGAAAGGGTCGGTCCCAGGGGTCTGGACGGGCTCGCACCTCGACACCGTCCCCGAGGGCGGGAAGTTCGACGGCGCGCTCGGCGTCGTCGCCGCGATCGAGGCGGTCGAGCGCACCGGCCGCGGCTCGGTCGTCGTCTTCCGTGACGAGGAGCGCGGCTGCGCCGGGAGCCGGGCGCGGGTCTCGAGCGGCGAGCTGCCGGAAGCCTTCGTCGAGCTGCACATCGAGCAAGGGCAGCGGCTCGCCGACGCCGGCGCGCCGCTCGGGATCGTGACCGGCATCGCCGGCGTGATGCGCGGGACGATCGTCGTCGAGGGTCGGGAGGGTCACGCGGGCACGACTCCGATGGGCGTTCGAGACGACGCGCTGGTGAAAGCGGCCCGCGAGATCCTCCGGATCGAGGAGACGGCGCGGACGATCGAGGACGCGGTCGCCACCGTCGGGCAGGTCGAGGTCGAGCCGGGCGCGGTCAACGTGATCCCCGCGGGTGTGACGCTGACCGTCGACGCGCGGGCTCCCGACGTCGAGCGGTGCGACCGTCTGCTCGCGGCGCTCGGGTTCGAGCCGACCTACCGCGTCGACCCGTCCCGGATGGCGCCGGAGCTCCAGGAGGTGCTGCGCGCAGAGCTCGAGGGCCGCGGCCTGCCGGTCGTCGAGCTGACCTCCGGAGCGGGGCACGATGCAGGCGTGCTGGCGACCGCCGGCGTGCCGAGCGCGATGCTCTTCGTCCGCAGCCTGAACGGAGGCATCTCGCACTCACCCGACGAGCTCTCGTCCGAGGAGGACGTCGAGCTCGCGGTCGACGTGCTCGCCTCAGCCCTGGCGCGCCTGTAGCCGCACGCCCACGCCGCAGAGCAGGACCTCGCCGGACTCCGGGTAGTAGACGATGTCGTTCGGTTCGCGGGTGCCGTACGCGAGGTGGGTCATCCCCCCGGCTGCGGCGACGAACCAGTGCGGCACGCCGGTGCCAGGCCGCCGCGAGATCGCGTGGCCGGCGCGCACTTCATGCTGCTCCTCACCGGCGTGGAACGTGCCCGACCCCTCGAGGACGACGAAGATCTCCTCCTCCGCCGCGTGGCAGTGGGGGACGTACTTCGTTTCCTCCGACTGGACGAACGTGTTCAGCCCGGTGCGGACCGAGCCGCCGGTGGCGCCGAGGATCTGAACCGTGCCTTCCATGATCACCGGTGCATCCGCGAGCGCGACCACGTTCTTCGGGCGGGGGCCGGGCTCGGGCAGCTCCAGCTCGCCGGCCGCGGCCTCGCGCTCCCAGGGATGCGGGCCCGTCGACTGGTCGACCGTCTCGTCCATCCGCAGGACGCCGGCGCGCGGCAGCGAGGTCGCGGTCGCCCAGACACGCTGCCCGAAGGCGAGCACGTCGAGGCCGTCGTCACCGGCGACGAGCGTGTGGTACTCCGTCGCCGCGACGTGGACGATCGTGTCGCCCTCGCGCACCTCGCACGTCGCCGGGCCGCTGCCGTCGTCCTGCCAGAGGATGCCCGACCCCCTCAACACATGGAAGATTTCTTCCTCCGCGAGCTCGGCGTGGACGGGCGACGAGCGCCCGCCGGGCTGGATCTTCAGCAGCGCGACGCCGATCCGGTCGGAGCCGATCGCCTCGCCGAGGTCGACCCGCGTCAGGCGCATCGGCCCGGTCTCGAGCACGCGGCCCTCGACCTCGTCCCAGTGCGCGATCACGACTCTTCGAACCGGATCGGCTGCGCGCCCTCCCAGAGCACGAGCTGTCCGATCGCCTGGAGGTGCCCGAGCCCGTCGACGACGCTCGCGAAGACGTTCCCGGCGAGCTGGCCGGCCTTGCTCGCGAAGCACGTGTCGCCGTACGGGAAGAGGATCTCGACCTCGCTGACCCCGCCCGGGTACAGGAGCAGCTGGCCCGGCGCGGGGTAGCTCGTCGGGTCCTCTGGCCCGAGGTCGCCGACGTCGTGGTCGCCCATCGGGATCCACGCCGACTGCCCGGACCAGCGCGCCTGGATCAGCTTGCTGTCGTAGGGGAGCATCGTCTTCACGAACGCGACCGTGCGTGGGGAGCGCTCCTCCTCCCAGCGGGCGGTGAGCTCGTTGCCGGCGACCGAGATCTTCAGCACTACTTGATCCTTGCACCCTGGGCGAGCCACTGCCCGAGCAGGTCGCGCTCGTCCTGGGTCATGTGGGTCGCGTTGCCGAGGGGCATGAACGTCGAGTCGACGGCAACCACCTCGATCTGTGCCGCGAGCTGGTGGATCTGCTCGGGCGTGTCGAGGACGACGCCCGCGGGCGCCGAGCTGAAGCCGGGTTGGGTCGGATCCTGGGAGTGGCAGGGGGCGCAGCGGTTCTGGACGACCTGCTGCGCCTGCGTCAACGACACGGTCGTGGTTCCGGGCGCGGGCTTCGTGCTGTGCGGCCGCAGCCAGACCGCAATCGCGGCGATCGCAAGGGCGCACCCGACCGGGATCCACCAGAGCGTCTGGCCCGCATGCCGCTTGTTGAAGTAGTGGCGGATCGCCACGCCGACGGCCATCAGCGCGACGAGTACGGCCCAGGCGTGGTCGTGGCCGTAGGTGAACGACCAGTGCCCGGCGAGCATCGTGAAGAGCACCGGCAGGGTCAGGTAGTTGTTGTGGACCGAGCGCTGCTTGCCGAGGATCCCCGACTGCGGGTCCGGCTCGCGGCCCTTCTGCTTCGCGCGGACGAGCTCCCAGTGGCCGGGGATGATGATGAACAGGACGTTCGCGGCCATGATCGTCCCGAGCATCGCGCCGACCTGGAGGTACGCGGCGCGCGGCTGGTAGAGCTGCTCGACCCCGTACGCCGCCGCCGTGACCAGGCCGAGCATGACCACGACCAGCACCAGCGGGCGCTCGGCGAACCAGCGGCACGCGACGTCATAGACGAGCCATGCGGCGGCCAGCAGCCCGAGCGAGATCAGGATCGCCTGCCACGGCTCGAGGTCGGCGACCTCCGGATCGATCAGGCGCAGGCGCGCGTTCGCGTAGTAGACGATGCAGAGGAGCGCGAACCCGGACAGCCACGTCCAGTAGGCCTCCCACTTGTACCAGTGCAGCGGCTTCGGCAGGTGCAGCGGCGCGACCCGCCACTTTTGGATCCGGTAGAAGCCGCCGCCGTGGATCTCCCACGACTCTCCGGCGACGCCCTCCTCGCGATCACGCTCCTCCCCGGGCTCCTGCAGGTGGTTGTCGAGCGCCACGAAGTAGAACGAGGTGCCGATCCAGACGATCGCCGTGGTCGCGTGGAACCAGCGGAAGACGAGATCCAGCCAGTCGGTGGTGTAGTCCGCCAGCAGGGCGTGGTTGGCTAGGAGCGGCGCCATCGGTCCTCGGCGATCGCGCACAGCTCCTCGACGGCGGTGTCGAGCTCCTGGTCGCGTGGGCGCTCGATCCGTCCGCGCAGCACCTCGAGGATCTCCGCCTTCGGCCGGCGGTTGACGAAGACGACGAAGCGGAAGCCGTGCCTCGCCTCGTACTCGCCGTTCAGCCGGGCGAGCTCCTCGAGCACCTCCGGGTCGGCATCCGCTCCCTGCTCTGCCGCGGAGCGCGCGGAGAGCCCGCCGCGCCGGCCGATCGCCGGGTGTGCGTTCAACGCCTCCAGCTTCTCGTCCTCGGTCAGCTCGCCCGCGATGCGTCTGGCTTGCCCGAGCGGGTCGTCGATCTCGGCCAGCCGCCGCACGAGCGTGGTGTCGCCCTCGAACAGCCCCGAGAGCTCCTCGCGACTCAGCTTCCGCGGTAGATCGCGCACGCGTAGGGCGAGAGCAGGAGCGGAACGTGATAGTCGCGGCCGGCCTCGATCACGACCTCGACCTCCACCCGTCGGAAGAACGGCGAGTCAGGGTGGAACACGAGCCGGTACGTCCCCGGCGCCACGTCGGCGAGCTGCCGGATCCGCCCGTCGTCGTCGGTCGTGCCGGAGCCGACGAGCTCGTCTCCGTCGTACAGCTCGACGCGCACGCCGCCGGACGGGACGCCACGGGCCGTGTCGAGGACATGCGTCGAGATCACAGCGCGAATCTACAAGAGGCGCCGCGCCGCCTTCCTGTGCTCGCGGGCGATCTCGTCCTCGTCGGCGCGCACGAGCCGGCGGTCGCGGACGACTTCCGCGCCCGCGACGTAGAGCCGGTCGACCCGGTGCGGCGCCGAGAAGACGAGGCCCGCGACCGGATCGGTCTCCGCGCCGCCCAGCTCGAGACCGTCGGTGCGCCAGACGGCGATGTCGGCCCGCTTGCCCGGCGCGAGCTGCCCGATGTCGTCGCGCCCGAGTGCGGCGGCGCCCCCGCGCGTGCCGAGGCGGAGCGCCTCGCGGACGGTCATCGCGCGCGGTCCGCCACGCCCGCGTGCGACCAGCAGCGCCTGCTTGACCTCGAAGAAGAGGTCGCTGCGCTCGTTCGAGGCCGAGCCGTCGACGCCGAGCCCGACCGGCGCCCCCGCGGCGACCAGCTCCTTCACCGGCGCGACCCCCGCACCGAGCCGCAGGTTGGACGTGGGGCAGTGCGCGACGCCGACCCCGGCGCGCCCGAACGCGGCGACATCCGACGGCGAGAGGTGCACGCAGTGCGCGCACCAGACGTCCCCGGCGACCCAGCCGAGCTCCTCCAGGTATTCCACGGGGCGGCAGCCGTAGAGCTCCTGGCAGTACTCGTCTTCCTCGACCGTCTCTGCGAGGTGGGTGTGCAAGCGGAGGCGGAGTCTCCGCGCAAGCTCCGCCGATTCCCGCATCAGCTCCTTCGTGACCGAGAACGGCGAGCAGGGCGCGACTGCGAGCTGCACCATTCCGCCCTCGTCCTGGAGCCCTGCGAGCCGCTCTGTGTCGGCGAGGATCTCGTCGATCGACTCGACGAGGGAGTCCGGCGGCAGCCCGCCGTCCGAGACCCCGAGGTCCATCGACCCGCGGGCGGCGACGATCCGCAGGCCGAGCTCCTGCGCCGCCTGCACCTCGGCCTCCCAGAGCCCCGACCGGCCGCGCGGGAACACGTAGTGGTGGTCGAAGACGGTCGTGCAGCCCGAAAGCGCGAGCTCCGCGAGCCCGGTCCGGGCGGCCGCGTACTCGGACTCCGCGTCGATCTGCGCCCACACGGGGTACAGCTCGCGCAGCCACTCGAACAGCGTTGCCTCCTGCGCCCGGGCGCGCGTCAGCGTCTGGTACAGGTGGTGGTGGGTGTTGACGAGCCCGGGCGTGACGACCGCTCCGCCGAGGTCGACCACCTCGTCCGCGGCCGGCGCCGCGCCCCCGCCGACAGCTTCGACGAGGCCGTCCCGGACGAGCACCCAGCCGCTCTCGTGCTCGGCGCCGGAATCGTCCAGCGGGCAGATCCACCCGTTTTGCAGGAGCATCGTCACGCGAGAGCGACCATACCCCGCGTGGCCCTTCCGGTCCGCTCCGCAGGCGTTCTATAGTCGGCTCTCGGGCGTTACACGGCATTGGGGAGGAGTTCTATGAAGAAGCAAAGGTTGGTGCTGGGCGCGCTGATCCTGTGCCTGCTGGCCGGGACTGCCTGGCTGGCAAGCCTCGCGGCGGCCAAGCCGGCGAAGAAGACAGCGGTGTTCAAGGTCGCGTGGATCTACCCGGGCCCGCACAACGACGGCGGCTGGTCGCAGGCGCACGACGTCGGGCGGCTGATGGTCCAGAAGGCGCTCGGCGACAAGGTGCAGACGACCTACAAGGAAAACGTCTTCAGCAACGCGTCGGTGCCGCAGATCGTCGCCGGTCTGGTGCGTGACGGCTACAACATGATCTTCGCCACCTCGTTCGGGATGCTCGAGCTGGGGGTCAACGGCCAGCTCCAGGCCAAGTACCCGAAGGTGTTCTTCGAACAGGCAACAGGCACGCAGGTGACCAAGAACCAGTCGGAGTACTTCGGCGCCGGCGAGGACACGATCTACCTCTCCGGAATGGCCGCAGGTGCGGCGACGAAGAAGGGCACGATCGGCTACGTGGTGCCCTACGGCATCCCCGAGGTCGTCCGGCACGCCAACGCGTTCGCGCTCGGCGCGCAGGCGACGCACCCGGGCGCGAAGGTGAAGCTCGTCTGGACGAACGCGTGGTTCTCGCCCCCGAAGGAGACCGCGGCGGCAAAGGCGCTCGTCTCCTCCGGATCCGACGTGCTCGGGCAGAACGTGGACAGTCCCGCGGCCGGCGTCTTCGCCGAGAAGAAGGGCGTGCCCTGGGTCGGCTATGACTCGAACGCGCAGAGGTTCGCCCCGAAGCAGTGGCTGACGGCGGCGACCTACAACTGGGGCCCGTACTACCTGCGCCGCGTCAAGGCGGCGATGGACGGGACGTGGAAGCCCGGCTTCTACTACGGCTCGGTCAAGGACGGCTTCACCGGGCTCGCGCCCTACGGGCCGAAGGTGTCGGCGAAGACGAAGGCTGCGATCGCCGCGAAGAAGCAGCAGATCCTGTCCGGCAAGTGGCACTCGTTCTGCGGCCCGATCTACGACCAGGCCGGCAAGCTGAAGATCCCGAAGGGCAAGTGCCTCGACCCGAACACGAAGGCCGGCATCGCCGCCCTCTACTCGATGCAGTGGCTCGTGAAAGGCGTGATCGGGTCCGTCTCCCACGTCCAGCCCCCGGGCTAGGCGAGTGGGGCAGCAGGCCCCGAATCCAGTACCCGAGGAGAGAGGCGCCGGTGACCCCGGCGCCTCTCCCGCGGTCTCGATGCGCGGGATCACGAAGCGCTTCCCGGGCGTGCTCGCGAATGACGCGGTCGACTTCGAGGCCGCGCCGGGTGAGGTGCACGCCCTCCTCGGCGAGAACGGCGCCGGCAAGACCACGCTCTCGAACATCCTCACCGGCCTCTACCGGCAGGACGAAGGCGAGATCTCGCTGTACGGCCGGCCGGCGCAGTTCAACTCGCCGAGCGATGCGATCGAGGCCGGGATCGGCATGGTCCACCAGCACTTCCGGCTGGTCTCGCCGTTCACGGTCGCCGAGAACATCGTCCTCGGCGAGCACCGCGGGGAGGCTCGGAGCTTCGTGCTGCACCCGAGGCAGATCGAGAGGCAGGTGGCGGAGCTCGAGTATCGCTACGGGCTCGCGCTCGACCCGGGCGCGCGGGTCTGGCAGCTCTCGGTCGGCGAGCAGCAGCGGGTCGAGATCCTCAAGGTCCTCTACCGCGATTCGCGGATCCTGATCCTCGACGAGCCGACCGCGGTGCTGACGCCGCAGGAGTCGGAGGCCCTCTTCGCGACGCTGCGCATGATGGCGGAGGAGGGGCGGACGGTGATCTTCATCTCCCACAAGCTCCAGGAGGTGAAGGCGGTCTCCGACCGGGTGACGGTGCTGCGCGGCGGGAAGAACGTCGCGACCGTCGCGACCGCGGATGCCACCTCGCGTGAGCTCGCCGCGCTGATGGTCGGGCGGCAGGTCGAGCTGGCCCAGCGCCAGGCGCGGCCGACGCCGGTCCGCGAGGAGCCTGCGCTCGAGGTGGACGCACTCAGCGTTCGCGGCGACCGCGGTGAGGAGGCAGTCCGCGGCATGTCGTTCACGATCCGTCGCGACG
>Ga0247829_10001584_pt1 | contig 10520 bp, 10 predicted proteins | sample 12C_Control_Day4_FD_207765 | JGI IMG/M metagenome (GOLD analysis project Ga0247829, IMG submission 207765) | Soil microbial communities from agricultural site in Penn Yan, New York, United States - 12C_Control_Day4 | ecosystem: Environmental > Terrestrial > Soil > Agricultural land | place... | reverse complement strand
GGAAGGCGGCGTGATCATCCCGATGTTCGTGCATCAGGTGCTGGCGATGCGGGCCAAGTGCCAGGGTTACGAGCCCCGGGCGCAGAACTTCAACCTGAACTTCGAGACCTTGTCCTGCGAATGAACGGTAGCGGCTTGCGGGAGCTCGGGCGACGCGGTTTCGGGCTCCCGTCCTGCCTGGCTCCCCTTCGAGGCTCGGCTTTCGCCTCGCACCTCAGGGTCAGGGAGTGCCCCTCGTCCTGAGGCGGCCCTCGAAGGATGAGGGCCCGATCGAAACAGGGAGACCGCGTGACCCTCATACGTCTCATCGGCGGCCGCATTCTGCTTTCACTGCTCACCTTGCTGATCGTCTCGGCGCTGATCTTCTGGATTCTCGAAGTGCTGCCTGGCGACGTGGCGAGCCGCATCATGGGCCGCGACGCGACGCCCGAGACGCTCGCGCTCCTGCGGGCCAAGCTGCACCTGAACGATCCCGCCATCACGCGCTACCTGCGCTGGCTGGGCGGCATGGCGACGGGCGATTTCGGCACCGCGCTGACCAGCTCGCGGCCCATTGTCCAGATTCTGGAGCCACGCATTTTCAACACCGTGCTGTTGGCGGGCTACGCCTTCCTTCTCTATCTGCCCATGGCGCTCATTCCCGCATTGATTCAGGCTGTGCGACGCGACCGGCCGACCGACCATGCGCTCTCGGCGGTGACGCTGGTCCTGCTCTCGATGCCCGACTTCCTGATCGCGACCTTGTTGCTCGTCACATTCGTGGTCACGGTGCCGCTGCTGCCCGCGATCTCGCTGGTCGATCAGAGCTCGACCGCGCTCGAATATTTCCGTGCGATGACCCTGCCGGCGGTCACGCTCGCCGTCGTCATGGCGGTCTATGCGGTGCGCATGCTGCGCGATAACCTGATCGAGGTGCTGAGCTCCGACTATGTGCGCATGGCCGAGCTGAAGGGGCTGTCGCGGCGCAAGGTGCTGCTGCGCCATGCCCTGCCGAATGCGCTGGTGCCCACCCTTAACATCACGGCCCTCAACCTCGCCTATCTCATTGGCGGCGTCGTGGTCGTGGAGAAGGTGTTCAGCTATCCCGGCTTCGGGAGCCTGCTGGTCGACTCCCTGCAGCTGCGCGACTTGCCGCTCATCGAGGCGACGGTGCTGATCGCCGCGGCCGTCTACATCGCCGCCAATCTCCTCGCGGATATCGGGGCGATCCTGCTCAATCCACGCCTGCGCGCGAGTTAGTTCGGTGACGCTTTCCGCCGCCCCCGGGCTCACGCAAGCGCGCTTGCCGTCGTGGCGCCGCATCCTGCGCCGCGCGCCGGTCAGCTTCCATATCGGAGCGGCGATCCTGATCGTGCATGCGGCAGTGGCGGTGCTGGGACCGTGGCTGGCGCCCTACGGCATCAGCCAGATGGGCACCGGCATCCCGCTCTCCGGCATGAGCTGGGCGCATCCCTTCGGCGTCGACCAGCTCGGACGCGACATCTTCAGCCGCGTCATCCATGGCAGCCACATCGTGCTGCTGCTGGCGCTGTCGGGCACGGGCCTGGGCGTCGCCATCGGATCGGTGATCGGCCTCCTCTCCGGCTATGTCGGCGGCTGGATCGACAATATCGTGCAGCGCCTGCTCGAAGCCGTCATCAGCATCCCTTTCCTGGTCCTGGCGCTGCTCGCCATCGCCGCCGCCGGGCCGCAGCTCGCCGGCAGCCCGCTCCTGGTGGTCCTGGTGGTGGCTCTGGTCTACGCCCCCCGCGTGGCGCGAATGGCGCGCGCCGCCGCCATCGAGATCGCCACCCGCGATTTCGTCACGGTGGCACGGCTGCGCGGGGAGGGCGCCTGGTCGGTGATGCGCCGCGAGATCCTGCCGAATGCCAGCAGCGTGCTCCTGGTCGAGTTCGCGCTGCGTGCCGGCTACGCGCCGGTGCTGATCGGTTCGCTCGGCTTCCTCGGCTTCGGCATGCGCCCGCCGACGCCCGAATGGGGGCTGATGATGGCGGAAAACCGCGCGCTCATCATCATCTCGCCGATAACCGTGATCGGCCCGGGCCTGGCGCTGGCTTCGCTGGTCGTGGGGCTCAACCTCTTCACCGACGGTCTCGCACGGCTCATCGGCCGCACCGCGCCCAGGAACCAGGCATGAGCGCCGCGCTTGGCCCAAAGCTGGTCGAGGTAAGCGACCTGTCGCTCGCCTACCTGCATGAGGACCGGCCGCTGCAGGTGCTGTTCGGTGTCACCTTCTCCATCGCGCCGGGCGAGGTGCTGGGACTGGTGGGCGAGTCCGGCTGCGGAAAATCGACGGTGGCATATCAGCTCCTTGGCTATCGCCCACCCTCGGCGCGGGTGCTCTCCGGCTCGGTGCGGTTGAGCGGCGTCGATCTGCTCACCTTGAGCCGGGCGGAGCTCGACCGGCTGCGCGGAAACCGCATCGCGCTGATCCCGCAGAATCCAGCCTCGGCCCTCAGCCCCGGCATGCGCGTCGGCCGACAGGTCGCGGAGGTGCTGACCGCGCATCGGCGGGCGTCCGGCGGTTCGGCCCCCAAGGCGCGCGCCGCCGAGCTGTTCGAGGCGGTCGGCCTGCCGGAGCCGCGCCGCATCGGCCGGCGCTATCCGCACGAGCTTTCGGGCGGACAGCAACAGCGCGTCGCGATCGCCATGGCGCTGGCCTGCGGGCCTGACCTGCTCGTGCTGGATGAGCCGACCACAGGCCTCGATGTCACCACACAGCAGCAGATCGTGGCGCTCCTGGCGGAGCTGCGGCGGCGGAAGCGCATGGCCATGCTCTATGTCACCCACGATCTCGGGCTTCTGGCGCAGATCGCCGACCGGGTCGGCGTCATGTATGCCGGCCGGATGGTTGAGGTTGCGCCGACCGGCATTCTATTCTCCCAGCCACGCCATCCCTATACGCGCGGTCTCATCGCGTCGATTCCGCAGATCCGACCCGGCGAGCGCCTCGGCAAGCGCCTGCGTGGCCTCTTGCAGCGCGACGAGCTGCCGCCGGGCTGTCCGTTCCAGCCACGCTGCGACTTCGCTGAAGCGGCCTGCGCGGCCGAGCTGCAGGTGCTCGAAGAGGCGGCGCCGGGCCATGAGGTGGCGTGCCGGCGCTGGCGTGCGCTCGCGCCGCCGGCGGCTGTGCCTGCGACGCTGCGTGCGGAACCCACGGAAGCCGCGCCCCTGACGCCGCTGCTGGCGCTCGATTCCCTGGTCGTGACCTACCGGGCCGCCGGATCGGTCTTCGCCAAGCCGGTCGCGGCGGTTCGCGGCGTCACCCTTGCGATCGAGCGCGGAGAGACCCTGGCCCTGGTCGGAGAATCCGGCAGCGGCAAATCCACAGTGGCGCGGGCGATCAGCGGATTGCTGCGGCCCAGCGCCGGTCAGATCCGCTTTGGGGGCGAGCCGCTGGCCGGGCTCCTGCGTCACCGCCCGCGCGAGCTGCGCCGCATCATCCAATATGTCTTCCAGAACCCGGACGCTTCGCTCAATCCGCGCATGCGGGTGGGCTCCATCCTCGCACGCCCGCTAGAGGTGTTCTTCGATGCCGCCGGGGCCGATCTGCGCGGCCGGATCGCCCGGGCCCTTGATGACGTCCGGCTCGACGAGTCCTACGCCGAGCGCTATCCGGATCAGCTCTCCGGCGGCGAGCGCCAGCGTGTCGCCATCGCGCGCGCGGTTGTCGCCAAGCCGGCGCTGCTGCTCTGCGACGAGGTGCTCTCCGCCCTCGACGTCTCGGTGCAGGCGAACATCCTCGACCTCTTGAAGCGCCTCCGCGCCGAGCATCACCTCTCCATGCTGTTCATCTCGCACGACCTGGCCGTCGTTCGCGAGATCGCCGATCGCATCGCCGTGCTGTTCCGTGGCGAGCTGTGCCAGGTCGGGCCGTCGCGCGTGGTGTTCCAGGCGCCCATGCACCCCTATACGCACGCGCTCCTGATGGCCGCGCCGTCCGGCCCTGCCGCGATCGCGCGTCCGGTGGAAGCGGGGGAACCCGGCCCGCTGCGGCCGGCATCGGGCCAGGGCTGCCCCTATGCGGGGCGCTGCGCCTGGCAAGCGGGCGCGATCTGCGAGCGCGAGCCGCCGCCTTGGCTGGAAGCCGGGAACGGCAACCGCATCCGCTGCCACCTGTCGCTGAGTGAGCTTGAGGCGCGCGCGCTCTGGCGCGCCGAGCCGCGGCAGGTCGAAGGAGCTATCAGACCTGCCGAGGGAAGGGCCACCCCATGAAGATCACCGACATCGAGTGTTTCGTCCTTCTTGTTCCCGACTATCGCGCTGATGCCTGCAGCTCAGCGCAGGACGACCTGGTCGTGCGCATCACGACCGACGAAGGGCAGGTTGGGATCGGCGAGACCGACACCAACCCGTGGGTGGCGCGCGCGATGATCGAGGCGCCCGGCACGCATATCATGGGGCTCGGCCTCAAGGAGATGCTGATCGGGGCCGATCCGCGCGACGTCGAGGGGCTGTGGGAGCGGATGTATACCGGCTCGGCCATGACGGGCCGCCGTGGCCTCGGCATCTGCGCGATGGGCGCGCTCGACATGGCGCTGTGGGACTTGCGCGGCAAGATCGAGGGCCAGCCGACCTGGGCGCTCCTCGGCGGCGCCGCCCAGCAGGCGGTCACGCCGTATGCCTCGCTGCTGCCGGAGGGGGACACGCTGGAGGAATACGGCGAGAACCTCGCGCGCAAGGCCGTCGAGGCCAAGCGGCTCGGCTTCCGGGCCGTCAAGCTCGAGGTCTGCATCAAGGGCCCCTACAGCCACAACTCGATCCAAATTGAGGACGACCGCGAGGTCGCGCGCATCGTCGCCGCCTGCCGCAAGGCGATCGGGCCGGAGGTCACGGTCATGGTCGACGTCGCCTATTGCTGGCCGGACTGGAAAGCGGCGCTGAGGGCCATCGAGATGTTTGCCGACGAGGACATCTACTTCGTCGAGACGCCGCTGCCCAGCGACGATCTCGAAGGCTACGCCAAGCTGACGCAGGCGAGCCCGGTGCGCATCGCGGCGGGCGAGTGGCTCAACACGCGGTTCGAGTTCCTGGACTATGTGCGGCTCAATGCGCTCGACGTGCTGCAGCCCGATGTCGGCCGAGTGGGCGGGCTGACCGAGGCGCGCCGGGTGGCCATGATCGGCCGTGACCATGGGCTCGTCATCGTGCCGCATTGCTGGAAATCGGCGATCGGCATCGCGGCCTCGCTCCACCTCGCGGTGATCTCGCCCACCTGCGCCTTCATCGAATTCCTGCCCAGCGCCTTGGCCGACTCCCGCTTGCGGCGGGAGTTGACCCTCAACGATTTCGAGCTGGTGGAGGGGCGCATTCCGCTGCCGCAGGCGCCCGGGCTCGGGCTGACGCTGAACGAGGCGGCGTTGGAGGAATTCCGGGTGCGGTAGGGGCTACTCCGCGACCTTCCAGCGGCGGTGGATCCAATCCACCAGCTTGGCCTGCGGATAGCCCATGAGCCAGTAGAGCGCGGCCATCGCCGTCAGAACCTCGAGCACCCGAAAGGTCTGCGAGCGGATCTGGAGCGAGACGTAGGACAGCTCCATCACCGTGATGATCGAGACGAGCGAGGTGTCCTTGAACAGGCTGACCCAGGTGCTGGCGAGAGCCGGCAGCACGCGCGCGACCGCCTGTGGCAGCACGATGTACCACATGACCTGTACGCCGCTCATGCCGAGCGCCAGCGCGGCGTGCCGCTGGCCCGGGCGGATCGACAGGATGCCGGCGCGGAAGGTTTCCGAGTTGAAGGAGGAGACGTTCATCGCCAGCGCAGCGAGGCCCGTCTCCAGCGCCGACAGGCGCAAGCCGAAGGTCGCGGGCAGCACGTAGAAGACCCAATAGACCTGCAAGATCAGCGGGGTCGCCCGGAAGAACTCGACGAACGCCGTCGCCGGCGCTCGCACCGCCCGCCGGCGGCTCATGCGCAGGAAGGCGAGGGCGAGCCCGCCCGGAATCGCGAGGGCCATCGTGGCAACCGTAAGGATGATCGTCATCGCCGCGCCTTCGAGGAAGCGATCGCGATGCTCCCACACCACCATCCAATCCAGATTCATGACGCGCCCAGATGCTGGAGGCGGCGATAGAGCCGGTCGGTACCCCGTGCGATCGGATAGAGGATGAGGAAGTAGACGATCATCGCCATTGTGTAGATCTCGAACGGCCGGAAGGTCGTGCCGACCAGCGTCTGCGACTGGCGCATCAGCTCCGGCACGGCGATGACCGAGGCGATGGCGCTGTCCTTGATCGCAATCACGGTGAGCGAGCCGATCGGCGGCAGCATGCGGATCAGAGCCTGAGGCAGGATAATCGTGCGGATCGCCTGGAGGCGCGTCATGCCGAGCGCCAGCGCCGCGCGCATCTGCCCCGCCCGCACGGAGAGCAGGCCCGCGCGGATCACTTCGCCGACATAGGCGCCGAGATGGAAGCCGAGCGCGAGCACGCCGGCGGCTGTGGGGGTCAAGCGGATGCCGGCGAAGAGCGGGAAGGCGAAATAGGTCCAGACCAGGAAAACCAGGACCGGCACCGCCCGCACGGTGTCGACATAGAAGCCGAGCACGCGGTCGAGCCAGCGGCCACCGTAGGTTCGCCCGGCCCCGACCAGGAGCCCGATCGCCGCTCCGAGCAGGATCGAGAGCGCGCTGACGAGGAGCGTGGTCACCAGGCCCGAGGCGAGGAAGCGCCAGTTGGCGATCAGCGGGGCGAGGTCGAAGGACATCGTCCCGGCCTTCTCCCTTTCTCCCGGCTCAGCGCGCCGTGAAGCCACCGTCGACGGCGATGGCCTGGCCGGTGGTCCAGGCCGCGCGGTCGGAGGCGAGATAGACAGCCGCCTCGGCGATCTCCTCGGCCAGGCCCGAGCGCGGCATCGGATGCATGGTCCGCCTCTGATGGAGCGCGGCCGCGGGGTCGGGCGCTCGCGAGGCGATCTCGAGCGCCAGCTCGGTTTCGACGAAGCCGGGGCAGAGGGCGTTCACGCGCACCCCCTTGGTGGCGAGGTCGAGCGCGGCGGATCGCACCAGCCCGATCACCCCATGCTTGGAGGCGCAATAGCCGACCCGCTCAACCGTGCCGACCAGCCCGAATACCGAGGAGATGGCGATGATCGAGCCGCTGCCGCCAGCGACCATGTGCGGCGCGCCATAGCGGCAGGCGAGGAAGGTCGATGTCAGATTGGCGTCGCAGATGGCCCGGAACTCCTCCAGGCTGGCGCTGAGGATGGGCGTGATGCCCGAGGTGCCGCAGCTGATCACCAGGGTGTCGAGCCCGCCCAGGAATCGCACCGCCGCGTCGGTGACCCGCTGCACGTCCGGCTCGAGCGTGGCGTCGCCCGCATCGAACCCCGCCTTCGCGCCTCTCGGCAGCCGTTCAAGTGCGGCGGCCAGCTTGTCGCGGCGGCGGCCGCTGAGGAAGACGGCGGCGCCCTCGTCGGCCATGGCGGCGGCGCAGGCGAACCCGAGGCCGGTGCCGCCGCCATAGACCAGGGCGCGCTTGCCCTGGAGACGGCCGCTCACTGCGGCCTCTCGCCTTCCTTGATGAGCCGCAGTTCATCGGCCTCGAGCTGCGGCTTCAACTCCTCGGCGACGGCGGTCAGCCACGCTAGATATTTCTCGTCGCCCTTCGGCACCGCAAGCCCGACGGGGTTGGCGAATTCCTGGCTCTTCAGACAGTCCTCGCCGGAAGGCCAGGACACGAGCCCCGGCTGCGCCTTGTTCAGCGTCACCCAAGACACTTTGTCGATCGGCGCCACGTCGGCGCGTCCCGCCATGATCTCCTCGACGGGCGCCGCGGTTCCCGAGCCGCTCACGCCGCGTGCCCGGGCCTTCTTGAAGCGCTTGGGGACCCAGGTCTCCTCCGCGCCTCCGGTGAAATAGGCGACGGTGATGTCCTCCCGGTCGAGATCGTCGACCGTCTTGGCGTCCTTCAGCTTCGGGTTGTCGGCCTTGCCGAACATGCAGACTGTCGAATTGGAGTACACGACGAAGTCCACCACTTTCCGGCGCTCCTCGGTCGCCGAGAGCGGGGCGATGGTGAGGTCGACCTGGCCCGTCGTGACCACCGGCACCTTCGTCTCATGGCTGACCGGGACCAGCTCCACCGTGACGCCCAGCCGCTTGGCGTATTCGTTGAGCAGCAGCCAGGCCGGCCCATCCCACTGCTCGCCGGATCCCGAGGTGTTCTCACGCAGCCAGGGATAGCCGCCGAGGATGCCGGCGCGCAGCGTGCCGCGCTGCTTGATCTCATCGATATGCTTGCTTTCACCCGGCGCGGGGACGTCCGTTGCAGCGGCCATCGCCGGGCCGGCGGCACTTAGCAAGGCTGCGGCGGAAAGGGCGAGGAACGCACGTCGAAGCATGTCATCCTCCCTCATCGCGAATAGGCTTATTGATTGTTTGGCCGCGGGCCGCGCGCTCAAGCGCATTGCGCGTTGCCGGAGGGCATCGTAGAGGCCTACGATACTCCGGACAAGAGTCCAGGATTTCGGACTCGGTTCTTGCATGGGGACCCGAGATGTCGAAGATCGCCCGGCTGGAGGTGATCCCGTTGGCGGCGCCGGTGCAGACGGCGGACGATCTCGACGGCACCACCGAGACCGTCGTCGTTCGGGTGTTCGACGAGGACGGCCGCTCCGGCATCGGCGAGACCGACGCGCCGGCCACCGTGGTGAAGAGCTTCCTTGAGATGCCGACGCAGCACCTGTGGAGCCGCAACATGTCCGAGGTGCTGATCGGCGGCGATCCTATCGAGCTCGCGGCGATCTGGCAGCGCATGTATGAGGGCGTGTTCTGGCCCGGCCGGCGGGGGCTTGGCGTGCACGCGCTTTCGGCGGTCGATGTCGCGCTCCACGATCTCGCCGGCAAGCAGCATGGCGTCCCCGCCTACAAGCTGATGGGCGGCGCTCGGCGCGAGCGCCTCCGGCCCTATTGCACGATCTATCCGGGGTTGCCGCGCGGCCGCTCGATCGAGACCTTGATGACGGAGATCGGCCGGCAGTTCGAGGCAGCCCTCGCCTCGGGTTATCGCGCGGTCAAGATGGAGGTGCTGTTCTTCGACCTCGTCACGGACGCCGAGCTGGTCGCGCTGATCAAGCGGGGCCGGAAGATGCTTGGCGACGGCGCGCAGATGGCACTCGATTTCGGCTATCGGTGGCAGAATTGGCACGACGCGCGCTGGGTGCTCGACCGTATCACCGACTGCGACATCTTCTTCGCGGAGGCCACGCTCCAGCACGACGATCTCAACGGCCATGCGCGCTTGGCCGAAGCCAGCGCGATCCGCATCTGCGGCGCGGAAGCCGCGGCGACCCGCTGGGAAATCCGGGAATGGCTGGAGCGCGGCAGGGTCGGGGTGGTGCAGCCCAACATCACGCGCGGCGGCGGCCTCACCGAGATCCGGCGCATCGCCGAGCTGTGCGAGCTGCACGGGGCGGAGGTGATCCCGCATGGCTGGAAGACGGGCATCACCGCGGCGGCCGGCCGGCATTTCCAAGCCGCCTGCCCGGCTGCGCCGCTGTTCGAGGTGGTCTCGCCCAAGGTCTTCGACAGCCTCTTGCGCCGGGAGCTGGTTAGCCCGGAGCTGGAACCCGTTGACGGCACCATGGCCCTGCCCGACGCGCCTGGCCTCGGCGTCGAGCTCAACGAAGAGCTGGTGCAGCGGCTGCGCACGGACCGCCGTGCGGACGGATGAGGAATGGCGGCCCCGCCTCGGATCGGGAGCGCCGAACCGCCGATCCTCGCCTTCGAGGACGTGGTTAAGCGCTATGGCGATCTCCGCGCGCTGGACGGCGTCAGCTTCCAGGTCAATCGCGGCGAGGTCGTGTGCCTGATCGGACCCAGCGGCTCGGGCAAGTCCACGCTGCTCCGCTGCGCCAACGCGCTGGAGCCGATCGACGGCGGGCGTATTCTCTTCGATGGAACGACGACCGTGGGCGGCAGCGCCAAGGCGCTGCGGCTCGTGCGCCGTCGCATGGGCATGGTGTTCCAGAATTTCGAGCTGTTCCCGCACCTGACCGCGTTGCGCAACGTGACGATCGGTCCGATGACCGTGCTGAAGCTCTCCGCTCCCGAGGCGGAATCGCGGGCGCAAGCGCTGTTGCGCAAGGTGGGGCTCGCCGACAAGGCGGCGCAGCATCCGGCCGCGCTGTCCGGCGGCCAGCAGCAGCGTGTCGCCATCGCGCGCGCGCTGGCGATGGAGCCGGACGTCATGCTGTTTGATGAGCCGACCTCCGCGCTCGACCCCGAGACGATCGGCGAGGTGCTGAGCGTGATGAAGCGGCTCGCCGATGAGGGCATGACCATGATCGTGGTGACGCACGAGATGGACTTCGCCAAGCGCGTCGCCGACTGGGTTGTGGTGTTCGAGGCAGGGCGGATCATCGAGCAGGGTCCGCCGCGGCAGATCTTTCAGGCTCCCGAGGTCGCGCGCACCCGCGACTTCCTCAGCCATCTCGGATGGCACGGTGAGGACCGCCTGGATGCGGCGCCCGCGGTGCCGCCCGCCCGTCAATGACCTCCAGGGAGGCCGCCATGGCC
>Ga0247829_10001582_pt1 | contig 10524 bp, 9 predicted proteins | sample 12C_Control_Day4_FD_207765 | JGI IMG/M metagenome (GOLD analysis project Ga0247829, IMG submission 207765) | Soil microbial communities from agricultural site in Penn Yan, New York, United States - 12C_Control_Day4 | ecosystem: Environmental > Terrestrial > Soil > Agricultural land | place: USA... | reverse complement strand
GAGTGATCGATACACCGACGCGGTGCCGAGCGCGATGTCTTCGATCGCCTTCACGAGGACTCCGCGGCGTTCCGCCCACTCGGCGAGCGCTTCCTCGTCGAAGAGATGGCGGGGGAGTCCATACACTGCGCCCAGGTGCGCCAGCTGGTTCACCGCCTCGGCGTACAGGTTGTAGGCCGTGAGATGGTCGCTACCGCTCACGACCACGCCATGCAGGTCGCGCTCCTCGCGAGTCATCCGGTGCAGCGAGTCGACGTTGGAGCACACCGCGACGACCGGTACCAACTCGGCATCGGCGTGGACCAGCAGCTCGCCCCAGGGACGGTCCACTGGCATCGCTTCGACTTCGCGGCCATAGGCCGTCAGCCGGCCGCCGTCCACCAGCCCGCGACTGGTCAGGAGCGCCAGCGCACGGCGGTAGGCGATCCGGTCCAACGGGACCGGCAGCTCGAGCTCGGTCGCGTCCACCCCGAGCGCCGCGCAGGTCACGGCGACCCGCTCCGCGTCGCCAGCAAGCTGGAACTCGGGTGGGCCGGGCCTGAGCTCCTCGAACACGAGCTCACGGTCGCTCAGGATGAACACCTCCCCCCCCGGCACGCGACCGTGTACCCGTCCGGCCATCTGGAGGATTTCGTTGGCGCCGAGATAGAGCCGGTGCAGCACATTCCGCCCGCGGTCCACCACGTTGCCGTAGCGGGCATCGTAGATGACGACGGTGTCGAGACCGCGCAGGTTGAGCGCCGACTGTCCGGCCGCCGTCATCGTGAGCAGCCATGGCCGCTCAACCTCCGCCTCGAGAAACGGCCGGATGACGCGGATCGGCTCCCCGCCATGGTAGAACGCAGTGGTGAGCCGGCGCCACTGCTCGCCGAGACTGGTCGCGAGCTGCTCCACTTCGGCCCGCGTGGGCACGAAGACAGCGACCCCCCGACGGTCCTTGATGACGTGGCGCATGAAGCGGTCGTCGAGAAACGCGCCGGGCTTCAGCGGCAGCACTTTCACCTTGGCTTTGAGCCGCGGATCGAACGCCTGGGTCACCAATACCTCGGCGCTCTCGAGGTAGCGGGCGTAGAAGGCAGGATCCACTGTGGCGCTCAGCCAGATGTAGCGGCACCCCGCGCGCTTGCCGAGCGCCAGGCAGAGCTCGAGCTCGGCCGACGTCTGGTGGATCTCATCCACCACGATCGTGTCGCGGCCGGTGATCAGGTCGTCCTCGAACCAGCGACGCGCGATTCCGGTGGTGACGATCACGACGTTCCAGCTCGGCGTCTCGGGGGTGGCCTCCCGCTCGCGATTGACAACCCCAACCCGGAGCGGTTCCTCCAGGATTGCCTCGGCGATGGGCCGGATGCCGAGTGTCTTGCCGACACCGGTGCCCGCGACGATCCCGAACGGCTTCCCCCCCGCGGCCCACGCGCGCAGTTCCTCGCCGTGCTCACGCTCCAGCACCGTCTCCAGCCGGAGCGAGAGGGCCAGCTCGATGGTCTCGCACGCGGCGCGGGTCGGCGCGATGACAATGATCCGACCGCGCGGATGGGGAGCTTGGCGGTAGGCATCGGTATCGGGAGGCAGCAGGTGATCGCGGGAGGGGTGCATGGCGGAGGAAGATAGGGGAAGCGGGGACGGGAAAAGGCGGACGGGGGAGGGAGCGCGCCTTCCGCTCCCTCCCCCGTCCACTACCCGCTCCGCTACGCGCCCGCCACGTCAGTCGCGCCAGCCGTCCCGATCGCGGTAGTCATCATGATCGCGGTAGTCATCATGGTCGCGGCGATCGTCGCGGTAATCGTCGGCCATGTAGTACCGGCCTCGACGCTCGTACACGATCAGCTCGCGAATCCCGCGGCGGTCGCGCTGCCAGCCATCGTAGAAACGGCCGCGGCGCACGTCATAGTAGACCACGACCGGCCGGTACCCATGGTTCTTCCACCAGCCATGGCCGCGCCCGCGGGGGGCCCGCACGTGTTCGACAACCAGAACGCGGGGAGCGTATCGCTCCACCACGACCACCCGCCGCTCGGGGCGATGGTAGACCGGCTCCCGGCTGGCGACGACGACATGTCCGGCCACCGGCCCGCTCCTGATGACGACACCGGCCTCCACCATCTGCGCGGCCGCCGGCGACTGCAGGGTGAGCGCCAGGGCGATGCCGCCCATCACGATCGCGGTCTTCATGGTCTCCTCGCTGGAAGTGAGCGGAACCGACGCGGTTCCGCCCGGAATGACGCGAGGGGGTCAGGGCCGTTAAGCCGCGGCGGTGGGCCGGCCTGATGCAGAAGTTTGCGCGCGACGATCCAGCCAGTCGCACACCAGGCGGAACGCGATGTCCCGGTCGAGGTTGAAAGCGGCTGCCAGATAGGGAATGGCGCCGTACATGTTGCTTCGGCCACTTGCGCTGAGGCGGCTGAGGAATCGGAAATAGCGATCGCGGGGATCGGCAGGACGGGTTGTCATGCGGCGGCGCTCACCGGTGGATACCCGAATATAAGCCGAATATCGCCACGCCTCAACAGGCGTTCGTGTTCTTGACAGGTCCAGCGAGCAACCCCATACTATGGCCCGCTTTCGTCGCGTGAGACGTTTTCCGCGAAGAGCTACCCGCCATGGCGGGACCGCGTGACGCCGGGGCCCACCGCCCGATGCCTCGCCGCTCCTCCTGCACCTTTCTTGAACGCGACCGGGTGAACTCATGATTCGCGACTTCCTCGCGCGTCTTTTCCAACCGCACACGGAGGCAGGTATGGCCGCAGACTTCTTCATTGGCGAGTCGCTCGTCGGTGAGGGCAACGAGGTCGCGCACGTCGATCTCATCATCGGCAGCAAGTCCGGGCCCACCGGGCAGGCCTTCGTCCAGGCGCTTTCCAACAACAAGGACGGGTTCTCCACTCTGCTTGCGGTCGTGACGCCCAACCTGCCGGCAAAGCCTGACACGCTCCTGTTCAACAAGGTCACGATCAAGGGCGCCAAGCAGGCGGTCCAGATGTTCGGCCCGGCGCAGGCCGCGGTCGCGCGGGCGGTTGTCGACAGCGTCGCGTCCGGCGTGATCCCGAAGGACAAGGCCAACGACTACTGCATCCTCGTCGGCGTGTTCATCCATTGGCAGGCCGAGAGCGACAAGAAGATCTACGATTACAACTATCAGGCGGTGAAGGAGTCGATTCAGCGGGCGCTCGCCGGCAAGCCGACGGTGGACGAGGTGCTTGCGAAGTACAAGAGCGCGCGCCACCCGTTCGCGAGCGGCGCCGAGAGCTGATCGCCGCGTAGCGGACCGGCAGCGCGCCGATCGTCCCGACGAGGGGCCGCCGTGGTGGCCCCTCGTCGTTTACCTGACGTCCAACCCCGGAGTGACGGCCCGCGATGAAGAAGCTCCTGCTCCAGCTCGACAGCTCTCGCCTTCCCAGCGTATTCGACCAGGTCGTGGCCCATGACGCCGGTGCCGACGTCATCATGAGTTACGGCGGTATCACCGACGGCGATGTGCGGGACCTGGTCCACGGCTGCATGTTCACGCGGGCGCCGAAGGACCTGAAGAACACCGCAGTGTGGATCGGCGGGAACAACATGTCCGCGGGGGAACAACTGCTCGCCATGGCGCTCGACTCGATGTTCAAGCCCTTCACCGTGTCGGTGATGCTCGACTCCAACGGCTCGAATACCACGGCTGCCGCGGCGGTGGTGAAGATCGAAGAGGTCGTCGGCGATCTTCGGGGCAAACGGGTGCTCATCCTCGCCGGCACGGGACCGGTCGGTCAGCGCGCGGCCGGGCTGCTAGCAAAGGACGGGGCGAACGTGACGATCACGTCGCGCAAGCCGGAGCAGGGTGAGAAGGCGCGCCGCTCCATCCAGGAGCGCTTCAATGTCCCCGTTGAGATCGTGGGCATGGCGGACCCGTCCCGCGCAGCCGAGGTGCTCGAGGGCGCGGAAGTCCTGCTCAGCTCCGGCCCGGCCGGTGTCATGATGGTGCCGAAGGCGGCGTGGGCGGGGCGCAAGGGACTCTTGGTTGCGGTGGACCTCAACGCCGTTGCCCCGCTCGGCATTGAAGGCGTGGGGCTCACGGACGCGGGCAAGGAGCGTGAAGGTGTCGCGCTGTTTGGCGCGTTCGGCGTCGGCAGCCTCAAGACCAAGCTGCACAAGGCCTGCGTCGCGCGACTCTTCGAGCGCAACGACCTGGTGCTGGATGCCGAGGCGATCGCCGACGTCGCCCGCGAGATGGTCGCGGCCCGGGAAGGCTGACGCGCGATGCCGCGGGTCGCAGGCGTGGACCCCGGCACCGTAACGATCGACGTCTGTGTGCTGGACGACGGCCGGCTCGTCGCCGAGGGCTCCTGGCCTACCGAACTGGCGGTGGCCGAGCCGGCGGTGCTGGCGGCGTGGCTCGCGGACCAGCGCCCGGAGTTGGTGACCGGGCCATCGGGGTACGGGCTGCCGCTCGTGTCCGCCAATCGAGCCACCGACGAGGACTGGAGGCTGGCGTTCCTCGCAGCGCCCGGCGAGGACGGCGGCATCGGTGGGCTCCGGCGACTGGTGCGCACGTTGACCGGCCCGTCGCTGCCGCTCGTGTTCCTCCCCGGCGTCGCGCACCTCGACACGGTCCCCCGGCATCGCAAGCTCAACCGGGTGGATCTTGGCACCGCGGACAAGGTTTGCGCGGCCGCACTCGCCGTCGCAGAGCAGGCAGAAACACTGGCCCGCGGCCCGAGCGGTGTGTCGCTGGTGCTGCTGGAGCTGGGCGGAGCGTTCACTGCCGCGCTCGCGGTGCAGGAAGGTCGAATCGTGGATGGCTTCGGCGGAACGTCGGGCCCGATGGGGTGGCGCTCCGCCGGCGCCTGGGACGGCGAGGTCGCGGTTCTAGCCGGCCGGCTGACCAAGGCCATGCTCTTCCAGGGCGGGCTGGAGACAATCGTCGCCGCGGATGGCCGACTCGGGCCCGCGGCCTTCGAGGCGGTCATCGAGGCAGCGGCGAAGGCCGTGCAGGCGCTTCGGGTGGCTGCCCCCGATGCGTCCCGCGTCGTGCTCAGCGGACGCCACGCCGCCGACCCCGGCGTGGCAGATACGCTCGCCGAGCGGCTCGGCCACGAGCTTGCGGTCGTACCCCTCCGCGGCTTCGCCGGCGTGAAGCACGCCGCCCAGGGTGCGGCACTTATCGCCGACGGCCTCGCCGGCGGCCGGCACCGCGATCTGGTGGAGACCATGCGCATCCGTCACGCCTCCGGAACCGTGCTCGACCATCTGTTCGTCATATCGCCCGCCGCCGCTCGGCAGCAGCTCGGCCTCCCCGCCGGTGAGTGAGTCCGCCGATGTCGTGATCGTCGGGGCCTCGGTCCGCGCGCTCGCCGAATCGGCGGCCGTCGCCGGCTACCGTGTGACCGCGCTCGACGCGTACGCCGATCTCGACCTGACCGCCCGGGTACCTGCCCTCTCGCTTCGCCGCGACTTCGGGCTGGAGTATTCGGCTGCCCGCGCGGCTCGTGTGGCAGCGGACTTTCCCGCACCCGCAGTGGCGTACGCATCCGGGTTCGAGAACCACCCGGCCGCCGTGGCGGTGCTTGCCCGCGGTCGTACGCTCTGGGGCAATTCCGCCGCAGTGGTGCGCCGGGTCCGCCATCCGGCTGCCCTGGCGGAAGCGCTGAGCGCGCGGGGCTTCGCGGTGCCGGACGCGCTAACGGCGCCGCGAGTGACGTCGCCGGCGGACGGCCGCGAATGGCTGGTGAAACCGCTCCGGTCCGGCGGTGGCCACGGCGTCCGCGCCACGCGCCGCGGGGAGCGCCTGCGGCGGGGTACATACTTCCAGGAGCGGGTCCGCGGCGTGCCCGGCTCGATCGTCTTCCTCGCGGACGGCCATCGCGCCGTTCCGCTGGGCGTATCCCGGCAGCTGGTCGGCGATCGCGCCTTCGGTGCGACGGGCTTCCGTTACGCGGGCAGCCTTCTGGCGGGCGCCGCGCCGGTATTCGCGCGCGAGGCCGAGATCGTCGCGACGGCCGCCCGCATGGCCGCCGCGGTCACCGAGGCGTTCGGGCTGGTGGGGGTCAACGGCATCGATTTCATCGCCCGGGACGGCGTGCCGTGGCCGATTGAGGTGAACCCGCGCTACTCCGCCTCCATGGAACTGGTGGAGCGCGCGCACGGCGTCTCGGTGTTCGCGCTCCACGCAGCGGCGTGCGTGGGCGAGTTGCCCGGGTTCGACTCCCTGCTCAGGCGCAGGACGGGGGCGGCCTGGGGGAAGGCGATCGTGTACGCCACCGCTGACGTCACCATGCGGGAGATCCGCCGCTGGTGGCGCGAGGACCGGGTGCGTGACGTTCCCCATGCCGGCGAGCGGATCGCACGGGGCCGGCCGATCTGCACCCTGCTCGCGTCCGGCCGGGACCCTGACGCGTGCCGGGATACGCTCGCCACGCATGCGGCGGAGATCTACGCGGCGGCCACCATCGCCGATCGGAGCGCTGCCTGATGCATGGCGAGGCGACGGCGCCGGTCGTCTGTCTGGGGTGTGGCTGTGCCTGCGATGACATCGCGGTCACGGTCGCGGGCGGGCGGATTACCGCCGCCGAGCGGGCCTGCGCTCTGGGCCGCGCCTGGTTCGGTGACGGGCAGCTCCCGGCGAAGGTGCGTGTCGGCGGCACCGATGCGTCGCTGGCCGCGGCCACCGCCCGCGCGGCCGAGCTCCTCGGGGCCGGGCCGGCGCTGGTCTACCTCGCGCCTGGGCTCAGCACAGAGGCCCAACGCGCGGCCATCGCGCTCGCCGATCTCGCGAAGGCGCACCTCGACAGCGTCACCTCGGAGACCGCCGGACCGTCCATCGTGGCGGCGCAGCGGCGCGGCCGCGCGACGGCCACGCTCGGCGAGATCCGCCACCGCGCCGACCTTGTGGTGTTCTGGGGCACCGACCCGGCCGAGCGCTACCCTCGCTACCGAGAGCGCTATACTCCGGCCGGCGTGCCGGTGATAGCGGTGGACGTCGGGCCCGCGCGCGGGCCAGCGGACGCCGCCGATCGGTTCGCCTTTCCTGCCGACCTCGAGGCGGCGGCACTCGGCACGATGAAAGCCGCGCTTATGGGCCGCACCGTCGCCGATCCCCGGGGGCCGCTGGCCCCCGCGGCGGTGCTGGCCGAGCGGCTGACCCAGGCCCACTACGTCGTCATCGTCCACGATGCCGAGCCGGCGGAGCAGGCCGATCCGCAGCGGTCGGAAGGGCTCATCGGGCTGGCGCAGGCGCTCAACATCCCGACCCGCTGCGCGCTCAGCACCCTTCGCGGGGGCGGTAACCGCTCCGGCGCGGACGCGGCGATGACCTGGCAGACCGGATACCCTTTCGCTGTAAACTTCGCGCTCGGGGTGCCGCGGTATCGTGCCGACGAGCCGGCATCGGAGGTCGTGGCGCAGATGCGAGCGGTCTTGATCGCGGGCGAATGGCGCGGGCTTCCGCCGGCCTTCGTGCAGGGGCTCGCGGGCCGCGTCGTTGTGGCAATCGGTCCGCGCGCCAGCGAGGTGGCGTCCGCGGAGGTGGCGGTTGATACGGGCATGGCGGGGATCCACGAGGCCGGCACTGCGTACCGGCTCGACGATGTGCCGCTCCCGCTGACGCCCGCCCTGTCCCATCCTCAGGCGGCGGCCGCGGTGCTCGATGCGATCGCCGGCCAGATTGCCCGCCGCTCGGCGGTCCTCCGATGAGCGCCGAGCGGCTCCGCGTCATTGGGGGACACCTCCACGATCCGGCCAACGGCATCGACGGCGAGGTTGGCGACCTCTGCATCGAGGACGGCCGCATCGTCTCGGATCTGCCGCCCGGCGCTCCCACGCTGGACGCTCGTGGCATGGTGATCATGCCCGGCGGTGTGGACATCCACTCGCACTTCGCGAGCTCGAGCTGCAATCAGGCACGTCGGCTGGTGCCCGAAGAGCATGCCGCCGACCCGGTCTACCCGCCCGCGCTGCTCGAGGGCGAGCCCGCGCCCCGTTCGGGCACTGGCGGCACCGTGCCCAGCACGTTCACCACCGGCTACCGCTACGCCGGCCTGGGCTATACCACGGTCTTCGACGCGGCAGTGGCTCCCGTCATGGCTCGGCACAGCCACGCGGAGATGGACGACACGCCGTGCGTGGACGCGGGCTTCTTCGCGCTCCTCGGCAACGACGAGTATCTGCTGCGACAGATCGATGCTGGCGAGCGCGCCCGCGCCCGCGACTACATAGCATGGCTGCTCGGCGCCACCGGCGGGTACGCCGTGAAGGTAGTCAACCCGGGTGGGATCGAGGCCTGGAAGGCGGGCCAGCGTAACCTGGCCGAGCTGGACCAGCCGCTCGCCGGCCGGCGGGCAACGGCGCGCGCCATTCTGGAGACGATCACCGATGCGGTCAATGCGCTGGCGCTGCCGCATGCGACGCATATCCACTGCAACAATTTGGGCCAGCCGGGGAACAGCGCCACCACGCTGGCCACCATGCAGGCGCTCGCCGGCCGGCGCGCGCACTTCACCCACATCCAGTTTCACTGCTACGGCGGCCCGGACGGGACCGGGTGGGGATCGGCCGCCGCGCGCGTGATGGACTACGTCAACACCCATCCCGAGATCAGCACCGACGTGGGCCAAGTGATGTTCGGGCCCGCCTCCACGATCACCGCCGACGGACCGGTCGAATTTCTGCTCTGGCAGTCGAGCGGCAGGAAATGGGTGAACATCGACGTGGAGCTGGAGACCGGCTGTGGCATCGTCCCGTACGCGTACAAGGAGAAGGCGGCAGTCTCGGCGCTCCAGTGGGCGGTGGGGCTCGAGCTGTTCCTACTGGCCCGGGATCCGTGGCGGGTGGTGCTGTCAACGGATCATCCCAACGGCGGGAGCTTTCTGGCGTACCCCCAGCTGATTCAGCTGCTGATGGACCGGTCGGTGCGGGACGAAGCGCTGAAGCGGGTCAATCAGAAGCTGCTGGCCGGGAGCGCCCTGCTCGACGGGCTTTCCCGCGAGTATACGCTGAACGAGATCGCGATCGTGACCCGGGCCGGACCAGCGCGGCTGCTCGGCCTGCCCCACAAAGGTCATCTCGGTCCCGGCGCGGAAGCCGACGTAACCATCTATGCCAGGAATGCGGACCTGGCCCAGATGTTCTCGAGCCCGCGCTACGTGCTGAAGGCCGGCCGGGTCATCGTGGAGGAGGGCCAGCTGCGACGCGCTCCCCGCGGGGCGCGCCTGCACGTTCGCCCGGGCTACGATGCCGCCGTGCTGACCGACCTCCGGCGCTTCTTCGACGAGCACGGCACGGTCCAGCTCGACAACTATCCGGTGCGCGACATTCCCGGCGAGCCCCGATGCTGATCCGCGGCACCCTGATCGAGGACACGTTCGCCGAGGCGTTTACCATGCGGGTGGCGCGTCTGATCGTCACCGGCGCGTCGCCGCGTTGGGTCAACGCCGCGGCGCTCAAGCTGACGGGTTTCGCCACCTCCGTGATCGGGTGCAAGTGCGAGGCCGGGATCGAGCACATCCTCGAGCCGGGCGAGACGCCCGACGGCCGGCCCGGCGTGAGCGTGCTGTTCATGACGATGGGCAAGGACGACCTGCCGAAGCGCCTGATCGAGCGCGTGGGGCAGACGGTGCTCACCTGCCCGACCACCGCCTGCTTCGACGGCCTTCCCGATGCCCCGGATCGCGTCGGCGTAGGATCCTCGCTCCGCTATTTCGGCGACGGCTTTCAGGCCAGCAAGGTGCTCGGCGGCGAGCGCTTCTGGCGAATCCCGGTGATGGAGGGCGAGTTCCTCGTGCAGGAGAAGTTCGGGATGCTGAAGGCGGTGGGAGGCGGGAACTTCCTGATTCTGGCCCGGAGCGCGGGGGCGGCGCTGGCGGCGTCGGAGGCGGCCGTCGACGTGATGGATCCGCTGCCCGGCATCATCATGCCGTTTCCAGGAGGCGTGGTGCGCAGCGGCAGCAAGGTGGGATCGCGCCGCTCAAAGACGATGATCGCGTCCACCAACGACGCGTTCTGCCCCACGCTGCGCGCGGTGACTGCGACGGCGCTGCCCGAGGGCGTGAACTCGGTGCTCGAGATCGTGATCAATGGGCTGGACGCGCCGGCGATCTCCCGCGCCATGCGCGCCGGGATCGACGCCGCGTGCGGTCCGGACATCGTCGCGATCAGCGCCGGCAACTACGGCGGCAAGCTCGGGCCCCACCACTTCCACCTCCGAAAGATCATGAGCGAGCCGCCGGCATGAGCGGCGCGGTCGTGCTCACCGCGCGCGGAGCGCAGGATACTACCGTGGACGCGGGGGAGCTCCGGTTCGACCGGTTCGCCGAGCTGGGGGCCGCCGAGATCGAGCGACAGACGATCTGGGCGGCGGGCGCCGGACCGGTGCCGCTCGCCGAGCTGTTCACCGTCCGGGGCCAGCGTTCGGCGCAGGTGCGCGTCGTGGGCGACCTCCGCCGGGTCGAGCGGCTGGGGGCGGGACACCAGTCGGGCGAGCTCACCATCGAAGGGCCCGCCGGGCGCGAGGTGGGGCTGCGCATGCGGGGCGGCCACATCACCGTGCTGGGC
>Ga0247829_10001581_pt1 | contig 10524 bp, 9 predicted proteins | sample 12C_Control_Day4_FD_207765 | JGI IMG/M metagenome (GOLD analysis project Ga0247829, IMG submission 207765) | Soil microbial communities from agricultural site in Penn Yan, New York, United States - 12C_Control_Day4 | ecosystem: Environmental > Terrestrial > Soil > Agricultural land | place: USA... | reverse complement strand
GCGACGACGCGGTCGAAGAAATCGATCTGCTGCGCCGGCATGGCGTACCGACTCCCGGTGAGCCCGACGAAGGCGGCGGCTGCTCCTCGTGACTCGAAACCGGCTGGCGTCCGCTGCAGCCGCATGAACGTCACCAGCAGCAGTGCGGCGCCCGCGAGCAGCACGACGGAGAGCATCACTTCGGCGACGATCAGCATCTGACGTGCGCGCCTCCCGCGACCGGCCGATGATCCGCGCCCCGCATCCTTGAGCTGTTCGGCGACATCCACGCGCGAGGCTTGAACGCCGGCAGCAGCCCTGTCAGGATGGTGCAGGCGAAGGCGACGGCGCCTGACACGATCAGCGTCAGCCAGCTGAGTGACACCGTCGTGTTCGGCGGCAGCTGAGAAGCGATGACCGACTGGAGCGCCGCCAGACCAGCGTGCGCCAGGACGATCCCGAGCACACAGGCGGACCCGCTGATCACCAGGGTTTCGACGAGGAACTGCTTCACGAGCATGGCGCGCGTGAAACCGGCGCTCACCTGCGCCGGCGTGAGCCCGCCCGCTTCGAATACCCGTGGCGCGAACAGCTGTACCTGTGTGAACGGTGCGGAAAGCCCCGGCGGCGTCACACCGATCACCTCCCACGCTGCGCCATTGAGCTGAATGGTCTCGCCGACGATCGTCTTCCGTCCGCCGAACTGCGATTGCCAGAGCTCGTGACTGACGATGCAGACGGATGGCCCGTTCGCAACGTCTTCCGCGGCGGTGAAGTTTCGCCCGAGTGCGGGCTGGATCCGCAGAGTGGGGAAGAACGAGGCGCTGATCCGCAGGGTATTGAGCTGGGTTGCCGAAGCATCTCCCGACAGGGTGAAGCTGTCGAACGCCGAGAGTCCGATCTCGGAAAAGGAGCTCGCACTATCGCGCAGTTCCTCGTATCGCGGAATCGAGATGGACGGCGACTGCACGTTCCGCTTCGGGTTGTTGAACCACACCGCGACGAGCGAGGCGGCGTCAGGCAGTGTCACGGCGTTCAGGACGAGTTGGTCGCACACGGAAAACATCGCGGTGCTGGCCGCCATGGCAATGGCGAGCGTGAACACGGCGACGGCGGTGAAGGCGAGGTCCCGGCGCAGCACGCGAGCGGCGAGTGTCATGTCGTTCATGTGGTTACCCGATGCCCTGTCCCGCCGCGAGCCGCTCGAGAATCCGCTTCAAACCTGCTTTCTGCTGTGGCGTCGCCGCGTGCGGCTGCGAGGCTTCGAGTGTTCGCTTTGCCCCGTCGCGGTCGCCGAGCGCGACCTGCACGCGCGCCAGCCCATACCAGTTCACCCATGCTTCGGGGTGCTCTTTCGTCAGCTTTTCGAAGAGCGTCTTCGCATCAGCGAGCTTCTTCTCGCGAATCAGGCGATCACCGTAGCCATACATCTGCTGCGGTGAGGCGAGCGTCAACGCTTTCGCGAGCAGCGCGGCCGCCTCGCTCGAGTGACCCGTGCGCTCGAGGATCTGCGACTTCAACTCGAGGTGTTCGAAGCGTTCTTCTTCCGCGATCGCCCGCTCGATCCATTGCGTCGCCTCCTCGTAATTGAAGCCATTGTCGACGCAGTAGAGCGCGGCCTCGTAAAACGTTTCAGCCTTGAAGCCGGGCAGATGACGCATTTCGCGGCGCAGGCTTGCGAGTGTGATTGCGCGCGTGTCCACGGCAAGTGTGAACGGCACGACGGTCTGTTCCCATGCGAGTGCCACGGTGGCGCCGTCGGGCTTCAGGTTCGTGAACTCGTAGGTGAGCTCTTCGTGCGCCGTTCCCGGACGTGGTCTCACCTGGACGCGCAGCGCGTCTTCAGCGGGGTCATACGAGAAGCTGCCCCAGGACGTCGAATTCTTCGAGAAGATGATCGTCCACTCCGATTCACCGGGGATCATGTGCACGCCATAGCGGCCGGCAGGCAGCTGATGACCCTCGACAGTCACCGGATCGGTGAACTCGATCGTCGTGTTGTCGTTGGCTCCCGCGCGCCACACGCGTCCGTAGGAAACGAGGTCGCCGAAGATCTTGCGGCCGGCGACCAGCGGCCTGTGATACGCGATCGTGACGTCGGTCAGGCCGATCCGCTGGGTGATGACCGCGCGCTGACTGACGCGCGGCAGGTTCAGCATCACAGTCTGGTTGCCGTTCTTGAATTGTGCGTGCGCCGGAGCGGCGAACATGGCCACGATCGCCGCGCCGAGGGTCACATTGATGAAAGGGGTACGCATGACGGTCATCTCCGGTGCGCTCATTAAGCGTCTCCCCGCCGCGGTCTGACCACAGCCAGTTGGCGAAAGCGCGTACGACCAGCGGCGCGGACAGCTCGAAATTCGGCGCAACGACGTGCGGTCTGCCCCGCCACTCGGGGCTTTCCGGGTCTTCGTGGACACACTCGTCACATCCGTAGTCGATGGCCGACGCACCTGGATTACCGTGAGATCCGCCATGCGTCGATCTCAGTGGGAGTTCGCGCTGTCGCTCGATCGTTCGGACCGGGCGCCGCTCTATCTGCAGATCACCCGCGCGTTCGTCGATGAAATCACGCGCGGGCGTTTGCAGCCGGGTGACGTCCTGCCCGGCACGCGCACGCTGGCCGCCCGCCTTCGCGTCAATCGCGTCACGGTTCTTACCGCCTACGAGGAGCTGGCGGCAGAGGGCTGGATCACGACCCAGCCGGCCCGAGGCTGCATGGTGGCCGCGCAGGCCGTTCCATCCAGTCAGCGGCGCGCCGGGACCGCGCCTGCCACCATGGCCGTGGCCCCCCCGTACACGCTCGCCCCCGCACCCGTCGTGCAGAGGTCTCCCGAGCATCTGTCTGGCGTACTCGTATTCGGCGCGAGCTCGCCGGATCCGCGGCTACTCGATGTCGAGCCGCTCGCGCGGGCCTATCGTCGCGCGTTGCAAAAGGGTGGCGGTCGTCTGCTCGGATATTCCGATCCGCAGGGGCATCCGCGCCTTCGTGCGGGGATTGCCGGGATGCTGTGCGCAACGCGCGGCATGTCGGTATCTGCGGAGCAGATCTTCGTGACGCGGGGGAGCCAGATGGCGCTGGCGTTGACGGCGCGGGCGATTCTACGGCCGGGAGACGTCGTCGCCGTCGAGGCGCTCGGTTACCGTCAGATCTGGCAGACGTTCCAGGCTGCCGGAGCGGAACCGGTTCCGGTGCCGGTCGACCGGTTCGGCCTCGACACTCGCCGCCTCGCGGACCTGCTGCGCTCGCGTCGCATCAGTGCCGTGTACGTCACGCCACAGCGCCAGTTCCCGACGACGGTCACGATGTCGCTCGCGCGCCGGCGACACCTGCTCGAACTCGCGTCCGCGCACCGCGTCGCCATTCTCGAGGACGACTACGATCACGAGTTCCACTACGAGGGCGCGCGGCAACTGCCGCTCGCCAGCCGCGACTCCGCCGGCACCGTCGTCTACGTCGGCAGCTTTTCGAAGCTGCTCGCACCCGGTGTTCGGCTGGGGTTCGTGTCGGGGCCGCGGCAGCTGCTGGATCGCCTCGCGGCGCACCGCGAGTGTCTCGACCTGCAGGGGGATTGCGCGACAGAAGCAGCCGTCGCGGAAATGCTCGAGGACGGCGAGGTGCAGCGGCACGTCCGCCGTGTTGGACGAATCTATCGACTGCGCCGAGACACCCTCGCTGAACTTCTGCGCGACACCTTCGGCGACCGCCTCGCATTCGATGTGCCGTCTGGCGGCGTCGCATTATGGCTGCGCGCATCCGCCATCGACGTTGAATCGTGGGGGCGAGCGGCACTCGAGCGCGGTGTCGCGTTCCAGACCGCGCGCGCCTTCCGCTTCGACAGCCGTCCGCAGCCGTACGCGCGGCTCGGATACGCGTGCCTCGACGCTGACGAGCTTCGCGAGGCAGTCCGGCGGCTTCGGTGTGCGATGGATGCCCTGCCGCCCCGCGATTCGAGCGCACGCTTCGGACCGCAACACGACCCTCTTGACACTCTACTACGCCGCGCGTAATATTACGCCATGCGTATTACGCGTGGCGTAGCAAAGCGGCGCGACGATTCGAGAGATGAACTCGACGACTTCGGGCGCTTCTCCGAGCCGGCACTGTTGATTCTCATCAGCCTGGCGGACGGCCCGAAGCATGGTTACGCGATGACCGAGGACATCGGATCGATTGCCGATGTCCAGCTCGGGCCCGGCACGCTCTACGGCGCTATCGCGCGTCTGGAGTCACGAGGGCTCATCGAGCCGATCGGATCCGAGGATCGGCGCAACCCCTATCGCATGACCGGCCTCGGGGAAAAGGCGCTCAGGCTGCGCCTCACCACGCTCGAAGCGGTCGCGCGCGCAGGGCGGCGCCGCCTGTCATCAGCGGGAGCGTGACGATGGCCACGCTGTCGTCCGTTTTGCTTTGTCTCTATCCGCGTGCGTGGCGTCGCCGCTACGGGAGCGAGATGCAGGCCCTGCTGGCGAAAGGCAACCTGTCGCTGCGCACCGTTGCCGATGTTGTCGCAGGCGCCATCGACGCGCGGTTCAATCCTCAATCGACGGCCATCAATCAACCCCCAGTTTCCAAAGGAGAGCGGACCATGACGAATGCATTCCGTTGCAGTCCCGCAGCCGTGTCACGATCGGACCAGTGGAGAAGTGCCTCGTGGCTCGTCGGCGGTTCGATCGTTATGACAGTGATCGCGATCGGGCTCCAGGTTCGGCTGGGACGGAACTCGTTCTCCGAGGCGCTGCTGTATGGCGCGATCCCCGCCGCGCTGATGCTGTCGAGTGAGTGCACTTACCTGAAGCCGTACTCGCAGCGCGCGCGTATCGTGATGTCGGTCGGCGGCGCGGCGGTGATCATTCTGATGATGTGGGGCGCCGTAGCCGTGGCCAATCTGATCTGACCGCGAGCCGGATAGAATTTCGGGATGCGCATCATCCCGTCCATCGTTCTGATCCTCTGCCTCGTCGCATTGCCGTCGGCGCAATCGGGCGAGAAGCTCGATTACGCCGCCATCGCGCAGATCCGCGACGAGGGGCTCTCGCGTTCGCAGGTCATGGACCATATCGGCTGGCTCGCCGATGTGTACGGTCCTCGACTCACCGGCGGTCCCGGCATCCTGCAGGCCAGCGACTGGGCACTGAAGAAGTTCCAGGACTGGGGCCTGTCGAACCCGCATCGCGAGCATTTCGAGTTCGGACGCGGATGGTCGCTCGTGCGTTTTCACGCGACGATGATGGAGCCGCAGGTGCAGCCGCTCATCGGCTTCCCCGGATCCTGGACTCCGTCGACCAGCGGCACGATCACCGCCGACGTGGTCCGCGTGCAGATCGACAGCGAGGCGGATCTCGAGAAGTACCGCGGCAAGCTCTCGGGCAAGATCGCGCTGACGCAGCCGGAACGCGAGGTGCGGATGCTCGAAGGGCTGATCGTCTCCCGAATGGGTGAGGCGGAGTTGCGCGAGGCTGAAACGACGCCGGTTCCCCGCGGACGCGCCGCGGGCGGACGCGGTGGTGCTGCGGCTGCCGCGGGACGCGGCCGCGGCGCAGCGAGTGGCGGTCAGAGCCTCGCGATCCGAATCCAGCAGTTCCTCAAGGCCGAAGGAGTCGTCGCCGTGTTCAATCGCGGCGGCGACGCTCTCACGGCCTCCATTGGCAGCGATCTCTCCATCGAGCAGCAGCGCACAGACGGCGGAACCATCTTCCCGACGGGCGGCGGCTCGCGGACATCCGATCCTGCGACCGTGCTGCCCTCCGTGACGCTCGCGGTCGAGCACTACAACCGGATGATCCGCCTTCTCGAGAAGGGGATTCCGATCAAGGTGGAGCTCAATCTGGAGACGAAGTTTTACGATGAGGGCTCTTCGGGCACCTCAGGTCTCGGCTTCAACACCATCGCCGAGATCCCAGGGGCCGATCCGGTGCTGAAGGATGAAGTCGTGCTGCTCGGGGCCCACTTCGATTCAGTCGCCGCCGCCACGGGGGCAACCGATAACGCTACCGGATCGGCTGCGATGATGGAAGCGATGCGGATCCTCAAGGCGATCGGCGTGAAGCCGCGCCGCACGATCCGGGTCGCGCTCTGGGGCGCTGAGGAACAAGGCCTGCTGGGATCGCGCGCGTACGTGCGCGAACATTACGGCGATCCTGCAACCATGCAGCTGAAGCCAGCGCACCAGAAGATTTCGGTGTATTTCAATTCAGATAACGGCACCGGCAGGGTCCGCGGCCTCTGGCTGCAGGGGAATCTCGCCGTCAAGCCGATCTTCGCGCAGTGGATCGAACCGCTGAGGGACCTCGGCGTCGTGTCGCTGGGGCCGCGCTCGGTCGCCTCGACGGATCACTCGTCGTTCGACACCGTCGGCATCCCTGCGTTCCAGTTCATGGTCGATCGCCTGGAGTACAACGCGCGAACGCACCACTCGAACATGGATCTATACGACCGCGTGCAGCGCGACGATATGGTGCAGCAGGCCACCGTGATCGCTGTCTTCGCGTACAACGCGGCCATGCGCGATGAGAAGCTGCCGAGAAAGACGTTGCCGCGTCCCCCGGGACGCGGCAACCAGACCACCAACGATGATAGGTAGATGTGTGGTTACTTGCTGGGGGGGCTGCTCGTATCGCCCGCGTGATCCAGCGTTTCCTTGATCGACTTCGCGCGCTCCAAGTGCTGGCGCACGGTCGGGAGCGTCTTCGCTGCCCACGCCTTCACGTCGGGGTTCGACGCGTGCTCGGCCTTGTTCTCGAGGTCACGCACGTCCTTTTCGTGGTCGTCGATCATCTCGTCGATGTATTTCTTGTCGAAGTCACGACCGGATAGCTTCTGCAGGTCTTCCATGGTGTCGCGCAGGTCGTTGTCGTGGTTCTCGCGCGCTTCAGCCTGCGTCGTATTCAACTTTGCGGCAATCGGCTTCAGATCCGCCGCCGCAGCCTGATGGTCGCGGACCATCATCGCGCCGAATTCCTTCACGTCAGCGTGGTTGCCTTTCTGCTCCGCCAGCCGGCCGAGCTCGACTTCCGCGTTGCCAGACGACAACGCTTTTTCCACGAAATCACGATCGGCGTTCGATGAGCCGGACGTGCCGGCCACGGCGCCGCCGCTGCCCGTTGCTGCGCGGTTGTCGTCCGTCCGCGCGTTGTTGCACGCGCTCACCGCGACCGCAAGCGCGAGCGCGGCCGTAAACTGAATGAAACGTTTCATGAGCTCCAACCTCCTCGTTTTCTGACGTCGTCCACGAAGAGGACTGCAACTTCCGTACACAGTTGGTTTCTGCACAGCTCCTCGTCCGGGTCTAGTCGTTTCTCAGGACCGCGGCTGCATCCACGCGCATCGCGCGCCTGGCCGGAACCCAGCACGCCGCAGCCGCGATCGCGAGCACCGCAGCGATCAGAGTGAAGTAGGTTGACGGGTCCGCTGGCTGGATCTGAAACAGCATGGTCGATGCGGCTAGGCCGGCGGAGTAGCCACCTACCGCCCCGAGCGCCGCGCCCCCAAGGCTGAGCGTGAGGCCGGTTCTCGTCACGAGACGCCCGATGTCCACGCGTGTGGCACCGAGCGCCAATCGGATCCCTATCTCATGCGTCCGCTGAGCCGCAACGTATGAGATGACGCAGTACAGACCCGCGGTCATCAGGACGAGGGCTGTCAGTGCAAATCCCCCCATCAGCGTCGAGACGAACCTGTGCAGTGCAAGGTTGGTGTCGACGACCTCCTCCATCGTTCGGGCGACAGCAATCGGCAGCCTGGGGTCGAGTCGTGCGAGCAGGCTGCGGATCACCGGTAACACCTCAGGACTTTTGCTCGTGCGGACCAGCAGCGACATCCGTGATTGCGGCTCCTGCAGATCGCTCAAATAGAACTCGGCGACCGGCTCGTCGCTCAGTGCCGCGTTACGCGAGTCGGCGACGACACCAACAACCGTGATTGCCGGGCTGAAGAGAACACGGAACTTTCGGCCGATGGGTTCTTCGCCCGGCCAGATCTGGCGTGCCATCGTGTCGTTGATCACCGCCGCCGGCGGCGCCTGCGATTCGGAGAAGTGTGCTGGAAACGGCTGCTGCTCGAACCACCGGATCAGAGGCACAGCGGCTCGCGCATCGGACGGGTCGAAGCTGCGGCCGCGCAGCGTTCGGATGCCCAGCGTTCTGAAGTAAGCAGTCGAAACGATGCGATACCGGGCCGTGAGTTCTTCGCCCGGCTGCGGGGCTGGACGCCCCGCGGGAGCGATCATGATGCCCGACAGGCCATCGCCTTGCGGAACCATGTTCGTTGCGGCGACCCTCTCGACGCCGGGAGCGCGTGCGAGTTGCTCGAGCGCGGCCGTCCAGAACGTGCGCTTCTGCTCCGCGCCCGGGTAGCGCGCCTCGGGGAGCCGCAGCGCAATCGTCAGCACGTTGCTGCTGTCGAAGCCCGGATCCACACGCTGCAGCCGGACGATGCTCTGCACGAGCAGCGCGGCCCCAATCGAGAGCGCGACGGTGAACGCGACCTCGGTGACGATCAGCGTGTTTCGCAGCGAGTGTCGCCTCGGCGTGGTCACGCCCTTGTTGCCGGATCTGAGACGGTCCGAGACCTGGACTCGTCTCGATTGCCAGGCCGGCACCAGGCCGAAGAGGAGCGTGGTCACGATGGCGACGGCCGTGGTGAAAGCGATCACCGCGGGATCAATTGTGGCGCTCGCCAGCCGCGGCACGTGACCGGGCACGGCGGACCGGGTGACTGCCAGGAGCCATTTCGCAATGCACAACCCCGCGATGGCGCCTCCCAGGGAAAGAATCGCGCCCTCGGCGAGGAGCTGCCGGACAATGCGTGACCGCCCGGCGCCGAGCGCGGCGCGGACCGCGATTTCCTGCTGGCGCGTTGTCGCCCGCGCCAGCAACAGGTTGGCGATGTTGCAGCATCCGACGACCAGCACGACACCGACCGCGCCGAACAGGAGGAGGATGGCGTTGCGGACATCGGCCACGAGCTCCTGCTGAAGCGGTTGAACGTTGACGGTGTGCTGCCTGTTGGGCGGGAACTCGCGTGCGATTTCCTCGGCGATTCCTCCGAGCTCCGTTCGTGCCTGCGCAGTGGCGACGCCCGGCGCGAGCCTGCCCACGACGAACAGATAGTGGCGGCCGCGATATTGATGGATCGGCTCTGCGATCGGCGTCCAGAGGTCGGGCGCGGCTCCTTCCCGCGCTGTCGGGAACTCGAAGGCCTCCGGCATCACTCCTGAAACGATGTACGCGCGATCGTTCAACTCGATCGTCCGTCCGACGAGCGCGCGATCGCCGCCGAAGCGCTCGATCCACAGCCGATGACTGAGGACGGCTACGTCGCCGTGACCGGGCACATCGGCGTCGGAACCGAACACGCGACCGAGCAGCGCCTCTACCCGCATCACCTTGAAGAAATCGGACGTGACGCGAACACCGTTGAGCGCGACCGGATCACCGGCGCCAGTCAGGTTGAACTCACGATCGAACGCTATCGCCCCCATGGATTCGAACGAACGGCTCTGCTGCTGCCAGACAGGGAACTCATGTCCGCCGACGGTATTGCGAGTGACCTGGAGGCGCTGTTCCCAGACGAACACGAGCCGGTCTGGATCGGGGTAGGGAAGCGGCCGCAGCAGCACGGCGTGCACGACGCTGAACGCGGCGGTCGTCGCGCCGATGCCGAGCGCCATCAGCAGGACAACGAAAAGCGAGAAGCCAGGAGCGCGGCGAACGACCCGCCATGCGTGCGTGATGTCCTGCTTCAGGTTCTCGACGACGCTGTGTTGTGGAACGCGCTCGCGAATAATGGCGGGGAGCGTGTCTGCGAGCACCGATCGCCAGAGCGCCAGGCGGGCTGAGAGCGACGTCGCGGCGTCGTATCGCGCGGCGAAGAGATCCAGCATCTCACTGCCGAACCGCTGCCGGAATGGCGCCGGATAGAGCGCCAGCAACGCGCGGAAGAGGAGATGCGCCGGCTTTTTTCGCACGTCTCGCCTGCCCGCAGTCATGGACGTTTGAACGCACGCCGGCGATGCGCTGTGCCAACGAGCGTCGCCAGCCGTTCTGTTTCGAGCTCGAGCACGCGGCGGCCGAGAGGTGTGATGCGGTAGTAGCGCCGGCGTGGATCATCGCTGTCGCCAGCAGGGCTGTCGAGGTCCTCGATCAGGTGCGCGTCGAGCATGCGCTTGATCGTGCCGTACAGCGTGCCCGGGCCGAGTACGCTGCCTCCTTCGGTGAACGCCTTGATGTCGGCGGCGATACCGAGGCCGTGGCGATCCTCGGCTGAAAGCGAGAGCAGGATCTGCATGACCGTCGAGGTCAGCGGAAGCTGGCTGTTCGCGCGTTCTTCCAGTGTTGGCTTGCGAATAGGCGACATTTATCCGTAGTGGATATATCCGTTACGGATAATTGTCAAGAGCCGTTCTCGGTGGCTGGTGCGCTGTACTCGGTGCTAGTACGGTGCTGGGTGCTAGTGTCCTGTAACCGTAGAAACTGAAACAAATGGCGCGGCCCGCTCGTACTCCCGTACAAGGAGGCGAGCATGCGGAAGGGACGCCCAAAGGT
>Ga0247829_10001579_pt1 | contig 10527 bp, 10 predicted proteins | sample 12C_Control_Day4_FD_207765 | JGI IMG/M metagenome (GOLD analysis project Ga0247829, IMG submission 207765) | Soil microbial communities from agricultural site in Penn Yan, New York, United States - 12C_Control_Day4 | ecosystem: Environmental > Terrestrial > Soil > Agricultural land | place... | reverse complement strand
TTCTCCGCCGCGGCCGGGTATTCGGCGGGCAGCGGTATCTCGGGGCGCTGGTAGTCCGGGCCGACGGTGGTGCAGCCGGCGAGCACCAGGACGCCGACGACCTTTCTCACGGCGCGTGCGCCGGCTCGGCGGCGTGACGCGACTTCCTGCGCCGCGCAACCACGACGAAGAAGAGCGGCACGAAGATCGTCGCGATGAAGGTGGCGGCGAGCATGCCGCCGACCACGCCCGTGCCCATCGAGCGGCGCGCGCCGGCGCCGGCGCCGGTGGCGATCATGAGCGGCAGCACGCCCAGCACGAACGCGAGCGAGGTCATCACGATCGGCCGGAAGCGCAGGCGCGCGGCGTTGAGCGCCGCCTCGGCCGCGCTCTTGCCCTCGAGGAAGCCCTGCTGCGCGAATTCGACGATCAGGATCGCGTTCTTCGCCGCGAGCCCGATCAGCACCACCAGGCCGATCTGAAAGTAGATGTCGTTCTCGAGCCCGCGCATGGCGACGAAACCCAGCGCGCCGGCCACCGCGAAGGGCACCGCGGCCACCACCGCGAAGGGCAGCAGCCAGCGCTCGTAGAGCGCGGCGAGGATCAGGAACACCATCACGATGGCGAGGCCGAAGGCGATCGCCGACTGCCGGCCGGTGCGCTTTTCCTGGAACGCCTGCCCGGACCACGCGAGGGTGTAGCCCTCGGGGAGCGCCCGCGCGGCGAGCTCTTCCACCGCGCGGATCGCCTCGCCGGAGGAGACGCCGGGCTTGCCGCTGCCCAGCACGCGCGCGGCGAAGAAGCCGTTGAAGCGCTCGAGCTGCTCCGGGCCGACCACGTTCGAGGTCTGGATGAGCGACTTGAGCGGGATCATCTCGCGCGTCATGGTCGAGCGCACGTAGACCGCCCCGAGGTCCTCGGGCTGCGCGCGGAACGGCGCGTCGGCCTGCATCTGCACGCGGTAGGTGCGGCCGAACTTGTTGAAGTCGTTCACGTAGAGCGCCGCCATGGTGCTCTGCAGCGACTCGAAGATGTCCTGCACCGGCACGCCGAGCGAGAGCGCCTTCTCGCGGTCGACCTCGACCTTGAGCTGCGGCACCGTCGGCCGGAAGAAGGAGTTCACGCCGGTGAGCTCGGGGTGCCGGCGCAGCTCCTCGGTGAAGGCCTGCGTGACCTGGAAGAGCCGCCGCGGATCCGGGTCGGTGCGCGCCTGCAGGTACATCTCGAAGCCGCCCGAGGTCCCGAGCCCCCGGATCGCCGCGGGGTTGAAGGCGATCACCATGCCGTCGCGCAGCTGCGCGCCCTTCTGCGCGACGTCGCGCGCGACGGCCGCGGCCGGGATCCCGGCACCGCGCACGTCCCAGTGCTTGAGCGGGATGAAGAGCGTCGAAGCGTTGGTCTTGTTGCCGCCGCCCAGGAGGTCGAAGCCGACGATGCCCATCACGTTCTGCACGCCGGGGTGGGCCTGCGCGATGTCGCTGACCGCAGAGGTGAGCTTGCGCGTGCGCTCGAGCGTCGCGCCGTCGGGAAGCTGGATGTTGCCGAAGATGTAGCCCTGGTCCTCGGCGGGGACGAAGCTCGAGGGCACCTTCAGGAAGAGGCCCACGCAGACCGCGAGCACGCCCGCGAAGCCCACAAGCGAAAGCAGCGGATGGGCGAGGAGCAGCTCCACGCCGCCCAGGAAGCGCCGCGTGATCCAGGCAAAGGCGCGATTGAACGGCCTGAACACGCGCGATTCATGGTCGCCGCGCTTCATGAGGAGCGCGCACAGCGCGGGCGTGAGCGTGAGGGCGATGAAGCCCGAGATCACCACCGCGAAGGTGAGCGTCACCGCGAACTGCCGGTAGAGCTGCCCGGCGATGCCGCCGAGGAAGGCTACGGGGACGAACACCGCGCACAGCACGAGCACGATGGCGACCACGGCCCCGGACACCTCGCGCATCGCTTCCAGCGCCGCCTCGAAGGCCCGCATGTTGCTCTCGCGCATCAGGCGCTCGACGTTCTCGAGCACCACGATCGCGTCGTCGACCACGATGCCGATGGCGAGCACCAGCGCGAACAGCGTCAGCGTGTTGATCGAGAACCCGACCAGCCACAGGCCGCCGAAGGCGCCGATGAGCGAGACCGGCACCGCGATCATCGGAATCAGCGTGGCGCGCCAGGTCTGGAGGAACAGGAACACTACCGCGAGCACGAGCAGCGCCGCCTCGAAAATGGTGGTGTTCACCTCCTTGATCGAGGCGTCGACGAAGCGCGTGGTATCGAACGGAATCGCATAGTCGACGCCGTCCGGGAAAGCGGGCTTCAGCTCGCGCATCTTGGCGCGCACCAGCTCCGCCACCTCGAGCGCGTTGGCGCCGGGCTGGAGATAGGTGGCCATGCCGATGGTGGGCTGGCCGTCGAGCGTGTTCGAGGTGTCGTAGTTGAGCGCGCCGAGCTCGATCCTCGCGAAATCCTTGAGCCTGAGAACGCCGGCGGGGCCCTGGGCCCGCACCACGATCTCGCCGAACTGCTCGGGCTCCACCAGGCGCCCGCTCGCCGTCACCGTGTAGACGAGGTTCTGCCCGGGCGGCGCGGGCTCGGTGCCGATGCGCCCGGCGGCGTACTGCGCGTTCTGCGCGCGCAGCGCCGCAGCCACTTCCGAAGTGGTCAGCCCCAGGCGCACCATCTTCTCGGTGTTCAGCCAGATGCGCATCGAGTAGTCGCGCGCGCCGAAAACGGTGACGTCGGCGATGCCCGGAAGGCGCTTCAGCTCGTCGACCACGTTGATCGAGCCGTAGTTGGAGAGGAACAGCGTGTCGCGCGAGCGGTTGGGCGAGACGAGCGACACCACGAGCAGGATGTCGAACGAGCGCTTCTGCACGATGACGCCGTTGCGGCGCACCTCGTCGGGCAGGCGCGGCAGCGCGATCTGCACCCGGTTGTTGACGTTGAACACCGACTGGTCGACGTTGGTGCCGGGCTCGAAGGTCGCGGTGATCTGCAGCGTGCCGTTCGAGGACGACGTGGAGCTGAAGTAAGACAGCCGCTCGACGCCGGAGAGCTGCTCCTCGATCGGCGCGGCGACGGTGCGCGCGAGCGTCTCGGCGCTCGCACCGGGGTAGGAGGTAGTGATGAGCACCGTGGGCGGCGCGATCTCCGGATACTGCGCCACCGCGAGGAGCTTCGCCGCCACCAGCCCGGCGAGCACGATGACGATCGCGATCACCCCGGCGAATACCGGCCTGTGGATGAAGAAGCGAGACACGAGTCCTCCTTCTATCCGGCCTTCTTGCCCTGGACCGGCACCCCTGGCCGCAGCCGCACCAGGTTGTCGACGATGACCTGCTCGCCGCTCTTCAGCCCCTCGAGCACCACCCAGTCGTTGCCAAGCCAGCTTCCGGCGCGGATCGGCCGCGGGGTCGCCTTGCCGCCGTCGCTCACCCAGACGAAGCGCCCGGTCTCGTTCTGCATCACTGCCGTCTGCGGCACGACGAAGGCCTGCTGCGTGCCGGAGACTACGCGCACGCGCACATACTGCCCCGGCAGCAGCGCGAGCTTGGGATTGGGCAGCTCGGCGCGCATCTGGACCGTGCCGGTCGCGGTGTCGACGCTCGAGCCGGCGAAGTTGATCTTGCCGGGGGCGGGATAGGGCTTGCCGTCGGCGAGCTCGATCCTCACTTCGATCGCCTTGCCGTCGCCCCCGCGGACGCGCGCATACTCCGCCTCCGACAGCGCAAAGCGCACCCACATCGGATCGCCGCGCGTCAGCGTGGTGAGGAGCGCCGAATCGTTGTTGGGCGAGACCAGCGTTCCGACCGACTGCAGCGCGCGGCCGGTGACGCCGCCGATCGGCGCGGTGACGTGGGTGTAGGAGAGGTTGAGCTCGGCCTGGCGCACGCGCGCCTGCGCCACCTGGACCGCCGCGGCGGACTGGCGCGCCGCGGAGGAGGCCTGGTCGGCCTCCTTCTGGCTGATGGCGCGCCGGTCGGCGAGCCCCTTGAGGCGCTCGGACTCCTGCTGCGCGAGCTCCTCGCGCGCGCGCTCCTGCGCGAGCGCGCCGCGCGCCGAGGCGAGCTCGATCTCGAAGGGCGCGCGCTCGATGCGAAAGAGCGGCGCGCCGGCGGCGACCGCGTCGCCTTCGTTGAAGAGCTGGCGCTCGAGGATCCCGGAAACGCGCGCGCGCACCTGGACCTCGCGCGAGCCTTCGGTGCGCCCGACCGCCTCGAAGCTCACGGGCACGCTGCGCGGGGCCATCTCGAGCGTGGTGACGACGAGCGCGTCGGGCGCAGCGGCTGCCTTTTTCCCGCCGTCCTGCGCCCCGCCCGGGGAGCAGGCCGCCACGACCACGGCGAGGAAAATCGGGGTCAGAGCCCGATTTCGCATAGCTCGCGACGCGACAAAATCGCTCAAGAGGATTTTGGCGAAATCGGGCTCTGACCCCGATTTTCTTGAAAGCGAAAGGCGCTTCATGGCTTGTAGGCCCGGAGGAAGCAATCGACGATGCGCGCGGCACGCAGCGCTTCCTTCTCCTCGCAGCTCACGCCGAAGAGGCGCTTCAGCCGGTCGTGCCCCACCAGCATGCCGAGGAACATCTCGGCGGCGAGCGCGGGGTCGTCGCGCCGCAGCTCGCCCGAGGCCATGCCGCGCGAGAGGTAGCCGGCAAGGCGCTCGACCAGCACCCCCGCGCTGCCGGCGTACATCGCCCGCGCGAGCGCGGGAAAACGCGGCACCTCGGGCACCACGGCGCGGAACATCGCGAGGCCCTGCGCCCCCAGCACCCGCTTGCGGTAGGCGAGCGCGAAGCCGAGCAGCCCGGCGCGCAGGTCCTGCGGCTCGGCCTCGAGCTCGATCAGGATGTGCTTCGCCATCTCGCGCGCGACTTCCTTGAAGAGCGCGTCCTTGCTGGCGAAATGATGGTAGACGGTCTGCTTCGCGACGCCGGCTCGCCGCGCGATGTGGTCCACGCTCGAGCGGTAGCCGCGGGCGAGAAACGAGCTGGTGGCGGCGCGCAGCACGCGGCTGCGGTTCACTTCGGCCATGCGGGGGAAGCCTGGTTAGACTAGACCGGCCAGTCTAGCCGAAAAAAGGGCAAAAAAGGGCCAGAGTGCCTGACCCCTTTCGCGGCACCGGTAAATTTCAGCCGTGGCGCTCGCCTCCTGCGTGGCGGCCACGCCCCTGCTCGAGCTTCTGGCGCTGCTCGGGCGTGAGGAGGGCGGTTACGCGGCGCATCGTTTCCACCCGCTGCACCGCGGCGTCGGCGTGCGCCTTGCCCACGGCGTCGGCGAGCGCCCGGACATCGGCGTTCGGGTCGACTGCGGCCCTGCGCAGGGCCTCGTGGGCCGCGCGCAGGGCGTTGGCGCGCTCGCGGAACGCCGGCGCCTGCTCCTCGAAGATCTTGCGCGCCTGCTCGCGCTGCTCGGTGGTCAGGTCGAGGCCGCGCAGCATGCGCATGCCGCCGTGCATCTCGTGGTGCGCGCCCGGCCCAGGGCCCCGGTGCGCCTGGGCGGGAAGGGCGAAGGCGACGCTGCTCGCGACGAGCAGGCCGGCCAGGTAACGATTGAGTTTCATACGGGTTCTCCTTTCGATGGGCGGAATTGCCACGCGCCGAAGTTTCCGGCGCGCCCGCAGCAAGCGCGGTAAAGGCCGCGTAAAGCTCCGTAAAGAAGAGCGACAGGGCGTAACGGCGGGTCCGCAGCATAATTAGGGCATGGGAACTGCGCTTCTCGAGGGCGACACCGCGCTCGTCACCGGCGCCGGCGGCGGCATCGGCCGCGCCATCGCCGCGGCGCTCACGCAGGAGGGCGCCAGGGTGTTCGCCGCAGACCTTCCGGAGGCCGATCTTTCCAAGCCCGGGGAGCCGGCGCGGCTCGCCGCCGAAGCCCTCCGGCGCCTCGGCAAGGTCTCCATCTTCGTGCACGCGGCGAGCCCGCGCCGGCAGGAAGCGCAGAAGGCGCTGCAGGTGACCGAGGCGCAATGGCGCGAGATGCAGGAGGTGAACCTGAATGCCGCCTTCCTCATCGCCCAGGCGCTCGGCAACCACATGGTGGACAACGCGGTGAAGGGGCGCATGCTCGTGATCACCTCGCTGCACGCCTGGAGCCCCCGGAACCTCCCGCACTACAGCGCCGCCAAGGCGGGTCAGACCATGCTGGTGAAGGAGCTCGCCCGCGCGCTCGGCCCGCACGGCATCCGCGTGAACGCCATCGCGCCCGGCGCGATCCCGGGCGGCGGTTTCGCCGCGCCCCAGGCGATGGCGGATAAAATCGCCCTGAAGCGCTTCGGCACGCCGGCCGAGGTCGCCGCGATGGCGCTCGCGGTGCTCTCGGAGCGCTTCGGCGCCTACGTCACCGGCGCCACGATCGCGGTGGACGGCGGCATCGCGCTGCACAATTGGATCGAGCCATGACCTATCTCGTTCGCCAGTCGGACGTGTTGCCCTATTCGCCGGCCAACCACAGCGGCACGCGCAACTTCCGGCTGATCGGGCCTGAGACGGTCGGTTCCCGCAACCTGGAACTCATCGTCGGCGAGATCGAGGCCGGCAAGGGCGCGCACCCGCACCTGCACACCGGCATCGAGCAGGTCTGCTACATGCTCGAGGGCGCGGCGCACGTCGAGATCGGCGAGGAGAAGTTCGACATGAAGGCGGGCGACGCCTGCTTCTTTCCCGCGGGCATGATGCACCTCTTCACCGTCACCAGCGCGCGCGCCAGGGTCCTGGTGGTTTACGCTCCGCCCTATCTTGAAAGACCTGGCTGAGCCCTGGCTCCCGCTGCGGGAGATCCGGGTGCTCGACTTCTCGATGTTCGTACCGGGGCCGTTCGCCTCGGCGATGCTCGCCGACCTCGGCGCCGAGGTGATCAAGGTCGAGATGCCGAAGGGCGACCCGGGCCGCGCCTATGTCCCGGTGCAGTTCGAGACCGAGAACCGCAACAAGAGGAGCATCGCGCTCGACCTCAAGAACCCGGCCGCGCGGGAGATCGTGCACCGGCTCGCGCGCAACGCGCACATCGTCGTCGAAGGCTTCAGGCCGGGGGTTGCGAAGCGCCTTTCCATGGATTTCGAGAACTTGCGAAAAGCGAACCCGAAGCTCGTCTACTGCTCCATCTCGGGCTACGGCCAGACCGGCCCCTGGCGCGAACGGCCTGGCCACGACGTGAACTACGTCGCCGCCGCCGGCGCGCTCGCCTTTCCGGGCCAGTGGCTCAAGGCGCCCGCGCGCTCGTCGCTGCCGATCGCCGACATGGGCGGCGGCGCGTTTGCCGCCATCGCGATTCTCGCCGCGCTGCACGAGGGCAAGGGCGCATACCTCGATCTCTCGCTCTTCGAGACCGCGTTCTTCTGGGCGGCGATGCGGCACGGCCTCGACCGGGAAGTCGATCCGCGCGCGCACATCTTCCCGGTGAACGACGTCTTCGAGACGAGCGACGGCAGGCGGCTCACGCTCGGCATCCTCGAGGAGCACTTCTGGAAAAACTTCGTGCAGCTCGCCCCTGAGCTCGACCAGGAGCGCTTCTCCACCGACGCCCTGCGACGTCAGCACGGCGACGCGCTTTCGATGCTTATTCATGAGGTCATCAAAAGCCGAAGCTCTGAAGAATGGCTCCGCCTCTGCGAGGAGAACGACGTGCCGGTGGACCTCTGCGTGAGCCCCGGCGAAGCCGCCGAGCATCCGCAGCTCGTCGAGAGGAAGGCGCTGCAGCGCGGCTACGCCGCGTTCCCGGTGTGGGCCAACGGCCGGCGCGGCGGCGCGATCCGGCGGCGCACGCCGAAGCTCGGCGAGCACTCGCGCGAGATCCTGGTCGAGCTGGGCTTCGACGACGGCGAGATCGCGGGCTTCGTGAGGAGCGGCGCGGTGGGAGCGGGCTGATGGCGGAGCGGCGCAACCTGGTGTGGCCGATCGTGCTGATCGTGGTGGGCCTGCTGTTCCTCGCCTACAACCTGGGGTATCTCAGGTTCTCCGAGCTGAAGGACATCATCGGCACCTGGTGGCCGCTCATCCTCATCGCGCTCGGCGTCGCGGGACTGGTGCAGCAGAGGAGATAGGCATGGACTTCGGCCTCTCCGAGGAGCAGCAGCGCATCCGCGAGGCGATCGCGAAGCTGTGCACGCGCTTTCCCGACGAGTACTGGCTCGAGCGCGACCGGGCCTCGGAAAGGGGCGCAGGCTCGGATAAAGGCACAGGCTCGGATAAAAGCGAGGCCGGCGGCTTCCCATCGGAGTTCCACCAGGCCATGGCGCGCGACGGCTGGCTCGGCATCGCGATGCCCGAGGAGTTCGGCGGCGCGGGGCTCGGCATCGCCGAGGCGGCGGTCATGATGCAGGCGGTCGCCGAATCCGGCGCCGGCTTCTCCGGCGCCTCCGCCGTGCACATGAACATCTTCGGCCTCAACCCCGTGGTCGTGTTCGGCACGCAGGAGCAGAAGCAGCGCATGCTGCCGCCGCTCATCTCGGGCAAGCAGCGCGCCTGCTTCGCGGTCACCGAGCCCAACACCGGGCTCAACACGAGGAAGATCAAGACCAAGGCCGAGAAGCGCGGCGGCGAATATATCGTCTCGGGCCAGAAGGTCTGGATCTCGAGCGCGCAGGTCGCGGAAAAGGTTCTGCTTCTCGCCCAGGCAACGGCGGGGCTTACCCTTTTCTATACGGACCTCGACCGCCGGCACGTCGAGGTGCGCGAGATCGAAAAGATGGGCCGCCACGCGGTGGACTCGAACCAGGTCTTCTTCGATGCGCTGCCGGTGCCCGAGGCCGACCGCATCGGCGAGGAGGGCAGGGGCTTCGAGTACATCCTGCACGGCATGAACCCGGAGCGCATCCTGATCGCCGCCGAGCTCGTCGGGCTGGGACGCTGCGCGGTGACCCGCGCCGCCGCGTACGCGAAGGAGCGCATCGTGTTCGACCGGCCGATCGGCCAGAACCAGGCGATCCAGCATCCGCTCGCCGCGAACTGGATGGCGCTCGAGGCGGCGAACCTGATGGCCTTCAAGGCGGCGTGGCTCTACGACTCCGGAAAGCCCTGCGGCGCCGAGGCCAACGCGGCGAAGTACCTCGCGGGCGAGGCCTGCTTCGACGCCTGCCAGCAGGCGGTGATGACGCACGGCGGCTTCGGCTACGCGCGCGAGTACCACGTCGAGCGCTACCTGCGCGAATCGTTCGTCGGGCGCATCGCCCCGGTGAGCCGCGAGCTCATCCTGTGCTTCATCGCCGAGCGCGTGCTCGGCCTGCCCAAGTCCTATTGAGGGGTATGGCCGGGCCCGAGTCGCGCTTCCTGGTGCCGCCGGTCTATTTCCTGGTGGCGCTCCTCCTCATGGGGTTCTTCCACCGCGTCGCCCCCTGGGTGCAGGTCCTCGACGTGCCCTACCGCTACGCCGGCATCGTGCTCATGGGACTCGCCTTGTGCCTCATCGCCTGGGCGGGGTTCCTCTTTCGCCGCGCCGGAACCAGCATCCGGCCGTTCCTGCCTTCGAGCGCTCTGGTGCTCGAGGGGCCCTACAAGTTCACGCGCAACCCGATGTACCTCGGCATGGCGGGCATCCTCCTGGGCGCGGCGGTCTACATGGGCTCGATCACGCCGTTCGTCGTGATCCCGGCCTTCATGGCGCTGATCACCGAGCGCTTCATCGTGCCCGAGGAAGCGAAGCTCGAGGCGGCCTTCGGCGGCCAATACCTCGAATACAAGAAGCGCGTGCGGCGCTGGCTCTAGCGCGGCGCTCAGACGCCAAGCCCATTAGAGGAGGACGGCGAGCGGCCCGACCGCGTAGGCCGCGCGCGGCGCCTCCAGCCGGTCGAGCGGGCTCTTCACCGCCCGCGCGCCCTTGTTCATGACGTGGGTGTAGATCATCGTGGTCGAAACATCGGAATGGCCGAGCAGCTCCTGCACCGTGCGGATGTCGTAGCCGCGCTCGAGCAGGTGCGTCGCGAAGGAGTGGCGCAGCGTATGGCAGCTCACCGGCTTGACGATACCGGCGCTGACGGCCGCACGCTTTACCGCGCGCCCGAGCGTGTGCGGATGGACGTGGTGCCTTCGCACCGTGCCGCTGCGAGGATCCTCCGACCGATGGGCCGCCGGGAACAGGAACTGCCAGGCCCATTCGAAGCGCGCCCGGGGGTACTTCCTCGCGAGCGCATGCGGCAGCCACACCTCGCCGAAGCCCTCCTTGCGCTCGCGCTGGTGCATCGCGCGAACCTTGCCAAGGTGTGCCTGCAGCGGCTGCACGAGGCCCTCCGGCAACATGGTGGCGCGGTCGCGCCCGCCCTTGCCGTCGCGCACCACAATTTGCCGGTAGGCGAAGTCGATGTCCTTCACGCGCAGCGTCAAGCACTCGATCTGGCGCAGGCCCGCCCCGTAGAGCAGGGCGACCATCAGCCACGCGCTGCCCTCCAGCTGGCCGAGCAGCCGCCGCACCTCCGCCTCCGTGAGCACGCTCGGCAGCCGCACCGGCCGCTGCGCCCGCACCAGCTCGTCGAGCCAGGGCAGCGTCTGACCGAGCACGTGCCTGTAGAGGAAAAGGAGCGCCGAGAGCGCCTGGTTCTGAGTCGCCGCAGCCACGTTCCTCTCGGTCG
>Ga0247829_10001578_pt1 | contig 10528 bp, 9 predicted proteins | sample 12C_Control_Day4_FD_207765 | JGI IMG/M metagenome (GOLD analysis project Ga0247829, IMG submission 207765) | Soil microbial communities from agricultural site in Penn Yan, New York, United States - 12C_Control_Day4 | ecosystem: Environmental > Terrestrial > Soil > Agricultural land | place: USA... | reverse complement strand
GACGAAGGGGGCGTTCGCCTTGAACATGCAGCCACTCGAAGCTCCCTGAGCGAGCTTCGCCTTCCGCGCATGCCCTTCGCGTGGCGACTCGCCCTGCGCCAGAGGTGATCCAGGTAATCGCACGGCGTATGATCGGAGGATGCGAAAGCTGTTGCTGCTCGGGTTAGCGGCGTGTGGGGACGACAGCCCGGTGACGCCGGACGCGGGCCCCATGGAGCCGATCCAGGTCCACGTCCAGTTCTCCGACGACGCCCCTGCGCCCGGCATCGACATCGTGTTTCACGATGCCAGCGGAGAGGTCATCTCGGTCGCGAAGACAGGGAGCGACGGGATCGTCGAGACCGACGACCCTGCGGTGCGCATGGTGACGATGACGTCCATCGATCCCGACGATGGCAGACACCGCGTGTGGACGAAGACAGGACTGCGTGGTGGAGACACGCCGTGGTTCACGCTGTACGTGGACTCCGGGCAGCCGCCGGCGTTCATGGCCGAGGTCGCGATCACGCTGCCTCCGAACCCGCCCGGCGGAGCGACGACGTTCGCGATCGATTTCGGCTGCGAGGGAACGAGTGGCGGCGCCACGACGCTGACGTACACGATGCTGAACGACTGCCGGCGGCCGGGTACCAACGAGCTCGATGTCGTCGCGCTCGCGAAGAACGGGGACACGGTCACGGGCTACACGTTCATGAAGGCCGTGCCGATCGTGACCGGCGGAACGACGCAGTTCGACTTCCCGACCGGCTGGAAGAGCGACCCGCTGCAGGTCGTGGCGCAGTTCAGTAATCCGCCCGCGGGGGTGACGCAGGGGCGGCTGTCGATGGGTGGCTCCGTCGGTGGCCACGCGTACTATCCGTTCACGTCCCAGACCGCGAGCGTGCCGCCCGGTCCGTCGCGGAGCTACATGATCGCGCGCGGCTTCTACTCCACACTCTCGCACTCGCTGGAGCTCGACTACGGCGGGAAGGGATGGGCGTTCATCGTGGAGAGTGCAACAGCGCCGACGACGAACTCGGTGACGCAGTTCGACCTCGGCAGCACCGTGCTGCCCGACATCACCGGCGCGACGCTCGCGGACGCGATGACGACGCGACCGACGATCGAGTGGACCCAGACGGGCGCACATGACGGAGCCGCCGGCGGATATGCCGGCTTCGAGTGGACGGGCGGAGGCTGGGTGCTCGAGATTCCGCCCGACGACGCCACGTCGGTGCGCATCCCGGCGCTGCCCGCGGAGAAGGCGGCGTTCCTGCCGCCTACCGACGGATCGCTCATGGCTCCGTACGTCCAGTTCCAGCGCTACAGCTACGAGCCGACGTACGCCGACCACCTGGCGCACCACGGCCTGTTCACCGGCGAGGAGTACAGCACCGTGATCACGCGGTTCCCGAGCTACTTCTGAGCTACTTCGTCGCGTCGTAGTGGACCTGCAGGTCGAGCACCCGGGTGATGTTGCCGCGACTCGGGTCCATCACCGTCGCCTGGAGGCGGCCGTCCATGAAGCTGCTGTAGTCGCACGCGGTGACGGTGAAGGTGCCGCTCGCCGAGCCGGCCTGGTGTTGGGCGAAGTCGTGGTGAAACGTCTGCTCCGTCTGGGCCATCGGATCGTTCGTCGCAGGCTGCTCGAAGAAGTCGATCCCCATCCCGGTCTCCGACAGCTGGAACGCGTCCTTGATCGCGAGCTCGATCGGGAAGGCGCGTGACATCGCGCGCTCGAAGTCGTCGTCGGCGAAGTGCAGCGTGACCTCGACGAGCAGCTTGCCGTCGCCGTCATCTAGGTAGCCGACCGATCGAATGCCGCCGCCGAACTCGTAGCCCTGCTGCGGCGCCGGATCGAAGCCAACGAACGCGAGCGGAGGGCCGCCGTCGCGCACGACCGTGCCTCGCCAGATCGCGTCGTCGGTCGCGTCGTAGCCGCACGCCGTGAGGGCGAGCAGGATCGCTGCGCGCTTCATCATCAACGACTCCCTCCCGGGGGCTTGGTCGCGAGCGGTCCGAGGAAGATCGCGTAGCCGACCGCCAGCTCGAGCCCGCCGACGTCGACGGTGCCCTGCGAGCGAAAGCCGGTGTCGTCCCCGACAGCCGCGGGCATGACGAAGTACGCAGCGGAGAGGAAGTACTGGTGGCGCCGCGAGCGCTCGGAGCCGCCGTAGAACGCGATGCCGCCACCCGCGCCGGCGCCGGAGACCGCCTGCCGCGAGACCACCTCCATCCCGAACGAGAGCGAGTGGAACCCGAGTACGAGCCCGCCCGCTGCGAACGCGTCGAGGTGAAAGGCCGTCTTGCGCCACACCTCGGCCGAGAGCCCGGCGCGGGGCGCAAACAGGAAGTACGACTCCTTGGGGCCGAGCGAGCCGCCGATTCGATCGTCCTCGACCGATGGACCGATGGACCCGTCGAGATCGATGAAGATGCGGAGCTTGCGGCTGAGCGGGAACGACGCGCCGAGCCGCGCGCTGTACGACACCGCGGGCGACGAGTCCCACGCCGAGCCGATGCCTCCGCGCACCCCGACGCCGAAGCCGAGCGTCAGCGTCGGCGGTGGACGCCCAGCAGGTGTCACCGGCGGCGCGCGCAGGAGCTCGAACGACGGTGACAGCGGATCGCCATACTCGACGACGAGCTCGCGCTCCGGCGAGGAATCCGCGTCGCGCTCGACGCGAAACCGATGTTTGCCGGCCGGCAAGTCGAGCTCGATCGGGATGGTCCCGCGCGCTTGCCCGTCGACGACGAGCGTCGCCCCGGGCGGAAAGCTCACGGTCACGTGCGACGGCCGGTCGCGCAACCGCTCGATGCGCTCGAGCACGGCCGCCCGAGACTCGGCGTTGGGCGAGGCTTCGAGGTACCTGCGGAACAGCTCGGCCGCCGCGTGGAAGTGCCCGAGCTTCTCGTGCGCGTTGCCCATGTTGAACAGCACCGACGGGTGCGGCGCGAGCTCGTATGCACGCTCGTACTCCTCGATCGCCGTCGCCCAGTCGGCGCGCATCTCGGCGGCCTCGGCGGCCTGGAAGTGGATCTTCGCCGCGGCGCGATCGTCGGCGAACGCCGGCCCGCACAGGGCCGCGAGCAGCACCACAGCGATCCACGACCGCATCAGTGACAGTACTTGCCGCTGCCCATCGGCGGGCAGCCACGCAGCGCGAGCACGTCCATCGTCGTCGCGACGCCGATGTGAATCAGCGCACCGCCCCAGATCGACTTGGTGCGCATCGCGAGCGTGCCGAGGATGACCCCCGCGAGGATCGCGCCGCACGTCTCCGGGAGCGGCTTGCCGTAGTGGATCATGCAGTACGGCACGATCATCACGAAGATCGCGTTCGCGCCCATCGCGCGTCGCAGGCCCTGCAGGATGAAGCCGCGGAAGAACACCTCGAGGGCGACGAACTGGAGCGCGTAGAGGCCCTGCCACGCCCATAGATCGAACGACGAGCGGTTCGCCATCCGATAGAACGGATACGTGTGGCGGAACGACGACGTGGTCGACGCGGCGATCACGCCCGGCAGGATCAGGACGTACAACAGCACGTAGATCCACAGGTGCTTGAAGAACCCGCGGAACGAGAGGTGGTAGTCGCGGAGGCGCTGCCCGGGCAGCGCGAGCACCACGAGCATCGGGATCACCGCATAGCCGAGCACGCGCCACCCGGACCACCACACGAAGCCGCCGAGCTCCCAGTACTTGTCGCGCATGTTCGGGAAGAACTTGCGATAGGTCTGGTGGTCGCCGAAGTACTCCTGCAGCGTGAGCACGACGGCGACGGTCGCCATCACCGCGAGCACGACGAGGCTGGAGCGCCCCGCGTCCTCGGGCGTGCGATCGGTCTCGGCATCGATCGCACGCCATTGATCGATGGTGAGGAACGCGAGCCCGCGCCGCAGGTCGCGCTCGAGCAGCACGACGGCGAGCATGCCGAGCACCGTGATCGCGATGCCGGCGCGGAACGTCCAGCTCGCGATGGGGACCTGCCAGGCGAGCAGGCGCAGGCATCCGGCCGCCCCCCCTGCGAGCGCGGCGAACTTCGCGATGGCCCGCAACCACCAGACCCCGCGAGCCGCGATCATCTCAGGCCCTACCGACCGCCTGGGCCGCGTTGCGCAGCCGCCGGCGCGTGATCTCCTTGCCGATCACAGCCATGGTCTCGAACAGCGGAGGCGACGCCTTGCGGCCGGTGACCGCGAGGCGCAGCAGCATGAACGCATGCTTGGTCTTCCAGCCGAGCTGCTCGGTCCACGCGCGCGCGACCTCCTCGAGCACGGCGGCGGTGAAGCCCTCGCGCGCTTCGAACAGCTCGACGAACTGGAGCAGCGCCTTGCCGACCTCGGCCGGCGCCACGTCGGGGACCTTCATGTCCGGCAGCGCCGCGGTGTAATCGAGGTCGCCGGAGAAGAAGTACTCGACGGCGGGGACGAGCTCGTCGAGCTTCTTGATCCGCTCGCGCACGAGCGGCAGCACCTTGACCAGGTAGTCCTTGTTGAGCCGCCAGTCGATGACCGCGTCGGCGAGCTGCTCGTAGTCGAGGTCGTGGATGTACTTCTCGTTGAGCCAGGTGAGCTTGTCGAGGTTGAACACCGGCCCGCCGAGCGAGACCTTGTCCCACGAGAACGCCTCGATCATCTCGGTGAGCGAGAACTTCTCCCGGTCGTCGCCGAACGACCAGCCCATGAGGCCGAGGAAGTTCAGCAGCGCTTGCGGGAGGATGCCGACATCGCGGTAGTAGTTGATCGAGACCGGGTTCTTGCGCTTCGAGATCTTCGACTTGTCGGAGTTCCGCAGCAACGGCATGTGGAAGAACTTCGGCAGCTCCCACTCGAACGCGCGGTACAGCAAGACGTGCTTCGGCGTCGACGAGATCCACTCCTCGGCGCGGATCACGTGCGAGATCTCCATCAGGTGATCGTCGACGACGTTCGCGAGGTGATACGTCGGCAGCCCGTCGGACTTGAGCAGCACCTGGTCATCGATCTGGTCGGCGCCGATCTCGATGTCACCGCGCAGCTCGTCGTGCACGGTGATCGTGCCCTCGAGCGGTGCCTTGAGGCGAATGACATGCGCCTCGCCGTGGGCGGCGCGATTGCGCGACTCGTGCGGGTCGAGCTCGCGGCAGTGCCGATCGTAGCCCTGGTTCTTCTTCTCCGCCTGCTGCTGCACGCGCACCTTCGCCAGGCGCTCGGCCGTGCAGAAGCAGCGGTACGCCTTGCCGGTGTCGAGCAGCACGCCGGCCGCATCGCGGTAGTGCTGCGCGCGCTCGCTCTGGCGATACGGGGCATGCGGGCCACCGACGTCGGGCCCTTCGTCCCACGACAGCCCGACCCAGTGGAGGGCGTCGAAGATCATCCGCTCGGAGTCCGAGCGCGAGCGCGTCTGGTCCGTGTCCTCGATGCGGAGCACGAACTTGCCACCGAGCTTGCGCGCGAAGACGTAGTTGAACAGGGCGATGTAGGCGGTGCCGACGTGCGGGTCGCCCGTCGGCGAAGGTGCGATCCGCACACGCACGGGACGTTCGGCCATGGGGTCGCCTTGTAGCACGGGCGCCGGTGGTAGAGTGAGTCGATGGCGCCGATGTACGTCGAGGGCATCGTCCAGGAAACCACGAGTCACTGGACCGCCGACGGCGACCGCATCGTCACCGAGGCCACCGTACTCACGCCCGATGGTCCGGTCGTGGTCAGCCAGCTCGGCGGCCACGTCGACGGGCTGACCATGCGCGTGTTCCACGGCCCCGAGCCTCTGGTACACGGGATGCGCGTCGTGGTGTCCGCACATCGCGATCGCGATCTCTCGCAGCGCGAGCACATCGTCGTCGACGACGTGAAGGTGATGGCGTGGCCGCAGGGCTTCGTGCGCACCGGCCCCACGAAGGCCGGCCACTATCTGTACTGGGAGTCCGGCTGCGTCCTCGTGCGCCCCGACGCTGCGGGCACGAAGCAGCTCGCCGGCGAGACCGAGTTCGAGGTCATCGACGCCGTGGTCGCGACATGGAACACCGCGCTCCAGGGTTGCTCGTACATGGACATCGTCCTCGAGCCTCGCGAGGAGCGCGAGGTCGGGAAGGACCGCGTCAACATCATCAAGTTCCGCGACGCCACGTGGTGCCGCCCCGCGACCAAGCATGACCCCGCGCGCTGCTACTCGGACGTCGCGGCCGGGATCACGACGGCGGTGTTCGTCGACGATCCGGACAGCGATCGGGACGGCGCGATCGTCGACGCGGACATCGAGCTCAACGGCAAGAACTTCGCGATCTCGAACGAGGGCGTCACCCTCGGCACCGCCTCGTGCAACGCGGACCTCGGCAATACGCTGACGCACGAGATCGGACACCTGCTCGGCCTCGAGCACAACTGCGTCACGCCGGAGGACCCGGATCGCGTCGACGGTAACGGGCAGCCCGTGCCCGCATGCTCCGGGCTCACCGATTTATCGCTCGTCGACGCGACCATGTATTACCTGCAGGCCTGCGACGAGACGAAGAAGCAGACGCTCGAGCCCGACGACATCGCGGGTGCCTGCAGCATCTATCCCGAGGCGGACGACCCGGGCGTTTGCGAGCAGGTCCCCGAGCTCGCCCCGGGCTGCTGCAGCGCGACGAACCGGCCCGCCCCGGCGATGCTGCTCGGCCTCGCGACGCTGGCGCTGGTCGGCCGGCGCCGCCGGCGCTGAAAACTTCGGCCGCCGCGCTCGGGCCCGGTATCCTGTCGCGGTGAGCGCGTTCTGCCCGTCATGCGGGGTCGCCGTGGTCTCGGGCTACGTACGGTGCCCGAAGTGCCAGACCCCGTTGCCCCAGACGAAGCGTGCGCCGCTCGCGGCCGGCGGCACCGCGGTCGACACGGGCGGTGGCTTCCCGATCGTGCCGGTCGTCGTCGGCCTCGCGGTCGTCGTCGGGATCGTCGTCGCGGTGATGGTCGGGCGCGGCGGTAAGGACGAGGTCGTGAAGTCCGCGCGTCCCGCGGACGTGGTGGCACCGGCGCCGGCGTCGACACCCACGGGCTCTCCGTCGACCGTGGAGCCTGCGCCCCCCGCGGGCCCGACGGCACCGAGCGCGCCGGACGCCAGCGAGCTCGCGGCGATCCTCGACCGGGATCTCAAGAAGCAGCGACTGTGGGGTACGGTCGAGGTCATCGGTGCGCGCATCGACGTGCGCAGCGGCGGCTGCGAGGATCCGGCGATGGCGCCGGTCCTCGACGCGCAGCTGCAGGCTCTCCGGGGCGCCGGCTTGACCAAGCTGCGGTGCTTGGAGCAGAGTGGCCGCGTTGTCTTCGAGCGCGATCTCTGACGGCAAGCCTCACCGGCTGATCCTTCCTCTCGGCCTGCGCGTCCTCGTGCAGGTCCTCAAGATCGAGGAGCGCACCGACGCGGGCCTGTTCCTCCCGGCGGGAGCCAAGGAGGCGCACGACGACGCGCTCTACGGGAAGGTGATCGAGGTGGCGCGCGACCGGCCGACCACGGACGATGTCACCGAGAACGTGTCGGGCGTACCGCACGGAGCGCACGTCCTGTTCCGCAAGGAGGCGGGCGTACGTGTGCCATGGGACGATCGCCTCCGCCTGATCGACGTCAAGGACATCCTCGCGACGGTCGAAGAAATCGCGGACGAAGCAGCGCACTAACCCTGGATGCGCGGCGCGGGACGCCGTGGTACGTTCCGCGGCTAAGACACGGAAACAACGCCTGTTCCGAGTCGACGAACCATGGACGTTCGCTGCGAGAAGTGCCAGACCGAGTACGAGCTCGATGAAGCTCGTCTCAAGCCCGGTGGTGTCACCGTCAAGTGCACCAACTGCGGGCACATGTTCAAGATCCGCAAGCGCACGCCGACCAACGTCGGTGCACCCGCGCCGAGCGACAAGCCGACGCAGGTCGCGCGGCCTCCGACCGCCTCGCAAAGGATGGCGACGCCGGTGCCGTCCGCGGGTGACAGCGCCGGGTTCGACGAGCCGACGCGCACCGGCGACGCGGCTGCCGACGAGCGGCAGTGGCTGATCCGGCTCGAGAACGGTGAACAGAAGAGCTGCCGCGAGCTCGCCCTGCTGCAGCAATGGATCGTGGCGGGCGTGGTCACGCGCGAGTCACTGATCTCGCGCACCGGCAAGACCTGGAAGCGCATCGGTGACATCACCGAGCTCGCGCAGTACTTCACGATCGCCGACGAGGCGCGCAACAAGCGGCAGGAACGCAGCACGAAGCCGTCCGGCCAGGCGCAGGCTGCGCAGACCATGCTCGGCGTGGGTGCGAGTGCCGCGGGCGGCACGATCCTGCCCGACGATCCCGAGGAGATCTCGACCACCGGCAACTTCCGCGCGCGCCAGGCGACTCCGCCGCCGCCGGTGCCGCCGCGCGCGCCCGATGTCGCGCACGCGGCGACCCAGCTGTCGACGTCGCAGTCAGCGATGCCGGCGCAGACCACGCGCCGCCCCGCGACGCAGCCACCGCCGCCCCCGGTGAAGAAGGAGCCCGAGCGGCCCAAGGCACCCTCGGTGCCGCAGGGCAATCGCGCGACCGCGGCGTGGGCGACGGATGGCCTCGCGCCCACGGTCGACGATAAGGGACCCGCAGGCCCGCTCGGCGGCAAGCTCAAGGTGCAGACAGATCCGGGGTTCGCGGGCCGCGTCCGCGTCGAGCCCGGGGAGAGCACGGCGTTCCGCAGCGGGCGGGTCACCGTCGATGACGACGAGGACATGATGCCGGCGCGCAAGGGCAGCAAGGCGGGCTGGATCATGCTCGTGGTGCTGCTGCTCGTCGGTGGTGGCGCTGCCGCGGCGTACCTCCTCGTGCTCAAGGACAAGGGCAAGACGCAGCCGGCAGCGACCGCGCCGGTCGATGCGGCCGTGGTCGCGGAGTCGGCCGATGCGGGGTTGCCCCCTCCGACGGCGATCGATGCGCCGCCCGCCTCCGTCGCCGGGCCCATCGAGCTCGCACGCGCCGAGCTCGCGGCCGATCGCGAGAGCAAGCTGCGCGAAGCGCTGACCTCGCTCTCGACGGTGACCGCACCGGGTGCGGATGCGTTGCGCGCGTACCTGACGGCGTCGATCGCGCAGCAGCTGCTCGATCGCGCGCAGGTGACCGCCGACAAGAGCGACGCCGACAAGCTGAAGAAGGAAGCCAAGACGGTGATCACCGACGCGCTGGGCCCCGCGCAGAAGGCGGTGCAGGCCACCCCGGATGACGTCACCGCGCAGCTCGCGATGGCCGCCGTGCTCCGCGTGCAGGGGAAGTCGGCGCGCGACATCAAGAAGTACCTCGACGCCGCGAAGGCGAAGGCGACGCCGGAGACCCGGCGCGACGTCGCGCTCGGCGAGGCGCTCGTGCTCGCACGCGATGGCAAGCTCGACGATGCGAAGGCGCTGCTGTCGCCGCTCGTCGGGGATGCGGGCGACGACGTGCGCGTGCAGATGCGGCTCGCGCTGATCGCGTACGCGCAGAACAAGCCGGTCGAGGCGAAGCCGCTGGTCGACGCGGTGCTCGCGCGGGCCCCCGATCACGCTGCCGCGAAGGCGCTCTCGGAGCGACTGCAGACGACCGTGGTCAAGACCGATCCGCTGCCGCCCGAGGACAACTCGAGCAGCGTGAAGCCGAGCGGTGGCAACACCACGTCGGTCGCGGCGCCGGGTGACTCGTACGACCGTCTGCTCGCCAAGGCCAACGCCGCGGCCGAGCGCAACTGCACGGCCGCGATGGATCTGTTCGCGAAGGCGCTCGAGCAGAAGCCGAATGGCGTCGAGGCGCTGACCGGCATGGGCTACTGCCACATCGATGCGAAGCAGTTCAGCGCCGCGTACTCGAAGTTCCGCGCGGCGCTCGCGATCTCGTCGCGCTACGAGCCCGCGCTGTGGGGCGTCGCCGAGACCTATCTGCAGCAGGGCCGCAAGGAGCAGGCGCTCGAGGCGGTGAAGAAGTACGTCGAGGCGCACGGCGAGACGCCGAAGGCGAAGAAGGCGCTCGAGCGTCTCGCGCCGCCCGCCGAGACGCCGACGCCGACACCGACGCCGACCCCGGCGACGCCGACGCCGCCGCCCGATCCGGCGCCTGCGCCGACGCCGCCGCCTGCAGCCCCGGAGGGCGCGGGCAGCGGCTCGGGCTCCTAGGCCGCATGCTATGACAGGCGCCATGCGTGCCTGTCGTGGTCTCACTCTGTCGGCTCTGCTGCTCGTCGCGTGTAGCTCCAGCGAGCCATCGAAGCTCGATTCGGTCGTGAAGGGCAACGCGCCGCCCGCCGCGAACGATCCGTGGTCCGCGTCGCGGAGCGACGGCGACGACCGCGACGGCGACGGCGACGACAGCGAGAGCGGCGGCGGGCTCGGCGGCATGGACCTCAAGGGCATGCTCGAGAAGCTCGGCGAGGGGCTCGAGAAGCCGGGCCCGTACGAGGCGCCCGCGAAGTCGGCCGAGCTCGACGACACGAAGCCGCACTGGGGCGTCATGAGCATGTCGGGCGGCATCGTCGAGCGCGAGGCGTTCTCGTGGAGAGGTGGCGGCGGCACCGAGCTGCGCACGTTGATCGATCGGCTGCGCGCGCTCGCCAAGGAA